>Ga0209415_10002173_pt1 | contig 37024 bp, 35 predicted proteins | sample PeaSoiSIISIP2007_FD_187696 | JGI IMG/M metagenome (GOLD analysis project Ga0209415, IMG submission 187696) | Peat soil microbial communities from Weissenstadt, Germany - SII-SIP-2007 (SPAdes) (version 2) | ecosystem: Environmental > Terrestrial > Soil > Wetlands > Peat | place: Germany... | reverse complement strand
CCCAAGAAGAGCTGCCCGCCGCACTCTTGCGGTAGGCGACGTGATGCCAATGTGAGTCTGAAATCGTAATCCCGGTATTCTGCCGAATGGTGGGATCGCCCGTATAAAACTCAATCTGGTGTGAGGTGAAACCGTAGATGACAGCCCATTGGCCGGCTTCGTGTCCCTCGGCGAGGTAGCTCGGTCCGGCGTTGACATTTCCGGACTGGAACCAGAAAGCTATGGTGAAAGGTCCCCCGCTTCCAGTAAGCGGCCCGTAAGTCGAATTCACGATGGCGTTTGCCTGAGATGCGCTGGTAGTTCCCCGTGCCGCCCAAACTGTTGGAAGGCTAGTTAGCGCTAACAGGCAAATAAAGAGGCGTGACAACAATTGTAGCTTCCCTTGTTTGGAGATACTCAAGTTAGTATGAACCAAATAGATGCCGAAGTGCAGGTAACTGTTTCTATCCAGCGGTTGCCCGGGGTACAGTTACTCACAGGCGCTTCATCATGTTACCGGGCTGCCGCCCCCGGAAGGCCCGCTGTGGAGGCCGCCCTTTAGCCTGCAGCCGCGTTTACGAGGTCGACCGGTGATTCAAATACAGGATCTACTGGTCGGGATCGGACCCGCGCAAAGCGTTCCTTCAGCCGGAGGAGCGGGCTCTCCAGGAAATAATAGGAAAGCACTGCCACAACAACGGTGCAGACAAGAGCGACTGGCGCCGTAAGCAACGGATGCAAACCGTAGGTCTGGATCAAGTGCAAGATGGCAAGGTGAAAAACGTAAAGCCCGTAACTGATCTGTCCCCGGAACGCGATTCCTCGAAGCAATTGAGGTTGCTTCCCTCCTTGAGGGCTCAATGTGCCGGCGATCAGCATGACCGAAGCCACTGCCACCGTTGGATAGCTCATGAGGGAGCCTACTCCGAAGTAATTGCCGAATCGTCCGGCCGCGACAAACAGCAGCGCTCCCCCGAAAAACAAAGCCAGCCGCGCTCCCCCGAAAAACAAAGCAGCCGCGCTCGCGGGGTCAATTTAAGGGCTTCACCGTGAGATAGCACCGCCAGTAAAGCCCCTGCCGCTATCGGGTCCAGACGGGCGAAGGTGTTACACCAGATGCCAGGATGCATCACATGCAGCGCTACAAGGACGAATCGCGTCAGTGAGGACAGGACTAACAGACCGATCAGCACGCGCGGAAGGCAATGGAACCACTTGCGAAGTACCAGCTGCCACGCCAGATAAAACTGCTCCTCAATAGAAACCGACCAGAGCGGAGATGCCACCGTCGCCGGGTAGCCGAGGATGACACATGCCCAATTCCCGGCGAGCAGGGAAAACGCGGCAATATACGCGGCGCTCATCTGATCGGGAAGCAGGAGAGAAAAGGCCGGACGCCGTACGAGGAGAAACGCGAAATAAAGAGGCCAGATGCGCAGAATTCTGCGAATATAGAATGCTCTGGCATCGATTCTGCCCAGTTCCTTTTGCTCCCGGATCAGCAGCGTCGTAATTAGCCAGGAGCTCAACGCAAAAAAGAGATCGACGCCGTAGGCTCCGCCTAACGAAAGGCCAACAAACACCGCGTGGAAGGGATGGGGGATCCAATCCCAAGCGCCTGGAGGCAGGGCATGGCTTACGAATACCAGTAGGAATGCGAAGAAACGCAACGCGTCTAGCTCGGGATGATAAAACCTGCCGGGCTTTGTGCGAACTTCTGACAAAGTGCACCATTGCCGGTGGTGAGCAGGCGAGCGGTCACACAGAAATAGAACCGGTTAACAAATGTTAGATGCTTTGCTCCATCCACGAACTTGTTAGTAGATGCTGGATCTCGCAGGATTGTTTCCTGGTCAAGGTTTGTAAGTCCGTTGTGGATTTCTTGTGCCGCCTAGTACCATACCTTATTTCCTAATAAAGAGATTCGCGATATACTCTGGAAGCCGATGGTTCCCCGTCTCGACAATTCTTCGCTTGACACGGCTTTTGGGCCCGAGTACTACGAGACCGTTTATCGGCACTACGAGCGTCAAAACCCGGCCTACAAGCACGCATTCTATCGGGATTTTATACTCCAGCGCCTCGGCAATGCTCCGGCACGCATCCTCGACGTGGGCTGCGCCTTTGGAGGCTTTGTGTCTTCGATGCCGGAATCCTGGGACCGTTTTGGCATCGACGTGAGTTCGTTTGCGATTCAACAGGGGAAGCAGGAGCATCCGGCGGTCCAGCTGGCGGCAGCCACGCTGGACACCAATCCCTTCCAAGGGCCGTTTGACGTGGTCACATCGTTCGACGTCATCGAGCATATCCAGGACCTTGAAAATGTAGCCGCCCACATTCGTTCGCTGCTCAACCCCGGAGGATGGTTCTTCTTTGTGGTTCCGACCTACGATGGTCCGCTGGGTCCCGTCGTTCATTTGCTGGACCGCGATCCAACGCATATCCACAAGACGGATCGGCGGTTTTGGCTGACTTGGGCCGCGCGTCATTTTGAGATGCAGCAATGGATCGGTGCTTTCCGCATGCTCCTCCCTTCCGGTCCTTACATTCACTGGCCAAGCCGGGCGCTTCGATCCGTGGCTCCAGCCATTCTGGTAGCGGTGAGAAATCGCAAGGAAAGGGAATAGCTTTTATGCCTGAACCTTCGGCGACGCAGATAGGGCAGCAGCTTTCATCAAAATCGGTGGACCTCGGCAATTCGCAGAGCGGCGTGTCCGTGGATTCCTGGAAGGTTCGCCGCGTCTCTTCTTTTAAGGTCATCGTTGTGCTGCCTGCCTACAATGAACAGGAAAACTTGCCGGGACTGCTCGACAATCTGGCTGAAGCGCTCGGCGATGCCTCCTTGGATTTCGAGATTGTCGTGGTGGATGACGGGAGTTCGGATTCTACGCCCGACATTTTGGGCGAACAGGGAACCCAGTTACCTCTGCGCGTTCAAAGACACGAGCGAAATCAGGGGCTGGGGGCAACAATACGTGACGGTCTGCATTTCGCCAACCAGATCGCCGGACCGAAAGACGTCGTTCTGACCATGGATGCCGACGAAACCCATACGCCCGGCCTCATCTTGCGCATGGTGCGAATGATCAAAGAAGGGCATGACGTCGTTATCGCTTCCCGCTATCAGCCTGGTGCGCGCGTCATCGGCCTCTCCTGGCATCGGAGAGTCATCAGCTATGTTGCCTCTGGGCTGATGCGTCTGCTCTTCCCGACGCCGGGTGTTCGTGATTATACGTGCGGCTATCGAGCGTATCGAGGTGAGGTGCTTTCGAGGGCCATCGCCGCGTACGGGGACCGCTTTGTAGACCAAGAAGGTTTTCAGTGTATGGTCGATATCCTTCTCAAACTTCGCCAAATGCCCAACGTAGTGATTGGAGAAGTGCCCATGATCCTGAGATACGACCTCAAGAAGGGCGAAAGCAAGATGCGTATCCTTCGTACGGCTCGCAAAACTCTGCAGCTTTTGGCGAAGCGGAAACTGGGGATACAGTAGCCGCGCGCCGCTGGGGCGCAGAAACGGATCGGCCCCCAGGTATGTCCAAATATCGCAATAGGTGTGCTCAAAAAATGCGCCGCCTTTTACGATCTTTTTACACCTAATTAACCATTCCCGAGCCGCTTTTGGCCGACGATGGAACTCAGTTGCCCTCGAATTCCGACGCACGTATTTGCTCGGCGCTACAGTTTGCCCTCGCGTCGGTACTGGCGCTGACGCCTCTCCTGATCTTGCCGGGCCGTTTTTTCTATTTCGACGTCACGCCCAAGATTGCGATTGCGCTGGTCGGGACTTCCATTGGGCTTCTGCTATTTTTTCGCGCTTCGGTGCTCGCCAGAGCCCACCCGTTGTGTCTGGATCCGCTTGGCAGATGGTTTTGCCTCCTGGCCACGGCCCAACTTGTTTCGCTCCTGGTATCAACTCTTTTATCCGGCAATCCCGCGCTCTCCTGGAACGGCGGGAATTGGCGCCGGTTTGGCTTTGTTTCGCAATCCGCCGTGATCGCGTTCGGATTTCTAATCGCTGCGTCGCTCTCGGAGTCCGGGTTGCGCATTTCGCTTCGTGCCACCACCGTTGCCGGCACAGCCGCCGCGCTCTATGGAATCTTTCAGTACTTTGGCGTCGATCCGTTAATGCCCGCCGCCAGCTATCACATTGGCGAAGGAGTTACGGCCATCGTTCGACCGCCGTCCACTCTGGGGCAAGCGGACTACTTCGCTGGATATTTGGTTTACGTGGTGTTTCTGGGCGCGGCTCTCGTGGCGACCGAGGCAAAATCCGCCTGGAAAACGCTCGGGACCACCGCGATGGCTGCCGGGTCGGTGGCTACCGTGCTTAGCGGAACGCGAGGCGCGCTGCTCGGGATCGCCGCCGGCGCATTGTCGCTATTGATTTGGAACCGTCCTCGGCTCAGATGGCGGAACGCAGTCCTCGCTGCCGGACTTTGCGCTGTGAGCCTCGCGTTCTACCTCTCTCCCGCCGGTTTGAAGCTTCGCGCGCGCGGGCAATGGGCGCTGGAAGACCTGCGCGGAGGCGCCCGGCTCTGGCTATGGCGCGACTCACTGCGCATGGCCAACCAGCGCCTGCTGATTGGCTTTGGCCCCGAGACTTTTGGCTTGGAATTTCCTCGCTACCAGTCCGTGGAGCTCTCGCGTGCGTACCCGGATTTCTACCATGAGTCGCCGCACAACATCTTTCTCGACGCCTTGGTGTCGGAGGGCATCCCCGGATTGGGGATACTTGCGGGATTCATCGCCGTGGCATGGTTCGCCGCTCGACGCGCCGTCGCCCAAGGACAACGGGCAGCGCCGTATTTGGCCGCGGCGCTGGTAGCGGGGCTCACCGCCAGTCTGTTTGCATGCTTCACCCTACCCGGCGCTCTTTACTTCTATGCGACCGTCGCGATGCTGGTGGGCCTCGCAACTCCCGCAATTCCCACAATTCGGATGACGGCCGGCGCGACCGCATCACGACCGTTGCTGTGGCTGCGCGTCCCAGTGGTCGCTCTCACTCTGACCGCTGGGGCCGCGTTTCTGTACCTGACGGTCCGGTTGACCGTGGCCGACCTCGCCCTTGAGCGAGCGAAACGCGATCTGGACGCCGGGCGCATCGAAGACGCGATCGCGGCCGATGCTTGGTCGCGACGCTGGCATCCAGCGGGCTCCAGCGACGATCTCTACTTCTCCCGGGCTCTGGCCGCCGCATCGCGAACCGCATCCAATCCGGGCCGGGCGTTGATCGCATCGCAACAGGCGTTCAGTGCGGCTCAGCGTGCTGCGGAGACCTCGGAAGAACGGCAAAACGCCTGGTATAACCTCGCGGAATTCTACGCCACCCGGAACGACGTCGCCAATACGGAAGCGAGCTTACGTCATTCCGTGGCCGCCTCGCCAAACTGGTTCAAATCCCACTGGGCGCTGGCGCAGTTGCTCCTGCTTTCGGGCCGGCGGACGGAGGCGCTCGCCGAGGCAGCCCGCGCGGCCGATCTGGATGGCGGCAAGGATCCCGAAATTGCAAAGTTTTTACAAAGTGTTCACCATCAACCAGCCTCGTCCAACGCAGAATAGAGGCGTAGGAACGAGTCCACATATGAAATGTCTATTGCTGTTGTCGGCTATTTGTGTTGGTGCGGCGGTCTGCTCCACGCAAACCCCCACCGTGGTTAGCGGGGGCGTATTGAACGGCGCTAGCTTTGCGAAGGGACAACCGGTGTCGCCCGGTAGCCTCGTTTCGATCTTCGGCACTGGACTTGTGAGCAAACTCGCCACGGCCGACACCATCCCTCTGTCGAATAGCCTCGGCGGAGTCACGGTGACGTTTAGCGATCTGCCGTCGGCGCCGCTGTTGGCGCTCATACCCGGCGTTCCCGGCCAATCCGACGATCAGATCAACGCCCAGGTGCCCTGGGAAATCGGGTCTGGAACGGGCGTTATGAATGTGACGATAACCACTCCAAACGGCACATCCGCACCGGTCGCCGTAGACTTCGCACCGTCCATGCCGGGAGTCTTTGCCGCGGCTGCGGGCGGCCAATTGTACGCGATCGCAGTGAACAACTCGGATTCTTCGCTCGCCTGGCCACAGGGGCTGGCGGCTAGTTCACATCCGGCGAAAGCGGGCGATGTGCTGATCATCTACGCCACGGGACTCGGCATGGTGGACCACCAACCTGTCGACGGCGGCATACCCAGTGTGCTTTCGAGGACCATCGCAACTCCCACCGTCCTATTTGGCGGAGTGGAGGGCAACGTGCAATTCTCCGGCCTGGCGCCGCAGTTTGTGGGTGTGAATCAACTGAACGTCCAGGTGCCAGCGGGCGTGACGGCAGGCAGCGCCGTACCGCTCCAGATCCGGGTAAACGGCGTCCCGCAAGTCACCACCACGAACCAAGCGGTGGTGGCAATACAATAACGGTCGAGTCTAGCGTCGCAGGGCCGGCCGCCGCTGTGGTTTTGAATGAACGACTCTTTTGATGTTTTCGAATATTTTGAGTTTCTGCGCGATCGCTGGAAATTCGCGGCCTTTGCATGCGCTATTGCGATATTCGCCGCACTGGCAACCGGCCTTCTGCTTCCCAAGAGGTACACGGCAACTGCGACCATTTTGATCGACCCTCCGGCCGCAGGCGATGCGCGTATCGCCACGGCGGTGAGCACGGTGTATCTGGAGTCCTTGAAGACATATGAACTGCTCGCTACGAACGATCAGCTCTGGACGCGCGCCGCTGGGCAATTCCATCTCCGTGAGCAATACGGGTTGCCCATCGAATCGCTGAAGCGGAGCGTGCTCAAAGTGGATAAGCTTCGCGACACGCGGGCGCTGCAGATCAGCGTAACGCTTCCCGATCCAAAAATCGCGCAGGCCCTGGCGCAGTTTCTCGCCGAGGGTACGGTGGAACTCAGCCGTTTTGGGGGAAGGGAAGCGGACGAGGCGATGATCGAGGACGCTGCCAAAGAGGCCGAGAGCATGAAGGTCAGCCTCAACGAAGCCGAGACGGCTTGGCGGAAGGCCGCCGGAGCGCGCTCCACGGAAGCGTTGCGATCTGAACTTTCCGAAGACAGCTATCTGAAATCGCGCGTCGAAGAGCAGCTTCTTGAGGAACAGACCGACGTCGCCGGATTCAAGAATGACCCGCCAGATCAGGTGCGGCGCGACGCCGATGCATCGCGTGCCCGCGCTGAACTGTTGCGGCGTCGGATCGGCGAACTTACCAGGTCGATGGACGAAAAGAGCAAGGCGCTGGCCCAGCAGAGCGCCCGCGAAGAAGACCTAAAGGCGGTGTTGACTGCGGCCCGTGCGTCGTATGACGCGGCCTCGCGGCGGCTCGCGGATTTGCGGAGCAGCCGAGGGACGCGAACGGAGTGGCTGCGCGTGGTCGATCCCGGCATCGTTCCGCAACAGCCCAGTTCGCCGAACGTGCCGTTGATCCTGATCGGAGCGGCGTCACTAGCCATCTTCGGATCTTTGTTGTACCTCACCATATCGTTCAGCTTGACGCGAGGACGCAGGCACTACGATGCGCCTCTGCGCATTGCCACCCATGGCGACGATTGACGTGCGCGCGCGCGAGTTGCCGCGCAATTACTGGATCGCGGGATTGCTGGGCGCTTATGCCTGCCTCGTCGCGGCATCGCCAACGCCGGTGGCGGCCGCCGCGTGGAGCGTGCCTTTGGTTGCGATTCCAGTGATTCTGTGGACGCTCCAAACCCCCGGCCGTTGGCTGTGGTGCTTCTTTTTCGCGGCGCTTTTGCTGCCGCCGCTTCCGTTTGCATTAGGGAATTCCGGGCCTCACGTGGGGGTGGCATTGGCCGGACTCGGTCTGGTCTGCGGCGCCGTGCGGCTCCCAGACTGGCGCTTCAAGCGTGACCTGCTGGCGTTTGCGCTGGCGGTGTTTTTCCTGTTGCTGGCGTGCAGTTCGGCGCTGGCGGTGTTTTATTCCGGCCTCGGCGTCGCCGTTGGCAGTCTAATACGCGTGCTGTTATTCGGAATTTCTGTATATATATTCTTTTACTCCGCGCATGGACCTGGACTGGCGATGCGCGAAGACGAGCTCGGTGGCGTCCGACGCCTGTATTGGTTCGGCCTGTTCGCCGCAGCGTTCGCCTGTGTCGATTTCTACTATCAGTTTCCCGCGCCGGCGGGCTACGGGCCTCAGTTCATCTGGTTGGACTCGGGGGTCTATCGCCGCGCTCAGGGCTTTTTTTATGAAGCCAGCACCTTGGGAAATCTGTGTGCTTTCTTTCTGATCATGATCGCCGTTACGCTGCTGCGCGGGCGCGCTGAGCGGCGGCCGGTGTCAAGACTAGCGTTGTGGCTCGGCGCACCAGTTCTGTTCGCGGCTCTAGTGTTGTCCTATTCGCGTGCCTCGCTGCTGAATCTGTTGGTGGCGTTAACGGTGCTGCTTTACTTGGAGCGGGCGCGAATGCGGATTGCCCGGCTGTTTGCCATCGCCGCCAGCTGCCTTTTCGCGGTATCGGTGGCGGCCTGGCGATTTTTTCCCGAGGCAGCGTGGAACTATTGGCTTCGCCTGGCGCATTCCCAGTTTTTCTTCACACAACCGGAGAGCGTGCTTTCAGGACGCCTGGCGAGCTGGCAAGCGATAGCAGCCTTTCTCGCGGCCCATCCCTGGCACGCGATTCTCGGCATCGGTTATAAAACACTGCCTTATTCCGATTTCGCCGGACGAAGTATCATCGCCGACAATATGTATCTCAGTCTGCTGGTCGAGACCGGAATCGTTGGCCTTGCCGCATTCTTCCTGCTCAATTTCGCCATTCTTCGCGCGGCTTGGCGGGCCGCCCGGCGCGATGACGCTCGATCGTCGTTCTTCGGAACGTGGATCTTCTGTTTCTGGATTGGAGAGCTTTTCCAGATGCTCTCCGGCGACCTTTTGACGTACTGGCGGGTGCTTCCCGTGTATTTTTGGGTTCTCGCAATGGCTGTCGGGCGGCCGCGCCAGGATTTCGGGACCGGTATTTCGGAGAATTTCGGCGGGATTTCCAATGAGCGCTAGGTTGCTGATCCTCGACCAATTCAATCAACTGGGCGGCGCTCAACGTTGTCTGCTCGATTTGCTGCCGGCTTTCCTGGGGGCCGGATACGTAACACACATCGTGGTTCCGGGCGACGGACCATTGGCGGATGCCGCGCGCAGCCGCGGAGCCGTGGTGCATCGGATCCCTTGCGGCGCGTACACAGCCGGGCAGAAGAGCTGGATGGATGCTGCTCGATTCGCCCTCGATCTCCCGCGCCAGGCTTTGCGCATCGCGTCTCTGGTGTCGAAACACCGAATCGATCTGATCTATGTGAATGGCCCGCGATTGCTGCCGGCAGCCGCCATTGGGGCGCACGGCCGGCCGGTGGTCTTCCACGCCCACAGCATCGTGGCACAGCAGGCCGCCGCACAATTAACACGGAGGGCGCTTCGATCGGCGAACGCCACGGTAATTGCGGCCTGCCGATTCGTGCTGGAACCTCTTCGGGCGGTGGTGGGCGCTGGACGTTCGCGCGTAATCTACAACGGAGTTGCACCCGTGGAGTGCGCGCGGCTGCGGCGCAGGGATAACGCTCCTTGGCGAATTGGAGTCATCGGACGGATCGCGCCGGAAAAAGGACAGTTGGAATTCGTTCAGGCGGCGCGCCTGACTTTGTCGCAATTGGTCCCGCGCCAGCAGCGCTGTGAATTTGTGGTGTGCGGAGATGCCCTGTTCTCGAATCCCCGGTACAGCCAGCGAGTGCGCGCGGAGGCGCAAGGATTGCCGGTTGAGTTTGCCGGATGGCGCGACGACATCCGCGATGTGCTGTCGGCGCTCGATCTGGTAGTGGTTCCATCGGTGGCGGTGGAAGCCACACCGCGCGTGATCGTCGAAGCCTTCTCCGCCGGAGTCCCGGTGGTGGCGTTCCGATCCGGTGGAATACCGGAGATCGTCGAGGACGGCGTCACCGGAGTGCTTTCGGCGCCCACAGTCCAGGATCTGGCTTCCAAACTGTTGGAACTTTTCTCCCAGGGCGGCGCATTGCTCGATTCCATTTCCAGGCGCGCCCAGGCGGCGTTTGCGGTCCGTTTTTCGCTCGAGCGTTACCGCTCAGAAGTCTTAGACGTGGTGGGGCGTGCCTTGTGATGCTACCGAAGAGAATTCCCCTCTATGCCCGAGCGGTCTTCGAAGCCCTGAATTTCACCAACCCGTGTTCTGACGCGCTGAGCCGTCTGACGGACGCTGAGTGGCGGCAATTGATCGACTTCTGCCACCGCACGCAGTTAGCGATTCCATTCGCGCTTCTTTGCCACGATCGCTTGCCGGATTGGGTCGCGGACGGTTTCCATCGGGACCTCGTGAACAACGCCGAACGCTGGCGGCGAACCAAGCTCGTATATGAAGAGGTACGCGGCGCGTTCCAAGCCGCTGGACTCGAGTTCGTTACGCTCAAGGGCTTCACTCACGTTCCCCGTTTTGCGGCCGACCCGCGCCTCCGTGCGCAGTACGATTTGGATTTGCTGTTCCCGCCCGACCACGTCCTGGCGGCGCGCGACGTCGCTCTCGGGCTTGGATATGAACCCCTAGGCGGCGGGGATCGGCATTCCGTGGATCACCTGCCCACGATGATCCGCAAGACCGGGTGGGAATGGCGCGGCGATTATTTCGATCCCGAACTGCCTCCGGCGCTGGAGCTGCACTTTCGCCTCTGGGATGCCGGCACAGAAGGCTTCGAGATTCCTGGCATGGAGGACTTTTGGGAACGCCGCGAGCGGCGCACGATCGAGGACTTGGAATTCATATCGCTGAGCGCCATCGACCTGCCAGGCTATGCTTCTGCGCACGCGTTGCGCCACCTGCTGCGCGGCGATTCGCGGCCGTCGCACATTTACGAAATCGCCTATTTTCTCGAACACAACTCCGATGCCCGATTCTGGAACGTCTGGCGCGAGTCGCACGGCGATCCGCTGCGGCGAGTGGAGGCAGTCTGCTTCGCCATCGCGCGCCAGTGGTTCGGCTGCGGCCTACCTGCGATCGCACAAGAAGAAACAGAGCATTTGCAGGAACCCGTGGGCGCCTGGCTCGCCAAATACGCGCATACGCCGGTCGTAAACCTGTTTCATCCCACAAAGGACGAGCTGTGGCTTCACCTCAGCTTGCTGGATCCCGGCTACTCGCGGCTTGCGATCCTGCGGCGCAGGTTGCTGCCGTTGCAGCTTCCGGGGCCCGTGGACGCGGTGCATTTGCCCGACGACGCCGTCGGCTGGAGGGTTCGCTTGCGCCGCGAATGGCGCTACTTACTCTTTCTCAGCTCCCGAATTTGGCGCCATGCGCGAGCGTTGGTCCCTGCGCTGTCGAGCGGAGCCGTATGGGCATGGAGCCGTCTGGAGTTGGGCAGCCAGTTCTGGTCGTTCTTCGCGGCCTCGGCGTTTTTCGATTTCGGACTGTTCATTTTCTTTCTGCTTTTTAATCTTTATCTCCTAAAGCTGGGCTATAACGAACCATTTCTCGGCTTGGTCAGCGGCTGTATGCTGGTGGGCAGCGTCGTCGGATCTGCGCCGGCCGGAATCGCGATCCAGCGGATGGGCGTGCGCGCTTCGATGATCGCCTGCTTCTCGATCATCCCCTGCATGGCGGCGATCCTGGCCGCGGGATTGCCCTCGCCGCTGCTCCTTGGCTTCGCGTTCCTGTACGGAGCGGTTTCCGTGATGTGGGCTGTGCTGTTGTCTCCCGCGGTGGCTGGGCTGACCAACGCCCGGAATCGATGTACAGGCTTTAGCGTCGTCTGTGCCTCAGGCATCGCGATCGGCATCCTCGGCGGCGCCGTCGGGGGACGTCTGCCCGGTTGGATGGCGAGGCTCGCACCCGGTACTTCGGTGGTCGCTCAATATCGTGGAGCGCTGTGGATTGGTTGCGCCATAGTGCTGTTGGGCCTCGTGCCGTCATCCAAGCTTCGACTACGCGCTCCGCTTCCAGCAGTCCGGGAGAAACGGCGATTTCGCCGGCCGCCGCCGGAAGTGATCTATTTTCTCACCGCCGTGGCTGTCTGGAATCTTGGCACGGGAGCTTTCAATCCATTCTTCAGCGCCTTTTTCGAACGTTTGCACATGCCGATGGAGCGGATCGGCTTGGTGTTCTCGTTGTCGCAACTTGGGCAGGCCCTCGCGATCCTCGCTGCTCCGCTGGTTTTCCGCGCCACCGGATTGATCCGCGGAATATCGAGGATGCAATTGCTATCCGGGGTCGCGCTCGCCGGCATCGCAGTGTCCGGAGGGCCGGGAACGGCGGCTCTCGCTTACGGCGCATACATGGCGGTTCAGAACATGAGCGAACCAGGCATGCTCACTTATCTGATGGACTGCGTGCCAGAGTGCGAGCGCAGCGGCGTCTCGGCCCTGAACTTTCTAGTGGCATCCAGCGCGCAGGCAATTGCGGCCGGCATATCGGGCGTCTTGTTGCGGCGCTTAGGTTACCCGCCCGTGTTGATGTTGGCGGCAGTGCTGTGCGCGGTCGCGGGCATACTGGTCAGGTCGCTGCTGGCGAAGCGGCCCGCCATCACCGAACGCGGGTCCTCAATGGATTTGACGCATCAGATCGAAGCCCAAGAATAGGCCACCGGGTGTGTCCCCGGATGGCTCTCCCAGAAATTCCGCGCGCGTCCCGGCGCGTTGTGAAACCGTGACGCCAGGGCTGGTTGTCAGCCCGAGCGTGAAGGCGTGACGGAATAACTTCTTCTGAATGCCAAATGAATATGCAGGCCGGTGTATTCCGAGCTCGCTGGAGTTTAGCAAGGTCGGAATCACCTCGGCGATCAATGCCACTGTCGGCCGGATATCGTAAGCGGCGCCCAGGCCGATTGAGAACGTATCTACGCCTGGCAGATCCAGAATCTGCGAGGAGAGAAAACCAGCCGCCTGCGTCAGGGGACGGGCATTGAAAGACGCCGTGGGAACAACATAGAACTGAGCCTTCGAAGTGATGCTGCGCGAAACGACCACTTCGATATTTTCGGTAAAGCTTTTGCGGAAGTTGTTCTGCCCTTCGATGGAGAGGCGAAACGCCATGTTCAGTGGCGCTTCATGATGCTCGTCCATCACGTTGTATGCCGCCATGAGCTGGATGGGGCGCCCGATCAACGTCGGTGACCGGAAAATGCTGACGGACAGTTTGTCGGTAACGCCGTACCGCAGACCAAACGACGGGAGCGCGAAGTTGTCCAGGCCGAACAACTCCCCGCCGCGACCCGGCCCAGAAACCGCGGAATCGTAAGGGAAGCGATGCGTGAAGTTGACGTAGATCCCATGCTCGTCCACGGCGCGGCCGGTAGGCAGGCTAAACAGGACGTCGTCGCCAGGTTCATAAACGTTGCTGGAAGTCTTATTGGCTTCCTGCGTCGGCCCGGGGGAGGCGCTTACACCAGCCGCGCCGCCGGGATTCGAGAAGGAACGGAAATAGCTAGCGAGACTGTATACCTCCGCGTCTGTTAATTTGCCGGAGAAAGCCGGCATCCGGCCACCAGCCTTGCCGTTGCGGATTGCACCGCTTATGTCGGCATCGCTGAGGCTACGCGCGATAGAGGGGTTGGCAAAATCCGGGGTGTGCGCCGCCGCGATGCCTCTGCCATCGGGGCCATGACACGCCGCGCAGTTCTGCTGGAACAGAGCTGCGGCCGGATCGCTCGCTCCCGAGGCGAGTTCTTGAATCGTGTTCGCCGCTACATCCACCTGATAGCGTTTTCCATCGCGCTCCAAGATCAGCGTCGAGCCTGTGCCATTGGAAAATGAGATACCGAGGGATTTCGCGAGTTGCGCGGAATCGTCCGGGCCTCCGGCAAATAATGCCGTAGCTCCGAGCGCCACAAACAGCAACAATACGAAAAGGCACATGCAATAGTGTTTCATAATTACCAATTACCTGGCATTCTTAGCGAAAAGCACGTCCGGAATAGTCAGCGCCACAATCCGGAAATACAACCCGGCGGATAAACGGCGCACCAGGAACAAATCGAAGCGTCTTCGCTGGCGATACGTAAGCCGGCTGCGTCCGCAAATCTGCCACAGGCCGGTGATTCCGGGTTTGACCGACAGCACTTCCATGGCGTCGATGTCGTAGTACTCATTCAGCTCAAAGCGCGTGATCGGCCTCGGCCCGACCATCGACATCCGGCCGGCGGCGACCAGCGCCAATTGCGGGAGTTCGTCGATGGAGTGTCGCCGGCAGAACCTGGCAAGAGCGCTGGTTACTCGCGGGTCTGGCGCCAACTTGCGCTTCTGCTCCTCGTCAATCACTTTTTCGAGGAAAAAGCCGGATTCCTGCGCAGGCGTGCCACTCGGCCACATCGTCCGAAACTTGTAAACCCAAAGCGTCTTTCCGTAACGGCCCACTCGCCGGTGAGCCACCAACGGCGATGCTCCCGACGCCGCACCGATCGCGAGCGCGAGAATCGCCAGAAACGGCGACAAACAAATAAGACATAGCGCGGCCACCGCCGGTTCCAACTTGTACAGAATGTTGACTGCGAGAGGAACTGGCGGGACGGAAATCTGTGGATAAATCTCCTGTGTTGGTGCAAAACTGGTTGCCGTCATAGCTCCAGTATGTTTGCAAGGGCCGTCTACGTTTGACCGCGTTTCGTAAAAGCCTTGTAAAACCGGCATGGTCAGAAATCAAATCGCAAAGCAAATTGCATGCGTCGCGGATCGCCGGACGAAAAGGCTTTGCCAAAGAATGGCCCGAAATCCGGATAAGGACCGGGAATTCCGAGGTTTGGATGATTGAGCGCGTTGAATGTTTCCCAACGGAACTCCACGGACTTGCGTTCGGCCCAAACGAACCTGCGATGCAGAGCGACGTCCACCACCTCGTTGCCCGGTCCCGGGATGATGTCGCGGCCGGCATTGCCGAAAGTGTACGGGGAGGGAGTAGAGAACGCGTTGGTGTTGAAGAGATGATTCGCGTCGCGCTCATCTACAGGCAAACTGATCGATTGGCCGGGCACCACGTTGGGCCGGTTGGGTGTGCCCGAATTAGCGAAATCGGTGGCATAGTAAATTGGGTTCAGCGGCGTCCCCGTTTGGAACGTAAGATTCCCGCTCAGCTGCCAGTTACTAAGAATCGGCTTCCAGACCGGCGCGGCAGGAATCGAAAAGACGTATCCGCCGCTGAAACGGTAGCGCACATCGAAGAACGACAGACCGCGTTCCAACCGCAAGTTACGCTCGTCCTGTGCGCCGAAACTGTCGTAGTTTCCGACCACGGGCGAGTCCGCATCGTCGATGGACTTGGCCCAAACGAAGCTGGCAAGAAACGAGAGCCGCTTGGTGGCGCGCTTTTCTGCCTTGATCTGAAGGGAATTGTAGATCGAGTTTCCGATGTGCTGGATCTGGAAAAGCGTCCCGAGTTCGGGAAAAGTCCGCAGCGATTGCAGATTGCCCGGCCTGGGCGGCAGGTCCGCTCCTATCTCAACCTGCGCGGGAGTGTTGAACCGGCGAAACAGCGATAGATCTGTTCCTTTTGTACCAACGTAAGCAATCTCCAGCAGGGTGTTGCCGGGCAGCTCATGCTGGATGCTCGCGGCCCACTGCTGTGCGTAAGTGGTCGGCGCGTGTCCATCGACACCGTAGTAACTCGGGAATCCAGTGAAACTGGTTTGCGGAAACCCATTCTGAATTGTTAGTGTGGGCAGTAAGCCCCCCGGCTCGTTATTCTGATTAGTTACTCCGTTGCGCACTAAGTCATAGGCCTCGATCGCGAGGGGCGATGAGTAGTAGATTCCGTAGCCGGCACGAAATACGGTATCGCGCGAGCGAGAGAGCCAATGCGGCAGCCGCACTGCGAGGCCGAGGCGAGGCGCGAAGTTCAAGTGCCGGGGAACGGTGACGGTAGCTACCTGCTGTAGAGTTGGCGGGTTTGGAAGCGTTGCATAGTTCAGATTAAGCAGGTTTCCACGATCTTCGCTAAAGGGAGCCATGTACTCATAACGCAGCCCGGCGGAAATGGTGATCCGTGGTGTGATGCGCCAGTCGTCTTGAATGAACGCCGCGTAGGTATTTTGCCGCAAATAAGCCTGAGCGTTGCCGGCGCTGCGCTGTGTCTGGGCCGGGTAGCCCAGCAGGAAGTCCGCGAAAGCGTCGCCCGTCGCGTTCGGATTGTTCGGATCGGAAGTATAGGACCCGTTGAAGATGAAGTTGCCGCGCACGAACAGGCTTTGTAAGTACCCCACGGTGAAATGTGTAAACTGAAAACCGGCTTTCCAGGTGTGCCGTCCGATAGTCCGCGAAATGCTGCTTCCAAAATTCCAAGTGTTGTCACGCTGCACCTGCGGAAGATTGTCCGAGTCCTGAACCGTGTCATAGTCGGTGACGGTAAGAGCAGGAAGGCCGAACGTAGATGGATTTTCGGCAAGCCCGGCGATGCCCAGGTTCGCAAGAACGTTCGTGCCAAACGCGTTGGTAGGCAAGTCGAACACGCGGAGCCGCGTGAACGAGAAGTGTGTTTCATTCACCCACGACGTGCCGGCGAACGTGTGTCCCAGAGCGATCTGCTGAGCTCGCAAATTCTCGGCCGTGGGAAGCGCCGGGAATGCACCGGCCAATAGCGAGCGTTCATCGTTGATGGTGTAGCGAGCGAACAAGCGGCTCCATTCGCCCCACGCGCGATCCAAGCGTACCGATCCGTTGTCGCTGTCATCGCGATTCGGCGTGGAATCGACATAGTCGAAGCCGTTCGCCAGCGGGTAGTTCGGCAAAGGCTCATACAGCGCGAGGTACTTGGCCACCGTGGGATCAATGCGGCTCGCCGGAATGACATTGTTCGGAAAGGGCGTGCGGTTGCCGTTGGCATCCAAACTTAAGGGATCGAAGATTGGCTGGCCTGAGGAAAAGTCTCCGCCGCGAACGGCTGCCGTCGGCACCAGGTGCTGCGTCGAGCTGGCCGAGAGCGACCGCAGTCCTTCGTACGATACGAAGAAATAGGTCGCGTGATCGATCGGTCCGCTCAAAGTGCCGCCGAACTGGTTTTGGCGAAAGATGGCCCGCGGCAAACCGGGCACCGCGAAGAAGCTTTGGGCGTCGGTGGCTTCGTTTCGAAAAAACTCGAAGAGATTGCCATGAAACGTCTGGCTGCCGGGCTTGGTAACGACATCAATGACGCCGCCGCCCGATTGAGCGAACTCGGCCGGGGCAAGCGCGCTCTGAATCCGGAACTCGGCCACCGACTCCATCAGCGGTACTACAGCGATCGAAAAGGTATTCCGATCGGTGTTATCGGCGCCATCCAAAATGTAGCTGTTCTCCGTCGACCGCGCCCCATTGACGGGTGCATTGAAAGCTACTGTGCCACGGTTGCCCTGCAGGTCGTTGATGATGTCATGAGTGAAGCCGCCGAGTTGTCGAGGAATGGCGCCCGGTCCCAGCGTCACTAAGTCGACGATGTTGCGGCCCAACAAGGGTAACTCCTCGAAGAAATTGGAGCCGAGCGTGTAGCCTTCCGAGGCTTCGTCGGTCTGAAGCCCAGACGCATGAGCGATAACTGTCGCGCTGTCGTGCGCGGAGCCAACCTTCAGATCAAAATCCAGACGCACCTTCTGATTCACTTCTACAAAAACGGGCGACACGGTCACTGCCTGAAAATCGTTGCGTTGCGCGGTGACCGTGTACGCCCCGGGAAGAAGATCGTCGATGCGATAGCTGCCAAAAGCGCTGGTGAAAGCCGATCGCGTGAAACCCGTGTCATGATTGCGTGCCACGATGAGCACCGCCTCTACCGACGCGGCCTTTTCGTCGCGAGCGTCGCCCAGCAGGCTGCCGGAGGAAACCTGGGAGAAGGCGGGGATCCGGAATACAAGGAAGCTTAGGAATAAAACAAGTCGGCGGGGCATCGTCGATTAGCCTCCGTTGTTCACGAGTTGCTCCAGACGCGCCACTGCATCGTCCAGATCGGAGTACTGCATTTCCCAGAGCGGCGCATTCAAGATGCGTTCATAACAATTCCGCTGCGCTTCGCGTGTTGCTTTCGTGCCAAAGGCGGCATATTGCGCACAATCCTGCCGCACCCATTCTTTTGGCAGGTGACTAAGGATGCCTCGCCCGGCTCCATGGCGATTCAGATAAATAACATGGTCAATGTTGCAGCCCGGCGCGGTATCTATCCCCAAATCGCGAGTAAAAAGCTCGATGGCGAGCTTGCCGTTCGGCCGAATCGTTACCAGGCGATCGGCAAGCTCCGGGAACAGTTCCGGGGCGTCGGGCCGAAAGCGGATGGTGTGCGGATCGCCGAGCGCATAACGGTCGCTTCGTCCGCGCACCAGAAACACGCCATCGTCGCTCACATAGGTCCAGCCTGCCCGCGCGCACGCATAGGCGAGCGTGCTTTTGCCCGCGAACGAATCGCCCGCCAACATGACGCCCTTGCCGTTTCGCACCACCAAGGCGCCGTGCAGCGCCACAAAGGCTCGTTGCTCTATCAGCGTGCCGCCTCCCGCGATCAGGAAACGATAACGCAGCAAGGGATGATCGGCAGCCGTGCGCTCGGTTACCCAGCCGAACGCAAAACCGCTGTTGAAATCGCAAACTACGAAATTCTCGGGATCCGCCACGATCGACATCAAGTGTTCTCGCGATCGGACCACCGTCTCCAGAGAAATTGATTCGCTGCTTCCTTCCCGGACTCCAAGGCACAAGCGCACCGGCTCCTCATCGAACATTTGCTGGAACGCGCACCAGCCCTCGGCGGCCGCGGCCATTACGTCCGGCGAATTGGTTTCGAGTTCGAGCGGAAATCCGAAAGGATAAAATGTCCGGCGCAAGGGCAGTTCGAAAGCCGAAAGAACTGGATCTTGACTTACTTTTTCCATGGATGATAAGTGGGACATGCGACTCGCTTCGTTGTCAGAGTAGCGGTGAAAAAAGCGAATGCCAAGAGGTAAAACCGCGAAACGCTAAGATTTTACAAGAAAGTCACAAGATGGAAACAAGCCTGGCGTTTATGCGCGATTTTGCGTGGCATACTGCTGGTTATTAGCCTTGGTATCGGGCTTTTGAGAATGCGCGCGGCAATCGTTCACTACTGGCTTCTGAGCATGCGCGGCGGCGAGAAGGTCGTCGAGTCGCTATGCCGCCTGCTGCCGGACGCGGACATTTTCACCCTCTTTTACGATCCGGATCGAGTGTCAGATACAATTCGCAGGCATCGCGTGCAAACGTCGTTCTTGCAGCCGTTTCGTAAAGGATATCGATCCCTGCTGCCACTCATGCCGATGGCGCTCGAGAACTTTGATTTGCGGGAATACGATTTGATCGTCAGCAGCGAATCGGGGCCGGCCAAAGGAGTGATTACGTCGTCGAACTCGCGGCATGTCTGTTACTGCCACACGCCCATGCGATATCTGTGGGACCTGTATCCGGCCTATCGCAACGACTGGACTCACGCCCGCTGGAGGCGTGGTTTGATGACGCCGTTCGCAAACTATCTGCGGTTGTGGGATTTCGCTTCCGCGGCGCGCGTCGATGAGTTTGTGGCTAATAGCGACAACGTTCGGCGGCGGATTTGGAAGACCTACCGGCGCGGGTCGCACCTGGTCTGTCCCCCCGTGCGCGTCCAGGAGTTCTATTGGAAACCGCCCCAGGATTACTATCTCATCGTTTCCGAACTGGTTCCGTACAAATGCGTGGACGCCGCGATTCGCGCCTTTAACCAAAATGGACGCAAGCTCCGTGTGGTGGGTGACGGGCCGGAGTACAAAGCTCTCAAGCGTGCGGCGGCGCCGAACATAGAATTCTGCGGTCGCGTTCCGGATGACGAATTGCGAGAATTGTACGCTCACTGCCGCGCATTTCTGATGCCGGGCGAAGAGGACTTCGGCATGACCATGGTGGAGGCGCTGGCGAGTGGCAAGCCTGTAATCGCACTGGCAAGAGGGGGCGCTCTCGAAATCGTTCCCGAATTTGGCGGCCTTCTCTACGATGAGCCCGAAGGTTTGCTCACGGCAATCGAGCGCTGGGATGAATTCGAGCCGGGGCTGGACCCGCGCGCGTTACAAGTGTACGCGGGTCAGTTCTCGGAAACCGAGTTCGCGAGACAGATGATGCCCATCCTGTTTGAAACGAACTCCGCAAGGACAGCTCGCACAGCCCGGCAGCAGGCTACGCAGCTGGTGTCTGGCTGAGACGTTCCAGGGTAGCGGCGAGCTCGGGTGATTCCGGCAGTTGGAGCCCGAAATCGATTTCCAGACAGGAGCGCAGGGCCGCCGCGTCGAATAGAATTCGCCGTTCCGTTTCGTTCTTGCGATGAATATGGAGCGCGTTGTTGCGTAGCGCGTAGCGGCCCTCCGTATTCACCCGGGCGCCGAGGAGCGTTTGGCGGAAGAAGGAACTTGGGTGGTGGCACAGGTACCAATTGGAGACTTCGAAGTCGGCCGGAAACTGGGGCTCCAGTGTAAAGCGGTAGAAAGGCTTCCATTCGCCGCCTATAGAAGCTTCGAGCACGAAGCCGTTTTCCAGCGGCAAGAGTCGGTGAGGTTCATGGGGCGTTTGTTGCTCGATGCGAGGTTCCAGGCGAAGAGGAGATGTGAGGACATTGCCGCCAAATCCGACGTCGGCGACATAGGGGCGGCCGTCCAACTGCACCAGAAGCAGCATGTGACTGCGCGGGCCTACGGGACTGTCGGGCGGCGCATCCCACAACACGCGGGCCGCCAGGCTGGTTACGGAAAATCCTAAGGCCTCCAGTGCGTGGCGAAACAACGTATTGTGCTCAAAGCACCATCCACCGCGTCCGCCGAGGACCATTTTCGCTTGGAGCGAATCCACGTCCAAAGCCACCTGCCAGCCCAGGAGCGGATTCAGATTCTCGAAAGGAATGGCAGCCGGATGGAGCGCATGCACGGCCTCCAAAGTGTCGAGCGTCGCGGTTCGTGCGCCTCGATAGCCGATGCGCTCGAGATAGGGGTCCAAATCAAACGAGGAGGGCACGCAATCGGGCCGGAACAGCGCCTACAGGCGCAGCAACTTCACCAGGTTTCCGCCCAAAACCGCTTCCTTGTCCGAGTCTGAAATGCTCGCCTCAAGAATGTCGTCCACGGTGTCCGGCCACAAGAACGGCATGTCGGTCCCGTATACCACTTGGCTCGGGCCCATCACCGCCACCAAGTGCCGTACGGCCTCCGGCGAAAAAACCATCGCGTCTGCCAGAATCTGGTCTTGCAAATACTCATGTGGTTTCTTCTTGTTTTGGCACTTGGCGCCCTCGCGCGCGCAAGCCACGTCGGTGCGTCCCAAATAGGACGGCAAATAGCCGCCCGCGTGCGCCGCACAAATCTTCAAGCCGGGGAAGCGGTCGAGCGTGCCGTCGTAAATCAGATGCGTGAGAAACAGTGTCGTCTCCAGCGGATTCCCGATGGTGTTTCCGAGATTGCCCGCGCCCTTAAGCCCGTCGGGCTTGGCGATGTTTTCGGAATTGTTGGGATGCATGAACACCACCACGCCTAACTCCTGCGCTTTGGCCCAAAACGGATCATACTTCGGCATCGACAGCGGCTCACCGTTGACGTGCCCGCCGATCGCCCCGCCTCGCATCCCCAATTTCTTGACGGCATATTCGAGTTGCTCCGCCGCCAAATCCGGAAACTGCAGAGCGGGCGAGGACAGTGCCACAAAGCGGTCCGGATGCGCGGCGCACCATTTCGCGAGCCCTTCATCGTGCGTCTGCACGATTTTTGTGGCCAGATCGCGGTCGGCCGGGTACCACCAGAAGGTGTTGATGTCGATCGCCTGGACGTCGATGCCGCGCTTGTCCATCTCCTGGATACGGTCCGGCCCGAGCGCTCGCCCGCCGCGCGCGACCTTCTCCAGCGGCCCGCCTTTCACCACATCTGCAACCTCCAAGATGAACGCATGCGCGTGGACGTCCACCACCTTGACGCGCTTGCCGCCGACGCGCACTTCCCGCTTCGCCACTGCGCCTGTTTGGGCAGCAGCTTCGGTAAGCGCGCTTCGTCCAACCAACGCGCCCGCAACACCGCCAGCTACCGTCTTCATGAACTCTCTGCGATTCGCCATTGTTTTCTCCTTAGCGTTCGGCTTTACCGTGCCAGCCCAGTCATTATTCCACAACGAATGAGCCGGCGCTTCCCTCCAATTTCCGCGGGGGTCAAGCGGTGGCTGCGCCAGTCTCGGCAGCGGCCCGGCGACGTCGTCCACTGATCAAATAGACCGCGGCACGCAACTCCAGCAGTGGGTCATCAGAGGGATCGATTCCATCGACGCGCGGGATGGGATCGAAGATGATCGATTTCTGTTCGTGCGCGTTATCAGCGACTGGCGCAGTCAGCGCGATGGCGCCGAGATCCAACAAAGTCCGATCCTCGGGCCACTGTTCGGTGGCATCGTTGACGGCGTCCCCGTCCTTAGCCAGCTGAACCATAACGCGGAACGTGATCGGACCTTGGGCAATTCTTTCCGCAAGTTCATCGAACAGGAAGTTTGCACTCTTGGCAGCGACCGCGGCATCGCTCAGGTGATCGACACCGGCCGCAGGGAGGATCCGATAGCGCCCGTAGCGGCTCTGGCCATCCTGGTTCGTGAAGCGCATGGCCGTGATGCCGAAGAACTCCTCTCGCGCGAAGCTGGACGGAGCGGGCTTCGGCGCCTGTACGAATGCGAGCGTCTTTGGATGGCTTCCGAGGAACGCCTCCAGTGGAGACCCCGACAGCTTGGATGGATCGCTCGATGCAAGTGCGCGCAAGAACTCCAGGAACTCCTGGCCGGTCCGGGTCGGGAATCCGCTTGTCGAATGGGAAATGATGTCGGTGTGAACGCGGTCGGCGAGGTGGAACCGAATTGCGCAACCCTTAGGATTGGCGTTGGGATCGGTGTCGGGGATCAGCGGAATGCCGGTGGAGTTCGAGAAGCGAACCGTTACAGGCGTAGACTCGCGATTCATGTGAGGAGCGCGCGTGAGGGAAGTGGCCTCGAGTGAAGGCGTGAACGTTCCCGACAGCATGGTCCCTTTGGCGTGGGCAGGCCGAAAGCCGGGATGCTGGCCGAAAATGGTGTCCAATTGCTGAATCAAGTCCTGACTCAGCGCGATGAGTTTTTCGTCGGCGGGTAGTGGCATGGCCCTACTATTTTCGCACCGCGCGCCGCAGTTGCTCGGCTGAGAGACGAACTTCGCCGGCGATGGAGAGCCATAGCCGGCCCGCTCCGCCATCGGCGAAATGAATGTTCTGGATCGTCACTGCGTTTTGCAGCTCTGCGGGTAGCGTTCCTTTCAGATCCGCCGATTTCTGGATGGCCGATTCGACGCTGTCGCCGAGATCCTGCCGGAGCGTGTCGCCGAGTTCGCCGGAACGCAGTAGAGCGCCGAGCGAGCCATCGGCATCCAATTTCCGAACCTCGGCATCGAGCGAGATGTTGTTGTCGGCGACCTCCGGAGTCAGCTTCACTTCGATCACGCCATGGCCTCCGACCAGCTTCTTGACCACCTGCTTGCCGAACGCTTTGACGCAAGTGTAACGTTCGTAGTTCACATTGGCGGTCAGGATGCTCGACGGCGCTTGGGGCGTGAGCGCGGCGCGTTCCAGCGTGATCCGCTCGCCGCACGGGTCCGACTTATTCAATTGCGCGCCCAACACCGCGGTGAGATGGTCCTGAAAGCCGCCGAGATCCACGGTTAGTGCCAGCGCGAAAGGACCCGAAGCCGTGGCCGAGACGGTTCCCCAAGCGGTGATTTCTACCGATTGCCCATCGAGATCGATAGAGGTTTTTATCGGCGGGATTTTCAGCGCAGGCTCGCTAGTCTGGGCCTCCACGAAGGAAGCGATGATGAGTGCCGCCAGAACCAGATTCATCTTACAATCATGTCCTAATGATCATCCCGCTGGAAACCTCTCGCCTCGAGCTGCGCCCGCTGGAGTTGGCCGACGCAGAGCAGACGCAAAGGCTCTTTCCGCAGTGGGAGGTCGTGAAGTTTCTCGCCAATCATGTTCCGTGGCCATATCCCGAAGACGGCGCTCTGACTTACTACCGAGACCTTGCGCTTCCCGCGATGGCGCGCGGCGATGAGTGGCATTGGTCGCTTCGAATGAAGAGCGATCCTGCGCAACACATTGGTTGCATCTCGCTGATGAAAGGGGAATACAATCGCGGATTTTGGCTCGGGTTGCCCTGGCAGCGGCAAGGTTTGATGAGCGAAGCCGTCGAGGTTGTCACCGATTATTGGTTCGACGAGTTGCGTTTCCTGGTCCTCCGCGCGCCGAAGGCGGTGGCGAATACGGCTTCGCGGCGAATTTCGGAGAAGAGCGGCATGCGCGTGATCGCGGTGGAAGAGAGAGATTACGTAAGCGGGCGGTTCCTGACCGAGGTATGGGAGATCACGGCCGAGGAGTGGCGCGCACAGCGAAAATAGGCGTTGAACGACTGGCCGGAACCACTGCAATCGGAGTGGTGTCTAAAAATAGAGTGCCAAGACTTCGCTGGTTCGAGTTTGACACGGAAGACAGTGCGACTCCATTGGACTGGCGTTGTGGAGCTCTGACAACGGCGACCCTGTTCTTGAATCTGTTTTTCTGGTACGCGCACGGTCTTGATTTCAGGATGTCGTCGCGCCTTCCCATTTATGCGGTTTGGCTTGCGGCGGCAGCGCTCCTGATTGCTGCTCTGTTTTTCATAGGCCCAGCGCTGGCGACGCATCGCGCCAAAAAGCCGTTATTTGGTGTCCTTGCCGAATCGTTCGGTTCCTGGCCGGCCTTGGCACTCCGCGTCTGCTGCCTTGCATTCTTGGTTATCTGGACTGGGAATTTGCTAGCCTTACCCGGATTCTGGTGGCTGCGCCAACACCTCTCATCGATTGACGCGGAGTTAAGTGCCGGCGTCATCCTTCTGTTTCTGTTTCTTACCGGACTCCAGAGCCCACGAACAAGTGCAAGTTTGGCCGTGTTCACGAACAAGCTTGGTATCGCGATTCTTTTCGCTGCTCTCCTGCGTGTGCACCAGGGATGGCCGATGGCTTGGAACGGCCGTCCAACGTTGGGCCAAGGCCTCTCGACCTTGGATTTACTGCATGGGCTCTCGCTACTCACCTATGATGTGGCACCATTGTCCCTACTTGCCGCTAGTCTTTGCTGCCGAATCAGCGAGAGGAAGCGGGTCATCACGACTGCACTTGCGGGAATTGTATTGCCGTTGTTTGTAACTCTCTTGCTAGTTGGCCTAATCGACGTGGCAACCATTTCGTCTCGGTACTATCAGCCGAGCCTGAATCCAAATGTCGGGATGGCGCTCTGGTCGCGCGCCGCGTCTAGCGCCATTCCCGGCCGCATAATGGTCGCCGCGATCACCACGTTCGGTGCCGCGCGATTTGGGGCGCGATCGCTTGCGGAAGCAGTTGCATTTCGCCGGTTTGAACGCCGAATCCTTTGGGCCGCGCTTGCTTGCCTTGGCGCTCTGATGGTGTGGTGTTCGCAGCGCGTATACGATTCCACGCTTTCGGCAACCTTCGAAAGTGCCGCGCTAGTTTTGACTGTGGCGGGCGCTGTGCTCACAGCCGATCTGGTAACCGGAAGAACGAAGATGGCACAAGCGCAGAAAATCGACTGGATTGGAGTGAGTGCCGTACTGGCAGGCGTATTGACGCCAGCATATGGGCCATTTCTCGTGGTGATCGCTAATCCATATTGGCACCCATGGCTGCTGCCTTCATTCGGGATCGGGTTCCTGGTCGCCTTCATCAGCGGTACCGTTCAGAAGATGCGGCGCGCGCCAAGGATTGGAACACTACCAGACGCCTAGGCATGGGATGGCTTGCTTCTCCAGCACCGATCCAGCGTCGCCCTTTTTGTCGGTCGGGATCCTGACCGCGAGCCCGCAATCGGAGCTGATGTGCCGCGGCTTGGTGACGAGCGAGCAGGCGATTCCAGCGGATTTGAACTCCCGCTCGGCGCGGAACGTCAGATACGTACTCTTGAAGACGAAAATACAGTTCGGCGTCATGCGGTCACCGCCGATCCATCTACGACCGCCGGGTGCTTCGCGATCCGGCTAACGGCGTCCACCGTCCGGTCAATCTCCTCGGCGGTATTGAAGAAGCCGGGGCTCATACGGACTCCGCCGATCGGAAACGTCCCAATCGTTCGATGCGCTTGCGGAGCGCAGTGCACGCCAACGCGAACGGCGATGCCGAACTCGTCATCCAGCCGGTCACCGATCTCGGCGGGATCGACCCCGTCGAGCGTGAAAAGAACAACGCCGCTTTTCCGCTCCGGATCACGCGGGCCATGGAGCGTAACACCGTCGATCGCTGCCAGGCCCTCCATCAACTGGCGGACCAAAGCGATCTCGTGAGCCCGCACCTGTTCGACACCGCGCTTTAGCAGGAACTCGACACCCGCGCCCAGTCCCGCAATTCCCGGTGTATTTTGCGTACCCGGTTCGTAGCGATCCGGCGCGAAATCCGGCATGGATTCCAGGTCCGACCGGCTGCCGGTGCCGCCGAACAAAATGGGCTCCACATTCATATGAGGCGCGATGTACAGGAAACCGGTTCCTTGCGGCCCAAAGAGGCCTTTATGCCCGGGGCATGCCAGCAGATCCACGCCGAGCGCGCCCACGTCGATCGGCACAGAGCCCGCGGTTTGCGCCGCATCCACCAGCACCGGGACGCCGCGTTGATGGGCCAGAGAAATGATCTCCGCGATCGGTGTGATGGTGCCGACCACGTTCGAGGCGTGCGTCACAGCGACGAGGCGAGTGTTGGAGTGGGCTGAATCCAGGGCCGCGGCGATCGCTCGGGGATCGATGGACCCATCCCGCGCCGCGCCCACCTTCGCCACCGTCACGCCCTTCTCCGCCAGCGCATGCAATGGCCGAACGACGGAATTGTGTTCCATCGTGGTTGTGACGCACCGGTCGCCCGGCTTCAGTGTTCCCAGCAGGGCCAGATTCAGCGCGCCCGTCGCATTCGGAGTGAATATGATGCGGTCGGGATCGGCGATGTTGAACAACCTCGCGATGGTCTCGCGCGTTTGGAAGATGATTCGCGCCGCTTCCACCGCCATCGTATGGCCTGAGCGGCCGGGATTGGCAGACCAGTTCCGGAGGACCGTATCCACACGTTGGTAAACAGAGACAGGTTTGGGATGACTGGTGGCGGCGTTATCCAGGTAAATCACGTCGAGGTCGATCATGCCTCCTGCTCCGTGGGTCTTATCCGCAGGAGCAAGCCCACAATCAATATGAACGCGAGGCTTACCAGCGCGGCAACCTCCCCGGCCTGCGTGGGCCCGGCATTGGTGCTGCCGAGTGCCCAGGTCTGTACGATGGCCCCACCGCCCAGCATTCCCAGAACAGCCGCAGCGGCATCCGTGCTGCCTTGGCTGGCGAGCACCACCTGGCGAAACGGGCAGCCGCCGATCATCACCGACGTCACACCTACCAGCCCCATTCCAAGGAAACTCCATCCATAAGCCAAGTGCGACCCCGGCTGGGCCTGCAGGCCTGGCGCGAACGAACCCGTCAATAAGCTAACGATCGCCGCGGAGCTGAGCATCGCCAGAACGCCCGAAGCCATTTTGTAATCGCGCGCCGCCAAAAAGTTGCCGATGTTGCCGGTGATGCAAAACCGCGATCTTTGCGCCAGCGCTCCAATCCCGAGACCCACGCCCAGCGCGATGGCAAATGGCGCCCGCTCAGCGCCCGGACCACTCGCGCTCAATTGCAGGATCCGCGATTTGAAGATGAGGGCGATCAGAATTCCCACTGCGAGAAGGGGAAGCATCAGGCCATTCACGAGGGGCATGGGTGCTGCTTCGCCCAAATAGAATCCACGTTTTAGAAATTCGAACCCAATCCAGACTCCCGCTACCAGGCCCACCAAGCCAGCAACCGCCGTGAAATCACCAGCTCCGAGCCGGAGGGCCATTCGGATAGGACATCCCATGAACACCCCGCATCCCACAATCAGGATGATGCCTCCGAGGAACCGCAGCACCGGGGAGGAACCACCTTCGGCGCGAAATTCCCTCCCCAGGAAGGCTGCTGCCGCTGCTCCCAAAACGAACCCAATCAGTTCGGGGCGAACGTATTCCATGCGCGCATTGCCGTGCAGGCTCAACGCCCCGGCCAGGTTTTCCATGAAGCAGGAGATGCAAATGCCGGCGTTTCTTGGATTTCCGAGGAACGACAACCACATGCCGAGGCCGCCGATGGCAAGCCCCGACGCGATCATGAGGAGCAGGTCCTGGTTTTGGTTGAACCAGTTGCGGCTAAACCACGTCGAATCAGCGGTCCCGTCGTCTATGGGGGTATCGGCCTGTACCGGAGGGAGTAGCGTATCTTGGGTCTCCATGACGTGTGTTTCCATCTAGTTACAACCCCCGGCGAGCATTCGTACGAGATAAGCCGCGTCTTCCTTCACGGCGGCTCGGGCCGCGTCATTTCGCTCAGGGTTTAATGTGATTTCGCACGGCGCCCATCCATGGGAGAGGACCGATTTGATCCCTTTGCCAATGTATTTGTCCGAGTTTTGGTCGGCGTACTCGGGGTCCATCACGACAGCCGTCTTATATTCCTTTATAGCAGTGGCATAGTCTCCCAACGACGCATTCGCCTTCGCCAGCAGGACGTGGGGCTCGGCGATATCCGGATTGGAGGTTACAAATTTTGTGAGTTCATCAATTGCTTTCTTATCTTTACCGGCGTCGAGGGCGGCGCGCGCTCGGGTTAGATCCGCGACCACGGCGCGGGCGGAGCTAGCTGTCATTCGCGGCTGCGAAGCGGGAGCGTTCATTGAGGCACCCACCAAACCTGCGCCGAGGAGCAACCCGGCGGCGCACGTCGTAGTCAGAACGTCGAATCGGTCGTACTTCAATTGGTTCGCCTCCTGTAGGCGGTTGAACTGCACGTCGGATTCCAGCGGGAGGCCGGCTTACTTGGACCGCAGCGCGTCGGTCGGTCCCCCCCCTGCCCAATGCGCGGGGGTGAACGCCTCGAACAACTCCCTCGCAGCGCCGCCCAAAATGTCATGATTACTTCAAGTCAATGCGATTTTGGATCACCAAGAACAGCGAATTACCGGTTCGCGAACAACTGGTGCGCCAGGTTTTGCTCGGCATTTTGAGCGAGGATCTGCCGGCTGGCCACAAACTGCCCAGCGTCCGCGCGGTGGCGCGCCGCCATCAGATCCACTCGAACACCGTGAGCGCCGCGTATCACGATCTGCTGGAACAAGGCTGGCTTGAGCTGCGCCGGGGCAGCGGGCTCTACGTCCGGCCGATGCAGGCCTCCGCGGATGGGCAACTCGATGGGATGCTGGCCGCCCTGCTGCAGTCGGCGCATCGCCAGAACTACGAGCCCGAGGAAGTGCTCCAGCGGTTGGAGCACATGGTTCACCCGGTGCCTTACGACCGGATTCTCATCGCGGAGCCGGAACCGGCCATGCGCGAAATTCTTCAGGCGGAGCTCGCCGATGCTATGAGCTTTCCGATTAGCGCCGCCGATCTTGCTTCGTGCAAGCTCGAGCAGCCACGCCGAGCGCTGGTGGTGGCGCTGCCCACGCGCGCCGCGAAAATCCGGCGGCAGTTGCCTCGCGGGGTTCCGTGCATCGCCTTGCGCCTGCGCTCCGTGCAAGCTTCGCTGGAGGGCCAGACGAAGCCTTCGCCCGATACCGTGATCACCATTGTTTCGCGCTCGGCAGAGATCCGGCTATGGTCGCGAGCGATGCTGATTGCGGTTGGGCTGGATCCCGATTCTTTGTCGGAGATCGATGCGACAAGCAACGGTTGGCAGGACCGCCTAACTCGCAATGCACTGATCGTCGCCGATGCGGTCGCCGCGCGCGACTTGCCGCCTGGTTGCGCGCACCGCGTATTTCGGGTGATCGCCGATTCCTCTCTCGCCGAACTGAAGCAATTCTGCGGTGTGTGATGCCCCGCGAATGTGACGCTCTGCGAAAGTGCCACAAGGGAGGCCGCGCGCGGTCTGTTTTCGGCTTACTCTGGGCTCACTATGAAAAACATCCTTTGCAGGTTTGCTTTTGGCATTTTGGCAGCGCTGGCTCCGCTTTACGCCGCCGACCTTCAGGCCCGCTGGAACGACCTGTGCCGCGTCGCAGGCAGTCACCAGCTCAACGTCACCACTTCGGATGGAAAGACGGTTAGCGGCACTTGCGCGTCCACCAACGCCGATACACTTTCTCTCACTTTCAACCAAAGCGTCTTGAAGATCGCGCGATCGACGCTGACGCGTATCCAAATGTACGATCCCGGCAACGGGCATCGTCTGGCGGATTTGGGCGACGGAATGTACAAGAGTTTCCATAAAGGATTCGGCTGGCTGTTCTCACCGGCTGCGCCTTTGGGATTGGTCGCCATCCCCGCGACCGTTGCATCGGGCGCCGTTTCCGCGCCGTTCTGCCTGCTCGGCGACTTGGGGGCTGACGGTCCCACCACGCAAGAGATTAAGATTAGCGACTAAAACTTCAGCCCCATGTTCGTGTCGCGCACGCCTTCCCGCACCCGCTGGCGGCCCTGTTTCTGTTGAACTAGAATCGCAGGGGAGACAACATGGAAAATCCTAGCGGCATCGGTTCTCTGCTGACACTCGCGATCACGCTCACGGCATGCCAGGGCACTCAAACCACGACCCCAGCGAGCGCGCCGCCCGCAGCCGAGGTGGCACGCCCGCTCATCCTGACCGCTACCGTTCCACTCGAGGGTGTGAAGGGCCGTTTCGACCATTTCGCTTCCGGCAAAGGCCGGGTGTTTGTTTCGGGACTGGGGAATAATTCGGTCGAGGTGATCGATCTCTTTCAAGGCGCCCGCGTTCACGAGATCACCGGGGTGCCGAATCCCCAGGGCGTGGCCTTTTCGCCGGAGGCCAACAAACTGTTTGTGGCCAGTGAGAAGGGCAAGCTCTACATCTACGACGGCGACTCGTACAAACTCATCAGCACGCTGGATTTTGACGGAGGCGCCGATAACCTGCGCTACGACGCAGCGGCCAAGCGTGTCTACGTCGGCTGCGGCGATAGTGAAAAGAACGCCGCGATCGCCGCGGTGGACGCCCTAACCAACAAGCGCCTGGATGAAGTTTATCAATTGGGCGGCGAGCCGGAATCGTTCCAATTGGAAAAGAATGGTCCGAACATTTACGTTAATGTACCGGAGTTGAAGCAAATTGTGGCCATTAATCGCACTACCAAGGAACTGAAGCGCTGGCCGGTAACCGCGGGCCAGAACTTTCCCATGGCCCTCGATGAAGCCAATCATCGTGTCATCGTGGGCACACGAGAACCGGCTACCGTTTCCGTGTTCGACACCAGCACTGGTAAAATGGTCGCCTCCGTCCCGACCGTTCAGGACACGGACGATTTGTATTACAGCCCCGAGCACAAGCGCGTCTACGTTGCGGGCCGCGAGGGTTTTATCTGGGTTTATCAGCAGGCCGATCCGGATCACTACAACGTAATCGCAAAGGTTCCCACCGCTGTCGGCGCCGGCACGGCTGGATACTTTGGCAGGCAGGGGAAGGGCTTCGAGCGCTTTTATTTGGCGGTTTCGGCCGGCGCCAATTCTACGGCCGAAGTCAGAATTTATACTGTGGCGGACTGAAGAACGAGCGGCGGGAGCGGGAGACTTCCTCCCAGCATCCGTTTAGCCTGACCCAGGGTTTCGAACCGTGATAGCATTTTGAGTTCGAACCCAAACCGGAGGTTTTCCATGCGTGGAATAGTTGCCAGCTCAATTCTGACAATCGTGGCTTTGACGATCGGCGCGGGCGCGGTCTGGTCCCAGCAGCCGGCCGCCACGAAGACTTACTCCTCTGCGGCCGACGTCGTCGCGCTCATTGCCAAGGCGAAAGCCGAACAAAAAGCCGGCCAACCGATGGTAGCCGAACACATCTTACAACTTGCCCCCTATGCCGCTAATCTTGAATATCGAACCGCTGTGGCGCCGGCCGCCGTTCACGAGAAGGAAGCGGAGGTGTTTTACGTAATCGACGGCTCGGCAACCGTGATCATCGGCGGAAAGCTGGTGAACGAAAAACGAACCAACGCCGAGAACCTGAATGGCACGGCCATCGAAGGCGGCAAGTCGCAAGACGTGGCCAAGGGTGATTTCTGGATTGTCCCCGAAAATACGCCGCATTGGTTCAGCAGCCTTAACGGAACCCTGGTGCTGATGACGCTGCATGTCCCGCGAACCGGGGCGCCGACTCCGGGGCCCTGACAGACCGCCATTCGCCGCCGCTCCGCAATGGCATGGTTGCGCGCTTTCTCTTGTTCCTGGGGCTCACCGTTGTCTATCATGCGAACTTGCGGCCGGTAGATTCCTCCGACTCGCTGCCAGGGTCGCTGATTCCCTTGGCCGTCATTCTGGATCACGGGATCACGCTCGATCGTTTTGTTCCCTGGCTGCGCGCCAATGTCTGGTACGCGCCCAGCGTGATCCACGAGGGCCACGGGCACTACTTCAGCAGCTATCCCATCGGCGGACCGCTACTGGTGTCTCCGCTGTATGTGCCGCTCGCATTCATCGGCCTGCACGACTGGGATCCGGCATCGCTGGTGATGTTCGCGAGAATCGTGGGAAAATTTGCAGCTACCGCCGTCGCAGCTCTCTCAGCCGTCTGGCTTCTGCTCCTGTTGAAGCGAATCACTACGGCGCCGTGGGCCTGGTGCCTGACGTTAGTCTACGCTTTGGCAACTGAAACATGGTCTATTTCCAGCCAAGCGCTGTGGCAGCAAGGACCCGGCGAATTGGCCATCATCGGTTGCTTCTATATCCTGGAGCGCTGGTCGCGGGACCGCGCGCGCAACGGTTGGCTGTGGCTCTGCGGTGCGTGTGTGGCCGCGGCGTTCATGATTCGTCCCACGAATCTGGTGTTGCTGCCGGCTATTCTCGTTGCGCTATTGCTCGCTCGAGCGACGCTCGGCCAACATCTTCGCCTGTTGGCTCTCCCACTTCTCGGTGGCGCGCTCCTGGCCGGCTACAATTTTTTCGTGTTTCATCGCGTTTCGGGGGGCTACGCCGTCTCGCTCCTCACCGGATCCACGTTCACGGGTCTGGCGGGAGTTTTCCTGAGTCCCGGACGCGGATTGCTCTTCTACACGCCCATCGCGCTGTTCGCGCTGTTCGCATTTTCGCGACCCGCTTCAGCGGTCCGCAGACGGTACACTGCGCTCTTCGGAGCAGCAGTCGTCTTTATCCTGCTCGATTCTATTTCCATCGGCCGGTCGGTCATTTGGTGGGGCGGGTACTGCTGGGGGCCGCGCATGCTTACGGAACTGGCGCCGCCGCTGATGGTGCTGATGGCGATCGGCGTCGGCGCTATTGATCGGCCTTGGCCACGCCGCGCGTTCGCAGTGCTCGCGTTGTACTCGGTATTGATTCAAGCGATCGGGGTTTTCTTTTATCCCAAGGGACACTGGGATGCAGGACCGCCGAGTGTCGACAACGCGCCGGCGCGGCTGTGGGCTTGGCGTGACAACCCCGTCGCCCGAACCGTCCGCGGGGGCCTGTTCTGGGAACCCTACGCCATCGTCGGGGCAGCATTGACCGGCGGCATCCCCGCAGCACGGCTTCGCGTGCACGAGTTGAACATCAATCCCTTTGAGCAAGCCGAGCCGGGCAAACTTCCGCGCGCGGACCCTGGGTTACCATGAAGAACATGTCCGCGGTGAACGAACTCGCAGCTAACATTCGCATGCTTCTCATGGACGTCGACGGCGTCCTCACCGACGGAAAAGTATTCGGCGTGCCGGATCCTTCGGGCACGATTGTTGAAACCAAGGGCTTCGACACGCAAGACGGCATCGCGCTGCAGTGGCTCTCCTGGAAGGGCCTGGTGACAGGCGTGATCAGCGGCCGTGTCTCGCCCGCCACGGAAGCTCGCGCCAAGCAGTGCAACATGACCTACGTGTACCAGGGCCACATTGAAAAGATTCCGATCGTGGAGGAGATCCTCCAGCGATCCGGTATTGCGGCATCGCAGGTGGCCTATATCGGCGACGATCTGACCGACGTCGTGGTCATGAATCGCGTGGGCTTGAGCATTGCACCGGCGAACGCGCGTCCCGAAGTAAAACGATGCGTCCAGCATGTCACCGAAAGCGCAGGCGGCCAGGGAGCGGTGCGCGAAGTCTGCGAACTGCTGCTCAAGGCACAAGGCCATTGGGAAGATCTGCTGCGAAAGTACGAGGTCACGCGAGCGCCAGAGGGCGCGGGATGAGGTTGTAAATATGAGCGGCGAACCAACAGGCATCGTAGTGGTGGCCCGGTCGGGCCCCGGAGTGCTTCACGAACTCACAGGCGTGATTGCGCGCCACAACGGAGACATCGCGTCGGTATCCATCATCGAGGACCAGCCGGAGTCGCGTATCTACTTCGAGATCAATCTCCCGGAAGCGCCGGAGATCTTGCGAGCCGATCTGGTCCAACTCCCGATTGTCCGCCAGGTGGATGTCGTCAAGACGCTCCAAAAGGTGTACGGCAAGCGGATCATCATTGTCGGCGGCGGCGCGCAAGTGGGCCAGGTGGCCATCGGCGCAATTTCGGAAGCCGATCGCCACAATATCCGCGGCGAGCACATCTCGGTGGATACCATTCCGCTGGTTGGCGAGCAGGTACTGGCCGACGCGGTGAGAGCAGTGGGGAGATTATCGCGAGCCCGCGCCTTGGTGTTGGCCGGCGCGCTGATGGGCGGCGATATCGAAAGGGCGGTGCGCGAAGTGCGCGCGCAAGGGCTGCTCGTCATCAGCTTGAATATGGCGGGCAGCGTTCCGGAGGCTGCGGACCTGGTGGTCACCGATCCGGTGCAGGCAGGTGTGATGGCTGTGATGGCCGTCGCCGACACCGCGAAGTTCACGGTGGCGCGGCTGAGCCGTCGGGTATTCTAACGGTTACGGGAGTTGGAACAAGTGGAACCCGACCGCCAATGCGAGAGCGGCAGAAGCGGACCTGGAGAGCCCCTTACGGGTTCGTGAAAGGGCAGCTTTGGCGGTTCGAAGGTAATCATCCGCTTTCGCCAAGAGATCCTGGCACGCGGGGCAGACCAGCAGGTGCTCTTCGAGCAACTTGCAATCCTCTTCGCCTCGCATGCCCATCGCATATTCTTCCCAAACGTCTTCGGGAAAGTGACGATCAAAGCCATCTTTCATGCCAAGAACCTTTCTCGAAGGGGGGAATCAGTTTCCGAACAGCAAGGGTCCGCGCTTAAGCACGGGCCTCCCCTCTTTCATGGCTCTAGTGGCGTTAGCCGGCAGAAACTCTCGAAAAGAATGGGACCAGCATTTTTTGCTGCAGTTTCCGCTTCCCCAATTCGCCAAAGCGTGCTTTCGCGCGTGACTTGAGCAGGCGAAATTGCGTCTCCGTCAGGGTCATCTCCCGGCAAATCTGGTCCTGCGTCTGTTCGTCCAGGTAAAAGCGCGTCAGGATCTCGCAATCGCGCTCGGAAAGTTGGCTTAGGATCTCAAGCATGAAGTCCACTTTCTGTTGGAAAGCCATGCTCTGCTCTGGGTTGCGCCGCCCGTCGGCTACCCGTACGCCGACGTCCAAGTGCAACTCATCCCGGCGGCTGTGCACGACGTGATCGATGTGCGCGGCAACCTGACGTCTAACTACCGTTCGGACAAAACCCATCAGCCGGTCCGGTTCCCGCAAGTCGCCACGCCGGATGGCTTGCACCACAATGAGGAAAGTATCGTGAACCTTGTCATCCAGTTCTTGCATCCCCAACTGCCGGCACAAGTAAAAGCGGATGCCGCGGCTAAACAACCGATACAAATCTTCCATCCCGCTGTCATCGCCCCGTTGGATGCGCATCACCAGATTTTGCCAGTCGACGGGAGCGTGCCGTTCGTCATCCTCCCTGTTATCAGCGGCCTCCCCGACACTGGGAGGTGTTTGGTGGGATGATTGGGCACTTGTGTGTTTACTTGTGTCCTTGGCATTCGCGGGCGCGTGTTGAATATGAGGAGACGCAATCATGGCGATGTTCTACCTTTTCAATGGAAACTTAAGTTTCAGGAGGAAACTTTGAGCGCTCCGGGCGGATGCTCGGTGCCCGAGTGCTGCATTCTTGCCCGCGCCCGGGTGATGGCCTTCTAACTAACTTCCTAACTTCGGGGTTCGGCACAGCACTCTGCACCTGTAAGACCAAAATGGTAAGGGGGAGTAAGATACGAACGGATTGATTCCCTTAGCCTCGCCGTCCGATGCTCTTTGAGGATCTAAAGCTGTAAATTGCGTTAGCTATATAAACGCCACTATTAACAGGATGTTGCGATCCGTCTGAAGAATGAGTCGGCACCCTTCGGAAAGATTGGAAGCATGTCAGGAACGGGCACGTATTGGCAGGGTGAAGGTCTACCGTGCGCCCCTCGTCGACCGCCTCTCACGGTTTTTTCGCGCATTTCTCCCCCAAAAATGGGGCGCGAAACACACTATGATCCAGGCCGTAGATTTACCCGCACGGGATATACCACCTGAGTCAGACAGGGGTAGATGTCAGACCACGCCAGAGTGGCGCTTCAAGATCTGCGGGAGGTTTTGGGAAAACGCCGAGCGCGCCATCACGATGTTCGCGCCGGCTTCCTGCGCCTGCTGCTTTAGTTCACCCTGCACATGAGATAAGTAACCGATCACACTGATCTGCTTCATCTCGCCGTCGTTTTTCACTTTCGATATCAACTTGAGCGGTTGAACCGCGCTGAAGTTTAGATCCAGGATGATGAGCAGCGGCTTCTCGTGTGTCGCCTTCTCGATGACGTCTCGTTCGGACTTCACGAATTCCACTTCCAGCCCCGCCCGCTTGGCTGCGTCGCTGATCTTGACCGTGAACAATAGATCTTCCACCACTGCGAGGATCTTCTTCTTACCGTGCTTCTGCATAAAATGCTACACGCCCGCTCTTGGTACTCTTCCTGAAATGTGTTACCTGAAAACTTGGAACTGTAAGTTGTGTGGAAGGTAAGAATTATTCTAGCATGACGAAGTGCGCGTTCCGGCGCGCCAGTCTTGTCTCATGCAAGATGAGCCTGAAGCCGGAACTTGTTTCTCACACAAGATGAGCCTGAAGGGGAGATT
>Ga0209415_10002172_pt1 | contig 37027 bp, 35 predicted proteins | sample PeaSoiSIISIP2007_FD_187696 | JGI IMG/M metagenome (GOLD analysis project Ga0209415, IMG submission 187696) | Peat soil microbial communities from Weissenstadt, Germany - SII-SIP-2007 (SPAdes) (version 2) | ecosystem: Environmental > Terrestrial > Soil > Wetlands > Peat | place: Germany... | reverse complement strand
CGCATGGTGGGCTGTTGATGACGGGCTTGTTAACCGTTCGCTTCGTTGTCCCGAGAAGCCTTGCCCCGCAGGGGGCAAAGCGAAATTGCTGCGGCGACGCCCCGGGTCATTGGGGATCGTGGAATGACATAGGCCAGAGGCGTGAAGAGTGCAGGATCCGCAGGATCAGGACGGTGCTCTTTTTTACACGATATACGGCTATGAATGGCGTCCGAACGATGATGAGTTCACGTTGGAGGCAGGAGAAATGGACTGAATTTGGCTCCCGCGAAGGGGGGGGCAGACGTCACCGGATTTCACTATTCTCCTTCCCCGGTCTCGGGAGTACACTGGGCGTAGGGCAACTCCCGGTTCGTCGGGATTTGCCCGACGGGAGGAGAACTGCCATGAAAATCAACAAAATCGCCATTGTCGGCTCCGGACATATAGGGGGAAATCTCGGGATCATGCTGGCTAAGGCCGGCTACGAGATTTTCTTCAGCTCGCGGCATCCTGAACATCTCAAGGACCTGGTGACGGAGGCGGGGCCCAAGGCGCGCGCGGGGAAGGTGGAGGATGCGGTCGCTTTCGGCGACCTGGTCATCCTCTCGGTCCCCTTCAAGGCGCTGCGGGAAATCTCCCTGGAGGTGAAACAGGCGCTCAAGGGAAAAGTCGTCATCGACACCTCGAACCCCTACCCGGAACGGGACGGGGTGATGGCGGAAGAGGCCAGGAATGACCCTGACGGGATGGGCGTCCTGGTCTCCCGGCTGCTCCCCGGTGCCAGGATCGTGCGGGGCTTCAACTCGGTCCACTTCGAGGAGCTTAGAAAAACGGTCAACAGTAACGGGGAAACCGTCGGCCTTCCCCTCGCCAGCGACGACCAGGAGGGACTGGAGGCCGCCGTGGAACTCGCCAGACGGGTGGGGCTCGACCCGGTGGTGGTCGGCGGGCTGAAAAAGGCCAAGCTCTTCGACGTGGGGGCGCCGGTGTACGCGACCGGCGACTCGGCGCGGGAGATCAAGAGGAAATTGCATCTGCAATAGCTGCTGAACCGTCCGTTCTGCCACCTTGACCAGGAAACGGGACCTTTCTTCGTCGGCACGACCTTTATCTAGTGGCTGTCAGGCCGCGGGTAGAGGTCTTTTTTTTACCCGCCTTTGCATCAAAGTGAGCCGGCTCGTCTCACTCTGAGACTCGGGCCGTCTCCTCCCTTATGCCAATGGCGCGAATTCACTCGGTTTTTGCCTGACAATGTCCGTTGGCATGTTCCCTGCTCTCTGTGTGTTGGCGCCGCCTGGCGGCCCTACGCCTAACAACAACTGAGGGTTTCACTAAAGAGGAGGCAGTAGAAATGGCTAGCGAACAGCCGGGTGCCGAAGGCGCCAAACCGATCCGCTCCGAGTTCCTCACCTTTACACTCGGCAGCGAAAACTACGGCATCGAGATCCTCAAGGTGCAGGAGATCCGCGGCTACGACGCCGTGACCCGCATCGCCAACGCCCCCGATTTCCTCAAGGGGGTCATCAACCTGCGAGGGGTCATCGTCCCGATCTTCGACCTGCGGATCAAGTTCCAGGTCGGCCGGGCGGCCTACGACGCCTTCACCATCGTGATCATCATAAACGTGCTGGGGCGGGTGGTCGGCATGGTGGTGGACAGCGTCTCGGACGTGGTCGCCCTTTGCGCCGCAGAGATAAAGCCCCCCCCGGAATTCGGCGCGACGCTCGACACCGCCTACATAACCGGCCTGGGGACGGTCAACGACGAGATGCTGATACTCATGGACATCGAGCGCCTGATGGGGAGCCAGGACATGGAACTGGTCGACGCGGGCGTACACGGAAACTAAATTTCAATCGGACCTAAGTCCGGCTACCCGACAGGAGGGCACTATTATGCAGTGGTTCAACAACCTTAAGATAGGGACCAAATTGATCACCGGCTTCGTGCTGCTGGCCGCCATGGCCGGTCTCATCGGCGGCATCGGCATCGTCAACATCCGCAAGACCGACAACAACAGTACCGTCCTCTACAAGGAGGTCACCGTGCCGATCGCCCAGCTTGGCGCGATCTCCACCAAGTTCCAGCGGATCCGGCTGAACTTCGCCAAGGTGCTTCTCTCCCGCGACCGGGCCGAAAAGGAGAAGCTCGTGCAGAGGATCGAAGGCTATGGCACCGAGATCACCTCGCTTCTCGAGCAGGTCGACAAGCGGATGACCACTGCCGAAGAGAGGAGGATGTTCAAGGAGATCGTGGACAGCAGGGCGGTCTACCGGCCGATCCTGGGCCGTGTCGTGCAGCTTTCCCTGGCAGGCAAAGACGCCGAGGCGAAGGCCATCTACGACGTCGACGCTGACAAGGCCGCCAGGGCCGAGCAGGACGCCATCGACAAGCTGGTGGACAACCAGGTGGCCGATGCGAAGGCGACGGCCGAGCTCAACGCCACCATCGGCTCCGCCGCAGTCAGCACCATGCTCGTCCTGTCGCTTGTCGTCGTCGCCGTAGCCATTGCACTTGGCGTCGTCATCACCCGCATCATCACCAGGCCTTTGGCGGAAGCGGTCCGGGTGGCCCGGCTGGTCGCCCAGGGGGACCTGACGAGCCGGATAGAGGTGACCTCGAAGGACGAAACCGGGCAACTCCTGGAGGCCCTCAAGGAGATGAACGGCGGGCTCACCACGATCGTCGCCGAGGTGAGAGGCGGGGCGACCTCCATTGCCGCTGCGACCGAGCAGATCGCGGCAGGCAACGCCGACCTCTCCCAGCGGACCGAAGAGCAGGCCTCGGCGCTGGAGGAGACGGCATCGAGCATGGAGGAACTCACCTCGACGGTGAAGCAGAACGCGGACAACGCGCAGCAGGCGAATCAGCTCGCCATCAGCGCGAGCACGGTGGCCGCCAAGGGGGGCGAGGTGATCCGCCGCGTGGTGACCACCATGGAGGGGATCACCGCCAGTTCCCGCAAGATCGCCGACATCATCGGGGTGATCGACGGCATAGCCTTCCAGACCAACATCCTCGCACTGAACGCGGCGGTGGAGGCGGCCCGTGCGGGCGAGCAGGGACGCGGTTTCGCCGTGGTGGCTTCCGAGGTGCGGGCCCTCGCCCAGCGCAGCGCCGGGGCGGCCAAGGAGATCAAGACCCTGATCGAGGAGTCGGTCACCAAGGTGCAGGACGGCAGCAGGCTCGTCGAGGAGGCGGGGGAGACCACCCGGGAGATCGTCACCAGCATCCGGCGGGTGACCGACATCATGGCGGAGATCTCCGCCGCCAGCGTGGAGCAGTCCGGCGGGATCGAGCAGGTCAACACGGCGATCGCCCAGATGGACGAGGTCACCCAGCAGAACGCGGCGCTGGTCGAGGAGGCAGCCGCGGCGGCCGAGGCCCTGGAGGCGCAGGCGGCCCAACTGGTGGAGGCCGTGGCCGGGTTCAAGCTCGCGATGGCAAAGCCCGCCATCGGGCAGGCAGCCCCGGCGGTCGGCCACCACGCCGCAGCGCCGCAGCCGCGCAAGGTCGAGGCACTCCCCGCGCGGGGTTCGGACAAGAAGGTACGCCAAATAAGGGGAAGGATGGCCCCCGCACTGGCGGCGGCGGGTGGCGGCCGGGACGACGGCGAGTGGACCGAATTCTAGGGGAGCTGGCAAGAGCCGCCGTTTTCCAGATGATTCCCATTGCATCCGTATTCGTTTTATAACAGTATGTCGGGAACCTCTCCGAGGTCTGTTATTAAACGTCGGTTCAAGGAGAATATATGGAGACGCTGGAGGCAATCCGTACCAGAAAGAGCGTACGCAAGTTCACCGAGCAGCCGGTGGAACCGGAAAAACTGCAGGCCCTCCTGGAGGCGGTCCGCCGGGCGCCCTCCTGGGCAAACCTGCAATGCTGGCATTTCGTGGTGGTCACCGACCGTGACGCGAAGCAAAAGATCAGCGACCTCTCCTACGTGAAGTCGTTCTTCGACGCGCACGGCTACAAGTCAAACCCGGCGCAAAAGGCGCTCGCCCAGGCGCCGGTGGTGATCGTGGCCTGCGCGGAGCCGGGCAAGTCCGGCGACATGGACGGCAAGCCCTATTACCTGGTGGACGTGGGGATCGCCACCGAAAACCTGATGCTCGCGGCCCACGCGCTGGGGCTCGGGAGCGTGTTCGTCGGGGTCTTCGACGAGGACGAGCTGCGCGCCCTCCTGGGCATTCCTTCGGAAGTCCGGGTGGTGGGACTCTTCCCGATCGGCTATCCCGTGGAGGGAAGCGGCGGCGAAATCCCGCGCAAGGCGCTGGAGCAGATCGTGCACCAGGGAAAATGGTAACCTGCCGTGAAAGCATTAAAAAGCATCTGCGTCTACTGCGGGTCGAGTGAGGGGCGGCTGGAGGCGTATGGCGAGGCCGCCCGGGCGCTGGCCGCGTGCCTGGTTAAGCGCAAGATCCGGCTGGTGTACGGCGGCGCCAAGGTGGGGATCATGGGTATCCTGGCCGACAGGGTGCTGGAATTGGGCGGGGAGGTGGCGGGCGTCATCCCGGAGGCCTTGATGAAGAAGGAGATCGCCCACCCGGGCCTCACTAAACTGCACGTCACCGGCTCGATGCACGAGCGCAAGACGCTGATGGCCGAACTGGCGGACGGCTTCGTCGCCCTGCCGGGCGGGATCGGCACCCTGGAGGAGCTGTTCGAGATCTGGACCTGGGCGCAGCTCGGCTTCCACCGCAAGCCGTGCGGCCTTATCAACGTCGCGGGGTACTTCGACGGCCTGATCGCCTTCATGGACCATGCGGTCGCCGAACGCTACGTCAAGAAGTCGCAGCGTTCCATGCTGATGGTGGAAACCGCCCCCGCCCCCCTTTTGGACCGCTTCCTCGACTACCGCCCGCCGGCGGTGGCCAAGGTTATCGGCCAAGAGGAGACCTGACCGGGCGGAGGAGGTGAACGAAGAGGCGCGTTCCGCGCGCCACCGGCCGATCGGCGGGGTGGGGGCAAAAGCAGATCCTTTTCTTGCGGTTCAGGATGACAGGGGATCGGCCGGCCGCCGGGCATGCCTGAGGAACAGGAAGGCAAGCGGCGGCAAAAGCGCGATGAAGGCGTAAGAGATGAGCTGAAAGGTCTGCCGGACACCGGCCTGGTCGGCCAGCCGCCCGACCAGGGGGCCGGTGCCGACGAAGAGGAGCCGAAACGACACCGACTGCAGGGAGAGCACCGCGGCGCGGTTGGCCGAGGGGGCCTCGCGCTGGGTGTGCTCCAGCATCATCGGTCCCCTTAAGCCGCGCATCGAGGTCAAAAGGTAGTAAAACAGGAAGCCGAACATCCCGCCCGTCGCCCCCAGCCCGACATATCCCGCAATCGTCAGCACCACCAGCAAGAGCACCATGCTCCGGTCCCCAAGCAACTTGTGGGTGCGGTGGCTTAATAGCGCGCAGAGCGCCACGGTCAGGTTGGCCCCCGTCCAGACCGGTCCGAACCAGCTCAGCGGCACCGAGCCTGCCTGCATGTAGGGCTGGACGAGCCACACCGGGTAGAACGAGGCGATGCCGAGCACCATGTTCAAGAGGATCGTGTAGCGCAGGTGCCGGTTGGCGCGAAACGCCCACCCCGCCGTGGCGAACGCCTCGGCCAGGTGGGAGCGGACCTTGGGCGCGCGTTCCCGGGGCGCGTCGCAAAGGCCGCGGGTGACGAGGAGCGCGGCGATCCAGACCGCGACCTGCAGCAGGAAGGGGAGCATGGGCGAGCGTGCGTAGATGACGCCGGCCAGAAGCGCCCCCGCCGCCTCGCCCACCTGCCCGAAGCCGCTCATCCTCCCCTGGTGGCGCGCGTAGAGGCTCTCGCCCCCCTCCGCCCGCAGCGTCTCGTACAAAAGGGCGCTGTCCGAGCCGCTGACGAAGGAAAGGGACATCCCCAGGACGATCTCGGCTAAAAGCACCGAGGCGAACGAGCCCGCCACGGTATAGATCCCCCAGCCGACGACGCCGAGTGCCGAGGCGACGTTGAGGGCGCAGCGGTAGCCGAGCCGGTCGCTTATGTAGCCGGCCGGATAATCGAGCAAAAGCGTAGCCACCGAAAAGATGCTCTGCAGCAAGAGGATCTGGGTGAGCGACAGCCCGATGTGGTCCTTCCAGAAAAGCGTGATGATCGCCATCGGAAAGAGCGTCATCTGCAGGAAGGAAAAGGCGTAGAGCTTGCGGACGTTGCCGCGCAGGTCTTTCATACGGTCTCCCGCCAGAATCCCTACCCGCTCTCCCCCGTTTTTGCAAGGACTTTGTGGCGCGCCAGCGAAGGATCTGCTTTCCTGGCGGCGAAGAGAAGCAGATCCTTCGCTGTGCTCAGGATGACAAGCAAGTTGAGGTTGACCTGGACCTCATGCCGTGATACGTGTATATGCACGCATTGTGGAGGCCGTTTATATGTCATCGTCGAAGCAGTCAGCAAACCTTGCTCCCAGCCCGTGCGTCTGCATGAACCTGCGCCGCGCCTCGCGCGCCATCACCAGGATCTACGACCGCGCGCTGGAGCCGAGCGGCCTGAAAGTGACCCAGTACTCCCTCTTGAAGAACATCGAGGCCTATGGTCCGCTCAACGTCAGCGCGCTGGCGGGCCTCGTGGCGCTGGACCGGACCACCCTGGTGAGAAACCTGAAACCGCTGGAGAGCGCAGGGCTGGTCGAGGAGGTCGAAGGCTGCGATCCGCGCGAGCGGCAGCTCGGCGTGACCGGACTGGGGCGGGAGACCATCGAGGTCGCCCTCCCTCTCTGGAAGCAGGCGCAGCGGCAGATGTCCGAGCAGTTAGGCGCCGACCGGCTGGGGGTATTGGGACAGATGGTGGGGGTGCTGGAAGGGAGAGGGTATGGACGGGGATAACGGAGGTCGGCTGCACTACGCCTGGATGATAGCGGGCGTTACCTTTCTGACGCTACTGGTGACGGCGGGGATACGCTCGACGCCGGGGGTGCTGATCGTGCCGATCGAGCAGGAGTTCGGCTGGTCGCGCGCCACCATCTCGGTGGCCGTTTCGGTAAACCTTTTGCTCTACGGCTTGATGGGGCCGTTCGCCGCCGGCCTCTTCGACCGGTTCGGCCTGCGCCGCACCATGGCCACGGCGCTTACGGTCCTGGCGATCGGCGTCTGCGCCACGACCCTCATCGCGCGGCCGTGGCACATGATCCTGATCTGGGGGGTGGTGGTCGGCTGCGGCGCCGGCATGACCGCCTACAGCCTGAGCGCCACGGTGGTCAGCCGCTGGTTCCACAAGTCGCAGGGAACGGTGATGGGGCTCTTGACGGCAAGCTCCGCCACCGGGCAGCTGCTCTTCCTGCCGTTTCTGGCCCGGCTTGCCCGCGATCACGGCTGGCGTCACGCGGCCTTCGCCGTGGCCTTGGCCGCGCTGGTGGTACTGCCGCTGGTACTCGTACTCATGCGCAACCGCCCGGAGGACGAGGGGCTTGCCGCCTACGGCGCCGAGGCCGCCGCGCCGGCCAAGGGGGACGCGGGCGGCGACAAGGCGAACCCCTTCCAGGTGGCCATAGCGGGTTTGCAGCGCGGGCTCTCTTCCCGCGACTTCTGGCTCTTGGCGGGGAGCTTTTTCATCTGCGGCGCCAGCACCAACGGACTTATCGGCACCCACCTGATTCCCGCCTGCGTCGACCACGGCATACCCGAGGTGCAGGCCGCCGGCCTTTTAGCCATGATGGGGATTCTGGATCTCTTCGGCACCACCCTCTCGGGGTGGCTCTCCGACCGCTACAACAGCCGCTATCTCCTCTTTTGCTACTACGGCCTGCGAGGGCTGTCGCTTCTGTGGCTGCCGCACGCGCTCTCCGGGCCGGCCTGGAGCCTGTCGGCTTTCGCCGTCTTTTACGGGCTCGACTGGATCGCCACCGTGCCGCCCACGGTAAAGCTCACCGCTCAGGCGTTCGGCCGGGAGAACGTCGGCGTCATGTTCGGCTGGATCTTCGCCAGCCACCAGGTCGGCGCCGCCCTGGCCGCGACCTTCGCCGGCAGCGTGCGCACTTACCTTGGCGACTACATGCTCGCCTTCCTGCTGTCGGGGGCGATCTGCCTCTTCGCGGCAGGACTCGTGCTGCGGATCAACCGGCGGGCCGCCGGGCAGCCGGCGCTGGCCGACGGCGAGGCGGCTTAACGGGCGCGACGGCTTCCCCCCCCCCTGTCCCCCTCCCTCCATGGGAGGGGGGATGATGGGAATGGATGGGAATGGATGGGAATGATGGGAATGATGGGAATGATGGAGGACGTGTGGACCTGAGCGCTTATCTGGAGGAGAGCGAATTCATCGACTGGCGGCAGGCCGGGGTTTTGGCTCACGCCCGGGGGCTGGCGGCGGGCGCGGACGATACGGTGGAGATCGCGCGGCGCTGCTTCCTGTTCGTGCGGGACGAGATCAAGCACAGCTGGGACTATCGGCTGAACCCGGTCACCTGCCGGGCCTCGGAGGTGCTCAGGCACGGCACCGGCTACTGCTACGCGAAAAGCCACCTGCTGGCGGCACTACTGCGCGCCAACGGCATTCCCGCCGGACTCTGCTATCAGCGGCTGTCGGCAGGGGAGTCGGGACCTCCCTACTGCCTGCACGGGCTGAACGCGGTGTGGCTTGACGGGCACGGCTGGTACCGGATCGACGCCAGGGGAAACAAACCGGGGATCGACGCGCAGTTCTCGCCGCCGGTCGAGCGGCTCGCCTTCAGGCTTAAGGCGGACGAGTCGGACCTGCCGGGCGTCTTCTCCTCTCCGCAGGAATCGGTGGTCCGGGTGCTGACCGGCTGCACCACGGTGGCAGAGGTGTACCAAAACCTCCCCGACCTGGATACCTTCACGCCCGCAGGTGCGCCATGAACCTCGACTTCTTCCTTACGCGCATCGGCCTCTCCTCCCTCCCCGAGGCGCCCCTGGCGCGCCTTGCCGCCCTGCACCGGGCCATGACGCATACCGTTCCCTTCGAAAACCTCGCCATCCTGGAGGGGAAAAGGATCTGCCTGGAGCCGGAGGCGGTCTGGGACAAGGTGGTCGAAAAGGGGAGGGGCGGTTACTGCTTCGAACTGAACGCGCTCTTCGCGCGGGTGCTGGAGGGCCTCGATTACCGGGTGGAGAGGCTGATCGGCAGGGTCTGGACGACCGGCATCCCCACGCCCCCCCTTACCCACATGACGCTCAAGGTCACCGCCGGCGGTCGCCCCTACCTGTGCGACGTCGGCTTCGGCGGCGGCACGCTGCGGGAACCGCTCCCCTGGGAGATGGACGCAGTCGCTAACCAGGCTCCCGATGCCTTCCGCCTCGCGGCTACGGACAACGGCGAGACCATGCTGGCGCGGTTGACCGCGGACGGGTGGCAGGACCAGTACAGTCTGCTCCCCTGCACCCTGCGGCCGCAGGACTACCTCCCCGCCAATCACTACACCTCTACCCATCCCGCCTCCTACTTCACCCGTACGCCGGTCGCCGCCCTCTCCACCGAGGACGGGCGCATCACCCTGCGCGGCCGCACGTTCCGCCGGGTCGGGGCGCAGGGGGCCGCCGAGCGGGAACTGGCCGATTGCCGGGAACTCTTGCGGGTGCTGGACGAAGAGTTCGGCCTGCGCGGCCTCGACGCGCAGGCAGTTGAATGCCGCCTTGCCGGGGTGTTCGGCTAGGATAATCTCCGGGCTCGTCGCGTTTCGTTCCTCAACGCGACCTACTCGGCTGTCCGGCTAATCGCACCTTGCCCGCCACTGCCCGCTCTTGCTGCAAAATTAGGCATAGCCCGTGAAGTTTTCATCATATCCCCGCCGGGCAATGTCCCTATTTCCGCCGGCTGGTCCGCCCGTATGCCCGTTAAAAGACGAGAAATATCTTGTTCCAATTCCGGCATGGATATTGTACAAATGGGGCAGCGATCTTATGCATGTGACAAGGGGGATACATGAAGATGTTCAATTTTTCATCGCTGGCCGCCAAGTTCATGGTGGTCGGCGGGGTGTCGGTCGCTCTGATGATCGCCGGCATCGTGGTGTTTTACGCCGGCATGCAGAACCAGTCGCGGCATTTCGACGAGTACCGCAACGTCTATGCCGTCCAGGAGGCAGAGCTTCACGAGCTCTACGCGCTCGGGCTGCAGACCGAACAGGCGACGCGCAACATCCTGATCAACCCCGCCGACCGTAAGGCGCAGGAAAATTTCACCGGCGCGGTCGCCGATTTCGAGGCGCTCTACGCGAAGCTGGTGGAGCGTGAAAAGGCGATGAACGCGGGCGGCGCGCTCGCTGGCAGCCGTGCCAATTGGGAGCAGGGGCTGGGCTTCAAGCGGCAGGTGATCGAGCTTGCCGTGCAGGGGAAGACCGCCGAGGCGGCGAAGGTGCTGGTAGAGCAGGAAACGCCCGCCTGGCGCAGCTTCAAGAGTGCCATCACCGCGGCCGGCAAGGAGCTCGACCGGGTGATGGTGGTCAAAAACGCGGAGATGAAGCAGCTGCAGCAGCGGACCTTCTACCTCATCCTGGCGGTGCTGCTGCTCTCTTCGCTGGTGACGGTCGTGGGGATAGGCAAGGTCGTTACCGACCTGAAAAAGCGGGTGACGGAGATCCTCGACAACCTGAACGAGGTGACCTCAGGCGGGGGGGACCTCTCCCGGCGGGTGACGGTGAGTTCGGACGACGAACTGGGCAAGATGGCGGCGCTTTTCAACGAGGCATGGGAGAAACTGGGGAACATCACCCAGGAGGTGATCGAACGCGCCACCTGCGTGAAGGCGTACAGCGGGCAGGTGGCCATCGAGGCCGCCAGCATCAGGCGCGGCTCGCGCGACATTGCCGGGCAGTCGGCCACCGCCGCCACGGCCAGCGAGGAGATGGCCGCCACCGCCTCCGACATCGCCCGCAACTGTTCGGTGGCCGCCGATGCGGCGGCGGAGGCGAACCGCTCCATCAACGATACCTCCGCCATCGTCGGCGCCTCGGTCGGCGTGATGAACGAGATCGCCGGCCGGGTGCGCGCCGCCGCCAACACGGTCACAGGCCTGGGCGAGCGTTCGGACCAGATCGGCACCATCGTCGGCACCATCGAGGACATCGCCGATCAGACGAACCTCTTGGCACTGAACGCCGCCATCGAAGCGGCCCGCGCCGGGGAACAGGGACGCGGCTTCGCCGTGGTGGCCGACGAGGTGCGCGCCCTGGCCGAACGCACTACCAGGGCGACCCGCGAGATCTCGGAGATGATCAACAGCATCCAGAAGGAGACCAGGGACGCCGTGACCATCATGGAGCACGGGGCCCGGGACGTGGAACGCGGCATCGCCGAGTCCGCCCGTTCCAACGAGGCGCTGGAACGCGTGCTGGAACTGATCTCGGCGCTCAGCATGCAGATCAGCCAGATCGCGACGGCGTCCGAGGAACAGAGCGCCACCACCTCGGAGATCGTCACCAACATCGGCAGGATCTCCGATCTGGTCCGGAACTTCGACCGGGCCACCGACACCATGAACGCCAAGGTGGGGCAGCTGATGGCCGAATCGGAGAGCCTCACCAAATCCGCCGGCACCTTCAAGTTCAAGGAAAGTTCCCTGCTCATGCTCGATACCGCCAAATCCGACCATGTCGCCTTCGTGAGACGGATCGAGAACTGCCTGGACAGCGGGGAGAAGGTCGAGGCGGGTACGCTTCCCGATCACACCTCCTGCCGGTTCGGCAAGTGGTACTTCGGCGAGGGGAAAAACCTGTGCGGCCACTCGCATGCCTTCGGCGCCATCAACGACCCGCACGAGCGCATCCATCGCATCGCCAAGGAGGCGGTGGACCTCTTCAACCGGGGGGACTCGGCGAGCGCCGAGGCCAAACTCGGCGAAGTCGAAGCCATCTCCCACGACATCGTCAGCATGCTGGAGACGGTCAAGGACGAGTGCCGCTATCAGAGCGCCGCCTGACGGGTAGGGACAGGCAAGGAAGGAAAAAAGGCAGCCCCCATCCGGGGGCTGCCTTTTCTTTACGCGGGAACTGAAAGCTCTTTAGCGCGGCGCGTACACCTTTAAAAGGGCCTGGGCCATCTCGGCGGGGCTGTCGGCCACGGAGATGCCGCAGGCGCGTAAGACGGCCACCTTCTCGGTCGCCGTTCCCTTGCCGCCGGAGATGATGGCGCCGGCGTGCCCCATCCTCTTCCCCGGGGGGGCGGTGACGCCGGCTATGTAGGCGGCGACCGGCTTGGTCATATGTTCCTTAACGTATCGGGCGGCCTCCTCCTCGGAGCTGCCGCCGATCTCGCCGATCATGATCACGGCCTCGGTGTCCGGGTCGTTCTCGAACATCTCCAGCACGTCGCGGTGGTTGGTGCCGTTTACCGGGTCGCCGCCGATGCCGACGCAGGTGGACTGGCCGAGCCCCACGTTGGTTAACTGCCAGACCGCTTCGTAGGTGAGGGTGCCGCTCCTGGAGACGACGCCCACCTTGCCGGGCTTGTGGATGTAGCCCGGCATGATGCCGATCTTGCACTGGCCCGGGGTGATGACGCCGGGGCAGTTGGGGCCGATCAGGCGGGTCTTTTTCCCCTGCATGAAATACTTCACCTTCACCATGTCCAGTACCGGGACCCCCTCGGTGATGCAGATGACCAGTTCGAGCCCCGCGTCCACCGCTTCGATGATCGCCTCGGCGGCAAACGGGGGGGGGACGTAGATCACCGACGCGGTGGCGCCGGTCCCCTCCACCGCTTCCTTGACCGTGTCGAAGATTTCGAACCCCTCGATCACGCTCCCCCCCTTGCCGGGGGTGACCGCGCCCACCATCTGCGTGCCGTACTCGCGGGCGCCGTGGGCATGGAACAGGCCGGTGGCCCCCAGCCCCTGGGTGATTACCTTGGTGTTACCGTCGATCAGGATGCTCATGGTTTCCCCCCTAGGCGGCAGCGACTGCCTGCACGATTTTTTGCGCGGCGTCGGCCATGCCGTCGGCGGCGGTGATGTTCAGGCCGCTTTCGGCCAAAAGCTTCTTCCCCAGCTCCACGTTGGTCCCCTCCAGGCGGACCACCAGCGGCACGTTGAGCGCCACCTGCCGGGCCGCCTCGATGACGCCGGTGGCGATCACGTCGCACTTCATGATGCCGCCGAAGATGTTCACCAGGATACCCTTGACGTTCCTGTCGGAGAGGATCAGCTTGAAGGCCTCGGTGACCCGCTCGATGGTCGCCCCGCCCCCCACGTCCAGGAAGTTGGCGGGCTCGCCGCCCGAGTGCTTGATGATGTCCATGGTGGCCATGGCGAGGCCTGCGCCGTTCACCAGGCAGCCGATGTTCCCCTGCAGGGAGACGTAGGAGAGGTCGTGCTGGGAGGCCTCCACCTCGTTCGGGTCCTCCTCGTCGTAGTCGCGCATGTCGCCTATTTTCGGGTGGCGGAAGATGGCGTTGTCGTCGAAGCCGAACTTGGCGTCCAGGCAGATGAGGCTCCCCTCCTTGGTCACCACGAGCGGGTTGATCTCCAGAAGCGAGCAGTCGCAGCCGATGAAGGTGCGGTAGAGCCCCTGCAGCACCGCGATCGCCTTGGAGGCGATCTTGCCGGTGAGCCCCAGCTTGAAGGCCAGGTTTCGGCACTGGAAGGAGGTGAGCCCCAGAAGCGGGTCGATCGCCTCCCGGAAGATCTTCTCCGGGGTCGAGGCCGCGACCTCCTCGATGTCCATCCCCCCCTCGGTGGAAGCCATGATGGCCACCCGGTCGGTGGTGCGGTCCACCACGAGGCTTACGTACAATTCGCGGTCGATGTTGCAGCCGTTTTCGACCAGGATGCGGTTCACCACCTTCCCCTCGGGCCCCGTCTGGTGGGTGCGCAGGGTCATGCCGAGCATGGCGCGCGAGGTGTCCCGCACCTCGTCGGAGGTGCGCGCCAGCTTGACGCCACCTCCCTTGCCGCGGCCGCCGGCGTGGATCTGGGCCTTCACCACCCAGGGGCCGTCGCCCAGCCGTTTGGCCCACTCGCGCGCCGAGGCGCCGTTGTAGCAGACGTGGCCGTCGGGAACCGGTACGCCGAATTCCCGCAGGATCGCTTTTGCCTGGTATTCGTGGATGTTCATTACCTTCTCCTTGTCGGTATTGGAAAGCGATCCCGGGTGGCTTACGGCTGGTTTTGCGCAGGTTCGCTCCCGGGGCATGATTTTGTATAGGCATAAATTAGTTACTTTGACGCCAAAGTCAACTAATTTTTTTATTGAAAGTAAAATGTTTTACTGCTGTTAAAAAAAGCGGAATGCCGTTTTATGCAGTTTGACAGTGCCGTCGCAGCGTACTATAGTTGTGCCGATTTAGGGACGATTGCGGTAATGCCTTCAGGGGGCGGGAATGAATTTACAATCGCGGGACTTCGTGAAATATTACCGGGTCGGCGAACTGGCAACGTTGAAGATCGAGGAAGAGGACGGCGTCTATCTCGAACTCTCCTGCGTCGTCGCCCAGGTGTCGGAGGTGGCCACCGAACTGGTGGTCATGCACGACGAGCTCCCCGCGGACCTGATCGGTACCGAAGTCTCCGCCACCCTGACCGCCATCATCGGCTACCTCCATGCCGAGTGCCGGGTCGTCATCGGCAAGAATTCGTTCGAGCAGACGGTCTTCGCCCGTTTCGCCGGCGAGGCCACCGTCAAGATCATGCGCAACTTCATCCGGCAGGACGTGCTGATTCCCATGCTGTACGAACCGGTCGTCAGCTTCCACGCGGCCGAGGAACTGGTCCGCAAGCGCCAGTCCGACCCGCTCGCGCGGACCTTCACCAGGGAGCCGTACGGCGAGGGGTTCAAGGCGGTCCGCTGGCAGGGGCAGGACGACCTCTTGCCGCTTAAGATCAACCTGGGAGGCGGCGGCCTCCGCTTCGCCACCGTCGACCCCTTCCAGCGCAACTGCGCCCTGGCACTGCAGCTGTTCCTGGACTGGCCTGAGCGCCGGGTCGTCCATGCCGTTTTGAAGGTGACGAGGTCGAAGCCCTTCGAGCAGACCCTGGAGGACAGGCCCTTCTACAACTGGGCCAAGCTCAGGCTCAAATCCAGCGTCATCAGCATCACCGCCGGGAGCTACGAGTTCATCAGCGACGAGGACCGCCAGGCCGTGCTCGACTTCATCAAGGAGATGCAGTCCCGCCACGTGGCCGCCTCCACCGAAGTCCCGGCGGCCGCCGAGGCCCCTCCGGCGGTCTCCGGGTAACCCCTCCCGCCAGCACGACAAAAAAGGGCGCAGCAGCCAAACGTGGCTGCTGCGCCCTTTTTTTATGCGGCGCGGAAAAGGGACGCCCGGAAACTAGAGGTCCCAGCTGTCGATCTTCATGGTCCCGCGGCTCGCCAGGTTCACCTGCATCTTGAAGACCCGGTCCAGCATCTGCGGCTGGTGGCCGGCCTTTCGCGACAGGCACTCTTTGGTCGCCCGGTCGAGGTAGTCCTGCAGGAGCGGCCGGTAGTCCGGATGCGCGCAGTGGTCGATGATGGACTGGGCGCGGGTCTTGGGATCGAGCCCGCGCAGGTCCGCCAGGCCCTGCTCGGTGACCAGCACGTCCAGGTCGTGCTCGGTGTGGTCGACGTGCGGCACGTGCGGCACCACGCAGGTGATGCCGGTCGGGTCGGTCTTGGTCGGCCGCGCCGAGGGGGTGTGCATGATGGAGAGAAAGGCGTTTCTCAGGAAGTCGCCGGAGCCGCCGATGCCGTTGATCATGCGGGTGCCCCCCACCAGGGTGGAGTTGGCGTGGGCGTAGATGTCGAACTCGATCGGGGTGTTCATGGCGATGCAGCCCAGCCGGCGGATCGGTTCCGGATGGTTGGCGATGGAGAGCGGGCGCATCAAAACCTTGGAGCTGTACTTGTCCCAGTCGGCGTAGAAACGCTTGAAGCCGTCGACCGAGAAGGAGAGCGAGACGGTCGAGGCGAAGTCGAGCTTGCCGGAATCGAACAGGTCGAGCATGGTGTCCTGCAGCACCTCGGTCCAGACGTTCAGCCCGGAAAAGGGTCCCTTGGCCAGGCCGCCGATCACCGCGTTGGCGATGGAGCCGACGCCGGACTGCAGGGGAAGCAGGTTCTTGGGAAGTCTCCCCGCCTTTACCTCGGCGGCGAAGAAGTCGATGATGTGGCTGGCGATCGCCTCCGAGGTGTCGTCCTGCTCGCTGAAGGAGCGCCCGTTGTCTGGACGGTTCGACTCGACGATGGCGACGATGCGGTCCGAGTCGATGCGGACGTAGGGGGAGCCGGCGCGGTCGTCCACCCTGCTTATCAGGTAGGGGAGACGGTTGGGCGGGGCGACCGGCTCGATGATGTCGTGCAGTCCCTCGAAGTTCGGGATGGAGGTGTTGATCTCGATGATCAGCCGGTCGGCGATCTGGACGATCTCGGGTACCGCGCCGCAGGAGGCGGTCAGCACCAGGTCGCCGTTTTCGGTGATGGCCGAGCATTCGACGACGGCGATGTCCAGCCGGCCGCCGTTCTCCTTGGTGTAGAAGCCGTAGCCCAAGTCCTGGGCGAACATGGAGAGGTGCTTGTCCCCCATGCGGATGCGCCCTTCGTTGATCCCCGCCTGGATGTTCTTGCCGGTCTGGTACGGCCAGCGGCGGTCGATCATGTCCAGTGCCGCCCAGCGGTCTTCGGTTTCCGCGCCGACCGAGGCGCCGATGAACAGGTTGAACCTGAGTTTGCCCTGCAGGTTGTTTTTCTCCACGTGATCGGCCAGCGCGATCGGCACCATCTTGGGGTAACCGGCGGGGGTGAAGCCGGACCAGCCGACGTTCATGCCGTTTTTAAACATGGGGACGACTTCGTCTACCGTGGTGATTTTGGCGTGCAGGGTGGACTTTCTGATCCTGTTGTGCAATTCCGACATCGGCCTCTCTTCCTCCTGAATCGTTTTGGGGCAGCGTGCGCGCCGCCTTCTCTATCGAACGTTCGTTCGGTTGATGAGCATAGCAGCAGCACCCGGCGATTGCAATACAAAGCTCTATACAGTGCCGGCGGCTTTTGCTAAGCTCCCCGCACATCAACCACCGGGAGCGGACATGGAAAAGACCGATGCGCGCAACAAGCTTTTGGAAGTGGGGACCCGGCTGTTTTCGGAGCGGGGGCTGCACGGCGTCAGCGTCAGGGAGCTGTCGCAGGCCGCGGGGGCGAGCATCTCGATGGTCTCGTATCATTTCGGCAGCAAGGAGGGGCTCTACGCGGAGGTGCTGCGGCAGCAGTTTTCCTGCTTTGGCGAGATCCATCAGCTGAGGGCGGAGGTGTCCGACCCGCTGGCGATGATCGAGCGCTACCTGCGCTGGACCTTTCAGCGGCACCGCAACAACCCGTACCTGTTGCGCTTTTATACAAGCGAGCTGACCAACCCGACGGCGTTTTTTGCCGGGCTCGTGATGCCGGTGATCGACGAGGTGATCGTGACCATGGCGGAGGTGATCGGGGAGGGGATCGGGCGCAAGCAGTTCAGAAAGGACCTCGATCCGACCAACGCCGCCCTGGCCCTGGCCGGCATGGTGAACTACTTCTTCTTGAGCAGTCACGCCACCGAGGGCCTGCTCAGCCACTCGCCCGAGCAGGACGAGAAGCTGATCCGGGAGTACCTCTCCATCTTCGTCAACGGGGTAGTTGCCTGAGGGGCATTTCATTGTTGACAGCAAACTTCCGCTTGCCGTAACCTGACCTGTGATGGCGTTCATCTAAAGCCGTGCCAGGAGGGCGTTATGGGTGAGGTTGCCAAGAAGGTCGGTATCACCGGGGCAGCCGGCGTCATCGGTTGCGCCCTGCAGCACGGTCTCTCCCCCCGCTACCGGCTCACCCTCTTCGACGTCAAACGGTTCAGCTCGCCGGTCGGTGCCGAATGCCGCACGGTCGATTTCGCCGATCGCAGCCGGCTCGCCGGCATCTTCGACGGCCTGGACGCCGTCATCCATCTCGCCGGCGACCCGCGCCCCCATGCCCCCCGCAACTCGACCCTGCGCAACAACTTCGTCGCCACGAGCCACGTCTTCGAGGCCGCCCGGCAGGCGGGCGTTAAGAAGGTGGTGTTCGCCAGTTCCAACTTCTACCACGAGGGGGCCGTCGCCAGGGCCCTGGCCACCGACACCCGGCACGCCATCACCCTGGAGCAGAACCCGACACCCAACTGTCTGTACGGGGAATCCAAGGTGTTCGGCGAACAGGTGGGACGGCACCTCTCCCATTTCGGCGTCCGCTTCGTGGCCTTGCGGATCGGCTGGACCGTGGCGGAAGACGACCCGGTGCTCTACGACGGCGACTACATGCGCGCCGTCTTCTGCAGCAAGCGGGACCTGGTGCAGGCCTTCACCCGGGGGGTGGAGATCGACGAGGAGTTCCTGGTCGCCTTTGCGGTCAGCGACAACAGCCTCGGCGTCTTCGACCTGACCGAGACCCGGAAAACCCTGGGTTTCCTGCCGCAGGACAACGCTGAGAACTACCGCTAGCCGTCAACGGACTTCCAGGATCTCGTACTCGACCGTTTTACAGCCGACGGAGAGCGCCGCCGTATCCCCGATCCCTTTGCCGACGAGCGCCGCGCCCAAGGGCGAGGTGGGGGTGATCACCATGACCTCGCCCTGTCCGCTGCCGATTTTCAAGCCCCCTTCCAGTGGTCCGATGAATACGGTCTTCCGGCTGCCGTCGTCCCCTTCGATGCTGACGAGCGAACAGAGCGTGACCGTTTCGGTCGCCGCAGTCGGCAGCTGCCGGTAGATGCCGAGCGCACGTTTTATTTCCTGGGCGCGGTTCGCCTGTCCCTGCGCGACGTAGGAGGCCTCCAGCGCGAGCGTGTCGTACTTGTTGTCCGGCTGGTTTTCTGCGTGGGTGGCGGCCTCGTGTGCCGCTTTGGCCGCCGTGGTGAAAAGTTCGAGGTCTGCGGAAAGCCGTTGGACGATGAGATCGATGAGGTGTGCTTTGTTCATGCTGTGCCCGGTTGCCCGAAAGCGCCTCCTGTTGGGTGGATGAAAACGCGAAACGGAAAAGGTAGCACAGATGCGCTGATTATTCCAGAGCGGTTCTCGGTCCGCTTTCTCCCCGCACCCCCCTGGCGAGGCCCCCGCCGCCCGTCGCCGCAAGCCTCGCCTCCCTTCGCCTCCCTTCGTCTCACGGTGAGACTCGCATTTTCTCAAGCTGCAACCGCTGAGACGACGTCGTTTAATCAATACGCCGATATCATTCAAGAAAATTGCCTGGCGACGGCTTGGCACCAGCCTTGCTTTTTCCCTGCCTGGCGTTAGCGTCGCACCGGGGAAAGCCCTCGCGGCGGGGACGTATCCGGCCGTGCTGCAGGCGGCCGTGGAACTTTAAAAGGGGGGAGGCCAGGGGGATGTTCACTCGTTTGAAGATCGGCATGAAGCTCATGCTCGGGTTCGGGGTAGTCGTGCTGCTGTTGGCGGGCGTCGGGGGGGCGGGGTATTGGAGCACCCGGCACGTGGCGCACAACAGCGCGGAGCTGAAAGTGCAGGAGGAAAGGGTCAAGACCGCCGAGCGCCTGCGCAGCGACATGCTGCAGTTGCGCAGGTTCGAGAAGGACGTCTTCCTGAACGTCCGGGATCCGCAGAAGGTGGCCGAGTACCGGAAAAAGTACCAGGAGAGGGCGGACCGCTTCCGTGAACGGGTCGCCCTGCTGGCGAGCCAGGCGGCCGATGCCGAGGAAAAGTCGCTCGCCGCCTCCATCGCGCGCAACGGCGACGCCTACCTTGCCGGTTTTTTCGGGGTCTTAAGCCAGGTGGAGAAAGGGGCGATCGCGGACCCCGCGGCCGGCAACGCGGCTATGGGGACGTTCAAGGAGGCCACCCACCAGGTGGAAGCCGACGTCTCCCGGTACGTGACGCTGGTGCAAAAGCTCGACAGCCGCTTCGTGCAGGAGATGGAACGTTCGCAGCGCTTCACCTCCATCGTGCTGGCGGCGTCGATCGCCGTTGCCGTCGCGGTGGCCCTGACGCTCGCGACCCTGATTTCGCGCGCCATCACCAAACCGGTGCTCCTTTTGGTGCGGGAAGCCGACGCCCTTTCCAACGGCGACCTGACCCGCCAGGTCGCCTGCCGCGGCTCGGACGAGATCGGCCAGCTCGCCACCGCCTTCCAGCACATGTCCTGCAGGCTGCGCGACGCCATCCTGCAGATCGCCCAAACCGCCGACCAGGTGGCGGCCTCCTCCAGCCAGTTGCAGGCCACGGCCGACCGGATCGCCGGCGGCACCGAGCAGGTGGCCACGCAGGCCACCGGCGTGGCCGCTGCCAGCGAACAGATGTCGGCCACCTCGGGCGACATCGCCCAGAACTGCCTGATGGCCGCCGAGACCTCCACCCGGGCCAGCGAAACCGCCCGTTACGGGGTCACCGTGGTCAGGGAAACCATCGTCGGCATGGAGCGGATCGCGGGGCAGGTGAAAAACGCCGCCAAGACGGTGGAGGAACTGGGGGCGCGTTCCGACCAGATCGGCGCCATCGTCGGCACCATCGAGGAGATAGCCGACCAGACGAACCTCCTGGCCCTGAACGCGGCCATCGAGGCGGCCAGGGCCGGGGACCAGGGGCGCGGCTTTGCCGTGGTCGCCGACGAGGTCAGGGCCCTGGCGGAACGGACCACCGGCGCCACCCGGGAAATCGGCGAGATGATCAAGGCCATCCAGAACGAGACCCGTGGGGCGGTGACCGCCATGGAGGAAGGGGTCGGCGAGGTGGAGCGGGGGACCGTCGCCTCCATGAGGTCGGGCGAGGCGCTGGAGCAGATCTTAAGCCAGATCAGCGACGTCACCCTCCAGGTGAGCCAGATCGCCACCGCCGCCGAGGAGCAGACCGCGGCCACAAGCGAGATCACCTCGAACATCCGGCACATCACGCAGGTGGTGCAGTTTACCAAAAACGGCGCGGCCGACACCGCCTCCGCCTCGCTGGACCTGTCGCGCGAATCGCGGCAGCTGCAGGAACTGATGGGGCAATTCCGGGTATAGGAAGTAAGACGACACCGCGCCCGTGCCCCTCGACCGTTGCGGCGGGCAGGGGCGCGGGTCCGCGTCACGGCGGCGTCACCGGCCGGGAAGCCTCGGACGGCGTAAGGTCGGACGGCTCGGTGGAACGTCGTGCAAGGGGGGCGTGGCCGCAGCGCACAAGGATCGCCCGGGCGCTATGCGGAGGGGGCGTTTTTACCGACCTTGCCGCAGGCGGGGCACTTGTGCTTGCCCCAGTACATGACCAGGAAAATCAGGCCGGGGACGTAGCCGAGCAGGAACCCCGCGACCAAAAGGATCTTCGGGGACACCTCGCTGCTGATCCAGGTCTTCATCTCTCCCCGGTAGCCGCAGACGGCACAGCTTCTGATGCCGCTCTTCGCCTCGCCCCCCGTGCACGGCACCTCGGGCGCGGATTCCTTGACGTGCCTTCTCTTCATAAAGGCGGATATGCCTATCGTCCCTCCCATCAGGACGAACAACGCTAGTACGATTTCCATTCGGCTTCCCGGTTACTTTATTGAACTCATCCCTTATCTCTTACGCAAATGCCGCTTCTTAGTCAACTAAAACCGCATCACGGCGCCCGCTCCGCCGGCGACCGCCGTACCCCCCTCTCCGGCGCGACGCGGTCGGGGCAATGGACCTCGTTTGATTATGGTCAAGGATTCTTCGCCCCGGGTGCGCTAGTGTGAGGCACTTTGCGGTAACTTCGGGCATGGAGGGGACGATGAGAAGACGGCTGGCCAGGGTGCCGGTAAAGATGAAGGGGAGGCTCAGGGGGGAGCATGGGCAGCTCTCCCTTAAGTACGCGTTCTGGGGGTTGGTCAGCGGGACGGCTGCCATTTTGGCCATCGTGGCCGTCACCCGCGTGGCCGGCTGCCCGCTGCTGATCGGGTCGTTCGGGGCGTCGGCGGTACTTTTGTTCGGGGCGGCCGAATCGCCGCTCGCCCAGCCGCGCAACCTGATCGGCGGCCATCTCATCTCGGCACTGGTCGCGGTGGGGACGGTATCGGCCGGGGGAACCGGTGCGACCGCCGTGGCGCTGGCGGTGGGGATCTCGATCTTTCTCATGTACCTGACGCATTCGGTACATCCGCCGGGGGGCGCTACGGCGCTGATCGGGGTGCAAAGTCACGCAACGGCGATGTTCGTGCTGGTGCCGGTGCTGTCGGGGGCAGTGCTGATGCTGCTGGTGGCACTGTTCACGAACAACGTGGTGCATCACCGGCAGTATCCCAAACACTGGCTTTGAAGCAGCCGCCGCCGGCCGAAAACGATATCTCTGGATAAAAAAGATCTTTACTATCCACATTCGGCTTGCTATAGTACCGCCCAAAGTTATTGTCATCCAGCTACTGGAACAAGGAGGGAATGATGAAGAAATGGGTTTGCACTGTGTGCGGTTATGTTCATGAAGGTGATACGCCTCCGGCGGAGTGCCCGCTCTGCAAGGCTGCAGCCGATAAGTTCGTTCAGCAGGAAGCCGGCGCTTTGAGCTGGGCCGACGAGCACAAGATCGGCGTGGCGCAGGGTATCGACGCCGAGATCGTGGAGGGCTTAAGGAAGAACTTCATCGGTGAGTGCACCGAAGTCGGCATGTACCTCGCCATGAGCCGTCAGGCCGATCGCGAAGGTTACCCCGAAGTGGCCGAGGCCTACAAGCGCATCGCCTTCGAGGAAGCCGATCACGCCGCCAAGTTCGCGGAACTTTTGGGCGAGGTGGTCAAGGCTGACACCAAGACCAATCTGCAGATGCGCGTCGAGGCGGAAAACGGCGCCTGCATGGGCAAGAAGGCTCTGGCCACCAAGGCCAAGCAGCTCAACTACGACGCCGTTCATGACACCGTTCACGAAATGTGCAAAGACGAAGCCCGTCACGGCCAGGCCTTCGCCGGCCTCTTGAAGCGCTACTTCGCCTGATTCCTGCTGCTCCCCCGGCCCCTGTCCTTGTTTGCGAGGGCAGGGGCCACCCTTCTTCGTTCACGTTTCCCATCTCTGCAATCGCATGAAAACGGCTAAAACGTGCAGCGGTCGTCGCGTTTCGTTCCTCAACGCGACCTGCGGTTCTTTGCCGTTTTTCGTTTTTCTTGCGCCTTGGCGTCGATGGCTTTTTATCGGCCGCGTCAGCCTCCCTTTTTTTCGCTTTTTGTGGCATCATGTCATCTTTGCGGGAACCTTTGTCGTTTTCGGGCGTATGTGTAGTCAGAAGCGAGAGGCGGAGAGAGGATGGACGATCTGACCATAATCAGGCGGGTGCTGGCGGGCGAGGCGGAAGCCTACGCGCTTTTGGTACACAAGTACCACCGCAGCCTGCTGGCGTTCATCTTCCGGATCGTCAAGGACGAACACCTGGCTGAGGACGTCGGCCAGGAGGTGTTCCTCAAGGTCTACAAACAGCTGGCTTCCTTTGACCCGAGCCTGGGGACGCCGTTTTCCGCCTGGCTGTACGTCGCCGCGCGCAACCAGTGCCTCGGCGAACTGCGCAGGCTCAGGCGGGCGGGCGCCGTGGCGGAGGATGGCGTGGAACTTTTGGCGGACGGCCGGGAGAGCGCCGAGACGACGCTGATCCGGCAGGAGGAACTGGCGGCGCTGCGGGCGAGCGTACAGGAACTGCCGGAGCCGTTTCGCACCACCATCGTGATGAGCCTGCGCGGGGCGAGCCTGGAGGAGATCGCGGCGAGTTGCGGGGTCGGGCCGGCTACGGTCAAGACCCGGTTGTTCCGGGCCAAGGAAAAATTGCTGCTCCTTTGGAAGGGGCAGTTCGGAGGTGTCGGCCATGAGCGAGGAGTTTGAGGCTTCTGCGGATTTCGTCGATCGGGTCATGCGGCAGGTGCGCGCCTACGAGGCTAAGCGGCTGCCGCTCTACGAGCGCATCTTATGGTCGCGCCCGGTCCGCTACGCGCTTGCCGGCGGGGGGACCATCTTCGGGATACTCAAGGCGGCACCGGTTTTCTAAACGCGTCTATCGTGCAGGGGCGGGGCTGGCGTCCGCGATAACGATAACCCCTCGCGGGGGCTCCTGCAAAACCTTACGTTTCATCCAACAGTAAAGGAGTTTTTGCATGTCCGAAGCAACCGTCAGCGTAGCGAAAAAGCAAATCGCCGTTACGCCCAAATCCAAGCTCCGCGAGTACGTCGAATCCATCCTCTGGGCGCTGGCGCTCGCCTTCGTCATCAGGTCCTGCGTCATCCAGGCCTTCGTCATCCCTTCCGGCTCCATGGAAAACACGCTCTTGGTCGGCGACCACCTGTTCGTCAACCGCTTCATCTACGGACTCAAGGTCCCCTTCACCGACACGCGCATCCTGAAGCTGCGCGACCCCAAGCGCGGCGACGTAATGGTGTTCCGCTTCCCGGAGGACCGTTCCAAGGATTTCATCAAGCGGGTGATCGGCGTGCCGGGCGACGTGGTGCAGGTGCGCGACAAGCAGGTGTCGGTGAACGGCGTACCGTACCAAAACCCCAACGAGGTGCACAAGGAAAAGGACCTGCTCACGGCGACGCAAAGCCCGCGGGACAACTTCGGGCCGGTGACGGTGCCGGCGGATTCCTACTTCATGATGGGCGACAACCGCGACCGCTCCTATGACAGCCGCTTCTGGGGCTTCGTGAAGAGTCCCGACATCAAGGGGAAGGCGCTCGTCAAGTACTGGTCCTGGGACCAGGAACACTGGGGCGTGCGCTGGAACCGGATCGGGCGGCTCATCGACTGACCCTGCATCGTCTGCCTCCAAAAAAACGTAGCATGGGAAATAGGTAGTATGCTATCTATTTCCCATGACCACGCAACCAATCACCCGTGACAACCTGCTCTTCCGTCTTGCCTATTTTACCCGGCGCTGGCGGCAGCTGCTCGACGCCGAGTTCCAGTCGTCGGGACTCACCGAGGCGACCTGGCGGCCGCTCATGCACCTGTACCGGCTGGGGGACGGCGTCCGCCAGAAGGATCTGGCCGCGTCCATCGGCATCGAGGGGCCTTCGCTGGTCCGCCTGCTCGACACGCTGATCGCCAAAGGGCTGATCGAGCGCCGGGAGGATGCCTCGGACCGCAGGGCCAAACTCCTTTTCCTGACCGCTGACGGCCGGGCGGCCGTCGCCCGCATCAAAGAGACGGTGACCTCGCTGGAAGAGCGGTTGCTGGCCCCCTTCACTCACCGGGAGGTCGACGACATGGTCGCCTTGGTGACGCGGTTGGACGCGTCCCTGAACGGCGTGCGGCAGCGGGGGCGGGCATGAACCGGCAGGAACTTTCCCGGCTGGCGCACCTCCGGCGTCCCAAGGCGCCGGCGGCGCTGCGCGGCAGCGCGGCAGTCTGCCGGACGGCCGGTTCCCGCCGACGGGGGGAGGCGCCATGCCCTACCTGAGGTTCAAGGGTTTCGACGAGCGGTTCCTGCGGCAGCAGGCGGAGCTTTTCGTGGCGGAGTTCGCGCTGGCCGCGGCGGTGCCGCCGGAGATCGTGAAAATAGAGCTGTTGCCGATCGTGCCGATCACCGCTACGCCCTTGTCGCTGGAGATCCTGATGTTTCCGCGCAGCCAGCGGCGGCACGACCGTATCGCCGGGCGTCTCGACGAGCTGTTGGTGCAGCTCGGATACCGTGGGGTGCATATCTTCTTCATGCTGCTCGATGCATCGTTGTACTACAAGCGGGGGCTGCCGCTGCACGAGGTCAGCTGGGTGAGAGCTGAGTCTGAGCACGCCTGAGAAAACGGGGGAGCGGGTAGGCCCTGCGTGGCAAGAGCTGCGGCTTTTGGGGAGGAGAATTGCGATGGAAAAAAGGTTTCCTGCCTTGTTCGTTTCCCACGGGGCGCCGAGCATGATCGTGGAGCCATGCGCCTGCAGGGAGTTTCTACGGCAGTGGGGTGAAAAGCTCGGCACACCGGCCGGGATCGTCTGCGTTTCGGCCCACTGGGTGACGCAACAGGCGCGGGTGACGGCCAGTCCGCACCCGACCACCGTGCACGATTTTTACGGTTTCGCCGACGAATTGTACGATCTATCCTATCCGGCGCCGGGCGAACCGGCCTTGGCGGCGCGGGTGCTGGAGCTTTTGGACCGGCAGGGGATCGCGGCGGCAGGCGATGCCACCCGCGGCTTCGACCACGGGGCTTGGGCCCCCTTGATGCTCATGTATCCTGAGGCTAAGGTGCCGGTGATACAGCTCTCCGTACAGCCCCAACTGGGGCCGAAGCACCATCTGTCCGTCGGCGAGGCGCTCAGGCCGCTGCGGGAGGAGGGAATCCTGATCCTGGCCAGCGGTTCGGCCACCCACAACCTGAACGACTTCGTCGGCCACGAACTGGGGGCCGAGCCGATGCGCTATGCGCAGGAGTTTTCCTGGTGGGTTGACAAGGCGATCACGGAGGGGCGTACCGCCGAGCTGCTCGATTACCACGTCAAGGCGCCTTACGCCCTGCGCTGCCACCCCACTGCCGAGCACTTCCTGCCGCTGTTCGTGCCGCTGGGAACGGGAGGAAAAGGACGGCAGATCCACGACTCCTACACCTATGGCGCGCTCTCCATGGCGGCCTTCTCGTGGGAGTAGCGGTAGATACCTGAAAGGACGTCCGGATTCATGGGTGCCGCAAAAAAAGGCAGCCAGCGGCAATGTTCGCCGGCAGGAGCGGAGGCAGCAAACGCAAGAGCATCGGAATTTACCTTGTAAATTCGAGGTGCTGCGGCGTGGCAACGGTCGCTTGCCGGTGCCGGTGGCAGCTCTGGCCGGGTTGTTGCAAATCGACGGGGAGAGGTCACGCCACGAAAGGAGCACTCATATGACCACGGTGCAAACTGGCAGCACGGTATCCGTTCACTACATCGGCACGCTCGACAACGGCCGTACCTTCGACAGCACCCCCGACGATCGGCCGCTGGTGTTCACCGTCGGCGGGGGCGAGGTCTTCCCCGCCCTGGAAGAGGCGGTGTGCGGCATGAAGGTGGGCGAGGTGCGCAACGTCCTCGTCCCCGCCGGCGCAGCTTACGGCGCGCGACGGCAGGAGAACATCTTAAGCCTCAACCGCGGCTACTTTCCGCCGGAGAAGGAGATCCAGGTGGGACAGAAACTCTCCATCGACTTCAAGGGAGGCAAGTCGCTGGTCATGGCGGTGCTGGAGGTGGACGACAGCCGCGTGCTTTTGGACGGCAACCATCCGCTCGCCGGCCAGGACCTGACCTTCGTGCTGCGCCTGGACGCCATCCACTGACGACGAGCCCGCTGCCGGCACCGGCCGCACAGGTGTCGGCAGCGGCAAGCGACGCGTAGGTCCCAACGATGCGAACCTCTGGCATCGGCTCTTTCCCCTTGGCTTGGCTTCGTCGGCCTGCGTCCCGCTCCCTTGCCAACGACCTTAATTCCCTCCCCCCCTCCGCCGATACGGTTTTCCCGTTTTCCCTTATCCTGGCATCATGACGACTGCCCCAATGACCGCATTTCCCCCCGGACTCATGTGGCCAAGCCGCATGCCGGAGGCACAAAGAACTCCCCACATGAAAAAAGGTTGCCGGTTGAAGAAAATTCGGTTAAATAAAGTGTCGTAATGTAACAAAACGGATGCAATAAATCTTTTAAAAAGTACCGTGACACCATCACCGATCCCAACGAGACGGGGCCGGCTGGGGCAAAGGCGCCTACGGACAGCGAGCAAACGCTTTCCTGGCGCCTTTTTGCGTTTTGCGTCTTACGTTAACCGATACGATACGAGGAGGTAGTCGAGTCATGTTCTTTGCGCCGGTAGTGCATCTTATGGAGCAACTCAGGATCAGTCAGAAGGTGATGCTTTTGATAGCGATCCTGACCATTCCCCTGGTCATGACCTCCTTTTTCCTGGTGTCGGAAGCGGGCGAGACCACGGGTTTCGCGGCCAAGGAACGTGTCGGCGTAAAATGCATGCCGGTTGCCTTCAGCCTGCTCGCTTCGGTGCTTAAGGCCAGGGAGAGCGGCGGCAGCGGGGTCGACCTCGGGGCCTTCCGTGAAGGGATCGACGAGGCAGGAAAAGGACTCCTTTCCGGCGACGCCTCGGCGGCGCTGACCAAGGCCGGAGGGGGGAAGGATCTCGACGCCATGGGAGACGCCGCGGTGGCGGCCATCGCCGACCTGGCCGACAATTCCAACCTGACCCTCGATCCGGACGTGGACAGCTACTACCTGATGGATCTCCTGACCACCAAGCTCCCGGCCCTTTTGGACACCACCTCCCGGACCGCCGCGCTGGTAAAAAAGGTAACCGTCACCGGCGTTTTATCCGGCGACGACCGCACCCAGTTGATCGTCTACCTCGGGCAGATCGCCGCGGTCAGGGACGGCGCCACGGGGGACGTGGCCAAGGTGTACAAGGCCACCCCGGAGCTCAAGGCAAAGCTTGAGGCGGCGGTTCAGGCGGTGATCGCACCGTCGCAGGCGCTGGAGGATACGCTCAAGAAAACGCTACTGGCGCAACCCGCCGTGGTCAATGCCGTGGCGCTCGCACCGGCCGCCGCGGTCAGCCAGGGTGGACTGGCTTCGTCTGCCGTCTTCAACCACGAGCTGGACGGCCTGTTGGCGGCCAGGATCGACAAATACCGGCACAGGACGGCGCTGCGCCTGGCCATGGTCGCCGGCCTGTTCCTTAGCGCCCTCTGGGTCTCCGCCGGTTTCTACCTTTCCACCAAGAAGGCGGTGGGCGCCATCCAGGCGGGGATCGGCGCCGTGGCCGCCGGCGATCTCACCACCCGGGTCACGGTGCCGTCACGGGACGAGTTCGGCACCATTTCCGCCAGCCTCTCGAAGATGTCGTCCGAACTCAGGCAGATGGTCGATGCCATCGCCGCCTCAAGCGGGCACGTCGCCTCCGCTTCCAGCCAACTGCACGCCACCGCCAAGGTGGTCAAGGAGATGTCCGGCGAGATCGAAGGGCGGGTGACCGCCATGGCGACGGCCAGCGAGGAGATGTCGGCGACGAGCACCGACATCTCCCGCAGTTGCCATTCCGCGTCGATCGACGCCGAACACACCGGCAAGCAGGCGCAGGAGAGCGGGACGATGTTCGGCGTGGCCATCGGCGGCATGTCGTCGATCACCGTGCGGGTGAAAGAGGCCTCCGCCTCGATCGCGAGCCTCGGCGCCAAGTCCGAGCAGATAGGCGAGATCATCGGCACCATCGAGGACATCGCCGACCAGACCAACCTGTTGGCCCTGAACGCGGCCATCGAGGCGGCGCGCGCCGGCGAACAGGGGCGCGGCTTCGCCGTGGTCGCGGACGAGGTGCGCGCCCTGGCGGAGCGCACCACCCGGGCGACCAAGGAAATAAGCGACATGATCAAGGCGATCCAGGCGGAGACCCTGGCCGCAGTCGGCAGCATGGAGGCGGCCGTGTCGGAAACGCAAGGGGGGGGCGACCTGGTGAGGCAGGCGGAGCAGTCCCTGGTGACCATCCTGGAAAGGGTGTCGGCGGTTTCCGGCCAGATCGCCCAGATCGCCACCGCCTCCGGCCAGCAGGCGGCCACCTCCTGCGAAGTGTCCGGCAACATCTGCGAGGTCACCTCGTCGGCGGGGCAGATGGCGCGCAGCGCGGAGGAGACCACCGCCACCTCGGCGCAGTTGGCTGAGGAGGCCCACCTTCTGCGCGGGCTGGTGGAGAGGTTCGTCATCTAAGCGGTTCCCCGTAGGGTGTTCACCCGATAGGCCCCGGCAGGCTGCGATGCTAAATTGGAGGTAGGCGCCCAGCCGGCTCGCCCGGCCGCGGCGTACGTCTCAAGGGTGAGCCAGGTGCCGCATGTTCAAGCCGTTTTCCACTTGCAGCATCAAGATCAAGATCGCCGGGCTGGTGCTGGTGCTGTTCGTCGCCAGCATCTGGGTGCTGACCTGGGTCCAGGACCGCAAGCTCTGGCAGGAAATGCGGGAGTCGCTCGCCACCCAGCAGTTTTCCATGGTTGCCAACATCGCCGCCGACCTGGACGACAAGATCCGCCACCGGGCCGAGCTGCTCGCTATCGAAGCCGCCGCCGTCACCCCGGAACTGCTCGCCGATCCCCAGCGCGCCCATGAATTCCTGCGCACCCGCTACGGTCTCCTCTCCCTTTTCAAGGCCGGGCTGGTCCTGGTCACCCCGCAGGGGACCGGGATCACCGACTACCCTGAGGTGCCCGGACGGGCCCGGGGCGCCTTCGGCGACGCCGATTATTTCCGGGAGGTGCTGGCTACCGGCAAGCTCGTGATCGGCAAGCCGAGGGTCAGCCGCTTCACCAAACTCCCCGGCGTGCCGATGGTCGCACCGATCAAGGACCGCTCCGGAAGGGTCGCCGGCATGCTGATCGGCTTCGCCCTGTTTTCCGACACCTCCCTCTTCGGGCAGGTGGAGAAGGCCAGGATCGGCAAGACCGGCTACATCGTGGTCAACGTGCCGAAGTACCGGATGATCGCGACCGCCAGCGATCCCTCGCGCATCCTGGGGCCGATGGCCAGGCCCGGGGTGAACAGGATGCTGGACCGCTTCGTGGCCGGCTACGAGGGGTCCGGGGTGACCATCAATTCCCGCGGCATCGAGGTGCTCACCTCTGCCAAGATGATTCCCTCCGCCGGGTGGATGGCCCAGATCGTGTTCCCCACCCGCGAGGCGTTCGCGCCGATCCGCGCCCTGGCTAACCGCTCATATTTCGTGGCGTCGCTTTTGAGCCTCTGCGTGCTGGTCGCCGTCTGGTTCGCGCTCGGCGAGCTGCTCAAACCGCTTTTGGCGGCGAGCCGCAAGCTGCGGGGCATGCAGCCGGAGGCGCTGACCTGGCTGCCGGTGAAGTACGACGACGAGATCGGCGAGCTGTTGACCAACTTCAACAGGCTGGTCGCCGAACGCAACCGCGCCTTCGAGGCATTGAGGCACAGCGAGCGCTTCCTCAACACCATCATCGACACCGAGCCGGAATGCGTGAAGATGCTGGACGCCGACGGCAAGCTCCTGATGATGAACCGTGCGGGGCTCACGATGATCGAGGCCGAGTCCCTGGAGCAGGTGCAGGGACGCTGCATCTATCCCCTGGTGGCGCCGGAGTTCCGTGCCGGCTTCGTGGAGGGGGTCGCCGCCGTCTTCAGGGGAGAGGCGCAGAGCTACGAGTTCGAGGCCATCGGCCTGAAAGGGCGCCGCGTCTGGCTTGATACGCACGCCACCCCCTTTTGCGACGAGCAGGGGGAGATCGTCTCGCTACTTGCCATCACCCGCGACATCACCCGCCGCAAACGCACCGAATTGAGACTCAGCCAGAGCGAGGCGAAATTCCGCAGCATCATCAGCGCCTCGCCGGTCCCCTACCGGATCAGCAACGACAACAACGACATCACCTTCGTGAACCCCGCCTTCGTGGAGACCTTCGGCTATCCGCTGGCAGAGGTGCCGACCTTGGATGAATGGCTCAAGAGGGCGTACCCGGAGGAGGATTACCGCAACCGGGTGACTTTGCGCTGGCGGGCAAACCTGGAGAGGGCGCAGGAGAAAGGGCGCTTCGAGACGTTCGAGACCAGGATACGCTGCCGGGACGGCTCCACCCGCTGGGCGGTGGTCGACGCCGCGCTCCTGGGCGAGGTGTTCCGCGGGGAGTGCCTTACCATCTTCTACGACATCACCGAGCGGAAGCTGGCGGAGGAGGCGCTCAAGCAGAGCGAACAGGAATTGGCGGGGGCCAAGGAGGCGGCGGAGGCGGCCAACCGCGCCAAGAGCGAATTCCTGGCCAACATGAGCCACGAAATCCGCACGCCGATGAACGGCATCATCGGCATGGCGCAACTGCTCGAATATACGGAACTCGACGAGGGGCAGCGCGAGTACCTGCAGGACATCGAGACCTCGTCCAATGCGCTTTTGTCCCTGATCGATTCGATCCTGGACCTCTCCAAAATCGAGGCGGGGAGGGTCGAACTGGAGGTGAACGACTTCAGCCTGCGCGCCTGCATCAGCGACGTGATCAAGATGCAGTTCGCCGTCCTGCAACAAAAGGGGCTTTCGCTCAACGTGGTCCTCCCCCCCAACGTGCCGGACAACCTACTGGGCGACGAACTGCGCCTGAAGCAGGTGCTGCTCAACATCTTTTCCAACGCGATCAAGTTCACCCGAAAGGGCAAGATCGGTCTCGCCGTTTCGGTGGTCGAGCTCGAAGGCGGGGTGGCGCAGCTGCTCATCGAGATCAGCGACACCGGCATCGGCTTGGCCGCAGGCGACCTGGAGCCGATCTTCCGCCCCTTCAGCCAGGCGGACAGCTCCATCACCAGGCGGTTCGGCGGCACCGGTCTTGGACTCTCCATCTGCCGCCGTCTGGTGGAGCTGATGCAAGGGCGCATCTGGGCGCAAAGCGGCGAGGGAAACGGCAGCACCTTCTTCGTGCAACTCCCCTTCACGGTGAACGAGCTGCCGGCCGTGCGTCCCGAGCCTCCGCGCGGCGAGCCCGGGCCGGAGGCTCAGGAGGCGGAGCCGGAGTTTGGGGTGCGGCTGCGGGTATTGGTGGCCGAGGACCACGAGGTGAATCTTCGCTTCATGATGCGGCTTTTGGAGAAGCGCGGATTGCTGCCGGTGGCGGCTGGCAACGGGCAGGAGGCGCTGGATAAGTGGGCGCAGGAGCGGTTCGACCTGATCCTGATGGACGTGCAGATGCCGGTCCTGGACGGTCTGCACGCCACCCGGAGCATCCGTGAAAGGGAAAAGGAGCTGGGAGGACACGTCCCCATCATCGCCCTGACCGCACATGCATTCCACGACGACCGCGGACGGATGCTGCTGCACGGCTTCGACGGTTACGTCAGTAAACCGATCAAGGTGGAGACGCTCTTCGAGGAGATCGCACGCTGTCTGCCCGGAACAGGCGTGTCATCCTGAGCAAAGCGAAGGATCTGCTTTCCTCCGCCGGTAACAAAGCGGGCGAAAGCGTCGGCGGGTGGCGGTGAACGTTTACGTGAAATTTACGTTTCAAGCACCCCTGCTTTCGTATATAGTTTGGCATGCGCAATTGTTCGACACATCCCAACAGGAGTGCCTGCCATGACAACCCCAGATACCGCCCCGCTCCAGGGCGCGGTGACGCCGTACGATACCCGCTACATCTTCGTTCTCCCCTTTTCCACCGATCCGGCCCTGGCCAGAAAGTTCCTGGCGCGCGACTACGAGATGATCGGCAACATCCGTTTCGGCAAGCTTTTGGAGATCCTGGACAAGGTGGCCGAGAACACCGCGCTCGCCTACGTGCACCGCTACTATCCGGAGGCGAGGGTGGTGACCGCCGCGGTGGACAGCATCGTTTTGCGCAACCCCGCCGACACCGGGCACGACATCGTCTTCTCGGCGCGCATCAACCACGTCGGGCGCTCCTCGATGGAGGTGGGGATCAGGCTGGAAGGACAGGGCCCCGGGGCGACGCACCTCGGCACCTGTTACTTCACCATGGTGGCCCGCTCGACCGACAGCGGCGAGGCGCGCAGCCTGGAACTTCCGCCGCTTGACTACGAGCAGGAGATCGACAAGAAGCGCTACGCCAAGGCGCTGCAGCGCCGCCAGGTCTACCGGGAGAACCAGGCGAAGGCGGACGAGATGCCCTCACTGGAGGAGTACCTTTTCCTCAAAGGCCTGCACAAGGAGCAGGAAGCGAAGGACTTCCACGGGTTGAGGGCTGGGGAGCTGGTGCTTGAGTCGGTGAGCCGCGCCTATCCCGAGCAGGAAAACGTCCCCAAGACCGTCTTCGGCGGGTTTTTGATCCGCAAGGCGTACGAACTGGCGGCGCTGGCCGCGGAACGGGTGGCGCCCGACCGGGCCATCCCGCGCCAGGTGAACCGGATCAACTTCAACCAGCCGGTACTTTTGGGGGACCAGCTGAAGTACACGGCCCGGGTGGTCTACACCGGCAAGACCACCATCACGGTGCAGTCGGACATCGAGCGGGTAAGCCGCACCGCAGGCGAGACGGCGCTCTCCAACTCCTGCCTGTTCACCTTCCAGAACGTGGGCGCCAGCATGGAGCCCAAGCCGGTGCCGTTCATCTACCCGGTGACCTACGCCGAGGATGAACGCTTCCTGCACGCCTACCGGCAGCGGGTGGATTGAGCCCGGTCAGTCCTGGAGGATCTTGCGGGCGTAGGCCAGAAGGAACAGGGGCATGAGGATGGTGCCGAGCAGGGCCTCGGAGCAGAGGAGGAACCTCGGCCAGAGGCCGTCCAGGTCGGGGGCGTTGCCGAATCCCAGGGTGGTGAAGGAGATGATCGAGTAGTAAAGGCCGTAGCCGAAGCTGGCGAACACCCCGTTGGGGGTGCTGGTGTAGAAATGGAACCCGAAACCGGTCGCCCAGAGGAGCACGATGCCGAGCACGCTGATCAGCGGACGCTTCCACTTAAGGCCGTAGCCGAACATCAGGTCCTTTAAAAACCATTCCAGGAAGTGGCTCAGGGGATTTCTATGCAAAAGGTGGCGCCGGCAGACCATCTCCAGGTACTGGTACTCGTCCGCCTCCAGGAAATAGCCGTGGGCTTTGAGCAGAAAACGGATCTGCGCGCAGACCTCCGCGGCCCTGAGCCAGGCGGGGAAGAGTTCGACGATGAACCAGTCGTCACCTTCCTCCCTGGCTTTTTTGTGTCCGGGGCGGCTTAGTCTGGCCTCTGCCAGTTCGCCCGGTGCGCCGAAACGGCTGAAGTGGTTCAGGTGCATGGCGGCGAGCTGGGCCTTGGCGAGATAGGCGCCGTCGAAGTCGGCCGCGTAGCAGACGGCGGCGTCGAAGTTTACCTGACGCAGGTGCGCCTGCCGGAAGTCCACCGTGGTGCAGTCGCTTTTCTGGAAGAGGGCGCGGTCGCAGTCGGCCCCCTGGAAGCTCGCGAAGTGGCATTCGGCGCCGACGAAGGAGGCGTGTTCGCACCGGGCATCCTCGAAGTGGGTCTCGAAGCAGCGCGCGCCGTCGAACCGTACGCCGGCCAGGTCCGCCCCCTCGAAGTGGGCGTTTTCCAGGTAGGCGCCGCAAAGGCGCAGGCCGCTAAGCTCCGCGCCGCGCAGGTCGGCAGGCTCCCTTATCAGGTAGCGCGGCTCCTCGATGGGAGCGACACCGTCAAGGCCCAGCTCCTTTAGTTCCAGCAAGAGCCCGGAAAGGACGAGGTCTCCCTGCCGCTCCCAGCCGGCCCTTAAGACCCCGCGCCAGCTTTCCGGCTCGTTGCATTCCCCCGCTGCACTGAGCGCCCGCGTTCCCTGGTGATCCACCTCCCGCAGGCGCAGGTGCAGGAGTTCATGGAAGGTGCGGCACCCCTCCGGTTCGCCGTCCTCGCCGTCCCCCAGCTCCCGGTCCGGCGGGCGCAGCGGTTCGTGCCAGCGGGCACGCAGCCTCTTCAGATCATCCTCGCCGTAGCGCATCGCTCTTCCTTTTTAAGGCCAAGGCAAATCCCTGCCCGAAGGCAAATTCCCCCTGCCCCCCTTTTGCAAGGGGGGGCAAACCTGCCCGTCATCCTGAGCGAAGCGAAGGATCTTTTCTCCGCTGTCAGCCGGCTGTCGGCGGGTCTTCCACCGAGGCAAGCACTTCCTTCAGGATGCGGGCCGAGCTAAGTAGCTGCTCCAGCTCGTTTTCGGCTAGCTTCGGCTTGAGCACCCGCTCGATCCCCCCCTTGCCGATCACCGAGGGCATGCTCAGGCAGATGCCGTCGATGCCGTAGTAACCGTTGATCAGGGTGGAAACGGTGAGCACCTCCTTCTTGTCCAAAAGGATCGCCTCCACCGTGCGGCAGACGGACATGGCGGTGGCGTACTGGGTGGAGTCCTTGGTGACCCGCACCATGGCGGCCCCCCTGCGGGTCATCTCGAAGATGTCCTGCATCTCCTGCGCGTCGTACTCGGGAAACTCCTCGAGCGGGATGCCGGCGATGGCGGCGCGCGACCAGAGGGGAATCATGGAGTCGCCGTGTTCGCCGATGATGGAGGCCTGCACGTTGGCCGGGTGCACGTTGAAGTGGCGGCTTAAAAAGGACTGCAGCCTCTGCCCGTCCAAGACGGTGCCGGAGCCGATCACCCGGGGTGCGGGGAAGCCTGAATAGCGCAGGGAGAGCCAGGTGTTGATGTCCACCGGGTTGGTGACCAGAAGCAGGATGCCGTCCGGGTTATGGGCGGTGATCTCGGGGATGATCTCCTGGAAGATCTCGGCGTTGGCCTTGACGATTTCCAGGCGCGACTGCCCCTTCTGGGTGGTGGCCCCGGCTGTGACCACGACCACCTTGGCATCCTTGCAGGCGCGGTAGTCGCCCGAGTAGATCTTTACCGAGTGGGAGGCGGCGGCCAGGGCGTGGGTCATGTCCAGCGCCTCGCCGAAGGCCTTCTCGCGGGTGCGGTTGACGATGGCGATCTCAGACACCAGCCCCTTGACGAAGAGGGTGTAGGCAAGCGTGGTGCCGATGTGCCCGGCGCCGATGATGGCGACCTTCATGGCGTACCTCCGGGAAGCAGGCCGGCTGCCTGTTCGGTGGTCTCGGCGGCGGCGATCAGGTTGTCGAAGCCGGACATGTGGATCAGGTCCTCCACGAAAGGCTGCAACTGGGCGAGCACGATGCCGCCGCCTGCGCCCCGCACCTTCTTGGTCATCTGCAAAATCGCGCGCAAGCCGCCGCTGGAGACGTAGTCCACCTCGCCCAGGTCGAGCACGAAGCGGGCCTTGTCGGGGGCGAAGGCGGAATCGAAACTGGCCATCAGTTCGGGGGCGCTGCTCGCGTCCAGCCTGCCGCTTACCGCGATCAACTGGTAGCCGGGATGTTCGGTCAAGGTGATTTCCATAGTCGCCTCCTACAAGTAAAAGACATAGAACAACCCGATTAGCGAAGATCATCGGCCATCAGCGTCCCTCTTTAGGAAAAAGGCGGCTGACAAGTTATCGGGTGCGGCAGATAACTCGTTGGTCGCGGCCGACAAGTTGTCAGGCGCGGCAGATAACTCGTTGACCACGGCTGATAAGTTATCAGGCGCGGCAGATAACTCGTTGGTCGCGGCTGACAAGTTATCAGGTGCGGCAGATAACTCGTTGGTCACGGCTGACAAGTTGCCAGGCGCGGCAGATAACTCGTTGGGCACGGCTGACAAGTTGTCAGGCGCAGCAGACAACTCGTTGGTCACGGCTGACAAGTTGTCAGGCGCAGCAGACAACTCGTTGACCGCGGCTGACAAGTTATCAGGCGCAGCAGACAACT
>Ga0209415_10002170_pt1 | contig 37069 bp, 33 predicted proteins | sample PeaSoiSIISIP2007_FD_187696 | JGI IMG/M metagenome (GOLD analysis project Ga0209415, IMG submission 187696) | Peat soil microbial communities from Weissenstadt, Germany - SII-SIP-2007 (SPAdes) (version 2) | ecosystem: Environmental > Terrestrial > Soil > Wetlands > Peat | place: Germany... | reverse complement strand
CCGCGACGCGACACAACCATGACTCAGAACTCTGACTCAGGCGACGCGGTCGGCGACGCGGGACCTACAAACCGACGGGGCGGATGATGCCGCGCCAAGGTAAAAATGGGCTTAACTGCCGCGCCACTTCACTAGGCAATAAATGCCGGGAAATACTTGGTTAATTTCGCGCGTTTTGGCGCTACATTGGTGTCCTGAAACGAGCGATCGGGGCGCCGGCGAGCAGCGGATTTGCGAACGGAGAATGACGGATGCGTACGGACGATTTCCGTCCCAGTGACAATGTCGAAGACGATCGCGAAGCAAGCGCATCGCGCGGCGGCCTGCCGGGCGGAGGCGGCACGCTGGGCATCGGCATGGTGGTCATCATCGGCCTGATCAGCTGGTACTTCGGTATCGATCCGAGCGTGCTGCTCAACGGCGCGCAGATTCTCAGCGGCGGATTGCCGTCGCAGCAGTCCGCTCCGACCCCTCCGGTGACCGCCGGGACCCCGACCGATCCTACCGGCAAGTTCGTGGCTTTGGTGCTCGGCGACACCGAGGATCGCTGGAAGGAGATCTTCGCCGCGGAGGGCCGCACCTATCATCCGCCGCGGCTGCGCCTGTTCTCGGGCGCGGAGGAGGGCGGTTGCGGCGTCGCCCAATCCGCCACCGGGCCGTTTTATTGTCCGCGCGACCAGCGCATTTATCTCGATATCGCATTCTTCGACGATCTGGAGCGCAAATTCGGCGCCTGCTCCGACAGCAAGGCGTGCAGGTTTTCCGAGGCCTACGTGATCGCGCACGAGGTCGGCCATCACGTGCAGGATGAGCTCGGCTTTCTCCCCCGCGTCATGCAGATGCAAGAGGCCGCGGCAAGCCGCGCCGAGGTCAACCGCTTGCAGGTGCGCGTCGAGTTGCAGGCCGATTGTCACGCCGGTGTGTGGGCGAACCGCGCCCAGCAAAAGCATCACTTTCTCGATCCCGGCGACGTCGATCAGGCACTGCAGACGGCGTCTGCCATCGGCGACGACCGTTTGCAAAAGCGGGCGCAGGGCTATGTCGTGCCCGACGCCTTCACCCACGGCACGTCCGCCCAGCGCAAGCGCTGGTTCTTGAACGGCTTTAACGGAGGCAAGCGCGAGGCTTGCGACACGATGTCGGCCGCCGCGCTTTAGTGTAATATCCGCAACTGCCAAGGAAGTTGCGTAAAGGTATGAGTCATGCCCGGGCTGGACGCGAGTAAGGAGTTCGTGCCGCTGAAAATGGCGGTGCTGACGATTTCCGACACGCGCAATCTCAAAGACGACAAATCGGGCGCGCTGCTCGTGCAGCGCATCGTCGCCGCCGGCCACTTCGTCGCCGAGCGCAGCATCGTGCCCGACGATATCGAAGCCATCCGGGCGCGGGTAAAGGCCTGGATCGCGGATCCGGTGATCGACGTGATCATCACCACCGGCGGCACCGGCTTCACCGGCCGCGACGTCACCCCTGAAGCGATCGAGCCGCTTTTCGAGAAGAAGATGGACGCGTTCTCGGCGCTGTTCCTGGTGGTGAGCTTTCCCAAGATCGGAACTTCGGCGATCCAGTCGCGGGCGACCGCGGGCGTGGCCGGGGGGACCTACATCTTTTGCCTGCCGGGCTCGCCCGGAGCCTGCAAGGACGCCTGGGACGAGATTCTGGTGCACCAGCTCGATTATCGTCACGGGCCGTGCAATTTCGTCGAGATCATGCCGCGGCTCGACGAGCATTTGCGCCGCCCGAAGGCGAAGGGGGCGACGGTCTAATCTTTCCTGCCCCGCGATAGCGGGGAAGGGGGACCGCCCGAAGGGCGGCGGGAGGGGCGTCGGCCTCTACGTCACCCAAGGTACCAGCAGGTGCTCGCACCATTTGCTGGTTTGCAACAATAGTGATGCTCCAACTCGGATGCCCCCTCCACCACGCTACGCGTGGTTCCCCTCCCCCGCTTTGCGGGGAAGGATGAAGTTCTACAACACCAAATTCCAGTGCTCGCTGACCACCGGGCGCCCCCAGCTGCGGTGCCGCTCGCTGCGCTTAAGCTTAAAGCCCGCTTGCTGATAAATGTGACGCGCGACTGTGAGCACGCGGTGGGTCCAAAGCGTGATCTTCTTGTAGCCGGCCCAGCGGGCGAAGCGGATGCATTCGTCGGTGAGCCGCGCGCCGAGGCCGAGCCCGCGCGCCTTCGGATCGACCAGCAGAAGCCGGATGCGGGCGACTTTTTCCGTCTCTTTCGCCAGCATGATCGAGCCGACATTCTTGCCGTCCATCTCGGCGATCCAGCAGCGCTCGCGCCCGGCGTCGTGTTTGTTGACGAAGTCGGCGACGATCTGCGCGCACACGCCCTCGAACGGGGCGGTCCAGCCGTATTCCTGGGCGTAAAGCTCGGCGTGGCGTTTGACGATCCAGCCGAAATCGCCGGGCCGCGGCGTGCGCAGGACGAATGTGCCGCGCGGCGCCGGGCGCACGGCCGCGGGCGTCTCAATCAAACCCTCGATCGTCGCCATCGCGGCCACGAGCCGCGCCTGTTCGCCGGCGGAAAGCTTGCCCAGCATATCGCCGGCTTGGCGCTGCGAGCGCCGCTGCAGCGGCGCAAAAATCCGCCGCCCGCGTCCGGTCAAAACGAGGCGGCTTTGCCTGGCGTCGCGCGGCGAAGGCTTGCGGGCGATCAACCCGCGGCGCTCGAAATTACGCAACGTCCGGCTCAGATAGCCGGCATCGAGATCGAGCGCGCGGCCGATTTCGCTCGCCGTCGGCGTTTGCCCGCTGGCGATCTCGTAAAGGACGCGCGCCTCCGCGAGCGAGTAGGGGCTATCGAGAAAGTTCTTGCGCAGCACGCCGAGCTGCCGCGTGTAGAAGCGGTTGAAGCGCCGAATGGCGGCGATGCGGCGCTGGCGATCGGCCGTGGCTGCGGTCATGGCTCAAGCCTCGGCCGGATAGTTGACTTAGTCAAGTATGATGAGACGGCGCGACAAAGGCCGGCGTGGAGAGTTTCGCCATCCGCCGCCGCCCGATGCGGCGAAGGAGATCGGTCTCGGGCTCGCGTGCGTGCGCGGAATGGCCGCCGATGGCTTGATAGAAGTCCTTGGCGATGAGCAGCCCCTGTTGCGGGTGCGGCGTGGCGCTGAGCGCGGCGACGAGCAATGTCAAAGCCTCGCGCAGCCCGGATTGCCCCGGCGCGGCGCGCCGAAAAACCGCCGCGCGCGCCGCCGGCAACTTTTTCTCGGTGAAGCTTCGCGCTTCCGCGATCCACGGCGCATCGAGAACGGTTCCGGGGCGGAGGAAAAGAAGCCACGGCGAGCGCGCGGCATCGGCGGCGAATTTCAGCCGCCGGCCGAGCGGTCCCTCGACGGTGAGAAAATTACAGCCGGCAATGTCGGCCACCGCCTCGGTCTCATCGCGCGAGCCGGCATCCGCAATCACCACTTCGCGGATCAGGCCGGTCGTCGCTCCGGGAACCAGCGCCGCAAGCGTCGGCACGAGCGCGCGCTCCGAATCGAGTGTCGCGATGATGACGCTCAGCATTCGTTGCCGATTGCGGGGCCCGGGCGTTGTCTTGCGCGCGGAGACTTACGTCGGCTGCGGCGTCTTTTCCAAGGGTTTCCGTCGTTCACGTAAATTTGTTCTTGTTTTGTTCACACTGGCGCGTTAGCTTTGAACTAGGAGCTTGATGCCATGTCCGGTTCTTCCGCGTTGAGACGCCCGCCGGCGCCGCTGCCTTCCGCGCCGGCGGGCGAGGGTACGGCTGTCGACCGCGAGCGCCGCCGCGGCCGCGGCGCGCAATCGAACGCCTCTGGGCGGTACGAGCCGGTCGCCCGCGTCGCCCTTGACGACGGCTGGCAAAACATTGACGACCTGCCGCCGTTTCAGACCAGCGTGACGGTCGACGCGACCCGCAAGATCATCACCCGTAACGACTCGCCGGATCTTTCCTTCGACCGCTCGATCAATCCCTATCGCGGCTGCGAGCATGGCTGCGTCTATTGTTTCGCCAGGCCGACGCATGCCTATCTCGGGCTGTCGCCGGGGCTCGATTTCGAATCCAAACTGTTCATGAAGCCGAACGCGCCGGAATTGCTGGAGCGCGAATTGTCGGCGCCGGGTTACGTACCCAAGGTGATCGCCATCGGCACCAACACCGACCCGTACCAGCCGATCGAGCGGCGGCATCAGATCATGCGCCGCATCCTCGAAGTGCTGGAGCGCGCCGGCCATCCGGTCGGAATCGTGACCAAATCGGCCCTGGTGCTGCGCGACCTCGACATCCTCGCCCGTATGGCGAGCAGCGATCTGGTCAAGGTGGCGATCTCGGTGACCACCTTGGACGCGAAACTCGCGCGCATCACGGAGCCGCGCGCCTCGACGCCGCCGCGGCGGCTCGAAGCGCTGCGGCAATTGGTCAGAGCCGGCGTGCCGACCTCGACGCTGGTCGCGCCGGTGATCCCGGCGATCAACGATGCCGAGATCGAACGCATCCTCGAAGCGGTGGCCGCGACCGGCGTGCGTCACGCCGGCTACGTGCTGCTTCGCCTGCCGCTCGAAGTGCGCGACCTGTTCCGCGAATGGCTGATGGCGAATTTTCCCGACCGTCACCGGCACGTGTTCAAGCTGATCCGCGACATGCGCGGCGGCAAGGATTACGATTCAAGCTTCGGCACCCGCATGACCGGCTCGGGCCCGATCGCCTGGATGATCGGGCGGCGTTTCGAGGTCGCCTGCGAGCGGCTCGGCTTTAACGCCACCAGCGTCAAGACCACGACTGAGCATTTCCGGCCGCCGCTGCCGGCGACCGAGCAACTCAGTTTGTTCGGCTAATCATCCCCGCAATTCTCTTACGTGACGCGGCCCGCGTTGCGGCCGGCGACGCGCCGTGGTCAACATGGACGCATGAGTCGCACTCGGACCAAGGCCGCGCCGCGGCTGCCGCTCGACGAGGAGGTGTTGCGCCCGACCTTCCGGCGCGAGCGTTCGGCGCTCAAGCGAGGGGTCTGGCCGGTGGCGGGCTGCGACGAGGCCGGGCGCGGACCGCTGGCCGGGCCGGTGGTCGCTGCCGCGGTCATTCTCGATCCCGATAATGTCCCGCGCGGCCTCGACGATTCCAAAAGGCTGACGCCGGAGCGCCGGGAAGTGCTTTACGAGCGAATCTGCGCACGGGCGCAGGTAGCGGTGGCCATGGCGCCGCCTTGGCGGATCGATCGCGACAACATTCTGCGCGCCTCGCTTTGGGCGCTGGCGCGCGCGGTCACTTCGCTGCCGGTGCGGCCGCGTCTCGTCTTTGTCGACGGACGCGACCGCATCAGTATCGACGCCGGCTGCGAGTGCCAGGCCATCATCGGCGGCGACGGGCTGGTCGCTTCGATTGCCGCCGCCTCGATCGTCGCCAAGGTGACGCGCGACCGGCTGATGACGTGTCTCGGCGCCGCGCATCCGGGCTACGGCTTCGAGCGCCATATGGGTTACAGCGTGCCCGAGCATTTTGCCGCGCTCGACCGGCTCGGCCCGACCGTCCATCATCGCCGCTCGTTCTCCCCGGTGGCGGGCGCGCTCAGCGTATTGGGCGAGGACGCGGACGACCTTATCGCCGGCGTATTGCCTCTCTAGCCGCACCGCCCTAAGACGGCACGCCGTTCGGGGCGCCAATGTTTCACGTACCCCTTTACATTGAAGGCTTACGTTCGCGTCCGCTGCTGGTTTTCTGGCTGGCGACTTTGGCGCAAGCGCTGTTGTGGACTCTGGTGCCGCTCCTCTTTTATGCCGCGCCACCCGCCGAACTTGCGCGGCTGCTCGCCATCGGCCACGAATTTCCGGTCCAAGGCGACTTCGGCCCGCCGCTCGCTTACTGGCTCGCCGAGATCGCGTTTCGGGCGGCCGGTCTGTTCGGCGTTTACGCGCTGGCGCAGATTTGCGTGATCGTGACCTATTGGTGCGTGTTCGCCATAGGCCGCGCCATCGTCGGCGCAATGCATGCCGCGATCGCGGTGCTGCTCATGGTCGGCATTTCCGTGTTCGCGGTGCCGACGCCCAATTTTGGCCCGCCGATCCTCGCCATGGCGGTTTGGGCCTTTATGCTGGTGTTCTTCTGGCGCGCGGTGGGGGAAGGGCGGCGCTATTATTGGTACGCGCTCGGCGTTGCCGCGGCGCTGCTTCTCATGACGACCAGCGGCGCCCTGATACTGATCGCGGCGCTCGTCTTGTTCACGGCGCTGAGCGCCCGCGGGCGCGCGGCGGCTGGCGCGGCCGAACCGTGGATCGTCGCGGCCGCGGTGATCGGCGTCGTGTGCCTGCATGTCTTTTGGCTCGCTCGCGCCGGCGCCGGCTTGACGCCGGTGCTGGAGCGGCTGCGCCTGGCTGGAATGGCCGGCGCCAATACCGTGACATGGCTGCATTTGCTTGCCGGGCTTCTTGTCGTCCATGCCGGTCTCGCGGTTCTCGTGGTGCTGGCGAGCGGCTGGCCGCGCACACGCCTTGCTCCGGCGCCGGCCATCGCCCGCGCCCCGGTCCCGGCTCCCGCCATGACCTTCGTCAAGGCATTCGCGCTTGTGCCGGCATTGTTGGCGACGACGGTCGCAGTGCTGGCCGGGGATCAACTGCCGATCGGCGGCGCCGCGCCGTTGCTCGTGCTCTCCGGGCTTGCCGTCGTCATCGCCGCGGGCGACACCTTCGAGCTGCACCATCAACGCATCCTCGGCTACGCCTGGGCCGGTCTTCTGATCGCGCCGGCAATCTTCATTCCCGTTGTCATCGGTGCGTTGCCGTGGGTTACCGGCACCGAGCTCAAGATCGCGCTGCCGGCGACCGCCATGGGCCGTTTTTTTGCCGACAATTTCGCTCGCCGCACCGGGCGTCCGCTCGCCGTCGTCAGCGGCGACGAGCATATCGCCGAGCTCGTCGCACTCGCCGCGCCAAGCCGGCCCAGCGTTTATTTCGCCGCCGAGCCCGAACATTCGCCTTGGGTCACCGCGCAAGACATCCGCGAGAAGGGCGCCGTAATCGTCTGGCCGGTGCTCGACACCGATCCGGCGCCGCCGCCGGACATCAAGGCGCATTTTCCCGATCTCGTTCCCGAAGTGCCGCACACTTTCGCGCGGCCGGTGCGCGGCAGGCTGGCGCCATTGCTGATCGGGTGGGGCGTGATCCGGCCGGCGAGCGCGCCTGCGGCAACGTCGCCGCGCTAATGCGACCTAATGATACGCCGTGGTGGCGCCGACCTTGCCGCGGAACAGCCAGTAGGTCAGCGCGGTGTAGCCGAGAATGAACGGCAGCAGCACCAGCGTCCCGATCAGCATGAAGGTCTGGCTCGACGGCGACGCGGCGGCGGCGCGGATCGTCAGGTCCGGCGGCACGATGTACGGATAAATCGAGATCGCCAGGCCGAGATAGCCGAGCAGAAAAAGCGCGATGGTCGCGAGGAACGGCGCCACTTCGCGCCGCGCCGCGATCCAGTACCACTCGGCGAGCGCAACGAGCGCGGTGAGGATCGGCACCGGCAGCAAATAATAGAGGTTCGGCAGGCTGAACCAGCGATGCGCGATGCGCGGGAATTCGAGCGGCGTGAAGATGCTCACCGCCGCCATGAAGACGAGCACGGCGACCAGCAGAAGCCTCGCCTTGTCGCCGGCGCGGCGCGCCATATCGCCGTCCGTCTTCATCATCAGCCAGGTGGCGCCGAGGAGCGCGTAGCCGGCGACCACGCCGAGCCCGCAAACCACGCCGAACGGCGTCGCCCAGTCGAACGCGCTGCCGGCGAAGGCCCCATTCTCGATTTTCACGCCTTGAACGAGCCCGCCGAGGATAAGGCCCTGACAGAAGCCGGCGATGGTCGACCCGGCGGCGAAGGCGAAATTCCAGAACGGCTTTCGCTGCGCCATGCCGCGGAACTCGAACGTGATGCCGCGGAAAACCAGCGCCAGGAGCATCGCCATGATCGGCAGATAGAAGGCGGGCATGATGATCGCGTAGGCGCGGGGAAACGCCACCAACAAACCGCCGCCGCCGAGCACCAGCCAGGTTTCGTTGCCGTCCCAGAAAGGCGCTATGGTGCCGAGCATGCGGCCGCGTTCGGCGTCGTCGCGCGCGAACGGAAACAATATGCCGACGCCGAGATCGAAACCGTCGAGGATGACGTAGAAGGCCACGGCGATGCCGATGACGGCGGCCCAGATCAGCGGAAGCAGCGACGCGAGGTCCATGGCGCGGTCCTTCGTCGGCGAACTACGGATGGCCAGAGGCAAGTTGTGGGGTTTTCGTCGGCAATGCAGCCTCCTCTATTCCGCGATTGATCAGCCGATTGATGAAGTAGGCGCCGAACGAAAACACAAAGAGATAGACGAAGACGAACAGCACCAAAGTCGTCAGCACGCTGCCGGCCGGCACCGGCGAAACCGCGTCCGCGGTCCGCAGCACGCCGTGGATGAGCCAGGGCTGCCGGCCGCTTTCCGACACCACCCAGCCGGAGATGACGGCAACGAAGCCGACCCACCAGGTGTTGGCGACGACGGTCAGGTACCAGCGCGTCTCGAACAACCGCCCGCGCCAAAGAAGCCAGGCGCCGAACAAAGCCGCTGCGATCATATAGAGCCCGAGCCCGACCATGATGCGGAAGCCGAAGAAGACGTTGGGTAGCGGCGGCCGATCCCGCGGCGGCACGTCTTTCAGCCCGGGAAACAGACCGTCCCATTCGCGTGTGACCAGGAGCGAGGCCACATGCGGGATCGAGATCGAGAACAGATTGCTCTCGGTCTTGGCGTCCGGCCAGGCAAAAATCTCGAAGTCCGCCGGCTTGCTGCCGTCCCAATGCGCCTCCATGGCGGCGATTTTGGTCGGCTGGTATTTGAGCGTGTTCTCGGCGTGAATGTCGCCGATGAAGAGTTGCAGCGGCGCCAGCACCGCGGTCAGCGAGATCGCCATGCGCAGCATGGTGAGCGATTCCTCTACATGGCGATCGGCCAGCAGATAACGCGCGCCGATCGCCAGCGCCACAAAACCGCCGGTGAGAAACGCCGCATTGAGCATATGCGCGAGCCGGTATGGAAAGCTCGGATTGAAGACGATGACCCACCAGTCGCGCGGAAAAGCGATGCCGCCTTCCATCGCGTAGCCGGCCGGCGTCTGCATCCAGCTGTTGGCGGAGAGGATCCAGAACGCCGACAGCGCGGTGCCGAAGGCGACCGCCACGGCCGAGAACACGTGCAGCCAACGCGGCACGCGCTCGCCACCGAACAGCATGATCGAGAGGAAAGTTGCTTCGAGAAAAAACGCCATCAAGACTTCGTAGCCCATGAGCGGGCCGATGACGTTGCCGGCGACCGTCGACAGCCGGCTCCAATTGGTGCCGATCTGGTACGACAGCACGAGGCCGGAAACGACGCCCATGGCGAACGAGACGGCGAAGATTTTGGTCCAGAACGCGGCCAGCCGCTTGTAGCGTTCGGCTCCGGTCCATCCCCACAGAACTTCGAGCGTGGCGAGATAGGCAGCAAGCCCGATGGTGAAGCTCGGAAAGATGATGTGGAACGAGATGGTGAAGGCGAATTGAATGCGCGCCAGCAGAACGGGATCGAGCTCCATTTGATGAACTCCATCGGCGGCCGCGAATTACCGCAATCATAACGCCTTCCGCGCGGGGAGGTGAGGAGGATGTGGAGCGGCGCGCAGTCGCAGCTAGCCGGCGAGCGCCTTTTGCAGCGCAAGGAAATCGCGCCACGCCAGCCGCTTTTGCAGCGGACTGCGCAGCAGGAAGGCAGGATGGTAGGTCGCCAGCGCTCGGATTTCGCGGCGGCCGGTGTCGAACTTGAACCAGCGCCCGCGCGTGCGCGTGATGCCTTCCCTGGTGCCGAGCAAAGTCTGTGTCGATGGCTGTCCGAGACAGACGAGGATATCGGGATCGGCAAGCTCGATCTGGCGATGGATGAAGGGCAGGCAGATGGCGCTCTCCTGCGGCGTCGGCGTGCGGTTGCCGGGCGGCCGCCAGGGCACGATGTTGGCGATGTAGGCGCTTGTGCGATCGAGTCCGATCGCTGCCATCATTTGGTCGAGCAATTTTCCCGAGCGGCCGACGAAGGGCAGGCCGGCGATGTCTTCATCGCGCCCCGGTGCCTCGCCGACGAACATCACGCGCGCCTGCGGATTGCCGTCGGCGAAAACAAGCCGCGTTGCGGTCGCGCGCAGCATGCAGCCTTCGAAGGCTTCAAGGAGCGCGCGCAGCGCCTCAAGCGTGTCCGCGGTTCTGGCGGCCTGGCGCGCCGCCATGACCGCGGCCTCGGGCGCAAGCGGCGCCGCAATGCTCCCTGCCCCCTTGTGGGGGTGGGCCGGGGAGGGGGGTCTTTCGGCAATGGGCCGAGAAGGCGCAACCGGAGCTTTGTCGGCAAAACGGTCGGCGGCTTGCTCGCCGATCAGCGCATCGACCCCGGCATCGAGGTAGAAGGAGATGAGTTCGCGGGCGTCTTTGTTGGCGTCGTTCATCGGCGGGATTCTCAAGCCGCGGCCAGTCTAGGCGGGCGATTGAAAGCGTGAAACACTCTTTTTGCAGCAATACGGCGGCGAGCACCGGGAATAAAGCCGACGGTTGTCAGTCTATGTTTTTCGTGAAAAACCAGCGGCCGTCGAGCGAATTGTGGAGCCAGCCATGAGTGCAGCGGAACTTCCCGCCCGCGAGGCGATGGAGTTCGACGTGGTCATCGTCGGCGCCGGCCCCGCCGGTCTCGCCGCGGCGATCAGGCTCAAGCAGCTTTCTCCCGACACCTCGGTGGTAGTGGTGGAAAAGGGCTCCGAGGTCGGCGCACACATCCTCTCCGGCGCGGTGATCGATCCGATCGGGATTGATCGCCTCATTCCGCAATGGCGGAGCGAGGAGGAGGCCCCGGTGCATACCGCGGTCAGCGACGACCGCTTCTATATGCTCGGATCGTCCGGGGCTTTGCGGTTGCCGAACTTCATGCTGCCGCCGCTGATGAGCAATCACGGCAATTTCATCGTCTCGCTCGGCGACGTCTGCCGCTATCTGGCGAAGAAAGCCGAAGCGCTTGGCGTGGAAATCTATCCGGGCTTTGCCGCGACCGAAGTGCTGTTCGAGACCGGCGCCGTAGCCGGCATCGCTACCGGCGATATGGGCATCGGCAAGGACGGACACCACAAAACGGGCTTTACCCGCGGCATGGAGCTGCGCGCCAAATACACATTGCTGGCCGAGGGCGCGCGCGGCAGCCTGTCCAAAGGCCTAATCGAGCGTTTCGAACTGGCGCAGGACTGCCAGCCGCAGAAATACGGCATCGGGCTCAAGGAATTGTGGCAGGTCGCGCCGGAGAATTTTCGCAGCGGTCTCGTGCAGCACACGATGGGCTGGCCGCTCGGCAACTCAACCGGCGGCGGCTCGTTCCTTTATCATTTCGGCGACAATCTCGTTTCTGTCGGTTTTGTCGTCCACCTCAATTACATGAACCCCTATCTTTCGCCGTTCGAGGAGTTCCAGCGCTTCAAAACGCATCCGCTCATCGCCGACACCTTCGCCGGCGGCAAGCGCATCTGCTACGGCGCGCGCGCGCTGACCGAGGGCGGCTGGCAGTCGGTGCCGAAGCTCGTCTTTCCCGGCGGCGCGCTGATCGGGTGCGCCGCGGGCTTCATGAACGTGCCGCGCATCAAGGGCAGCCACAACGCGATATTGTCCGGCATGTTGGCGGCCGAGCATGTTGCCGCGGCGCTGACGGCCAGGCGTGCGCATGATGAGCTTGCAAGCTACGAGGCGGCCTGGCGCTCAACGCCGATCGGGCGCGATCTTTATCGCGTGCGCAACGCCAAGCCGCTGTGGTCGAAGCTCGGAACGGCCGCCGGTGTCGCGCTCGGCGGCTTCGACATGTGGACCAACACCTTCGGCTTCTCGCTCCTTGGCACACTTCCTCACGCCAAGCCCGATTTCGCCACGCTCAAGCCGGCGGCCGCTTGCCGGCCGATCGCATATCCGAAGCCCGACGGCAAACTCACCTTCGACCGGCTTTCCTCGGTCTACCTGTCCAACACCAATCACGAGGAAGATCAGCCGGTGCACCTTGTCGTGCGCGACGCGTCTTTGCAAAAATCTTCCGAGCACGATGTTTATGGCGGGCCGTCGGCGCGCTATTGCCCGGCCGGCGTCTATGAATGGGTCGAAGATGGCGGCCAGCCGTGCTACGTGATCAACGTGCAGAATTGCGTCCACTGCAAAACCTGCGACATCAAAGATCCGAACCAGAACATCAATTGGGTGCCGCCCGAGGGCGGCGGCGGGCCGAATTATCCGAACATGTGATGAGAAGGCTGCCGCGATTTCGCCTCCCTTCGGGCCTAAAGGCTTGCCTGCTTGCGGGGGCATGGCAAAAGGGTCATTCTCGCGCGCTCAACCGTATTCAGCGCCCTGATTCCCCTGTTTGCGCTTTAGTTCGCCCAATGGAGCTATCGTGATTCAATCGCTGCTGCCACGGCATGCCGCCATCACTGGCGCCGCTTTCGCCTTGAGCCTTATGCCGGCATTTGCGGCCGAGTCTCCGACAACGCAGGAGCTCGCGCACGCGACCGCGGCGGGCAGCTACCTGGCCGCGCGCCATGCCGGGGTCGAGCGCGATTCCGCGACCGCCGCCGCCTATTACCTCAACGTGCTCAAGGCCGATCCGCACAACGCCGATCTGCTCAGCCGCACTTTCCTCTCGGTGCTGAGCGACGGCGACATCGACGAAGCCGCGAGACTTGCCGACCGGCTCGTCCAGCTCGATCGCAACGACCGCATCGCGCGGTTGGTGATCGGCACGCGGGCGCTCAAGCAAAAACAATACGCGGCGGCGCGGCAGAACTTCGCGCAATCGGTGCGCGGCCCGGTGACCGATCTGACGGCGACATTGCTTTCGGCTTGGGCGCTCTCGGGCGCCGGCGACTCCCACACTGCGATCGAGACGCTCGACAAGCTCGCCGGCCCGGACTGGTACGCCATCTTCAAGGACACCCACGGCGGACTCATCCTCGATATCGCCAACAACAAGAAGGAAGCCGGCAAGCGCTATGAGCGCGCTTACAAGGCTGACCCGGTCGCGCTGCGCACGGTGGAGGCCTATGGCCGCTACCTTTCGCGCAACGGCGGCAAGGAAGATGCGCTCAAGATTTATCGGGAATTCGACAAGGCGGTCCCCGATCATCCGGTGATCGCCCAGGAGATGAAGGAGATCGCGGCCGGCGACAAACTGCCGCCGCTTGCCGACACGCCGCAGGCCGGCGCCGCCGAGGCGCTTTATGAGATCGGCTCCTCGATCGGTCGCCGCGGCGGCGAGGATTTGGCGCTGATCTATCTTCGGCTCGCGCTCTATCTCGAGCCGACGCATGGAATGGCGCTGTTGTCGCTCGCCGATCTTTACGACTCGCTGAAAAAGCCCGAGCTGGCGATCGCTATGTACGACCGCATTGCGCCGTCGTCGCCGCTGCATCGCAACGCCGAAATCCAGATCGCGTCCGATCTCGACGCGCTCGACCGCACCGACGAGGCCAAGAAGCGGCTCGAACGTCTCGTCGCCGAGCATCCGAAAGATAACGAAGCGATCATGGCGCTGGCCAATATCCAGCGCGGCCGCAAGGAATTCGCCGAATGCGCCGATACCTACAGCAAGGCCATCGCCGACATCCCCACGCCGGAGAAGGCGAACTGGGTGATGTTCTACTTCCGCGGCATTTGCTACGAGCGCTCGCATCAATGGCCGCTCGCCGAGGCCGATCTGAAAAAGGCGCTTGAACTCTTTCCCGACCAGCCGCTGGTGCTCAATTACCTCGGCTATTCCTGGATCGACCAGGGCATCAATCTCGACCAGGGCATGAACATGATCCGCCGCGCCGTCGAGCAGCGGCCGGACGACGGCTATATCGTCGACTCGCTCGGCTGGGCCAATTACCGCATCAACAATTACGACGAAGCGGTGAAGGACCTGGAGCGCGCCGTCGAGCTCAAGCCCGAGGATCCGACGATCAACGATCATCTCGGTGACGCCTATTGGCGGGTCGGCCGCGTGCTCGAAGCGCGCTTCCAGTGGTCGCACGCCAAGGACTTGAAGCCCGAGCCGGAAGACCTGCCGAAGATCGAGGAAAAGCTCAAAGCCGGGCTGCCCGATGACACGTCTTCTGCCGCCGACGCGGCCAAGACGAAGAAGGCCGGCAACGGCGGCTGAGGTTGCCCTTGCCGGTTCCGCTGGTTGAGAACGCCCCAGCAAAGGTCAATCTGACGCTGCGTGTCGTCAAGCGCCGCGCCGACGGCTATCACGAGATCGAAAGCTTGGTGGCGTTTGCCGATTTCGGCGACCGCCTGAGCTTTGCACCCGGCGGCGAGTTGACGCTGAACGTGCGCGGACCGGCCGCGGTGCAAGCGGGTGCTGGCGACGACAATCTCGTCCTCAAGGCCGTGCGCGCGTTGGCCGCGCTTCGTCGCGGCCTCGTCCTCGGCGCCTTCGACCTCGACAAACGACTGCCGGTGGCGGCGGGCCTCGGCGGCGGGTCGGCCGATGCCGGGGCGGCGCTCCGCCTGATCGCGCAAGTCAATGGCCTGCCGCGCGGCGATCCGCAGCTTTACGCGGCGGCGCGCGTGACCGGCGCCGACGTGCCGGTCTGCCTCGATCCGCGCCCGCGGATCATGCGCGGCATCGGTGAGCTACTCTCCGAGCCGCTTGCACTGCCGCCATTGCCGGCGGTGCTCGTCAATCCCGGCGTGGCGCTGCCGACTAAGGCGGTGTTTGCGCAATGGAAGCCCGCCGCCAAGCCGGCGGCCGCGCTCGACCCGGCGCTCGCCAATCTGGCAAGCCGCGACCGGCTGTTGCAGTTTTTTGCGGCGCAATCGAACGACCTCGAAGGTCCGGCCATTGCGCTCGCGCCGGTGATCGCTGACGTGCTCGCGGCATTGCGCGCGCAGGCGGGTTGCCTGTTCGCGCGCATGTCCGGCTCGGGCGCGACGTGCTTTGCGATATTTTCATCTGCCGACGAGGCGGTCGCGGCGGAGAAGCTCTTGCCGGCCGAGCAGCCGGCCTGGTGGGTCAAGGCGACGACATTGGGCGGCGGCTGAGACGGCTACCGCTAGTGCGTCCGCGCGATGCAGAAATCGACGGCTTCGGCGAGCGCCGATTTCATCGGCGAGGCGGGAAAGAGAGCGAGCGCGTCGCGGGCGATGGCACCGTAATGATGCGCGCGGCCGATCGTGTCCTCGAGCGCGCGATGCTTGGTCATCAGCCCGATGGCGTGATCGAGGTCGGCGTCGGTCGCCTCGCCTTGTTCGAGCGTGCGCCGCCAGAATTCGCGCTCGCCGTCGCCGCCGCGGCGGAAGGCGAGCACCACCGGCAGCGTGATCTTTCCCTCACGAAAGTCGTCGCCGATATTCTTGCCGAGTTTGGCGGCGGCGCCGCCGTAATCGAGCGCGTCGTCGACCAGCTGGAAGGTGATGCCGAGATTCATGCCGAACGACCGGCAGGCGGCCTGCTCGGCCTTCTGCCGCGACGACAGCACCGGGCCGACCTCGCAGGCCGCCGCGAACAGCTCCGCGGTCTTGGCGCGGATGACGGCGATATACTCGTCCTCCGTTGTCGCCGTGTTCTTTGCAGCCGCAAGCTGCATGACTTCACCTTCGGCGATCACCGCGGCGGCGGAGGAGAGGATTTCCAGCGCCTTGAGATTGCCGACCTCGACCATCATCTTGAACGCCTGGCCAAGCAGGAAATCGCCGACCAGCACGCTTGCTTCGTTGCCCCAGAGCATGCGCGCGGCGAGCCGCCCGCGCCGCAGCTCGCTCTCGTCGACCACGTCGTCGTGCAGGAGCGTCGCGGTGTGCATGAATTCGACCGCCGCGGCGAGCTTGATATGGCCGTCGCCGCCATAGCCGGTCAGCCGCGCCTGAGCCAGAGTCAGCATCGGCCGCAGCCGTTTGCCGCCGGAATTGATGAGATGATTGGCGACCTCCGGGATCATCGCCACTTCCGACCCGGTCCGCGCCAGAATGACGCCGTTGACCCGTTCCATGTCGGCCGTCACCAGGTCGACCAAGGGGTCGATCGAGGGTCTGCCGGGAGTTTCAAAAGGGACGACAACGGCCACGTAAAACCTGCTGTACTGGTGTCCACGAGAGGACGCGCAAGCATAGAAACGCTATGGTGAGGTGGCAAGTACACCTGCATTATCGCGGGCGAAACGAATCGTCGCTTCTGCCGACGACGAGCCGCCGTTCATGTTATCGACGTGGCGGTGGAGCGGGGGAATGTCAAGCAACGAGCCCAACGCCGAAAGCACGGCCGTAACCCGGTATCGGGTGGCGGTTCTCGTGCCTTGTTACAACGAGGAACATGCGATCGCCAAGGTGGTCGCCGATTTCCGCGCTTCACTGCCCGGCGCGACTATCTACGTCTATGACAATAATTCCACCGACGGCACCGTCGCGGCGGCGCGGGGGGCCGGCGCCGTGGTCCGGCGCGAGACCTATCAGGGCAAGGGTCACGTGGTGCGGCGGATGTTCAACGACGTCGAAGCGGACGTTTACGTGCTGGTCGACGGCGACGCGACCTACGATGCGCCGAGCGCGCCGGCGATGATCGCAAAGCTCGTCGACGAACGGCTCGACATGGTCGTTGCCACCCGCATCGATCGCGAAGAGACGGCCTATCGCCGCGGCCATCGCGCCGGCAACCGGCTCTTGACCGGCTTTGTCGCTCGCATGTTCGGACGCTCCTTTACCGATATCCTGTCCGGCTATCGGGCGTTCTCCCGCCGTTTCGTGAAATCGTTTCCGGTTCTCTCCGGCGGCTTTGAGATCGAGACCGAGCTGACCGTTCATGCGCTTCAGCTGGAATTGCCGGTGGGCGAGATCGCGACGCCCTACTATTCGCGCCCGAGCGGGTCGGTCTCGAAGCTCTCCACCTGGACCGACGGCTTTCGCATCCTCTGGACCATTCAGAGGCTTTTTCGGTCCGAGCGGCCGCTGGTGTTCTTCGGGACTTTGGCCCTGGTGTTCGCCTTGATATCGATCGCGTTGGCGGTGCCGATTTTCAGCACCTACCTGGTAGAAGGCCTGGTGCCGCGCTTGCCGACGGCAGTGCTCTCGACCGGACTGATGCTGCTCGCCTTCCTCGCCTTCGCCTGCGGTCTGATCCTCGACACCGTCACGCGCGGCCGGCGCGAGCTCAGGCTTCTCGCTTATCTCGCTTTGCGCGCGCCGGGCGAGGAAAGACGCAACAGCTGAATCCTTTATCCCGGAATGACGCGGCCTAATGTTTCTCCGGCGGCGGCGGGCAGAAGGGAAAATGCTCGACGCGCACCGCGTACACATAAAGCTCGCACAATACGTCGGGCCGCTCATTCTTGAAGGCGGCGACGTTTTTCACCGGCTCCAACTGGCTGATCACGGCATGCGCGGCGATGAGCGCCACCCCAATCCGATAGGTCCATCGATGGTATTGCAGGTCGACGAGCTTCGCGATCAGCAGCGCGGCCGCGATGATGGCGAGCGGATCGGTGAGGTTGAAATATTCTTGCTTGAGGCCGCGGCCCATGTTGAGCGTGTCGACGCCCCAGTCCGTCAGCATCAGCGGCACGACTTGAAGAACAAGCCGCCACTCGCGCCGGAGGATCGCGACAATAGTCGCCGCGATCACGAACCATTCGAGAAAAATCGCCGGCCGTGACGAGGTATGCAGGATGAAAGTGCGGCGCGCGATCACGCTGGCGATGGATTTGAGCAGAAATATAAGCCGGGACGCGTCGTTGACCAGATCGGGCTCGCTAAAGGACGCCCACATGAACATCTGCTCGATGGGGTGGAAAACGATCAATACGTTGGTCGGATTGTAACGTGCATAGACTGCCAGCAGGCCGATCATGCAGCCCGCAACGACGGCAAACATGGCGGCAAGCGCTTCCGGCACGGCCGGACGCCAGAGGGCCCAATAAGCCGCCATCCCGAGACCGATCCAGACCGCCAACGCCGGCAGATAAATCGCGGCGCCGATCCGCAGTGTCGGCAATCGCGCGGCCGCCGTTGCGGGTGGCCAAAATCCCGCCATCAGGATGTCTCTGGCGAGATAGGCTGCGAGCAGCGCGATCGCCGCGCTTGCGACCACGGCCAGCCAGGCGCTCCGCCGCTGCCGCCAAAATCCGCCTTGCGGCGCCGTATCGGGGCCGAACGGCAGCAGCAGGATGGGCAGGGCGCAGATCAAAAAGAAGATTTGAACCTTATTGAGCATGCCGAGCGTGATGAGCAGGCTCGCCAAGCCGATGGCCGCTGGCCGCCACATCCGTTCGCCCCGCTTGGCGACGGCGATCAGCAACAGCAGCGCGATCATGAACAATCCGGCGGCTAGAAGCTCGGTACGCATGATGCGCATCTGCATCGTCATCCCGCCGGAGAACGCCAACAGAAACCCGGCTAGTCCCGCGACCCGTCCGTTGCGCACGACGGCCCGCAGGAGGAACGAGAAGGTCACCACGTAACCCATGGCCAGGATAAGCGACAGCACGCGGCCGGCTTGCGTCGCCCTGGTCCAGGCGTCGGCGAAGCCCGCCGCATCGCTGACGGGAGGAATCCCCGACAGCGAATCCACGTGGAGGAAACCGACGGCGTGCAGCGCGCGCAGCCAATAGCTCAACAGCAGAATCGAAAGGTAGCCGGGATGATCGAAATACTCTTGCGGCAGCGGGGTATTGAGCAGAAAGGCGTTGTACACCACCCAGAAATCCATATCGGCGACGCGCCAATAGGGAAGCCAGAAGCCGGCAAGCAGGAACGAGACCAGTATGCATGCGCAAACGACCAGCAGTCCCGTGCCAAAGCCGAGCGGGGTCAGGCGTTCGAACGGCGAAGCCACGCCGGGATGCGACATCGCGGCTGGCATGCGCGGCGTATCAGCCATCGAATGTCGAGCTCTTTGCCAGGGAAAGTGGAATAATGGCTTATAGCCACACGGGGGCAGACTGGCAATTATAGCGATCGCTGCCGAAGTTCGATTTCCGCCATGCAGAAGCCGCGCGATCGGCGGCGAAGGGTAGGGCGCTTTGCGCGAGCTTGTTCGTACCACCGACGCGGTGTTGGTTTCGGCAATCGAGGCGCTGCTCAAGGGGGCGCATATCGATCACATGGTGGTCGATCAGAATATGAGCGTGCTGGAAGGCTCGATCGGCATCTTCCCGCGCCGCATTCTCGTCGGCGACGGCGAGCTCGACGCCGCGCGCCGGCTGTTGACGGATGCCGGCTACGCCAATGAGATTCGCCGCGATGGCCGCTGAGGGGGCGCGGATCAGCGAGGACGTTGTCCTCGGCGGCCGGCTCGTTTTGCGCCAGCCGCGCAAGGGACACCGCGTCGGCCACGACGCTATCCTGCTCGCAGGGGCGTGTTCGGCTCGCCCAGGCGACCGCCTGGTCGATCTCGGCGCCGGCGTCGGCGCGGCGGGATTGGCTGTCGCGCGGCGCGTGGACGGTCTTGCCGTCACGCTGGTCGAGATCGATGCGGATTTGGTGGCGCTCGCGCGGGAAAACGCCGCCGGCAACAAGCTCGCGGCGCGCGTGCGCGCCATTTGTCTCGATGTCGCCGCGCGTCCCGCGGCCTTTGCCGCTGCCGGAATGGCGCCCGGCAGCGCGGACCATGTGCTGATGAATCCGCCGTTCAATGCGGCGGCGCATCCGTCGCCCGATCGCGGCCGGCGGCTGGCCCATGCCGCGACGCATGGCACGCTCGTGCAATGGACCGGCGCGGCGGCGCGCCTCCTGCGTCCGGCGGGCACGCTGACGCTGATCTGGCGCGCGGACGGACTCGACGGGGTGCTTGCGGCGCTGGCGAAAGGCTTCGGCGCGATCGCGATCCTGCCGATTCACCCAAAGACGGATGCGCCGGCGATTCGCGTGCTCGTCCGCGCCGTCAAGGCGAGCCGCGCACCTTTGTCGCTGTTGCCGGGCTTAATTCTCGCCGATGCGGCGGGAAAACCGAGCGCCGCAGCCGAGGCCGTGCTGCGCGAAGGCGCATTGCTGCCGCTGGCCGAGATTGTATAGCGGGTCGGATTACGCCTGTGTCGACTAGGGCGATGGCGCCGCTTCAGGCTTCACCGGGCGGATGGGGATAGAGGAAAGACTGACGATGACGCCGATCAGCATCAGGAGCACGTATATTTTCATGGCTTGCACACCCCGGCATTGTCGCCTGAGACGAACAAACGTCGCGCCGGGTTAACAATCGGTTACTTGAGGGTGCGCCCGGCCCTGCCTATGTGGATTCGATGAGCGAGCCCTGGACCGGTGAACGCGTGAGGGAGGGGTGGAAGCGCGCGCTCGCGGCGCTGCGCGAATTTCTGCCTCAACGCTTCCGCAGCGACCGCCCGGTTGTGCCGGTGGTGCGGCTCACCGGCGTCATCGGCTTCTCGACGCCGTTGCGGCCCGGGCTGACCATGGTCGGAATTGCCCGCGCGCTCGATCGCGCCTTCGCCATGCGCAACGCTGCGGCGGTGGCGCTCGCCATCAATTCGCCGGGCGGTTCGCCGGCGCAATCACATCTCATCTTCCGCCGTGTCCGCGACCTGGCACAGGCGAAAAATCTCCGCGTCATTGCCTTCGTGGAAGATGCCGCAGCGTCGGGCGGCTACATGATCGCCTGCGCCGCGGACGAGATCGTCGCCGATCCCTACTCGATCGTCGGCTCGATCGGCGTGGTCGGCGGCTCGTTCGGCTTCGACAAGCTGATCGCCAAAATCGGCATCGAGCGACGGCTCTATACGTCGGGCGAACATAAAGCCATGCTCGACCCGTTCCTGCCGGAGAATCCCGGCGACGTCGAGCGCCTGAAGAAATTGCAACGGGAAATCCACGACGACTTCATCGCGCTGGTGAAGTCGCGGCGCGGCGACAAGCTGACCGGCCCGGAAGACAGCCTGTTCAGCGGCGAATACTGGTCCGGACGGCGGGCGCTGGAATTCGGTCTCGTTGACGGCATCGGCGATCTGCGTTCCACGCTGCGCACGCGCTTCGGCGACAAGGTGTTCATGCCGCTGATCAGCGCCGATCGTGGCCTCCTCGCCCGGCGGGTGTTCGGCGTCGGTCGCGGTGAATTGATCTCGGACGGGCTTGCCCCAGCCGGCCTCGCCCAAGCCAGCCTTGCGGATGACATGATTTCGGCGCTTGAAGCACGCGCGCTCTGGGCGCGTTACGGGCTATAATACGCTCTTTGAGTGAACATCGGAGGACGGGATGCCGCCGGTATTTGCCTTTGCGCTCGCAGTGATGGGCACGGCCGTCCTGGTGCGCTGGTGCGTCAGAGAGGTGCAGCGCGTGAACGCCGAGCTCGATGAGGTGCGCGAGCGCGCCACCGTCGAGCCGGTCAACTGCGAGGCGCTGCCGACATTGAAGCGCGACCCCGTTACGGGCGAATACCGGCCGGACTAATAAGGCCGCTCATTCCCGCGCAAGCGGGAATCCAGTTTTGGCTGGCCGCCACTGTGCCTTCTGGGTCCCCGCTTTCGCGGGGAAGAGCGGTGGGGATGAGACTTGACCGCAGGCGGGCGTTTCACCAACAACGTCCCGATGACCTCAAGCGCCAACGCCGATTCGCCGCCGCACATCCGCCCCGAGCGCTCGTTTCAGGGGCTGATCCTGGCATTGCAGCGGTACTGGGCGGATTTGGGCTGCGTCATTCTCCAGCCCTATGACATGGAAGTCGGGGCCGGCACCTTCCATCCGGCAACAACATTGCGCGCGCTCGGGCCGAAGCCGTGGAAGGCCGCGTATGTGCAGCCCTCGCGCCGGCCCAAGGACGGCCGCTACGGCGAAAATCCCAACCGCTTGCAACATTACTATCAGCTGCAAGTGATCCTCAAACCGTCGCCCGACGACCTGCAGGAGCTTTATCTGCGCTCGCTCTACGCCATCGGCATCGATCCGAAGCTCCACGATATCCGCTTTGTCGAGGACGATTGGGAGAGTCCGACGCTCGGCGCCTGGGGGCTCGGCTGGGAGTGCTGGTGCGACGGCATGGAGGTTTCCCAGTTCACCTATTTCCAGCAGGTCGCCGGCTTCGAATGTGCGCCGGTCTCCGGCGAGCTCACCTACGGGCTCGAGCGGCTGGCCATGTATGTGCAGGGCGTGGAAAATGTCTTCGCGCTGAATTTCAACGGCCGCGAGGGCGCGGACAAGGTCACCTATGGCGACATATTCCTGCAAGCGGAGCAGGAATATTCGCGCCACAACTTCGAATATGCCGATACTGACATGCTGTTCGAGCAGTTCCGCATGGCGGAGGCGGCTTGTAAAAAATATCTGCAAGCCGGCTGGGCTACGGACGGCGGCGGAGGCAGCAATCGCGGGCGGCATCTGATGGCGCTGCCGGCCTACGACCAGTGCATTAAGGCCAGTCATGTGTTCAATCTGCTCGATGCCCGCGGGGTGATTTCCGTCACCGAGCGGCAGAGCTACATCCTGCGGGTGCGCGAACTTGCCAAAGCTTGCGGCGAGGCGTGGCTCGCGACGGAAGGCGGAGGCAAGGGTCGATGAGCGAAATGCCAGAAATCGGCGGACGGGCACCGATCACGGTCGATGTCGAGGCCGGCAAGAGCTATTGGTGGTGCGCCTGCGGGCGCTCGAAGAAGCAGCCGTTCTGCGACGGCTCGCACAAGGTGACGAGCTTTACGCCGATCGAGTTCAAGGCGCCGAAGTCGGAGAAGGTTTGGTTCTGCGCCTGCAAGCGTTCGTCAAAGAAGCCGATGTGCGACGGGACGCATAAGACGCTCGCCTGATGCCCGATCTTCTGCTCGAGCTTTTCTCCGAGGAAATCCCCGCCCGCATGCAGGCGCGCGCGGCGGACGATCTGCGCAAGCTCGTGACCGACCGCCTGGTCGACGCCGGTCTCGCCTATGAAGGCGCCAAGGCATTCGTGACGCCGCGACGGCTCACGCTCGCCGTGCAGGGCGTGCCGGTGCGCCAGCCCGACGTGCGCGAGGAGAAGAAGGGCCCGCGCGTCGGCGCGCCGGACAGCGCCGTCGCCGGATTTTTGAAGGCCGCGGGCCTCAAATCGATCAAAGACGCGAAAGTGCAGCCGGACAAGAAGGGCGACTTTTATATTGCGGTGATCGAGAAACCGGGCCGCGCGGCGCTCGACGTGATCGCCGAGATTTTGCCCGAGGTGATCAGGACCTTCCCTTGGCCGAAATCCATGCGCTGGGGCACGCAGTCGAAAGAGCCGGGCGCGCTTAACTGGGTCCGCCCGCTGCATTCCATCGTCGCCACCTTCGGGCCGGAGACCGAGGAGCCCGACGTCGTGGCGTTCTCCGTCGACGGCATCACCGCGAGCAACGAGACGCGCGGCCACCGCTTTATGTCGCCCAAGCCGTTCACCGTGCGCCGCCTCGCCGACTACACGCAAAAGCTCGACAAGGCCAAGGTGGTGCTGGACGCCGCGCGCCGCCGCGACATCATCCACACCGAAGCGAAGCAGCTTGCCTTCGCCCAGGGGCTCGAACTCGTCGCCGACGACGGCCTCCTCGCCGAGGTCGCGGGCCTCGTCGAATGGCCGGTGGTGCTGATGGGCGCGTTCGACGAGGGATTTTTGCGCATCCCCGAAGAAGTAGTCCGCGCCACCATCCGCAACAACCAGAAGTGCTTCGTGCTGCGCGACGCAGCTCACGCCAGGCTCGTCGATAAATTCATCCTGGTCGCCAATATCGAGGCGGAAGACGGCGGCAAAGCCATCGTCGCCGGCAACGAGCGCGTCATTCGCGCCCGGCTCGCCGACGCCAAGTTCTTCTATGAAACCGATCTGAAAATGCGGCTCGAAGACCGCATGCCGAAATTCAAGGACATCGTGTTCCACGAGAAACTCGGCACGCAATGGGAACGCGTCGAGCGCATCGAGCTTCTCGCCGCGGAACTCGCGCCGCTGGTCGGCGCCGACGTGGGAAAGGCGAAGCGCGCCGCGCGGCTTTGCAAGACGGATTTGCTGACCGAAGTGGTCGGCGAATTTCCTGAGCTGCAGGGGCTGATGGGCAAATACTACGCCGAGGCGCAGGGCGAGGATGAGGCCGTGGCGCACGCTTGCGAGGACCACTACAAGCCGAAAGGGCCGGACGACCTAGTACCGAGCGATCCGGTGTCGGTTGCGGTGGCGCTCGCGGACAAGATCGATACTTTGGTCGGATTCTGGGCGATCGATGAAAAGCCGACGGGGAGCAAGGACCCCTATGCGCTGCGGCGTGCGGCGCTGGGCATAATCAGAATAGTTCTCGATAATAAGCTGCGGCTTCGATTGATGCCGATATTTGCCGCTCACCACCGCAGAGAATTTGGCGATCTTCTTTCATTCTTCGCCGACCGTCTGAAGGTCCAATTGCGCGAGCAAGGCGCGCGGCACGATCTGGTTGACGCGGTGTTCGCGCTCGACGGCCAAGATGATCTTTGGCTCATCGTCCGCCGCGTCGAGGCGCTGGGAAAATTCCTCGACACCGAGGACGGCAAGAACCTGCTCGCGGGGTACAAGCGCGCGACCAATATCATCCGCATCGAGGAGAAGAAGGACGGCCGCGAATATATTGGCGCGCCCGATCCGAAGCTCTACGCGCAGGACGAGGAGAAAGCGCTGGCCAAGGCCATCGATATCGCAAGAGCCGAAGCCGAGCGCGCCGTCGCGGCGGAGGATTTTGCTGGCGCCATGCACGCGATGGCGAGCTTACGGCCGCATGTCGATGCCTTCTTCGATAAAGTGACGGTCAATGTCGAGGACAAGAAGCTGCGCGAAAATCGTCTTAAGCTGCTCAACGAAATCCGCGCCGCCACCCGCGCGGTGGCCGATTTTTCCAAAATCGAGGGGTGAGTGTCATTCCGGGGCGCCGCGAAGCGGCGAGCCCGGAATCCATATCCGCGAGCGCTGGGGTTATGGATTCCGGGCCCCTCGCTGCGCTCGGTCCCGGAATGACGTTCCGAATTTCGTCAAACCTGCTAGAAACCGAACGCGCCGTGGCGCGTTCTTGTCCTGCCGGGCTTTGCCGGTTTAACGCCATTGCTCATTCATTCAGTCCATCGTCCTTAAAACCCCGAGGAAAAATCATGGTCGTCACCGCCGCCCATATCACGCCGATTGTCGCCATCATCGCCGGCCTGCTCATTCTGATCATCCCGCGCCTGCTCAATTACATCGTCGCCATCTACCTCATTTTCGTCGGCGTGGTGGAGCTCAACGCCGTTCACCACTGGTTCGTTTGGCATTGAAGGCTTTGGTTTTGAGCACCGGCACCGAGTCGCCAAGCCGGCGTTGCAATCGGCGCCGGCATCTGCATTAAGGTGGCGCCAAGTTCGAGCGAACGAGAGACAGTTTAAGCGAACGAGAGGCCATGGCGAAGTCGCGCTCCAAAATCTCCCGCCAGCCGGTGAAGAAATCAAAGCGCCCGGCGCCGCGCGCCACGGCGTCGGGTAAAGGCGGCAAGTGGGTCTACGCCTTCGGCGGCGGCAAGGCCGCCGGTCGCGCCGGCATGCGCAATTTATTGGGCGGCAAGGGCGCGGGGCTTGCCGAAATGGCGCAGCTCGGCCTGCCGGTGCCGCCCGGTTTCACCATCACCACCGAGGTCTGCACCTACTTCTATGCCAATGGCAAAAACTACCCGAAGGATCTCAAGCGACAGGTCGAAGCGGCGCTTGCCGAAATCGGCCGCATCACCGGAAAGAAATTCGGCGACGCCGAAAATCCGCTGCTTGTCTCGGTGCGCTCGGGGGCGCGCGCCTCGATGCCGGGCATGATGGATACCGTACTCAATCTCGGGCTCAACGACGTGACCGTCGCGGCGCTGGCGGCCAAATCGGGCGACCTGCGCTTCGCCTACGACAGCTACCGGCGCTTCATCACCATGTATTCCGACGTGGTGCTTGGCATCGCCCACCACCATTTCGAGGAAATCCTCGACGAGCACAAGGACCGCAACGGCTACACGCTCGACACCGATCTCAATGCCGCCGACCTGGAAGAAGTCGTCGCCCGCTTCAAGGAGCGCGTCGAGGCGGAAGGCGCCAAGCCGTTTCCGCAGGATCCGCACGCCCAATTATGGGGCGCCATCGGCGCCGTGTTCGGCTCCTGGATGAACCAGCGCGCCATCACCTATCGGCGCCTGCACGCCATTCCGGAAAGCTGGGGCACCGCGGTCAACGTCCAGGCGATGGTTTTCGGCAATATGGGCGAGACTTCGGCGACCGGCGTCGCCTTCACGCGCAATCCCTCGACCGGCGAGAAGAAACTCTACGGCGAATTTCTCATCAACGCTCAGGGCGAGGACGTGGTCGCGGGCATCCGCACGCCGCAGGAGATTACCGAGGAGGCGCGCAAGGAGGCGGGCTCGGACAAACCGTCGATGGAAGCGGCTTTGCCGTTGGCCTTCGCCGAGCTCAAGCGCATCCACGCGGCGCTGGAAAAGCATTACCGCGACATGCAGGACCTCGAATTCACGGTGGAGCAGGGCAAGCTGTGGATGCTGCAGACGCGCGGCGGCAAGCGCACTGCCAAGGCGGCTTTGCGCATCGCCGTCGAGCTGGCCAAGGAAAAGCTGATCAGCAAGGAAGAAGCGGTGACGCGCATCGATCCCGCCGCGCTCGATCAACTCCTGCATCCGACCATCGATCCTGACGCCGAGCGCAACATAATCGCCACCGGGCTTCCGGCCTCGCCCGGCGCCGCCTGCGGCGAAATCGTGTTCTCGTCCGAAGATGCCGAGTTGCTCAGAAGCCAGGGGCACAAGGTGATCCTGGTTCGCGTCGAGACCTCGCCCGAGGACATCCACGGCATGCATGCCGCCGAAGGAATCCTCACCACCCGCGGCGGCATGACCTCGCATGCAGCGGTGGTGGCGCGCGGCATGGGCAAGCCCTGTGTCGCCGGCGCCGGCACAGTGCGCGTCGATTACCGCGCGCAGACCATGACCGCCGGCGGCAAGACCCTGAAAAAGGGCGATACGCTGACCATCGACGGCTCGACCGGGCAGGTCCTGGTCGGCCGGGTGCCGATGCGCGAGCCGGCGCTGGCCGGCGAGTTCGGCACGCTGATGCAATGGGCCGATAAGGCACGCAAGTTGAAAGTGCGCGCCAATGCCGACACGCCTGCGGACGCGCGCGCGGCCCTCAAATTCGGCGCCGAGGGCATCGGCCTGTGCCGCACCGAGCACATGTTCTTCGAGGAGGACCGTATCCGCGCCGTGCGCGAGATGATTTTGGCCGGGGACGAGAAGGCGCGCCGCGCCGCGCTCGCCAAATTGCTGCCGATGCAGCGCGCCGATTTCGTCGAGCTGTTCAAGATCATGGCCGGCCTGCCGGTGACCATCCGGTTGCTCGATCCGCCGCTGCACGAGTTCCTGCCGCACAGCGAGGAGGAAATCGCGGAAGTGGCCAAGGCCATGGGGGCGGATCCGAAGAAGCTCGCCGACCGCGCCCGCGAACTGCACGAGTTCAATCCGATGCTCGGCTTCCGCGGTTGCCGCCTGGCGATCGCCTATCCGGAAATCGCGGAAATGCAGGCACGCGCCATTTTCGAGGCTGCGGTCGAGGCGGCGCGCGCGACCAAAAAGCCGGTGGTGCCGGAAATCATGGTGCCGCTGATCGCCAGCAGGGCGGAGTTCGATCTGGTGAAAGCGCGCATCGACGCCATGGCGGAAACGGTCGCCGGCGAGACCAAAACGCTGGTCAAATATCAGGTCGGCACCATGATCGAGCTGCCGCGCGCTGCGCTGATGGCCGGCGAGATCGCCGCGACTGCGGAATTCTTTTCCTTCGGCACCAACGACCTGACGCAGACCGCCTTCGGCATAAGCCGCGACGACGCGGCAAGCTTTCTCGGCATCTATACGTCGAAGGGCATCATCCCCGCCGATCCATTCGTGTCGATCGACCGCGAGGGCGTCGGCGAATTGGTGCGCATCGCCACCGAGCGCGGCCGCAAGGTGCGGCCGAACATCAAGCTCGGCATTTGCGGCGAGCACGGCGGCGATCCCGCCTCCGTCGCCTTTTGCCACGAAATCGGTCTCGACTATGTGTCCTGCTCGCCGTTCCGCGTGCCGATCGCGCGGCTCGCCGCCGCGCAGGCGGCGTTGGGCAAGGCAGCGAGCTCGACGGCGTAGGCGCGCGCGGCGGCTAGGCCGCGACGCTGGCGAGAAATTGCTCGATATGCCGGCGCAAATCGGCGACCGCGGCGTCCACCGATTGTGAAGTATCGAGCACGACCTCGGCCGACATGTGGGTCTGCGTCGCCGCCCCGGCGACGTCGCTGAGCACTTCGGCCATGCTCTGCGTCGCTTGCGCCGCACTCGCCACATTGGAAGAAATGTTGTCGGTCGCGGTGCTCTGCTCCTCGATCGAAGCCGCGACGCCGGACGCATAGTGCTGGATTTCGCGCATGCGCTCGCTGATGCGGCGGATCGATTCGACCGCGCTTGCGGTGGCGCCTTGCACGGCGAGGATCTGCCCGATGATCGCCTCCGTCGCCTTGGCGGTCTGCACGGCAAGCGATTTGACCTCGGAGGCGACGACGGCGAAGCCGCGGCCTGCATCGCCGGCCCGCGCCGCTTCGATCGTGGCGTTGAGCGCGAGCAGGTTGGTCTGCTCGGCGATGGTCTGAATGAGCTTGACGATATCGCCGATCTTCTGCGCCGACTCGGCAAGCGTCGTCATCTCGCCGTTGGTGGTCTGCGCTTCACCCACCGCCATGTGCACGACCTGGTTGGTCCGCGCGATCTGGCGGGCGATCTCGGCGATTGAAGTCGCCAGTTCGTCGGCGGCGGCGGCCGCGGTCTTCACTCCCGTCGTGGCCTCGTTCGACGCCGCAACCGCGCTGGTGGCGCAATGCGACGAATGATTTGACGCGGCCGAGAGCGTCTCGGCGGTCGACTTCATCGCCGCCGCGCTGTGGCCGAACGTCCTGAGCAGCGGTTCCATTTGCGTACGAAAGGAAGCGATCACCTCGTCGATGGCGCGGCGCCGCTTTTGCTGCTCGACCATGTCGTCGCGCTGCTGTTGCAGCAGCCGCTGCTCGGTAATGTCCTCATGGGTCGATACCCAGCCGCCGCCCGGCATCGGCTCGTTGATGGCATGGACCTTGCGCCCGTCGCTTGCCTCGATCAGCCACTTCGAGGTCTTGCCGGCGCGGATGCTCTCCAGAATGTCTTTGCAATATTTCTCCGGATCGAAGGTGAGGAGCCCGGTCTGCTTGCGATGCTCCATGAGCGTGCGCAACGTGCAGCCCGGTTTCACCACGTCGGGCGAAAGTTTGTACATGCGCAGATATTGCTGATTGCAGACGACGATGCGGCCGGAAGCATCGAACATGCACAGGCCTTGCGACATGTGATTCACGGCACCGGTCAAATGCCGGATTTTCGCGCGCATGCGGCTGACACCGAAAGCGCCGACCGCCAGAAAAACCAATGCGACGACCAGGCCGGCCGATTGCCAGTCCATCAATTGGGCGGGGAGTATGTCGGACATCGCGGCACGGTTTCGGATCGGCGGCGAGTATTGAGGGCGCGCATTGCCTTTTGGTTAACAAAGAGCAACGAAAATCGCGTTATTGCGCCGCGCGCAGCGCGGCGGCGATCGGGGAGTTTGCCTTCCCGCGCAACAAATGCGGCGCCTCTCGCACGATTAACGCGTCCGCAAGGTTAACCCGACAATATTGAAATGTGTCGCATTCGCGCCACTGCGGCAGCGGTTGCTGAAAACGGGGAAGCGTCGCGTTTCGAGCGTACGCGTGAGGGTGATGGTGGCGTTGCGTACACGGCCGCTGGCCGCGTTCTCCGGGCCGTTCTGGCTCAGCGCTTTTAGCGCGGCGTTTGCGCCGACCTCCATCGGCTATCAGGATCTGTCCGCGTTCCTGGCGCATCAGCCCGGTGTTTCTGAACGCGCCCGCGAGCATCTGATCGCTTCACCCTTCGGCACCATTCACGCCGCGACGTTTCGCTTTGCCCGCCCGATCGGGACGGCGATGTCCGAGCCGGCCGGCGTCCAGCAGGTCAATTTCGATCCACGCTCGCTGGATGTGAAAGTCTGGTCGGCGAACGAGCAGCCGATCACGCGTCCGGCGCTGCATGTGGAATATCCGTCGGTCAATCGCCGCCTCAAAGGCGACCGCATGCCGATGCCGCAAAGCGCTCCCATGTCCAGCCAACCGGAAGGTTTGCCGCAATCGCAGCCGATCAACGCGCCGACATCGCAGCCGATAAGTCCGCCCGCTCCGGTTGACGCGCCGCGGCCGAAGACCGCCGATCGCTTCGACATGGCGCCCGCGCCGGCACAGCTGGACGCCGCCGCCGAGGATGCGTTCGGCTGGTTGCCGCCGACTGCCGCGCCGCAGCGCGATGACGTCACCAATGCGATCCCGGCGAAATCGCTCCTGCCGAATGCGCACGACGATGCAGCCAATGCCGATGCCGAGGACGACATCGCGCTTGCCGACAAGCCGCCGGAACTACCCGCCGCCGGCGAAAGCGAGCAGCCCGACGCGGGCCCATCCCCCTTCGCCTCGCTTTCATTCCTCGACGACGATGCGGCGGAGCGCACGACGCGGCTTTATTTCGGCGTCGACTCGATCAGCGCGCGCAGCACATTGGAACAATGGGCGCCTGGCGCGGAGCCGGTACTGGTGTCGCCCGCCGTCGACCCCGAGATCAAGCTTTCGGCCCTCGAAGGGCCGGCCGACGCTGGCGCCGGCGCCGGCGGCGAAACCGTCGCCGGCAAGGATGACGTGACCCGGCTGCAAAGCCCGGCGGAGCGGCTCGGGCTCGCGGGCAAGGCGCGCGCCAAGGCGGAGAAATGCCTGGCCGATGCGGTTTATTTCGAAGCGCGCGGCGAGCCGTTGCGCGGACAAGAGGCGGTCGCGCAAGTGGTGATGAACCGGGTGTTCTCCGGCTTCTACCCGGACAACGTTTGCGGCGTGGTCTACCAGAACGCCAACCGGCATCTCGCCTGCCAATTCACCTTCGCCTGCGAGGGCAAGGATTTGAGCCGCATCGACGAACCGGATATGTGGGCCCAGGCCAAGCGCATCGCCAAGGACATGCTCGACGGCAAGACCTGGCTCGCCGACGTCGGTCACGCCACGCACTATCACGCCTATTGGGTGCACCCGAGCTGGGTTCACGAAATGAAAAAGATGTTCAAGCTCGGTGTGCATACCTTCTATCGCCCGCGCGCCTGGGGCGACGGTTCCGACGCCCCAGTCTGGGGCAACGTACCGGCTACGCCCAGGCCCGCCGGCGCCGCCGCCGAAAGTCCGGATTTGGCCAAAGAGCCTCCGATCAAGAGCCCGGAGGCGGCAAGAGGCCCGCAAGCCTCGACCTCGCCCGAGCCGGCCGGCAAGAAGACGCGCACCGCCAAGCTCTAGACCGCGCGCAGCTGCGCGGGGCACCTATGCGAAGATTCGTTTGGGCGACCGACCTTGACGCTTTATGCTGCACGGCGTCGCCGTCGTGATCTCCGGGACCCCCCGATGCCTACCGAACTCTCGAGCTCAAGCGCCGCCTCGACGGGCGGATTGTCGACGTGGCGAACGCCCTTTCTCATCATCGGCTTCGGCTGCCTGATTTCGCTTATTGCTTTCGGTCCGCGCTCGGCGCTCGGCTTCTTTCTCACGCCGATGTCGAACGCCCATCACTGGGGCCGCGACGTGTTCGCGTTCGCGTTGGCCATACAGAATTTGCTATGGGGCGCCGGCCAACCGGTCGCGGGCATCCTGGTCGACCGTTTCGGCGCGCCGCGCGTGCTTTCGGTCGGCGCTGTCCTCTACGCCCTCGGCCTTGTTTTGATGGCGCATGCGGCCAGCGCGCCGATGCTCGATCTTTCCGCCGGCGTCTTCCTCGGCTTCGGTCTTTCCGGCTGTTCCTTCATGGCCGTGCTGGCGGCGTTTGGGAAGCTCTTGCCGCCACAGCATCGCTCGCTTGCCTTCGGCGCCGGAACGGCGGCTGGCTCCTTCGGCCAGTTTCTCTATTCGCCGATCGCCGTCTTGCTCATGGATCAATTCGGCTGGCAACGAACGCTGACTATCTTCGCCGTCAGCATGATCGCCGTGTTGCCGCTCTCGCTGGTATTGGCGACGCCGAGGGTGCAAACCGCGAAAATATCGGACGGCGTTATGCAAGCCGCGCCGCAATCGCTGCGGCACGCGCTCGGCGAGGCCTTCGCGCACCACTCTTACGCGCTGCTGGTGCTCGGCTTCTTCACCTGCGGCTTCCAGCTGCAATTCATCACCGTACATTTGCCGGCCTATCTCGTGGATCGCGGCCTCACCGCGACCATCGGCGGCTGGACCATCGCCTCGATCGGCCTATTCAACATCTTCGGTTCGCTGTTGGCAGGCTGGCTCGGCGACCGCATGCCCAAGCGTTATCTGCTCTCGGTCATCTATTTCGTCCGCGCCGCGGCTATTTTGGCGTTCATCTGGTTCCCGATCACGCCGTTCACCTGCATCGCGTTCGGCGCCACGATGGGACTGATGTGGCTCTCCACGGTTCCGCCGACCAACGGCATCATCGTCGTTTTATTCGGCACCCGCTGGCTGGCGACTCTGTCGGGCTTCGCCTTTTTCAGCCACCAGGTCGGCGGCTTTCTCGGCGTCTGGCTCGGCGGCATCGTGTTCAACCGCACCGGTTCCTACGACGCGGTCTGGTGGCTGGCGATCGTGTTCGGCGTGCTCTCGGCGCTGATCAACCTGCCGATCGTCGAGAAGCCCGTTCCCCGCCTTTCCGCCGTGCCTGCCTGATCGCCAGCGGCCATGGCAACCTTCAAGGCCATCGTCATCGACAAGGCGGAAGCCGGGCAGACGGTCCGGCTCGCCGATTTCGACGAGAAGGATTTGATGGACGGCGACGTCACCGTCGCAGTGGAATATTCGACGCTCAACTACAAGGACGGGCTGGCGCTCACCGGCAAGTCGCCGGTGGTGCGCCGCTTCCCGATGATCGCCGGCATCGACCTCGCCGGAACCGTGGAATCCTCCACGCATCCCGGCTGGAGAGCCGGCGATAAAGTCATCCTCAACGGCTGGGGTCTGGGCGAGACCCATCTCGGCGCCTTTGCGGAGAAAGCCCGCGTCAAAGGCGACTGGCTGGTGCGCTTGCCGGCGAGCATGAGCGCGCGCGACGCCATGGCGATCGGCACTGCCGGCTATACTGCGATGCTGGCGGTGATGGCGCTGGAGCGGGCCGGCATCGCGCCGGCGCGCGGTAGCGTGATCGTCACCGGCGCCGCCGGCGGCGTCGGATCGGTGGCGATCGCGCTGTTGGCGAAGCTCGGCTATGCGGTGATCGCTTCGACCGGGCGGCCGGCCGAAGCGGCCTATCTGAAAGGACTCGGCGCCGCCGAAGTGATCGAGCGCAAGGAATTGACCGGCCCCCCGCGCGCGCTCGCCAAAGAACGCTGGACCGGCGCCATCGACTCCGTGGGTTCGGCGACGCTCGCCAACGTGTTGTCGATGACCCGCTATGGCGGCGCGGTCGCCGCCTGTGGACTGGCGGGGGGAATGGACTTGCCGACCTCAGTCGCCCCCTTCATCCTGCGCGGAGTGTCGCTGATCGGCATCGATTCGGTCATGTGCCCGCCGGCGTTGCGGCAGGAAGCCTGGCGCCGTCTGGAGACCGATCTCGACCGCGGCAAGATTGCAGCCATGACCAGCGAAATCGGGCTTGCCGATGTGATTGCCGCCGGCGCGCGCATCATTGCCGGCGAGGTGCGCGGCCGCATTGTGGTAAAAATTCGGTAACCGGCCGGCAAATTATCGAGGTATTTCCAGCATCGTGCGGAGCCGCTATGGTAAGGGGACGGTTAAGAAATTTTGCTAGCTTCGCCCTCGCGCCCATAGCGGAGTCCTTCATGTTGCTGCGCGTTGCCGTCGTCCTTTGCGCCTGCGTTCTGGGAGTCGTCTCGGCGGTCGCCGAGGACCTCGGACCGGAACAGGCGAGGGCGTTCGTCGTCGGCAAACTGTTTGCCTATACGTGCTTCGACGGTACCGCAGGCGTGGGCCGCATCTTCGCCGACGGCTCCGTCGTCGGCACTATCCGCCCCGGCGGACATGGCGAGGCGCATTTCGCCGTCTTGCCGGCCGGCACGCTGAAGGTCGATGGCAGCGCCATGTGCGCGCACCTTTCGGGCTTGCCGCTCGAGCCGTGCTTTAGGGTGCAGAAAATGGATTACCGCAGCTTCCGCGGGTCCATTTCCGGTTTCGGCTTCGCCTATTGCGATTTCTATCAGCGCAATCCGCGGACCCAGCTAACCGGCAATACGCGCCCGACGCGGCCGACACCGATCGCGACGTTACGGCCGGCGATCGAGGAATAAGTTTCACACCAGATCGAGCCGGAACGGGTCCGCTTCCTCGGCCATGACGCCGCGGCCGATCGTTTCGATCGCGGCGATCATGCGGCCGTCGCGGCCGAGCAGGCGGTCGGCCAGCGATACGATGCGGATGTTCGGGGTCGCCGTCGGCGAGGCGCGCCGCAGCGCCTGCGCGATGGCGCCCTCGTCACGCTGCGGGTTGAGCGCGCAGACGCTGGCGAACGCGCTCGCGGTCGAGCGGCTGATGCCGGCATAGCAGTGCATCACCAGCGGCGCGCGGCGGTCCCAGCGGCGCACGAAGCTCAACAAATCGGCGACGTGCTCCTCGTCCGGCATGATATGGCCGTCGAGCGGCGAGGAAATATCGTGCAGCCGCAGCCAGAGGTGATTTTCCTCAAGGACCGCGGTCGGCCGCTCGACCCGGACCTCATCGGTAATCAGCGATACGACATGCCGGGCGCCGGTGTCTTCCACCGTTTTGTGCAGACGGGCGAGGGAGCAAACGTGGATCATCGAATCAAACGCGAGCTTTCACTACTGTCATATAGGTGCGGCCCGCGGCACAAGTGTGACGGTTACTCGCCGATAAGCTTCGTGAACCTTTCGAGATAGCGCGCCTGCGCCGTTTCGGCCGGCCACGACTTGAGGTAATCGCGCTCCATGGCCGGCGAGATGTCGGGTGGGTGACCGAAGAAGCGGCGCGCCTCGGCGGCGGCGAAACCGGCGAGCCGGGTCGCCTCGAGATAGGCCGCTTGGCGGTCCGCGATTTTTATCAGCGCTTCAAGTTCCGGGGCGGATTTTATTGGCAGCCCGAAGCGGCGGTGGATTGAAGCGAGCAGGCGGCGCTCGACCGCCTTGTAGGCGTCGCCGATCACCGCCTTGAATGGCGAGATCATGTCGCCGATCACGTATTCGGGGGCGTCGTGCAACAGCACCGCCAGCCGCCGGCTGCGATCGAGCCGCGGCACGCGCGCGCGCGCCAAGGCCTCGACCAGGAGCGAGTGCTGGGCCACGGAAAAGATGTGCGCCCCGCCGGTCTGCCCGTTCCAGCGCGCCACGCGCGCCAGCCCGTGGGCGATGTCCTCTATCTCGATGTCGAGCGCGGACGGATCGAGCAGATCCAGCCGGCGGCCCGACAGCATGCGCTGCCAGGCGCGAGGCGAGGGCGCGCGCGGGTCTCTGGCCATGCCGGGAGGCTAGCTTGCTCCCGGCCGTTCGCAAACGGGCTTGACCAATAGCCGGCCGCGTCAGGCGGCCGCCTTTTTGCCCCACAGGCGTTTGCTGGCGATGTCGGCGCCCTCACGCAAAGTCTTGAGCTTGAGCCATACGACGTCCTCGGCGACCCATTCCCAGCCGGCGAAAGTGCCGAAGCCGCAGTCGACCCCGGCAATGACCCGCTGGCGGTCGCCGATCGCCGCCACCGCGGTCTCGATGCGCTGCGCGACCACTTCCGGGTGCTCGACGAGGTTGATCTTGGAGTCGATGACCCCGGGGATCAGGATCATGTTGTCGGGGAATTTGTGCTTCTTCAACGCCGCATATTCGTGTTGGCGCCGCGCGTTGGCGAACTCGATCGAAAGCGCGCCGACATTGGCTTTGTAGAAAGCCTGGAGCAGCGGCTCGAGACCGATATCGAAGATGTGCGGGCCTTCCCAGTTGCCCCAGCAGATGTGCAACCGCACGCGGTCGCGCGGAATGCCCTGCAGCGCCTTGTTGATCGTCGCGATATGCAGCTCGGTTAGCGCGACGAACTCCTTGTCGGTCTTGTCCTGGAACAGCAGCACGCGCTCCATCGCCAGGTCCGGAGCATCGATCTGCAAGATGAAACCCGCATCGACCACCGCCTTGTATTCGTAGTTGATCTCGCGGGCGATCGCGTCGAGATAAGCCTCGTAAGTCGCATAATGCGCGTTGAGCATCGTGCAGCCGATAATTCCGGGGGACGGTTCGGCAAAGAACAGTTCCGGGAATGGGGGCTTGATCTCCGCCGCGTGGCGTTTGAAACGCGCCAGCTCGTTCTTGATCGCTTCCTTGTCGGTATATTTGATGTCGGCGATCGCTTCGGGGCAGCCGAACACTTTTCCGGTTTTCGGAATTCTTGCCATGAACATCTTGGTGAACAGCGGGAGCTGAACCCATTCCTGGCCGTAGGGCCGCTTCGATTCGCCGCCAAACCCGGACATGCGCTTCGGCAAGTAGGTCTGAAAGCCCACCCGGCCCTGCTCACCGTCATTGGCGATGTCGATGCCGGCCCAGCGCTGCTTCTCCATCACATAGGCGACGCGCTTGTCGACCAAGTCGTTGAGTTTGGCCTTGTCGACTTTCTCGCCCGCCTCGTCGGCGATCAAAAGATCGTTAAGTTCCTGGCCGCGCGCAATGCTGCCGGTGTGCGTCGTCATTATGTAATCGGTGCTCTTTTTCATCGTTTCCCTCCGGATCACTCAATTTGCTGTTTGAGGCTATTGGCTGAGTATGCCAGTCGTTCGCCGCGCCGTGCAAGACGAGCGTTTTCGCGCAACGCGCTGTCCCCGATCAGACTGCTGAAAAATGCGGCGTCGTGAAAGACGGCGTGTGAATATACACGATGCGCATGCGGGTTGCCTGCCCACGCGGGCGCGGGGCCACGTCCCACGACCAAATTAAGACTTTTTTGCTTGGCATATCGCTGAATTGGTCGCGACGCTTGTGGCGGCGGCCGTAAAAAGGGTATGCTTCCTTCGCACAACGTCACCTGGGATTTCCCGGCTGACATGAACGCATGGTGGCGGCGATGCC
>Ga0209415_10002169_pt1 | contig 37078 bp, 37 predicted proteins | sample PeaSoiSIISIP2007_FD_187696 | JGI IMG/M metagenome (GOLD analysis project Ga0209415, IMG submission 187696) | Peat soil microbial communities from Weissenstadt, Germany - SII-SIP-2007 (SPAdes) (version 2) | ecosystem: Environmental > Terrestrial > Soil > Wetlands > Peat | place: Germany... | reverse complement strand
TCGCCGGGTCTGCATTTAGGCAGTGGTACGAAACGCGGGCTCGTGCGCTCCATCGTTTTGCTCTTCGTTCTAGGCTCGAAAACATGCAGCTCCGGCAGTGTAACGAAGATAGCTGCGAGATTGAGCACACCACGATCCGCAACATCGTATATTCCGGTGAGCAGCCCGTGTACCGGATACGACTCGAGAATGGTTACGAGATCACTGCAACGGAAAACCATCGGTTTCTCACGGATGCCGGCTGGTTAACTTTGCGTGACGCTCTCGGCCTCGAGCATAGCCCCCTTGGCGCTGTGGTCTGCTGGGCAAAAAGGTGCAATTTTGGCGTCAATGGGGTGCCCGCGTACCGGGATCCGGCCTGGCTTGAGCAGCGACGGCGCGATGGTCTAGGGGCGCGCCAGATCGCTGAAAGCTGTGGTGCGTCCATCGATCAGATTAAGTATCAATTCAGGAAGCATGGCATTCGAGGCGATGTTGGGCTAGTCCGTAGACATTTGGGACTGGTTCCCTGGAATAAGGGCAAACGATATGCCAATCCAAAGCTGCAGGGCAGAAGTACTTCGGCCACTGTTGTTCGCGGGGAGCGGAGCCATTTCTGGCGCGGTGGCATTACGTCAGAGCGAAAGCTAATTGGCCAGTGGACACGGCTCGTCGCCCCTGACGTTCATCGTACTCATGACTACAAGTGCGCAATTTGTCTAAGCGGGCGAAATCTGCATGCCCACCACGTCGACCCAGTTTACCGAAATCCGGCTAAGGCGAGGGACGTAAATAACCTTAAGTCGCTATGCAATAGTTGCCATACGCGGCTGCATGCCCGTCACCTCGAGCTTGAGTTACTCAAAGAAGTCGAGTCTTGCAGCGACTTGCGCGAGTTCTGGCACAAGTACGGATCCGTTCACAACGAGCGGCCGGAAGCAACAAAGGGCCACAAGCAAAAACTCATGCTTCTAAACTTTGCTGCGCCGGTTTCCGTGGAATTCGTTGGTTTTCGCAAGACTTACGACGTTTCCGTGACTGGCAAGTTCGAGAATTTTGTCGCCGACGGCTTTGTTGTTCACAATAGCCGGAACGCAGCGAGTTCGCGCGCAATTCCTATCAAGAAAATGATTCTAGCTGTGCGGAATGAACCGGCGATGCCCATTTTTTGGGGCAAGAACCAAAGCGGAATGGCTGCACGTTCCGAAATATCGCGGCAGGCTCAGGAACTGGCGATTGAGGAGTGGCAGAGGGCACTGCTCAATGCGCTGGCGGCGGCCGAACGGCTAAGTGAGTCAGATATCGATCTACACAAACAGCTCGTTAATCGCCTTCTAGAGCCGTTCGCCTGGATCACCGTGATCATTACGGCAACCGAGTGGGCAAATTTCTTTACGCAACGTTGCCATCCGGATGCGCAACCCGAAATCCAGACCATTGCCAACGAGATGTTGGCAGCCTTCCGGCAGAGTCAACCGGTCCCTGTGTCAATAGGCGCTTGGCACCTTCCGCTAATTCAAGAAGACGAGCGCTCTTTGCCAACGGAAATGCTGAAAAAGATCAGCGTCGCGAGGTGCGCGCGGGTTTCATACTTGACTCACGATGGTAAGCGCGATCCACAGAAGGACGCCGAGCTGTATGACAAGCTGGTCGAAGGAGGCGCGAATGGCCATTGGAGTCCCTTCGAACACGTGGCCACACCGTTGCAGAGCTCGGACGAGTTTGTGGGTAACCTCCGCGGTTGGCGTCAACTCCGGAAGTTCTTCTCCGAGGAGAACTCGACGGCGTTTCCCGACGAATTTGAACCTGCAACCCTGCGTTCACCCGGCGGTTCGATGTAAGACAGCATGGAACTTTCGCGCCGCGCAATCCCGTATACGCCGTTCGACCGTGCCCTGAGCGATACGACGATCGCTCTAGTCAGCACGGCCGGCGTTCACCTCAAGTCGCAGGAGCCATACAATGTCGAAGGGGATTCGTCGTATCGCGTAATCCCTTCGGATACGCCTGCTAGCGACTTGATGATCACGCACGGTCACTACGATCACGCTGAAGCCGATCGCGACGTCAACTGCGTCTTCCCCATCGATCGCTTACGCGAAATGGTCAAGGACGGCTTCATCAAGGGACTGAACTCCGAGTTCTTCGGGATGATGGGCTACACGCTGCGAATGAAGGCCGTGATGGACGAGACCGGCCCCGAGATCGCGCAGAAGCTCGAACGCAGCACGACGGAGCTGGTCCTCTTAACGGGCGGTTGACCGCTGTGTCACCGCACGGTCGTGCACGTTCAACGAGCGATTGAAGCGGCCGGCATTCCGACGATGCTGATCACGGTCGATCCCGGGCAGTCGGCCCAAGCGCGGCCGCCGCGCGCCGTCCATCCGATTCACCATGTGATAGGAACCCCGGTCGGCCGGGCCGGCGATGTTGCGGACCAGCGGCGCACGATCGAGGCGGCTCTGCGGGCAGTCTTGGATCCCGTCGAACCGGGGACTATTCGAACGGTAGAGTAAGATCACTCGATAGGAAAGGAGGTGAGACATTATATGGCAGTTGCCAAGGGCCGAAAGTCGACCGCAAGCTCGACCAAGACCCTGAAGGTCGGCGACATGGCTCCCGATTTCGAGCTCGAGACTCACAACGGTGAGAAATGGAAGCTATCGGACATGCGGGGGAAGAAGAACGTGGTGTTCGCGTTCTACCCATTTGCATTCACGCCGGTTTGAACCAGCCAGATGCCTTCGTATGAGGAGAATCTCGACCGATTCGAAGGCTACGATACCCAAGTTGTGGGTATCTCGATCGACCACAAACACGCGAATCTGGCATGGTCAAAATCGCTCGGAGGGATCACTTATCCGCTTCTCAGCGATTTCTTTCCGCACGGAAGCGTTGCGGAAAAGTACGGCGTTCTACGACCACAGGGCATGGCGGAACGAGCGATCTTCGTCATCGACAAGCAAGGGAAGATCCGCTATATCGACGTTCACGACATCGGAGAACAGCCGGATGAGGAGCAGATCTTCGACGAGCTCCGGAAGCTGGGTTAACGAATCGACACGCTTACGGATCGGGCCGCTCGCGGTCCGGTCCGTCCTTTTCTCGTTCATCCTTCTAACGTGCGCGCTGATGCCGATCGCGGCGCATGCGGCACCGGTGCCGACTCGAATCGATCAGCGCGTCAGCGCGATTCCGGCTCCCGTCCTTTTGGAGAAAACTGGGGCTGAACTCGCCGACGCCGCGCGCCAACGAGCTGCGAACGAGCTCGCGACGATCAACCGGCCGCTGTTCTTCGCGTGGGCGCTCTTTCAGATTCTCGCGTTCCTGTATCTCTGGCGCTCGGGTACCGCGGCACGCTGGCGCGACTGGCTGCGGCGGCGGATCCGCAGCGAGCACGCCTTGCGCTTCGTTTTCGGCGCTATTTTGGCGATCGTCGCGCAACTGTGCGCGCTGCCGGTTTCGTTCACGCGGTTCAGGCTCGCATACGCAGCCGGCTTGACCGCCCAAACCGTCGCATCGTGGATGCAGGATTGGATCATGGCGGTTGCGATCGATGCGTTGATCGCCGGCGTGTTCATCGTCATTATCTTGTGGCTGGTCGATCTCACGCGCCTCTGGTACATTCTTGCGATCGGTCTCGTCTTTGCCGGGACCCTGGCGCTCGTCTTCATCGAGCCGGTCGTTTTCGCGCCGCTATTCAACGCGTTCACGCCGCTCGTCAATCCGCGCCTGGCGACGAACATCCACGTGCTCACCGAGCGCGTGCACATCGGCGACACGCCGATCTACACGAGCAATCTTTCCAAACAGTCGGAAGTCGGCAATGCATGGGTCTCGGGTTTCGGTGCGACGCGACGCATCGTGCTGGGCGATACTCTAGTTGCGGTCGACACGCCCGAAGAGGCGACCTTCATCGTCGCGCACGAGCTCGGACACTACGTGCAGCGCGACGTCATCAAGCTGGCGCTGTTCGCGACGACGCTATTCGTCGTGGCGATGGCCGTCGCGGTCCTCATCGGCGACCGGATCGGGTTTCGTCGCGACGACGATCCCATTTCGCGGCTGCCCTTGATCGGCTGCATCCTGGCGTGCGTCGCTCTCCTGCTTTTACCGGTGTACAACGCCTATCAGCGCGGCGTCGAAGCGCGCGCCGACCGGTACGCCCTGGCGCTGACGCACGATCCGGCCGCGGGCGTCCGGGCGTTCGTGCGTTTCGCCGACGACGGGCTTTCGCCACTTTGCCCCCCGGAGATCGTGCGGCTGTATTTCTACGATCATCCACCGCTTGGATCGCGAATCGCCGCGCTGCAGGGCCGCCCCGACCCGTGTCCGTAGCCTACGTCTACCGCGTGAAGTGACTGGAGCGACAAAGTGACCGTTTTCGACATGGATTCCCATCTGCGAGAAGCATATGTCATGGACGAGGCCTTTGCGCTCGAGGGCGAGTTCGCGAAGTTTCGCCCGGTTCGTCTCAACAAGGAGACCGGGTTCAAGGCGAAGTTCAAGCATGACCTCGCGCCTTTCGCGAAGCGGGTGAACGAGAGCTTCAACCACGACCAAGTCTATGATCCCGACGCGAATTGGCAGGGTGGAGAAATCGCGCGCCGCCAGCAAGGCGGGATCGATATGAACTTCCGCATTCGCGACAACGAGCGCGAAGGCATCGACGTGCAGTTCATGTTCCCGACGCTCATCATGATCCCGTGCATGAACGAAGGCCCGCTGGGCGCCGCGCTGTGTCGCGCGTACAACAACTGGACGCATGGGCTGGCGAAAAGCTCCGAAGGCAAGCTGCGTCCCGTCGCCGTCCTGCCGTGGGCTTATCCCGAAGGGATGGTCGCGGAGCTCGAGCGCTGCGTCAATGAGCTGGGCTTCAAAGCCGCGCACGTGATGCCGTACATTTCGACCGACAAGGTCAAGCGCACGATCGACAACGAGGTATACTATCCGTTTTACGAGGCGGCGCAGCGGCTCAACGTCCCGTTGATGCTGCATCCGAACTCGCAGGGCGACTTGATCAACCTCTATGACAACTTCTACGCGATGCACGTCCTCGGCCGGCCGTTCAATTGCACCGCGGGACTGATCGCGCTCACGATCGGCGGGATCTTCGAGAAGTTTCCGAAGCTGCGCGTCGCTTTCTTCGAGTGCAGCGCCGAATGGGTGCTCTATTGGATGCACCGCATGGACGACGACTACCGCAAGATGCAGCACGGCATGGCGCCGAAGATCACCAAGATGCCGTCGGAGTACGTGAAGAAGAACTGCTATGTAACGTGCGAGGCCGACGAGCGCGATCTGAAGTACGCGATCGACGGCTTTAGCGAAGATCGGATCCTGCTCGCGAGCGACTATCCGCACTTCGATTCCGAGTATCCGGGGACGGTCAAGGAATTGCACGAGCGGACCGACATCAGCGAAAAGCAGAAAGAGAAGATCGTCTGCCATAACGCGATGGAGTTCTTAGCGCTCTAGGGGACGCCATGAAGCTGCTCGCCTGCACGCTCGCGTTGGCGTTCTGTGTCGGGATCGCTGTTCCCGAGCGCCTCGCGAGCCAGGAACTCACGACGATTCGGGTCGCGATGGTCCCCAACGACGACGTGACTCCATTCCTGTACGCCCAGCAAACCGGGATGTTCCGCGATGCCGGGCTCAACGTGCAGATGCAGAAGTCGACGAGCGGCGCGGTGATTGCGGCGAGCGTCGCCGGCGGCTCGTTCGATGTCGGTTTGGCGAGCATGATGGCGCTGATCACGGCCCACGTGCGCGGCATCCCGTTTCAGATGATCGCGGCTTCGGGCGTCCACGTGACGAACGCGCCGATCTCGCAGCTCGTCGTCCTGCGGGACTCGCCGATCAAGTCCGCCGCCGACTTGAACGGGAAGCTCGTTTCCGGCGCGGCGCTCAAGGATCTGATGACTGTCACGACACAGGCGTGGATGGATCAGCACGGTGGGAATTCCGAAACCCTGCGCTTTGTCGAATTGCCCCAGCCCGTCGTGCCGGCCGCGCTTGAGGACAAACGCATCGATGCCGGAACGCTCCTGCAGCCGGTGCTGGCCGATGCGATGGCGACCGGAAAGTTCCGCTCGATCGGCTCGCCCTTCGACGGTGTCGGGAAGCGCTTCATGTACGCAGCCTGGTTCACGACGGCCGATTTTGCGGCGAAGAACCCGGATGCCGTGAAACGCTTTGCCGAAGTGATGCGCAAGGCGACGGTTTACACGAACGCGCACCCCGCGCAGACGGTCGGCATCATCGCGGCTTTCACGGGGCTCGATCCGACGCGCATCGCCAACATGACGCGAGCGCTGTGCGCGGAGTACCTCGATCCCGCCGACATTCAGCCGACGATCGATGCAGCCGTCAGGTACAAGGTGATCGACAAGGGCTTTCCGGCGCGCGAGTTGATTAGTCAGTATGCGCCGCGCAAATAGCGCGCCGCTCGTTGCGCTTGCCCTCGCTGTCTTTGTGGCCGGATGCACCGGCGGCAGTAACGTGCCGATCTCCGGCGTCGCGGCCGCTCCTACGCCGGTTCCGTCTCCAACCGCCACCGTGCTCAAGCTGTCCGCGTTTGCGTTGGGCGGCGAGCAAAACGTGGTCCCGCCGGGAACGGCAAATCTGCAGTTCACGCCGGACATCCATATGTCGTTCCAGCGTCAAAGCGACGGGACGTACAAGTTGTGGGCGTCGGGAGGCGGCGCTTTCGGAACATTCGGCTTTACGACGCCGGATTTCCTGACGCTGACCTCGATGAAATCGGCGGGCGGAAAACCGGCCGGCGTGCTTTTGCCCGCCGGAGCCGGGACGACGGCGGCAGATGCCGACTACGCCGGTGCCGGCAGCGTCTTTCCGGCTGCCAACGGCACCGATCTGCTGATGATCTATCATGCCGAGAACCATCTCTTCAGCGGCACCGACTACCTCGTCATTCCGTTTTATGCGACGGTCGTGCTCGCGCGCTCGAGCGACGGCGGCCTGACCTGGACGAAGCAAGGCGTCATCATTTCGGGACTCGACGCGCAGCAGGCGACGCAAGCCGCGACGGGAGCCGGCGCCTTAACGCCGACCGCGATCGTCAGCGGCGGCTTCATTTACGTACTCTATCGCGAGATCGATTTGCAGAGCGGGATCGACGGGGTCGCCATCGCGCGCGCCCCGGTGAGCAGTGACGGCGCTCCCGGAAGCTGGAAGAAGTACTTCGGCGGATCGTTCAGTACGCCGGGCCTGGGCGGCGTGACGACGCCGCTCAACATCGTCCTCGATCCGACGAATAAGGACTTGCGTCAGCCGCACGTTTCCTTCAATACGTATCTCAATACGTTCCTGATGACGATGGTCGGCAACGGTGGGATCTACGTCTTGACCTCTCCCGACCTCATCAATTGGTCGGCCGGGCTTCTCGTCCTGAACGCGCCGGTCCCCGACTCGACCGTGAATCCCCCGACCACGCCGTTCAATTGGAATCCCACGATCATCAGCCCCGGCCAGGCGTCCGATACGGCCTCCGGACAGACCGGATATCTGTACTACGCGAAAGGTACCGGCGCGAACTCATTCCACTACATGTACCGCCGGGCGTTCACGATAACTGGATCGTAGCGCGGCTACTGCGGCGCGCTCGCGATCAGGACGGTCCCGGCGACTTGCGTCCCGAGGTGACGCGCCGTCAGGAACTCGACGATCGTCGCGTGCGCGATCCGGCCGTCCAAAATCTGGGCCGCGCCGACGCCGCCGCGCACCCCCTGCGCCGCTGCGCGAATCGCGGAACGCAGATCGTCCGGTAACCCGGGCGACTCCGCGATCGCGAAGGCCTCAGCGGGCGTGAGTTCGTCGATCAGCGACGCCGTCATTGCATCGATGACGCCGCCGCTCTCGTGAAAGAAGATCGCGCGCGCCGCGGTCGTCGCGCGGGCGATCGCGCTCGCAACCTCGTCGGCCGCAACCTCGATGTCCGCGCCGGCGATCCCGATCGCGGTCGGCTCGATCACGGGCACGTACCCTGCGCCTATCAGCGTCGTCAACAAGCGAATCTGCACGGAGCCGAGCGTCTGCTGCGATGAGGCTGGAATCATCCCGGCATCCGCTCCGGAGAGCCCGACCGCCATCTCGCTCGAGCGATTCATCGTCCGCACCACGGACCGGGCCAGCTCGGCATCCGGAGCTACGACGATCGGTCGTACGTGATGCGCGGCGAGAAAAGCGATATCTTCATAAAAGGTCGTGCCGTCCGCGATGCTCTCGATGTCGACCCGCAGGACGAGCGTCCTGCCCAGAAATTCTTCCAAAGGTCCTCCCCTTGCACGTCTCCTTATTATCTGTTGTCGGCTAGTTCACCGTCGATTCAGTAACGCAAAAAGCACGGTCAACAGCACGCTGATCGCTATAGATGTCCCAATCGGGAGGTAGACGCGCCACCCGTCGCCGCCGAACGAGATGTCGCCCGGGAGCCGTCCGGGGCGCAGCGCCGGAAAGTATTCGATCGCCAGGCCTAGGATGATCGCTGCCGCGCCCAGGACGACTAGGACGCGGCCCGCGTTCATGCCGCCTGTGGAGTCCACGAATTCGCGTACTGCATCGCCGCCTCGACCCCGTCGGTGAGCCAACGCTCGACGCTGTCGGCAGCGGCCCCGATGATCGATGCAAGCGCAAGCTGCTCCACGTCGGAGAACTTTCCCAGAACCCGCCCGATTGCCTCGCCCTCGTGATCGCGGCCGATCCCGATACGGAGCCGCGGAAAATCGTCGCCGAAGTACTCGATGATCGATCGCAGGCCGTTATGCCCGCCCGAGCCCCCGCTGCGCCGCATCCGCAGCTTGCCGAAGGGGAGGTCGAGATCGTCGGAGATCACGAGCATCCGTTCCGGGGGGACCCGATACCAGAGGGCGATGATACGCAACGGCGAGCCGCTGTTGTTCATGAACGTCTGTGGTTTGACGAGCAGCAGATCGCGCTCGCGCAAGAGGCCTTGCTCGGCGCCGTCCTTCTTGCGCCACGAATCGAGCCCGAAGCGTCGCCCCAATTCGTCGGCGACCATGAAGCCGACGTTGTGACGAGTGAGTACGTATTCTCGCCCCGGATTTCCGAGGCTGGCGACGATGCGAAGCTGCTGGCCGGTTATGACGGTTCGGCCGGCGGCGTCTCCGTCTCGTCGATCGTCGGGACCGCCGCTTGTTCCACAGGCGCAACCGCCGCCGCCGCGGCTTCTTCGGCCTCTCGCTCCGTCCGCGACGGCTCGACCGACACGACGATCGTATTCGCCGGCGTGTACATCGTGAAACCCTCGGGGAGCTTGATGTCCGCCGCCATGATGTGATCGTGCAAGCCCAGCTCGGTCACGTCGACCTCGAGGTGCTCGGGGACCCGATCAGCCGGGCCGACGATCTCGAGCTCGTGCGTGACGACGTCGAGGACGCCGCCGAAATCTTTGACGCCGAGCGCGACGCCGAGCGTAACGACTCCGATGGTCGCGTAAATCGTTTCCGTCCGCGAAACGCGCTGGAAGTCGGCGTGGATCACGCGGCGCGAAACGGGATCGCGCTGCACCTCGCGCAGCAGCACCGTGTCGGTGCGCCCGTCGACGGTCGCTTCGATCAGCTGGTTGCGCCGGCCGCCGTGCAGCAGTGCGTCGAGAGCTCTGTATTCGACGGAAACCGAGAGCGGATCGGAGCCATGCCCGTAGACGACGGCGGGGACGCGCCCGGCATGACGCTCGGCGTGGGCGCCGGTCGTCCCGACGCGGGCACGAGGATGCAGGGCAAGCGAAGCGGTCTGCTCCGCGTTCTTTGAAGTCGTTGTTTTAGCCATGAATGATCGTCATACTGCTTTGCCGATGGGTCCCCTGGGCCGTCGCCGTCGCGCGCTCCGCGCGCGGACGCTCACCCCTCAAGGGGTCGCCGCGACGGCTTCCTGCAACTCCTCGATGACCGGGTGGTAGCTCTCGCCCTCGAGCTCCTCGCGCGCGAAGAGCTCGGAGACGGACCGGTTGGCGGTGATCCGCTTGATCGCGTCGGCCAGGATCTGGGCGATCGAAAGCGTCTCGATCTTCGCACTGCTCCCGACCCCTGATGTCGCCTGCGGGATCGTGTTGGTCACGATCACCTTGCGGATCGGCGAGGCCTCGAGCTGCTCGATCGCGTCGCCGGCGAAGATCCCGTGCGTCGCGAGCGTGTAGACTTCGGTCGCGCCGCGCGCGATCAGGCCCTCGGCTGCCTTGACCAAGGTCCCGCCGGTCGAGATCATGTCGTCGACGACGACGGCGATCCGGCCGCGGACCTCACCGACGATGTGGGTCACCTCGGAGACGTCGGGTTCGGGACGACGCTTCACGATAACGGCCAGATCACTGTGCAGACGTTTGGCGAACTTCTCGGCCCGCGGCACGCCGCCCGCATCCGGCGAGACCACGATGATCTTGCCCTCTTGCAGCCCCTGCCGCTTGAGATAGTTGCACAGGGTCGGTGCGGCTTCGAGATTGTCGACCGGGACCTCGAAAAAACCCTGAATTTGTGCCGCGTGCAGATCGAGCGTGACGATGCGCTCGGCCCCCGCGACCTGCAGGGTGGTTGCGACGAGCTTGGCCGAGATCGGCTCGCGGCCTTTCGTCTTCTTATCTTGCTTCGCGTAACCGTAGTACGGAATCACTGCGGTGATGCGCGCGGCCGACGCACGGCGCAGCGCATCGATCATCAAGAGCAGCTCGACGAGCGCATCGTTGACGCTTCCGACTGCCGACGAATTGCAAAGCGACTGGACGACGAAGACTTCGGCGCCGCGAACGTTCTCTTTGATTTCGATCCGGCACTCTTCGTTGCGGAAACGATCGACGAGAGCCGAGCCTACGCGCGTCTCCATCTTTTTCGCAATCTCTTCGGCGAGACCGCGGTTCGAATTCCCGCTGAACAAGAGCGGCTTTTGAATCACCGGCGCCCTCCTGGGTGGGGTCTTTCCCGGGCGCACCCTCGACCCCTCGCCGCATTCGGCCAATTTCCTTGCCTGCTGTGACAAAAGCGGCACCGCCCGGGGCTCAGGGGCGAACGTAGCGGTCGATCAGCCACGTGAAGGCGTCCGGATCGGTTTCCGGTAGGAGCTTTCTCGGATACGGATTCCAGGACTGAAAGACGACCTGCTCAGGCGTACCCACCGCCCGTTCCGCGTCGCGCATATGCTCTTGCGCTGAGGCAATCCACGCCGCATCGGACGCGTCGCGGGAATTGCCGTTGTAGATGATGCCGAACGGTATCCCTTCGCTAGCGACCATGCGGCGCACCGCGACGATATCCGCTGGAAAGGTCGCCGGCTGCCATGCTTCGTCGACGTGAAAAAAAGCCGGTGAAAAGCCGAGAGCTTTCTTGAATGCTTCGAGGCCTTCACGATAGCGCGCGATGTACGAGAGATCGATGAATCCCGCCGGCTCGACGTCGCCGACTTTGACGCCGGGGAATTCCTTGAGCAGCGCTTTGATGTTCGTTGCGGCATTGGCTGCCATTTCGGCGGGCTGCCAGCGGCACGCGTTCGGTCCCGAATAAAGCGTGAACCAATATTGCGGCTCGTCCATCGCCAGGTAGCGCAGGGTCCCGCCGTTTGCGGCGATCCTGTGCGCGATCGTGACGAGTCCCTCTCCTCCAAAGCCTTCGATGCCGTGCCCGCACTGCTCGGAGGCGGTGATGACGCCGAACTCGAGACCGAGCGCGATGCCGCGGCGCTTGAGGTCGGCAAACTGCGTCCGCAACTGCTCGTCGGTGGCCTGTGCCGCCCACTGCGGGTAGATCTTGAAAACGCCGATGTGCTTGGCGGCCGCGCTCCATGGCGCACCGGGCGTAAAGAGTGCCATGTACTCCGGCGATCCGCCGTAGCCCAGTTGGGGCTTATAGAGCGGATCGAGCGGGCAGAACCAGATGAGCGTGGCGAGCAGGGCGAACAGACGCATACAACGTTCACCGGTTCGTGTCTGCACTAATACATGTCCCGCTTCGAACTCGTCACGCCCTACGAACTCGCCGGCGACCAGCCGAAGGCGACGACCGCCCTCGGTGAGGGCGTCTTGCGCGGCGATCGCGTGCAGACGCTCCTGGGCGTTACGGGCAGCGGGAAGACTTTGGCGATGGCGCGTGTCGTCGAGATCGTCCAAAAGCCGACGCTCGTCCTTTGCCACAACAAGACGCTCGCCGCCCAGCTTTGCGCCGAATTTCGTGAGTTCTTTCCGAACAACGCCGTCGAGTATTTCGTCTCGTACTTCGACTACTACCAGCCCGAAGCGTATATCGCGCACACCGACACCTACATCGAGAAGGACAGCTCGATCAACGACGAGATCGAGCGTTTGCGCCACTCGGCGACGCAGTCGCTGCTGACGCGGCCCGACACGCTGATCGTCGCCTCGGTCTCGTGCATCTACGGCCTGGGCTCGCCCTCGGACTATATGGAGATGTCGGCGAAGGTCCGTCTCGGCGACGAGATCGACCGCGATCTCTTGCTGCGGAAGCTCGTCGACATGCAGTACCGCCGCAACGACATCAACCTCGTGCGAGGAACCTTCCGGGTCCGCGGCGACACGCTCGAGTTCGTCGGCGTCGATGAGGAACTCGTCCACCGGATCGAGTTTTTCGGCGACCAGATCGAGGCGATCAACGTCATCAACCAGCTCACGGGCGAGTACGCCGGGAGCAAAGACGAGCTGCTGATCTTCCCGGCCAAGCACTTCATCACGCCCGACGAAAAATTGCGCCGCGCGGTCGACGCGATCGAAATCGAGCTCGCCGAGCGTCTGCAGTGGTTCCGCGGGCAGGGCAAACTCTTGGAAGCGCAGCGCCTCGAGATGCGCACGCGCTACGATCTCGACATGTTGCGCGAGGTCGGCTACTGCAACGGCGTCGAGAACTACTCGCGTCATCTCGCAGGCCGCGAAGCCGGCTCGACCCCGTGGTGCCTGCTCGACTTCTTCCCGAAAGACTGGATGCTCTTCGTCGACGAGTCGCACGTCACGCTCCCGCAAGTCCACGGGATGTATCACGGCGATCGTTCCCGCAAGGAATCACTGGTCGAGCATGGCTTCCGCCTGCCGAGCGCGCTCGACAACCGGCCGCTCTTCTACGAAGAGTTCGACCGGCACATCAATCGAGTCGTCTACGTCTCGGCGACGCCGGGGACGTACGAGATCGGGAAATCGGCGCAGGTCGTCGAGATGATCATCCGCCCGACCGGGCTCGTCGATCCCGCAGTCGAGGTGCGGCCGACCAAGAATCAGATCGACGATCTCATCGAAGAAGTCCGCCTGCGCGTGGACAAGAACGAGCGCGTCCTGATTACGACCTTGACCAAGAAGATGGCCGAAGATCTGACCGACTTCTTGCTCGAGAACGGCTTGCGCGTGCGATATTTGCACAGTGAGATCGAGACGCTCGAGCGGATCGCGATCTTGCGCGACCTGCGCAACGGCGTCTTCGACGTGCTGGTCGGGATCAATCTGCTGCGTGAAGGGCTCGACTTGCCCGAAGTTTCGCTCGTCGGAATCCTCGATGCGGACAAAGAGGGCTATCTACGCAGCGGGACGTCGCTGATCCAAACGATCGGCCGCGCGGCGCGCAACGTCGAGGGCAAAGTCATCATGTACGCCGACGTCGTGACCGAATCGATGGCGCGCGCGATCGGCGAGACGAGGCGCCGCCGCGAGATGCAGGTCGCATATAATGAAGAACACGGGATCGAGCCGCGCTCGATCCGCAAGCAAGTCCGCGACATCCTCGACCTCGTCGGTGCGCCGGCGGAGGGCGCAGTCGAGGCACTTCGTGCGGAGAAAGTGCCGCGCGACGTCGCGATCGCGATGGCCCACGAAATCGAAAAGAAGATGCGCGAGGCGGCGGCCAACCTCGAATTCGAAAAGGCGGCGGCGCTGCGCGACGAGCTCCTCGAGCTGCGCAAGCAGATCGGCGGCAACGAAAGCGTCCTCTTCCAGGGCAAAGCCCCGAAGATCTTCGCTCACGCGCTGCGCGAGCTCGTCGGCTCCTGAGAAAGCCGCCTTAGCGCCTGGTTGATGCTTGGGATGATGGGTAACAGGTAGCCATGCACGCTATCCTGCTCGCACTGCTCCTGGCGCAAAACCAGACGTGTTCCGCACCCGATCTGGCAGTTTCGGCGCGGGTCGCCGGTGTGACGCAAAACGACGGTCTAAACCACTACGCCATCGCCGTCACCGTGCGGAACGTAGGATCGGCGCCGAGCGGCTGGCAGTTCGTCGACGTTTACAAGAACGGCGAGAAGAAGGACGCCAAAGGCATCCCCTCGCTCGGCCCAGGCAGGTCGTACACGTATACCTACGGCTACAATCGTTCGAGGGAGGCCGGAAACGGGACGATCGACCTCTCGTTCCAGCCCGCGTCGCGCTCCGGCTGCAATACTTCCAACGAAGGCTACGTCTTGACGTTCTGAGGCGGGCGGCAAGCGGCGTCCCCCGAAGGGGGTGCGGATGCTCGCTATTGTGATCGCGACGGTCCTGCTCGTGGCGCAGGGCCCGACGCCGCAGCCCCAGCTCAACATCAAGCTGCCGGCGCCCACGATCATTCCGGAGCCGCCGACGAAGTGCTCCGGCGTCGACCCCGAATTGCTCGCGCTCTCGGTCAAGAGCGTCGCTCGCGCCGGCAAGTACGACCTCTACACGGTGACGGCCGAGGTCAAGAACGTCGGTGCGAGCGCCGAGCCGACGAACTTTCCGCAAGAAGTTGACGTCTTTCGCGACGGACATCCGGTCGCAACGATCCCGGTCGCGCAGCTGAACGCGGGGCAAGCACGGACGGTCAGCACCGTCATCGAAGTTCCGCAAACGGAAAGACATCCGTACTTCACCTTCCGGCTCGTCGACGGCGAAGCGCAGTTACCGGCGCCGAAGCGGTGTAAAGTGCTTCACGACCGGCTCGAAGTGCATCTCTGAGAGGAACCCAGCGATGATGACCGATGAAGCGACCCTGCTCCAGCGAACCGCTCTCGAAGGGATCTCGATGTGGTCGCGCTGGCAGCCCGACCGCTCCCTGTTCTTCAACTCGTTCTTCATTCGGGGGAAGGAGAACGTCATCGTCGATCCGCTCGCGCTTGACGAGCGCGATCTCGAGGCGATTCGCGCTCAAGGCGGAGCGGCTTGGATCGTCATCACGACGCGAGATCACGAGCGCGAGGCAGGTGTGCTCGCCGGGAAGCTTGGCGCAAAGATAGCGGCGCCGGCGCTCGACGTCCCGGAGATGAAGGTCAAGGTCGATCGTCGGTTACACGACGGCGACGCGATCGGACGCGTGCGGGTCGTCCAACTCGATGGTATGAAGTCGCCGGGCGAGTTCGCGCTCCACGTCGCCGATTGCGCGACGGTGATCGTCGGCGATGCTCTGTGGGGTGACCCGCCTGGTTCGCTGCGCATGGTCGCCGACGAAAAGCTCGGAGACCCCAAGCGGGCGGCGCTGAGCTTGCGACGGCTGTGGGCGCTCGAGCCGAAGCATATCCTGGTCGGTGACGGACACTGCATCTACGCAAGCGCGACCGACGCGATCGGTTCCTACCTGGAGTCTCGTACCGACGTGCTCGCCAACAAGATCAACGTCGACGAAGTGTTTTGGGCGCCGCGCAACGGCCCGGGAAATTTTGAGAGCCGGCGTGGCGAAGTCGGTCTTCTGATCGGCGCGCGCAAGCTCGGCTATCAATTGATCGAGATCCCGCCCGGGAAGATCTGCGTCCCGCTTCACGGTCACACCGCCGAAGAAGAGCTCTACATCGTGATGGAAGGGGCGGCGACGATCCGCTTTCCGCGCGGAGAATTTCCGATCCGCAAAGGCGACTTCATCGCGATGCCGGTCGGCGAGCGCGGAGCGCACTCGATTCGAAACGATACGAAGGAAAAGTGCCTCGTGCTGGCCCTTGCGAACATCGATCCAAGCGACTGCTGTTTCTACCCCGACTCCGACAAGCTGCTCTTCGCGCGCGGCGTCATGCGCCGGATGGTCAGCGGCGCGGGCGGCGTCGATCTCGACTACTGGCACGGGGAGAAAGGTTAGCGCCGGTTTTCGAACGAGCCCTGGAAGAGGCGCAAGAGCTCTGCGCCTGGTGTATCGCTGTCCGTGCTCCGCGCAATCTGACCGCAGCTCTAGCGCGCGATCTCGGCGCCGCCCGCTCGATCGGCGACGTCGAGCATATCTATGAGGCGGCGCGCTCGATCCTCCCGCGCTCGGCGCTGGTCGAGCGCGAGCAACGCATCGTCTCGCCGACGCGCGACGATGGCGATTGGGTCTTCGACAACGGGTTCATCAGCGCGCGCGTCCGCGGCACCGGAACGCTTGTCGAGCTGATGACGGCGCGCGGGCGCAGCGTCGTCGCGCAGGCGAACGTGCTCTGGGCAGCGGTCGGACGCTGGCCGAAGCGAATCAGGCGCGAGAACGCCGAGCTCGCGGAGGGCGCGCTCGACGTCCGGTTCGCGCTGGGGGGCTCGGCGTTCTTGATGCGCTTGACCTTGCGCGAGAACGAGCCGTTCTTGCGCGTCGATCTCGCCGCCCACTGGCGCGAGCGCCGAACGACGCTGCGTTCCGAACACTGGCTCGCGCTCGCCACACGCGACGACGTCGTTACGAACGAGCGCTACGCGCGCGCCATGGCAAGCGACGGGACCGGCGTCGCAGTCTTCACCGCCGAGCCGCGCGAATGGCAGGTGCGCAGGCTCAAGCGCGGCGGGATCCACTTCGCGACGACGCTGCTGCGCGGGAGCGGTTTGCTGCGCCCCGCGGCCGCCGCCGATACGTCCTTCGCCTTCGCTTACGCACCATACGAGCACGCGCCGGCGAGCGCCGTCGAGCGCGCCTGGGATGCGTTCGTCCATCCCAATCGCGTCGCACTGTTCGAATCCGGCGACGAGGCCGTCATCGTGACGGCGACCACGCCGACGCCGGAGGGCGACGGTGTCATCGTCTCCGTCGTCGAATGCGACGGAGCCGCGCGCCGCGTCCGGCTGCGCTGCGCCGGACGCGCGAAGAGCGCGACGAGCGAGGTCGCAGGCGAGGTCAACCTCGAAGACGGAGCCTTGGTGTTCTCGATCGATCCCTACGCGCAGCGCTCGTTCCGCGTCCTCTTCTGACGATGCGGCGCCTCGATACGGTCCTCTTCGATCTCGACGACACCTTGCACGACGACACCGCGTCGTACCGTGGAGCAGCCGAGCGAGTTGCCGAAGAGATCGCCGCGATGCATGCGATCGACGCCCTCGCGCTCAAAGCTGCGTACGTCAACGAAGCAGAATCGTTCTGGCAGCTTCTTTCGCCGGATCAGCTCTCCGTGAAGCTTGCTCCGATCCGCACGCGGATGTGGAGCAACGCGCTCAACGCTGTCGGGCTCGACGTCCCGAACCTGCCCGAATACGCCGCCGACCGCTACGTCGCCGTGCGCAACGAGCGGCTCGAGCTCTTCCCGGGCGCGATCGATCTCCTGCGTTCGTTGCGCGAGCGCGGGGTCAAGCTCGGACTCGTCACCAACGGTTTTTCCGAGACGCATCGCGAGAAGATCGAGCTCTTGCGGCTGGGTCCGATGTTCGATGCGATCTTCATCGCCGACGAAGTCGGGATGGTCAAGCCCGATCCGCTGCTCTTTGCGCACGCCTGCGTCAAGCTCCAGAGCGCGCCGGCGCGCAGCGCGATGGTCGGCGACCGGTACGACCGCGACATTCGCGGCGCCGCGCAGGCCGGCTTGTTCACCGTCTGGGTGAACGTGCACGCGGCCGCGTTGCCCAAGGGCGCGCCGCCGCCCGACGCGACGGTCGAGCGCATCGGTCAAGTAGAAAATGTGCTACCCTTAGCGAGGTAGGGGGCCTGTGCGGCGAAGTCCCCCGTTATAAAGAGGAGCGCGCGGTGCACACCCATTCCGTTGAGGGCGTTTTCGCCCGGTCTTGGCATCTACTCACCCATAATTGGGTCTTAATCGTCCCGGGCTTGATCATCGGCGTGATCGTCGGCTTTGCCCAGGGTCTCTTCGGGAACTCCGGCGACGACATCAGCACGGGGAGTCTCGCCTCGAGCGCCGGCCACGCGGTCGCCGGAATCGTCTTGATCGTGATTACGATCCTGGGCGCGATCGCGAACACCGCCTTCACGACGGGGATGGCCGGTGCGGCCTGGGAACGGGGAAGGGCGACCTTAGCCGACGGCAGGCGCGCCTTCGAGCGCGACTCGGCGCACATCTTCGTTGCGATGGTCGGACTCTTCGTCCTCGGGATCGTCGCCGCGATCCTCGCCGTCCCGACGCTCGGTCTAGCGCTGCTCGCCTACGTCCTGCTCTTCATCTACACGATGCCGGCAGCCGTCGTCGGCGGGCGGCGCGGCCTCGACGCGTTGGCCGAATCGTATCGGATCTCGACCAAGCGCTTCTGGACGACGTTGATCGTCGTCGTGATGATCGGCGTCATAGCGATCGGCGCATGGTTCATCATCCTGGCGTTGCGGTGGGCTCCGTTCGTGGGGCCGCTGATCGGTGCCGTCATCGATCAGATCGCGATCGCGTACTTTACGCTCGTGGTGGTGGGCGAGTATCTCAATCTGCGCAACGCGCCCGTCGGACCGACCGCTGCGCCCTAAGCGCAACGCCTGGCGCTGCGGACCGGTCTAAACCGAAGCAATGTCCCAGGCGTCCCCCCGGGCCCTCGATTCGATCGTTATCAAGGGCGCCCGCGAACATAACCTCAAGAATGTCGACCTTACTCTGCCGCGCAACCGGTTGATCGTCATCACCGGGCTCTCCGGTTCCGGGAAGTCGTCGCTGGCGTTCGACACGATCTATGCCGAAGGGCAGCGTCGCTACGTCGAGTCGCTCTCGGCGTATGCCCGTCAATTCCTCGGGCAAATGGAGAAGCCTGACGTCGATTACATCGAGGGGCTCTCGCCGGCGATCTCGATCGATCAGAAGTCGACGTCGAAGAATCCGCGCTCGACGGTCGGTACGGTCACCGAGATCTACGATTATCTGCGCTTGCTCTACGCTCGGATTGGGAGACCGCATTGCTACAACTGCGGCCGCGAGGTCAGCGCGCAGACGAGCGACCAGATCGTCGATCAGATCATGGAGCAGCCGGAAGGGACGCGGCTGCAACTCCTGGCGCCGGTGATCCGCGGGCGCAAGGGCGAGTACACCAAGCTTTTTGAGGAGATCGCAAAGGAGGGCTTCGCGCGAGTCCGCGTCGATGGCCAGATCAAAGAGCTTCGCGAAAAGATCGAGCTCGACAAGAAAAAGAAACACACGATCGAGGTGGTCGTCGACCGTCTGATCAAGAAGCCCGACTTGCGCAAGCGTCTCGCCGACAGCGTCGAAACGACGTTGCGGCTCTCGACCGGGATCGTGACGGTCGTCGCCGAGACGCCGGACAAGCAATCGCGCGAGATCACGTTTAGCGAGGCGCTGGCCTGCGTGTATTGCGGCCTCTCGTTCGGAGAGCTCGAGCCGCGGCTGTTTTCGTTCAACTCGCCCTACGGCGCGTGTCCGACGTGCAGCGGCTTGGGCGTGAAGATCGAGATCGATCCGTGGAAGGTGATCCCCGACCGGAGCAAGTCGATCGAGGGCGGCGCGATCGTCCCGTGGAGCAGGAACATGGGCTCCGGGCGCTACCCGTCGATGAATCCGTATTACATGCAGCAGTTGGAACGCGTGCTGCGCAGCCGGCGCGTGAAAATGTCGACGCCGATCGAGAAGATGCCCGAAGACGTCGTCGAGATGATCCTCTACGGCAGCGATAAGAAGCAGCGCTTCAGCTACGAATCGCGCAGCGGCCATTCTTGGAATTACGAGACGACCTTCGAAGGCGTCGTCAACAATCTGCAGCGCCGCTACAACGAGACCTCGAGCGACTACGTCAAGGAAGAGATCGAGAAGTTCATGTCGGCCTCCACTTGTCAGGCATGCAAAGGCGCCCGCCTCAAGCCCGAAGCGCTCGCCGTGACGGTCGGTGGTACGAACATCAACGAGGTCACGAAACTCCCGGTCGAGCGCTCGGAGGCGTTCTTCCGCGAGCTCAAGCTGAGCGAACGCGAGGAGCTGATCGCGCATCAGATCCTCAAGGAGATCCGCGCGCGCCTAGGCTTTCTCGCGAACGTCGGCCTGGGCTATCTCGATCTCGCGCGCAGCGCGACGACGCTCTCGGGCGGCGAGTCGCAACGAATCCGGCTGGCGACGCAAATCGGCAGCTCGCTCGTCGGCGTCCTCTACATCTTGGATGAGCCGTCGATCGGCTTGCATCAACGCGACAACGATCGTCTCTTGGCGACGCTGAAGACCCTGCGCGATATTGGAAACACGCTGATCATCATCGAGCACGACGAGGACACGATGCGCGAGGCCGACGTGATCGTCGACATGGGCCCCGGTGCCGGCGCCGAAGGCGGCCGCGTCTTGACCGTTGGGTCGCTCGAAGAGGTCCTCAGGAATCCCGAATCTGCGACGGGCGCGTATCTCTCGGGGCGCAGCTTCATCCCGATCCCCAAGGTTCGCCGCACGCCGCGCGCGTGGCTCAACGTGAAGAACGCGAAAGCGAACAACTTGCGCGGGGTCGACGTCGACTTTCCGATCGGGACGTTCACCTGCGTGACCGGCGTCAGCGGGAGCGGAAAATCGTCGCTCGTCAACGAGGTCTTGGTCAAAGCGCTCAACCAGCATCTGCACGGACAACCCGCCGGCGGGACGTACGGGACGGTGAAGGGCGCAGCCGCGCTCGACAAGCTGGTCGTGATCGATCAATCTCCGATCGGCCGCACGCCGCGCAGCAATCCGGCAACGTACACCGGCGCGTTCGACTACATCCGCGAGCTCTTCTCGCAGCTGCCCGACTCGAAGATGCGCGGCTACACGCCGGGGCGGTTCTCGTTCAACGTGAAGGGTGGCCGATGCGAAGGCTGCGAGGGCGACGGGATCATCAAGATCGAGATGCACTTTCTGCCCGACGTCTACGTCCCGTGCGAGGTCTGCAAAGGCAAGCGCTACAACGCGCAGACTTTGGAAGTGAAGTTCAAGGGGAAGTCGATCGCCGACGTCCTCGAGATGCGCGTCGACGAGGCCGACGAGTTGTTCGCGTCGATCCCGCGCGTTCATAACAAGCTCAAGACGATCTGCGAGGTCGGCCTGGGCTACATCAAGATGGGTCAGCCGGCGACGCAGCTCTCGGGAGGCGAGGCGCAGCGCATCAAGCTCGCTACGGAGCTGTCGAAGCGTTCGACGGGACGGACGTTCTACGTCCTCGACGAACCGACGACGGGCTTACACTTTGCCGACATTCACAAGCTGCTCGAGGTCTTGCAGCGCCTGGTCGAGATGGGGAACACGGTCCTCGTCATCGAGCACAACCTCGATGTCGTCAAGACCGCCGACTACCTGATCGATCTCGGTCCGGAAGGCGGAGATCGCGGCGGGACGGTCGTCGCAACCGGGACGCCGGAAGAAGTGGCCCAGAACGAACGCTCGTTTACGGGGCTCTATCTCAAGGATCGCCTGAGCGACGAGCGCGCACAGGGTCGTCACGCGCTCGATCGCGCGCACATGGACGAGCTCGAACGGCAGAACATCGCTGCACTCGACGACCTCGCCCACGAGGAGCGCGTCGCCGTCGAGGTATAGACTCTAAGGGATTTCCAAGCCTGGCCCAAACCACGGCGGCTAGGATACAGGCATGGAAGCGGCACGCGATGCTCTACGCGAGGCCGTTGAACGCAACCCTAACGATCCCGTTGCGCACAACGATCTAGCCGTCGTTCTCTGTCTCCTAGGTGAGCCCGTGGAGGCGTTGCAGCACGCGAAGCGCGCCGTCGAAATCCGGCCCGACTTGACCGTCGCGTACGTGAATGCCGCCGTAGCAGCGGGCTTCGTGGCGGGCTACGAAGCCGCACTCCCCTGGGTCGATGCCGCACTCGAGCGCGAGCCCGACGATCTCGCCGCGACCTTGCTGCGCGCCGCAACCCTGGCAAAGCTCGACCGAGGAAGCGAAGCCGTCCAACTCGCTCGCCGTGCGGTCACCAAGCATCCCGAGTCCGCCCAAGCGCACGAGATTCTCGGCGTCGCTCTGCAAGCGGCGAGACTCTACGACGAGGCTCTGGCGGAATTCGATCGTGCCCAATCCCGGGCACGTAGCGGACAGGTCGGCGTGCGCAAAGCGATGATGTTGCTGGAGCAGGGCCGGAACGCCGAGGCGATGCGCGAGCTCGAGGTCGTCCTCCAAGAAAATCCGACGCTTGCCGTCGCTTGGTATTCTCGCGCTCTCGTCACGGATTTTCAGGTTGGCGCGCACGACATCGCCGCGATGCAAAACCTGCTGCGCGGCTCGAAGAGTTTGACGTTCAACGACAGCATTCAGCTAAAGTTCGCAATCGGTCGGGCGTGCATTTCGGCCGGCGAGGTCGGCGCCGGATTTTCGCACGTGGCGGATGGGAACGGGATGAAGCGCGCATCGATCGACTACAGCATCGAAGCCGACGAGCGACGCATGCTCGACATCGCCGAGACCTTCTCGGCCGATTTTCTCGAACGACATGCAGGCGGCGGTAACCTTTCCGAACAGCCGATCCTCGTGATCGGGATGCCACGTTCGGGGACGAGCTTGGTCGAACAAATCCTGGCGTCGCACCAGTTGGTTTTCGGAGCGGGAGAGCTGCCGTTCATCGGTGGCGCCGTCGAAGGGCTCGACCCATCGCGCAGGGATCGCCTGCGGGACGCTGCCGATGAGTACATCGCAACGCTCGCTTGCCGGGCGCCCGACGCTGAGCGCATTATCGATAAGATGCCGTTCAATTTTCTCCACGTCGGATTCATCCGTTTGATGCTGCCCAACGCGCGCATCATTCATTGCCGGCGTGACTCGCTCGACACGTGCCTGTCGTGTTATCTCACCCTGTTCGATAATCGAATCGGATTCTGCTACGATCAGACCGAGCTCGGACGCTACTTCCGAGCCTACGACCAGCTGATGCGCCACTGGCGAGCGATACTTCCGGCGGATCGTTTTCTGGAAGTCGACTACGAGAGCATCGTGGCGGACTTGGAAGGACAGGCACGACGGCTAGTCGATTTCTGCGGCCTGCCGTGGGACGAAACGTGTCTGGCCTTTCACATGACCGAGCGACCGGTCCTCACGGCGAGCATGAATCAAGTCCGGCGACCGATCTACGCTACGAGCGTCGGGCGGTCGAAGAATTTCGTTTCCTACCTCGGGCTGCTCGCGGAAGCGCTCGGGCTCTAATCCGCGGAAGAAGTTCCCTCGGAAGTGGCCGAAGGTACGGACCCAAGGAGAAAGCGATGAGCGATAGCCGCGTCCCCGGTGGAAAAGACGTTTTGGTCGAGTTCGACGAGCGTATCGCGTGGGTCTCGATCAATCGCCCGGAAAAGCGAAACGCGATGAGCGCCGAGCTCGCGTATGAGATGCTCGAGGTCCTCGAGGCGCTCGAGGTCGACGATCGTTGCGGTGTCCTCGTGCTGACCGGCGTGGGCGAGTCGTTCTCCGCGGGGATGGATCTGAAGGACTACTTTCGCGCGACCGACGATTTGCCGGCGCTCGAGCGGCAGCGCGTCTATCGGATCAACGCGATGTGGCAGTGGCGCTTCCTCGCGCCGTATCCGAAGCCGACGATCGCGATGGTCAACGGCTGGTGCTTCGGTGGTGCGTTCACGCCGCTCGTCTCCTGCGACCTCGCGATCGCGGCCGAAGACGCGATATTCGGCCTCTCGGAGATCAACTGGGGGATCATCCCGGCCGGCGTCGTCACCAAAGCGGTCGCGATGGTGATGAACCAGCGAGATGCGCTCTATTACATCATGACGGGCGAGACGTTCGACGGAAAGAAAGCCGCCGACATGGGGCTCGTCAACGAGGCGGTCCCTCGCGCCCAACTCCGCGAACGCGTCCGTAAGCTGGCGCTGGTCCTCCTGGAAAAGAACCCGACGGTGCTGCGTCAGGCGAAGCTCGCATACAAAGCGATCCGCGAGGGCATGTCGTGGGACACTGCGGCCGACTATTTGGCGGCGAAGATGGACCAAACGACGGTACAGGATACCGAGCGCGGACGCGAGCAGGGGATGAAGCAGTTTCTCGATGACAAGACGTTTCGGCCCGGATTGGGCGCGTACCGGCGCAAGCGCTGACGCCGCATGAAGACCGAACGCGAGCGAGTGGCTCCGGTCCGCTGAATACATTCGCCCAGCGCGCTGAAGAGTTGCGCGAGAAGATCGAGGAGGCAAATTACCGCTACTACGTCCTCGACGACCCGAAGATCAGCGACGCCGAGTACGACCGGCTCTTTCGGCAGCTCGTCGAGCTCGAGGCGGCCCATCCCGAGCTCATCACTCCGGATTCGCCGACACAGCGAATCGGCGCGATCGCGGCAGCCGGTTTTCCCGAATACCGGCATGTCCGTCCGATGCAGAGTCTCGCCAACGCCTTCGACGAGGACGAGCTGCGCGCGTTCGATGCGCGGGTACGCCGATTGGCGGGGACCGATGTCGCGTATACGGTCGAGTTGAAGATCGACGGTCTGGCGATCGCCGCTCACTATGAGGACGGCGCCTTGGTCCGGGGTGGGACGCGCGGCGACGGGACGATCGGCGAAGACGTCACCGCCAATCTGCGAACCGTCAAGTCGATCCCGCTGCGCCTGCGCGGAGAGGTTCTACGGCGAATCGAGGCGCGCGGCGAAGTCTACATGCGCAAATCCGACTTCGAAAAACTCAACGCTGAACGCGACGCCGCGGGGCAAGCGACGTTTGCGAATCCGCGCAACGCGGCATCGGGAGGCATCCGTCAGCTCGATCCGCGGCTGACGGCGCAACGGCGCCTATCGTTCTTTGCCTACGCGGTCGGCGAGGTCGAGGGCGAGACCTTGACCACGCAGTTCGAATTGCTCGCCTATCTGCGCTCGCTCGGTTTTCCGACGAATCCGCACAACGCGCGCTGCGAGACGATGGATGCGCTGATCGCTTATTGCCGGCGTTGGGAGACGGAGCGCGACTCGCTCGACTACGAGATCGACGGCGTCGTCGTCAAAGTCGACGAGCTTGCGCTGCAGGAGAAGCTCGGGAGCGCCGGACGCGATCCGCGTTGGGCCGTCGCCTACAAGTTCCGCGCGCGCGAGGCGCAGACGAAGCTGCTCGAGATCCGCGTCAACGTCGGCCGGACCGGGACGCTCAATCCGTACGCGGTCCTCGAGCCGGTCAGCATCGGCGGGGTCACGGTCCGGATGGCGACGCTGCACAACGAGGGGGATATCCACCGTAAGGACATTCGCGTCGGCGACGTCGTGATCGTCCGGCGCGCGGGCGACGTGATCCCCGAAGTCGTCGGACCCGTCCCCGGTGAGCGCAAGGGAAATCCTCCGATTTACCATTTGCCGAAGAAGTGTCCGGTCTGCGGTTCGGCCGTCGACCATCCCGAAGGCGAGGCGATGTCGCGTTGCACCAACGCGACGTGTCCGGCGCAGCGCAAGGAACGGATCCGGCATTTCTGTTCGCGCGGCGCGATGGACATCGAAGGGATCGGCGACGTCCTTTCGAGCGTCCTGGTCGACGCAGACCTCGTTCACGACGTCTCTGATCTTTATGCGTTGACGGCCGACGAACTCGGCACGCTGCCGCGCATGGGCGACAAGACGGTCGCCAATATCCTCGAAGCGATCGAAAACTCGAAGTCGCGCGGTCTCGCGCGCTTGCTTTTCGGCTTGGGGATCCGGTTTGTCGGTGCGGTGAACGCCGAGATCCTAGCGTCGCATTTCGGCTCGATCGATGCGCTCGCCGCCGCCTCGGAGGACGAGCTCTCGGAGATCGACGGCGTCGGGCCGCGCATCGCCGAGAGCCTCGAACTGTTCTTCGCTCAGAAGCCCAATCGCGCGATGATCGACCGGCTGAAACGCGCAGGGGTCGACATGACCGCGCCCAAACGCGCGCGCAAGGCGGCCGGTGCGCTTGCCGGCAAGACGTTCGTGTTGACCGGGACGTTACCGTCGCTGACGCGCGACGAGGCGAGCGCGAAGATCGTCGAGGCGGGCGGCAAAGTCACGGGATCGGTCAGCAAAAAGACCGACTATGTGATCGCAGGCATCGAAGCCGGCAGCAAATTGACGAAAGCCGAATCGTTGGGGATAGCGATCCTCGACGAGGAAGGCCTTAAGAAGCTGCTCAACCCGTAAGCGTGGATGTTTCCGTCATTGTGAGGCTGATATGACCAAGGTTCGTGAGTTTATGACCGGCTGGGAGCCTGGACAGATGTCTGCAATGCTTGCGTGGTCGGAGCGCAGCAAGGAAGATCTGTGCGGGGCGGCTACGGGCAAGCGAAAGCCACCCAAGCTGCGCCCCTTCGATCTGATCAGCGAGCCTCATAGGCCGGTATTCGTCTTCTCGAACCAGGACGTTCGCGTGGCGTTCGAAAGCGCGGCCGGAGTGGCTCCGTTCTTCCGCCGGAACATCGATTTCGACGAGGCCATCTTCCAATTTGCCGGCAAGAGCACCATCGAATCGGAGATGGCGATCAACGAACTCCTACCCGGTGAGATGCTCGTCATTCCCCGCGGAATCGCACGTCGCAGCATCGGCGACGCGGATTCGCTCCGCATGACCGTTGCGATGCACGCGCCCGTGACGAGTGTCATGGGCGAAGAACTCTGCGTCGGCCGCACCCGATTCGAAGTCAAACGCTTCGGCGGTCCGGCCCTCAAACCGTTGGAAGGACCAATCCAGGGGGCCGCGCTGATCGAGAAGATGTTCGTTTGGGACGAGGATCCCGCGGACGCAACCGAGGTCAGGCGTCGCTTCGAGGACGTCGTGAACGTCAGTAGCACCGAGCGCGATCGAAAGGTCAGTGCGGTCAAGAAGCTGCGGCCCTTCGATCTGTTCACCGAAGTCACCGGCCGAAGGGGCCCGGGACCGAAGTTTCTCGCCACGCCGACTTGCATGATGGAAGTCTACAACACGGTTGGCGAACAGTTCGCATTCCATCGCGCTCTCGAGAGCGAGGAGTTCGGCTTACAGTTCATGGGCGCGTCCGAGAATATGTCGGAGTTCGAGGCGAGCCAAAGCATGACGCCGGGGGAGTTGTTCCTGATTCCCTTGGGCATTGCTCATTCCGTCCGAAACTGCAAGGCCGACTTCCGGCGGATGGTGATCTACTCGCGCTATCCCTTCAAAGTGCATGTGGACGAGTCGATGCACAAGTTCAACAGCCGATTCGAGGTATCGGAAACGATCGTGGAAGACGCTCCGTGGCATAGCGAAGCGCGCGAACTCGCCGGTGCCTCGGCATGAACCGTACCCTTGCTCAGGCGGCAACGCTGATCGCGCTTTTTGCATTGTCGGTCGGGCCGGCGTCGCCGGCTCCCGAACCGTACGTGATCGACGTCCTCATCAACGGCACCGGCGCCAATGCCTGGGTGGGACAAACGGAATCCGAAGCCCTCAGGGTCTATGAGAAGTTCGCCAACAGTCAGGGCGGGATCAACGGACAGCCCGTACACTTCGAGCTGCACGACGACCAGACCGAGCCCCGCGTCGCGGTTCAGTTGGCAAACCAATTGCTCGCAAAGCATCCGCTCGTCATCCTCGGTTCGGGACAGACCCAAACGTGTGCGGCGATCGCCCCGCTCATGGAGAAGGGGCCGGTAAACTACTGCTTCACCCCCGGCTACTCGCCGAAGCCGGGCGGTTACGTGTTCTCGGCATCCGCATCGCTACACCGCATCATGCCCGCGGTGCTGCGTTTTTCCAGGGGGAAGCGCTGGTACCACATGGCGATGATCACGACGACGACGGCGTCGGGCCAGGCGAGCGATCTCGAATCGAAGTACGCGCTCTCGTTGCCTGAAAATCGCGACGTGAAGATCGTCGCTTGGGAATCGTTCAACCCGAGCGACGTGACGGTGACGGCGCAGGTGGCGCGCATAAAGGCCGCGGAGCCCCAAGTCGTTTTCACGCCGGCGTCGGGTGCGGCTTTCGCAACGTTGCTGCGCGCGCTGAACGACGCGGGACTCCACATCCCCATCATCACGTCGGCTGCAAACGAGCAGCCCGACCAGTTGAAGCAGGTTCAATCGATCCTGCCCCGCGAGCTGTATCTCAACGGAATGCTCTACTATGCCGCCGACACCATCAAGCGAGGCGCGCTCAAGACCGCAATCGATCAGTTCTACGGCGCTTTCAAGGCGGCGGGCGTCAAACCGACGCCCGATAGCGGACAGGCCTGGGACCCCGCTCTCATCGTCGTCTCGGCTCTCAGAAAGCTCGGTACCTCGACGACGGCTGAGAAGCTCCGCGACTATATCCTGAACTTGCACGACTTTCCCGGCTCCAGCGGCATGTACGACTTCCGGCTCGGCGACCAGCACGGCTTAGATGATTCTGCGGTCATCTTCGTGCGGTGGGACTCGAAGACGGAAGATTTCGTGAACGCATCCCGGTTTGGCGGAGCTGCCCTTTGAAGTTCGCCCGCTATCCCGGCGAGTCGGCCCGTATCATCTTCGCTCCCGTCTTCATCGCAATCGATCGGGGTTATTTCGCCGAAGAAGGGCTCGACGTCGAAGTCATCGAGCCGCACGATCATCCCTGGCAAAGCGTCGCTCGAGGCGAATCCGATGCCGGCGTCGGTTACATCGACTACTGTGCGCGGCCGGAGTTTCTCGGCCGCTTCAAGGCCGTGGCAGTACAGGAGCGCCTGTCGCCCGGGCACGGTTTGCCGGCGCTCTTGGCGCGGCCGGATTTGATAGACTCGGGAAAACTAGACGCTGGGCTCCGGGGCCGTGCAATCGGGCTGACGTGGGGACGTGGCGATGACTACCTCACGTACTATGACGTGCTCCGCCGTGACGGTCTTTCGCTGGCCGACGTCCGGCTCGTCCCGGTACCCCACGAGGGAGACGCGCGCCGCTCCGCATTGGAGCGCAAAGAAATCGACGTGATCATCGGCCGGCGTCCCAGACAAATCGCCGAGGAAGAAGCTCACGGACTGCTGCGACGCTGGAAGACCGGATCCGACGTCTTCCCGGACTGGCAGAATCGATATATCTTGTATTCGACTGATTTCATGCGTCGAACGCCGGACGCGGGTCGAGCCTTCCTCCGCGCCCACCAGCGCGCGGTTGGGGACTATCTCACCGCGACGGACCCGGACGCGCCCCAGGCGTCGTTCTTCGAATACTTGTCGCGTATGAGTCTGGAGACGGTCGACCTGCTGCGCAATTTCTTGCCGGCCGGCTTCCCGGCGGACTGCCGCATCGAAGCTGAGTCACTTGGCCGCGACATCGACGCGCTTAAGGCCGTCGATCTCTTCCCGCGCCACGTTGGACTAGGCGAAACGGTCGATATGAGTTTCGCTTAGTTCGTTTTACCACTGCATCCGGGCAGCGCGCTCTTCTGCGGTATCCGCCTCTTCGTCGATCCCGTAAGCGAGCGGCTGTGAATTGCCGCAAGCCGTGCATGCGCGACCCGAATACTGCGCGTTAAACGCGCGGGCAAGCCGAAGGGCCTCGGTCCAATAGGCTTGCACGCCGAAGCGAGGCGTCTCGAATGTAAACCTTTGCAGCTCGAGGTCGCAATTTGCGCACGCGAACAGTGTCTCGTCCGCTGCATACTCGGGCCAATCGTTGCGAACGATAAACGTGTAGCTGACGGCGCGATCGACCTGGGCCCGTACGATCACCGTATCGCTGCCCGAAATCCGCCAGAAGCCAAAGAGGTGTTCCAGCCGGTGCCGCGTCCCGGCCGGAATGACGTGGAACAACCGCGGGTCGTCCGGAACCCGAAGCAGCCCCCCGGGGAGCGCTTCAACGATGCTCAAAGCCGGAGCCTGGGCGGGATATTCTTTGCTCCAGACGCTGTATCGGCTGGCGCGCTGCCAGACACCCTTGGCTCCTGCGGCGGCAATATCGATGCCTACCAAGGGTTGCCGGCTCACCTTGCTACCAAACTTGCCGTGCTGCTGCTTCTTCGGGTGTGTCCTTTGCGGTATTCCAGCAATAGGCGAGGGGATTTACGTTGCCGCACTCGGGGCACGTCCGGTTCCGCTGGTCGCTGTTGTAGCTTCGAACGGCGCCTAGCTCAGCTCGCCAGAACTCTTCAAGCCCGTATCGGCCGCTCTCGAAACGAGTCTCACGGATAAGCGTCACGCACTGGTTGCAGTACCAAGCGAAGCTCTCCGTCTCGTTACCGCGCGGCGTCTGCATCACCACGACGAAGTAACCCAATTCTTCCCCCGGCTGCGGTGGAATCGAAAAATACAGCTCGTCCATGGGGTTAATATGCCAGTACCCGAAGCTGTGCCGTCCCCGATGTGGCGTTCCACTGCACGTGATGTGCATGTTCAGGGTCTCGCGCCGCTGAGTGACGATTCCGGCGGGCCCCATTTCGATGGACTCCATCTTCCCCTTCTTCGGGTCGATCGTCTCGAGACCGATCACTCGTCGCCGCACGCCGATAATGTTTTGATTGACCGTTCGGAAGGTTGCGAACTTCTTCACGACCTTATCTTCGAAGAGATTCCAGTCGTCGATGATTTTCTCAATCGGTTCATCGATAAACATCGCTGCGATCACTTTACCGTACTCCCCCGGCGCGCTCCCTTGCTCATACGTGGGTAGCAGGTGGCGTTACCTCCTTGCGCGATAGTCCGGCACCACGATGGCTACGGATAATAACGAGATCTACGGGGTCTGGGAGCTGCAGGCATGGGAGGTCGAGAAAAATGGGACGTTTGTGCCGCGAGGCACGAACGCGAAGGGGCTGCTCATTTACGTCCCGACCGGTCATATGAGCGTGACGATCACGAGCGAAGCGCCGGGCGTGGAGATGCCGCCCAATTCAGCGCCGCCGATGATCTTCTATGCCGGGACCTTCGAGCTCAAGGACAACGAGGTGCTGCATCGCGCCGAGTTGACGTTCGATCCGAAAAATTTCACGAACATACGGCGTCGCATACGGCTCGAGGGCGACACTCTGGAGTTGCGGACGCCGGTCGAGGATAAACGGCAAGTCCGTCTGATCTGGAAGCGCATCGGTACCTTGCGCGCCTCGGGTCAATAGATCCGCAGGAGTCCGTCCGTCTCACGAACGCTCTCGCTCTCCATGAGGGCCGCGCCTAATACGTCGGGGATATCGCCGGCGACGACGCCGATCGGGCGGTGTTTGCGGGCGACGCTCCCACCGCGGCCATGCCAAAAGGCGGCGGCCCGTGCCGCGTCGACCGGCGCGAGACCCTGGGAAAGCAAGGTCGCGATCATCCCGGTCAGCACGTCGCCGGTCCCGGCCGTTGCGAGGGCCGGATCGCCGCTCGTATTGACGTGGGTTACGGTTCCGTCGTCGATCAACGTGACGTGACCCTTGAGCAGCGTCGTGATCCCGTATTGCGCGACGAATGCGCGCAAGCGCTCGACGCGCTCCTCTTCCTTGACGGTCCCTTTCCCGCTCAGACGCGCAAACTCGCCGGCATGCGGGGTTAAGACGACGCGCTTGCCGCGCAGCAGTTCGAGGTACTTGCCCAGGTGAAAGAGCGCGCTTGCGTCGGCGACGACCGGAAGGTCGGTCGCCGCAAGTAGCCCGCGTACGATCTCGCCCATCTCGGGCGCGAGCCCGAGCCCGGGGCCGATCCCGATCGAACTGCAATTTCGCGTCACGTCCATGATCTGCTCGATCGCGCGCGCCGGCTTGTCGTCGTTGTACGCGACGACGACTTGCTCGATCAGATGGTTGCGCAGCGTTTTCGCCGCCGAGCGCGGCGCGGCGACCGTCACGTAGCCTGCACCTGCGCGCGCCGCGCCGCGCGCGCATAGTACCGCCGCTCCGGGGAACTGCACGGAACCCGCAACGATCAAGGGCGCGCCGGCGCTGCGTTTTTCGGAGACGGCCGGGCGCTGGGGGAGCAAGGTGGTAAACTCGCGATCGTCGAGCGCGCGGAACCGGCCGGCGTGCGGGGCGACGACCGTGGCGTCGAAGCCGATCGGGGCGAACCACAGATCGCCGGCGCAAAGCCGCGCCGGGTCGAGGAAGAGCCCCATCTTCGGCGCACCGAGCGTGACGGTCGCGGTTGCCGCGATCACGGGATCACCGGTTCGCCCGGTTGTCGGATCGATACCCGTCGGGATATCGATCGCAATGACCCGCGCTGAAGAAGCGTCGATCGCGCGGACGATCGTCGCATACGGTTCACGGACGGGAAGGCGTGCCCCGACGCCGAGGACGCCGTCCAAGATCACGTCCGCATTTGAACAGCGATGCGCGAGCGTTTCGGGATCGGGCAGCTGCTCGATCCTCACGCCGGCGGCTCGCGCGCGACTTTCCGCGTCCGCGCGCGCCGCAGAGCGGGCCCCGCTTTGATCGGCGTAGATCGTTCGTTCGTACGAGGAGTCGAGCTCGGCCAACGCGGCGAACGCGTCGCCGCCATTGTTCCCGGTGCCCGCGAAGGCGACGATCCGCCGCCCGCGCGCGTAGTTGGGAACGACGCGCGCGATCGCCGCCCCGGCCGCGCGCATGAGCGCGACCTCCCCGTGACGCTCGACCGCAGCTGCGTCGGCGCGGCGCATCTCTTCCGCGGTCAGGACGTACACGTCAGCCTTCCAGGATGACGGTCGCCGAGGCGAGCGTCGCCGTGTGTGTGATCGTCAGGTGAATCGTCCTCACGCGGCGTTCCTGCGGCAGATGTTCGGCGGCACCGTAAAACCGGATGATCGGTTTTCCCGAGCGCTCGTGCGAGACGCCGACGAGCCGCCAGGGGATCGCATGTCCGAACGCCTTGCGCGTCGCTTCCTTTGCGGCGAAAAACCCGGCGAGCCGTTCCGGCCAGTTCCGCTTGCGCATCGCGTACGCCATCTCTTCCTCTGTATAGACCTTGCGCGCAAACCACGCACGCGCCCTCTCGTCAAAGCGATAGCGCTCCACCTCCGCCAAATCGGTCCCAATCCCCACGATCAATTGGAAGGCGCTCCGCCCCGGGCTCCGCGCCCCCCACGCTTCGCGTGGGGCCCCCATGTCGCTGGCGCGCTCACCATTATCACAAACTTAACCATTCCCCGAGGGCGCGCCAAACACCATCTGTGCTATAGGATGATGAATGCAGTTGCGCGAAGCCACGACGGCGTGAGTCAGATCAGTATCGTCCCGATCAATACGATCGACTCGATGTTTCTGGCGCGCCTCTCGTCGTGCCTGGAGGAACGGTTTCTCTTCCCGGCGATTGTGCGCGCGAGCTTGCACGTCCCGAAGGCGGCGCTCAACAGCGTCCGCAAGCAGCTCTTTCTGAGCTCGATCTTGCATCGCATCGCTCAAGCGCATCCCGTCGAAGAGGGCCTGGTTCTGGGGATCACCGACTACGATCTCTACAAAACCTCGCATCAGTTCATCTTCGGCGGCGCCGACGAGACGCAGCACTGCGCGGTCGTCTCGATCCATCGGCTCCGGTCTGAATTCTACGGCGAGCAGGGCGATGAAAACGTCCTGTTCCAGCGGACGTTGAAGGAAGCGGTGCACGAGCTCGGTCACGTCTTGGGACTGCGGCACTGCTTCAACGCGCGCTGCGCGATGTACGCGACCAATTCGATCTACGACGCCGACAACAAGCAATCGTACTTCTGCGACTCGTGCGACAAGCGCAGCCGTGCCAATCGGGAGGCTAAATAACGGTAGCGTCGGCGAGAGTGACGACGCGCTCTGCGCCGGCGTGATGCACGACGAGCGTCCCGTCCGGTCCCAATCGTAATCCGGCAGCCGTAAATTCCTCGGCGCTCTCGTCGAGCCGCAGCCGGTACGTTTCGCCCGCGAGGTGAGCGCGCAGCTCCCAGGCCGCGACGAGCTCGAGAGGCCTCTGCAAAAGCGGCCAGTACGCGTGGTACGTTTTCAAAAGCGTTATGAGGAGCTGGTCGCGCGAAATCGCCGGAGCGTGATCGGAGAGAAAGGCCGCATCGATTCCTTCGAGATCGTGGCTCTGCGCGGGCCGAATGACGTTGATCCCGATCCCGCAACCGGCGCGCGCGGCCTCGCCGCTGATCCGAGAGGTGCACAGGATCCCGGCGCACTTCTTTCCGCCGAGCAGGACGTCGTTCGGCCAGCGCAGCCGCGGCGCGACCCCGGCCGCGTCCTCGATCGCTTCGTACGCGCAAATCCCGGCCCAAAAGGGGACGGCCCAAAGCTGCGTAGCGGGGATCGTCCCGGCGAGGATCGTCGTCACCAGCAGAGAGGACCCGGGCGGCGCAATCCAGCGCCGTCCGGCCTTGCGCCCGGCACCGTCCGTTTGGAAATCGGCACAGATCGTCAGCCCCGCGCTCGAGGGATCGCCCAGGAGCTCTAGCGCGTCGTCGTTCGTGCTCCCGGTCGTCGCTCGGAAATCGACGCGATCGAAGCGCGTCCCCGCCAGTGCTCGGACGATTGCCTCGTCGTCGAATTGAGAGGCCCCGCCGTTCTGATCCACGTAACCCCCTGCGCTATGCCAATGGAAAGAACGCTGATTCTTTGTAAGGGAGACGCCGTCGTGCGCGGCTTGGTCGGTGAGATCATTGCGCGCTTGGAGCGGCGAGGATACGGCCTGGTCGGCCTCAAGCTGATGGAGGTCGACGAAGGACGCGCCAAGCGCCATTACGCCGAACACGAGGGAAAGCCGTTTTTTAAGGGGCTCGTCGAGTACATCACGAGCGTTCCGGTCGTCGCGATCGTCGTCGAAGGGAGTGACGCGATCGAAGGTTGCCGGGCGGCGATCGGCGCGACGAATCCGATCAAAGCGGCGCCGGGTTCGATTCGGGGCGATTTCGGTCAGACGATCGGGCGCAATCTCGTTCACGGCAGCGATTCGCCCGAGAGCGCGAAGCGCGAGATCGCGATTTGGTTCGAACCGGACGAGTTGTTCGCGCGTCCGACCGTTCTGCACGACTGGCTCGTGAGCAACTGATGGAGCGCCCTGCCATCGAGCGCGTCCACGCGCGTGAGGTCCTCGACTCCCGGGGGAATCCGACCATCGCGGTCTTGGTGACGACGAACTACGGTGCCTTCGCCGAGGCAATGGTTCCGTCGGGCGCTTCCACCGGCGCACACGAAGCGCACGAGCTGCGCGACGGCGACGAAGCCCGTTATAATGGAAAGGGCGTGCGGAAAGCGGTCGACGCGGTCAACGATCTGCTCGGCCCGACCCTCGAAGGCCTTGACGTGACGGCCCAGCGCGAGATCGACGAACAGTTGATGGAGATGGACGGGACCGAGAACAAATCGAACGTCGGCGCGAACGCGCTCCTGGGGATCTCACTCGCCGTCGCGCGCGCCGCCGCGGCCAGCCTTGGGATCCCGCTCTACCGGTATTTGGGCGGGCCGACCGCGACGACGTTGCCCGTCCCGATGATGAACGTCATCAACGGGGGCAGGCACGCCGACGGCGCGCTGCAGTTCCAGGAGATCATGATCGTCCCGCTCGGGGCGCCGTCGCTGACCGAAGCGGTCCGCTACGGCGCGGAGACGTTTCATGCCCTCGGAAAGCTTCTTCGCGATCGCAAGCTGTCGACGCTCGTCGGCGACGAGGGCGGTTATGCGCCGCCGCTCGATTCGATCGATCAGGCGCTGAAGCTATTAATAGAGGCAATCGAAAAGGCCGGCTACAAGGCGGGCGACGAGATCGCGATCGCACTCGATTCGGCGGCGACCGAGTTTTACCGCGACGGGAAATACTATCCGCATTTGCCCGATCATCCGATGAACGCCGCCGAGATGGTCGGCATGTACGAGGGCTTGGTGAAGAACTATCCGATCGTTTCGATCGAGGACGGGCTAGCCGAGGACGATTGGGACGGCTGGAAGCTCTTGACTCAACGGCTCGGAGCGCGCGTTCAGCTCGTCGGCGACGATCTGCTCGTTACGAACGTGAAGCGGCTCGAGCGCGGAATTCGCGAGCGCGCTGCCAACGCGATCTTGATTAAGGTCAATCAGATCGGGACGCTGTCCGAAACGATTGACGCAGTCGAGACGGCGCACCAAGCCGGTTGGCGCGCGGTGATCTCGCACCGCTCGGGCGAGACGGCCGACACGACGATCGCCGATCTGGCCGTCGCGACTGGGGCCGGACAGATCAAGACCGGTTCGCTCGCCCGCAGCGACCGGGTTGAAAAATACAATCGTTTGATGGGGATCGAAGAAGAACTCGGTCGAACGGCCCGCTATCCGGGACGCCGCGCTTTCGCCGGAGCGTAAACGAAGGGAACCGTCATGGCCGCGAAGCTCAATCACCTTGCAATCGTCACCGAGAACTACACGCTCTCCGGGACGTTCTATCAGGAGCTTTTCGGCCTGCGTGCGTTCAGCAGCTCGCGCAAATCGATCGCCGGGCGGGCCTATGCGGTGCACGACGGCTACGTCGGGATCAACCTGAATCCGCGGTCGGCCGGCAGAGCGGCGCGCTTCGATCACTTCGGAGCGGAGGTGACCGACGTCGACGCTGCCTTCAAACGGCTGGAAAAGCACGGTGTGGAATGGCTCAAACGCCCGTCGAACCGGCCGTTCGCGAGTTACACCACGCACGATCCCGACGGCAACATCTTCGACCTATCGCAAAAGGACGCCGAAAATCGGGCTGACGTCTACGCCGAGAGCGGCAAGCCCTTGACCGAGCGGCACGTCGATCATTTCGCACTGCGAACGATGCGCCCGAAGGGGATGGCGGAGTTCTACTGCGACGTCTTGGGCCTCGAGCAGCATACCAACGGTGACGCCAATTATTACCTCAGCGACGGACATATCACGCTCGTCATCATGCCCTGGCACATTACGGACTTCGCCGGAACGGGGATCGCCGGAGCAGCGCTCGATCACATCGGATTCGCTGTCGAGAACCTCGAAAAGTTCAAAGCCGACGTCGCGACGCTGACCGACAGCAACCCGCGCCTCGCGCCCTACCCCTTCGAGTCGGGCGCCGAAGGCAAAGTGCGCGCCGAGCTCGAGCGCAAGAGCTGTCAGCGCTGCCAATACCTGCTCGCCGACGTCGACGGAGTGTTCCTATCCGCCCGCTCCTAGCGCTCGTCGCGTGCCTCGCGCTCGCGACGAGCGTCCCGGCCGCCGCGCAAAATGCGCTCACCGAGCTGCAGTTCGCGATCGTTAGCCCGACAGCCGTCGA
>Ga0209415_10002167_pt1 | contig 37097 bp, 38 predicted proteins | sample PeaSoiSIISIP2007_FD_187696 | JGI IMG/M metagenome (GOLD analysis project Ga0209415, IMG submission 187696) | Peat soil microbial communities from Weissenstadt, Germany - SII-SIP-2007 (SPAdes) (version 2) | ecosystem: Environmental > Terrestrial > Soil > Wetlands > Peat | place: Germany... | reverse complement strand
TCGGCTTGCAGAGCCAATTGTGGACTGGAATGTCCCGGCTCAAGTTCAGGGAATTCAGGGTGACCTGGTAGAACTAATCGCATCAATAAAATCTGATCCAGCGTTACGCGACCGCCGTTCGCAGGGGAAAACGGCCACCACCTTGGCAATCCAAATGGATTCAAAGGCTGCCAAATGGCTTTACGAGATGCTGGGAGCGTTAGGCCGCTCCATGGGTTGGTTGCCGCAACAATGAGCCGGATACCGAGCCTCAGCGCGTTCAGTCTGAGATTTGGTGTTGGCATTGCCGTCGCCATGATTCTTCTTGCCTCTTTATCCGCTCACGCCGAAGGTTTCACAGGCCTAGAACTCTACAAAGTATGTAACAACGGTTACGGTCGTCCCGACGACAAAACCATTTGCATCGCATATATTCGCGGTTTTTCTGATGGTCTATGGGAAGGCATTGGCATAGGGCAAATGGTCGCCGAAAAAGGAAGGCGCGCGTGCATCCCAAATCTTTTAACCAGTGAACCTGTCAACCCCGAACAAGCGGAATTGATCATCAAAAAATTCCTTGCGGATAATCCGGGGCGGCTCGGTGAGCCCGCAGTTCTTTTAGCATTCGATGCATTCGTCAAGGCGTTCCCATGTCGGTCGGCTCCATAGCTTTCAATGCGTTGCTCGCGGCTGAAATAGCTTGCTGTTGGATAGGTCGGTTTGGGCTAGTCAGAAGATTAAAAAGGGGATGTGTGAATGGCGGATTCGGTGTCATTAGCGCCTGATAAAGCGGATGCGAAGCAAACAAAGCCGGATTGTTTGGGGTCTGTAGCGCATAGAGCAACGACGCTAAAGGGATCGAGTTTGCGGATGATTCCATGCGCGATGACCTCCTAGACGCAAAAGCCGCCGTTGATTGGGCCGTATCCAATTTCCCAGCCTTTCAGAACAAGTTCGCTTCTTGGCTCAAGGCAAATATCAGCGTAGCTCTCAAAGAGATGGATACGCATGCCACGCACAATGTCATAGTAGCGATTGAAAAAGAGCCTCTCCCTTTCGCGTTCAGCGTCGAAGCGGGTGCCTATGTCAACGTCATCAGAAGCGCCCTTGATATCCTCGCGGGTGCTTTGGCGAACCGCCACGGCATACCGCACCCAGACAGGATCTATTTCCCAGTCGCCCGTTCCTTGGATGAGTTTAGGAGCCGTAATTACAAGGGCGCGGAACTTGTAAAGCGGCTGCCCGACATGGAACGTGGTATCATCGAATCTCTGAAACCTTATCAGGGAGGGAATGACGCCCTTTGGGCACTCCATCAACTCGATATTGTGCGTAAGCACCACCGATTGCTCGCGGTCAATCATGCTCCCGCCAGGTTCGGCCTTATTGGTTCGTTCAGAAAGGAAGATTTGGTTTTCCCGCGAACTGCTACCGGCTATATGGCGGCAGATGACGAAACCGTATTGGTTCTCTTGGCTAAGGGAACTCCTAAACCCAATCTGCAATACACCCCTGAGATATTCGTCGCAGAGATTGACCCTCCTATCAGAGAACCAATTATTGCAGCGTTGAGTAAGTTCGCGAGCCTTGCGAATTCGATCATCGAGCTGTTCGACGCACCCTAGGCGCGCGAAATCATCGCGCTCAACACTAAGTGCCGGGCACGCTATGCGGGTCGCTCCGATTGGAGTCCGCGCGCGCATGCTCGCGATTATAAGAGAGACTGTACGCAAATGCTAGAGTCGCGGCGCTATCGGCTACCCTGTCGTCATCTCATTGATATTTATAGAGAACCGGCCTGTCACGCCCTCACATACTAGCCGTTGTTATACCTACGTCAAGGGCACAATACCGCAAGATACGGTCAATCATCGAGGCCGGCAGCGTGCAAAAGTTAATTTCTACAAAACGAAGCCAATTTATGCCAATAAATCAGTCACTTAGGGTTTTGGCCAGCGCGCAGAATTCCTCGATCGTGAGCTCTTCCGCCCGGGCGGTGCCGGGGATGCCGGTGGCGGCGAGGAGAGCCGCGGTATCGCCGCCCAGGCTCTTGAGGCTCTGGCGCAGCATCTTGCGGCGCTGGCCGAAGGCGGCGGCGGTGACCCTTTCGAGATCCTCCATCCGGCATTGGCCGAGCGGCGCCGATCGCGGCGTCAAGCGCACGAGTGTCGAGGTGACCTTGGGCGGCGGCACGAAGGCCCTGGGCGGCACGTAGAAGACGCGCTCGACATGGCACAGCCATTGCGCCAGCACCGCAAGCCGCCCGTATTGCGGCGTGCGGCGCTCGGCCGTCAGCCGCTCGGCCACCTCCTTCTGAAACATGAGCACGAACCCGGCATAGGAATCGATCTGCCGGAGCCAGCCGATCAGCAGCGGCGTCGCGATGTTGTAGGGCAGATTGGCGACGATCTTGCGCGGCGCTGCTGCGAGGGTGGCGGGGTCGATGGCGAGCGCATCGGCTTCGACGACGGTAAGCCGGCCGGGAAAGGCGGCGGCAAGCTCGGCGAGCGCGGCGATGCAACGCCGGTCGCGCTCGATGGCGACGACGCGGCGCGCGCGTTCGAAGAGAAGCGCCCGCGTCAGGCCGCCGGGGCCGGGTCCGATTTCGATCACGTCGCAGCCTTCGAGCGGCGCCGCCGCGCGCGCGATGCGGCGCGTGAGGTTGAGATCCAAGAGAAAATTCTGGCCGAGGCCTCGTCTGGCGTCGAGCGAATGGCGGCGGATGATGTCGCGGAGCGGCGGCAGCGCGGGCTGCGGCTCGGGCTGGGCGGGCAAGCTCAGCCGGCGGGGCTCAAAACGGCGCGGCGGGCCGCCATCTTGCCGGCGAGATCGAGCGCGGCGATGAGGCTCGCGGGATTGGCGACGCCCTGTCCGGCGATGTCAAGGGCCGTGCCGTGGTCGGGCGAGGTTCGGATGAAGGGCAGGCCCAAGGTGACGTTGACGCCGCGGTCGAAATCGATGGTCTTCAATGGAATGAGCGCCTGGTCGTGATACATGCAAAGCGCGGCGTCATAATGGCGGCGCGCCGCGGCATGAAATAGGCTGTCGGCCGGCGCGGGACCCGAAACCGCAATGCCGTCGCTTTTGAGGATCGCAATCGCCGGGGCGATGATCTCGATCTCTTCGCGGCCGATCGTCCCGTGCTCGCCGGCGTGGGGATTGAGACCGGCGACGGCGAGGCGCGGGCGCGCGATGCCGAAGTCGCGTTCCAGCGCCGCAGCGGCGATGCGTCCGGTGGCGACGATGTCCGCACTCGTCAGGCTCGCGATCGCGGCGGCGAGCGGCAGGTGCACGGTCACGGGCACGACGCGCAGGCCCGGACAGACCAGCATCATCACCGGGCGCGAGCCCGCGAGCTCGCCGAGGAACTCGGTATGGCCGGGGTGGCGAAATCCGGCGGCGTAGAGCGTCTCTTTCTGAATCGGATTGGTGACGAGTGCCGCGGCGCGGCCCGCCCGCACCAGCGCCACTGCCATCGTGATCGACTGGATCACCGCCGGCGCATTGGCGGGATCGGGTTGACCCGGAACCGCCGCGCGGGGCAAGGCCAGTGTCAGGACCGGCAGGCCGTGGGCGAAGGCGGCTTGCGCTTCCTCGGGCGCGCCGATGCGCCGGATCGGCACCGTCCAGTCCAGCTTGGCCGCCAAGCGCTCGAGCCGCGCCGGGTCGTCGATCGCGAAGAAGCTCGGCAACCCGGCCTCGCGCCGTTGCTGCCAGGCGGCGAGCGCGATCTCGCCGCCGATCCCCGCCGGCTCGCCCATCGTGAGCGCCAGCGGCGCCGTCATCCCCGGATGTCCACGTAGGCGCCGCGGCGGAGATCGCTCAGGTAGCGTCGGGCGAGCGCATCGAGCCGCTGCCGCCCGAGATTCTCGCGGATCTGATCGGCGGTCGGCAGGCTGGCGGGATCCTGGCGCTGGCAAACCATGACGACGCCGAGCCCGTCATGCAGCGGCAGCGGCTTGCTCGCCTCGGACGGCTTGAGCGCAAGAACCTGCTGCCGCTCCTCCGCCGGCAGATCGCTGGCGCGGATGTCCGGGACTTGGCGCGACAGTTGCGGCGCGCGTTCCTGCCCGAACTTCGCCATGTCGGCGCAGCTCTTGGCCCCGTCCGACACCTCCAGGGCCTGCGCCTGGGCATGCTGGCGCTCTTCCGGCGTCGCATTCGGCGCGACCGGGAAGACCACCTCGACCAGCGACAAGTGAATCTGTTCCGGCGAGCTGTCGCCGAGCGTCTGACGGTCCATGACATAGAGGAGGTAGTATCCGGCCGTCGTCCGGATCGGATACGACATCTCGCCGGGGTTCATCTTCTGCAGCGCTTCGCCCAGGAGCGGACTCAGCTCGCTCGGCGTGACCCAGCCGATGTCGCCGCCCACCGCCGCGCTCGGCGATTGGGAGAATTGCTGGGCGACGGCGGAGAAATTGGCGCCGCCGCGGATCTGCTCGATGAGCCGGTCGGCCAGGCGCTTGACGTCATCGGCCTGGCTCGGATTGTCGATGGCGAGAAAGATTTCGGCGACCCGATTTTCCGGCTTGCCCACCTCCGTCTTGAGCCGTTCCATCGACTCCTTCACTTGCTCGTCGGAGATGGTGACGTCCTGCACCAGGCGGTTGGTCACCACTTTCTCCCAGGCGAGCGACGCGGTGATCTGATCGACCAGCGAGGCGCGGGAAATGCCGGTCTGTTCGAGATATTTATCGAGCGCGCCCTTGGGCATGTTGTTGCGCTGCTCGATCTGGGCGAGCGCGGCGTCGATCTGGTCCTTCGGGATGGTGACATTGAGGCGCTTGGCCTCCTGCATCTGCAGCCGCTCGTCGATCAGCTGGCGCAGCACGCGCGGCTCGATGCGCTTGCGATTTTCCGGGGTATCCTGCATGCCCGAGGAACGCATCACCAGGACGAGGCGCGCGGTGACGTCGTCGTGGGAAACCACCTCGTCATTGACGACGGCGGCGATCCGCGTCTCCTGGCCGATCGCGGCGGCGGCACAGGTCGCGATCAGAAAAAGCGCAACAATCCATCTCATGAACATCGCCAAAGCCATTTCCGTGCGGAAGCGAAGAATACCGCGTCGGCGGCTCCCTGTCGCCGGGGATTCGAGCCCCTAACTGCCGCTTTCCGAGAAGGCGCGCGCGCCAATTTCGCCGAGGTCCTTGAAGACGAAGGTGATCACCATGGAGACGCCGGGGTGCACATCGCCGATGCTGATGCCGGATTGGGTCAACGATGCGATCACCGCGAAGCAGTCGTCGCGGTAGGTGACCGTTGCGCCGGAATTGATCGTGGCGCCGTTGCCGCCCGCGACGTTGCGCGTATCGGTCAGCGCGAATGACCAGTACCGCGTCAGCGCCGCCGTGAGGCCGGTGCTGATCTGGTCTCCCGTAATCGGCGCTCCCGGCTGCGGGGTCACGATGCCGGGAATTTGCCGGATCGAGATGTAGCTCAAATTGACGCGCAAATTGGTGGGGCCGATGCTGATGCTCGCCTCTTGGCGCCGCATCGCCAAATCATCGCGGTCGAGGCGATAGCGATAGACGAAGTCGAGGAACTTACCGGTCGACAGCACGACCCGCCCGACCACGTCGGAGCGGCGGTAGCTGAGTCCGGAGCCGGGTGCGAAGGCGCTCGCCTGCTGAAAGCGATAGCTTTCGCCGATGAGCGTTTCCCAGCGGCCGAGAGAGAGCGTGTTGAGCTCGCCGCGGAGGCCGTAGTCGACGCGCTGGCCCGTGTCGATGAGGTCGTAGCCGGGAAAGCGATTGGGCACGAACAGGCTGGTTTCGTCGAACTCGAAGCCTTGGCTGTCTTCGTTCGGAATGGCCGCCGGATTGCCGCCATTGGGTCCGGCGACGACGGCCGCGATCGGCTCGATGAGGGCGTTGCCGCTCGCGCCGGTGCGGACCCAGGGGTAGTTCCATTTCAGCGACATTTGCGGGAATACGCGGCCGGCGAATTCGGTATGGGTCGAGGTGTCGGTTGGCTCGAGCAGCAGGTTGTTCGACGAATAGCCGTCGGTGCGCAGGCTCGCGATGAAGCTGTAGCGATCGCCGATCGGTCCGCTGAACGGCAGCCGCCAGTCGGAGCCGAGCGACAGCCGGCGCGTGTCCGTGCCGTGGGGGTGCGCCAAATTGATGACGTTGCCCTGCAGCCCCAATCGCCCGCCCAGCCGGTCGGGATCGCTGATCCAGCCATAGGTCGCCACGGGAAGGACGAACGGCGATGCCGAATCGCCGACTTCGGGGTTGAGGCTTTGAAAGCCGTAGGCGCTGATGTTGGCGTAGCTGTTCGCGCCGAAATTCTCGCCATAGAGCCGGCTGGTGAGGAAATTCTGCGGCGTCGGGAAATGATAGCGCAGCATGTAGGTCAAGTCCGACTCGCGCTGCAGGTCAAAGCCGGTGCGCCAATTATCGTCGAGATCCAACTCGCCGCTGCCGAACACATGGCCGCGGGTCGAGGAGGGCGGCGGCGTCGGGTTGGTCGTCGAGATGGCGCCGCCGCCGGCATCGAAGGCGACGCTGCCGTCGACCTGCAGCTTGCCGTCGCCGAAGCGTTCACGGTACTGACCGTCGAGCACCTGGCCGGCCTTGGTGGTGAAGATCGGGCGGAAGGTCGCGTCCTTGTCGGGGCCGAGCACCCAATAATAGGGAATGGTCGTGTGGTAGCCGAGCGTGTTGCCGGTGCCGACGGTGGGCGGCAGGAAGCCGCTCTGCCGCTTCACCGACGGATCGGGGTGCGAGAAATAGGGCGCGTAGAAGACGGGAATTCCGGCGATTTCCATCACGGCGTCGCGGTACTCGACGGTCTGGCTCACCTTGTCGTCGACGATCTGCTCGGCCTTGATCTGCCACAGCGGCGGGGCGCTCGGATCATCGCGGCAAAGCTCGCACGGCGAGAAGACGCCGCGGCGCATCTCGATGCGCTTGCCCCCGACGCGCCGGCCGGTATTGGCCGCCAGCCGCGAGCGGTCGGAGAGCAGCATTCGCACATCCTTGATGAAGCCATCGCGCATGTCGTCGTGCAGTTCGATGAAATCGGCGAAGACGATGTCGCCCGTCGGCTGCAACAGGCTGACATGACCCGAGGCGGTGACGGTGTCCGTGCGCTGGTTGTAGGTCACGGTGTCCGCGAGCAGGATCTGGTCCTCTTGACTGATCTCGACATTGCCCTTGGCGATGACGAGCCCGAGTTCCCGATCGAATTGCATCTCGTCGGCGCTGAAGAGGAGCGGCGCATGCGAGTTGCCGAGGGTGCGCGGGGCCTCGTTGGCGGCGCGCACTTGCGGAGAGGAAGGCAGCAGCGCGAGCGAGGCGATCAGCGAGAGAGCCGCGGCGCGCCGCATGCGTCTCAGCCGTCCTCGAGGTGCAGCAGAAGGGTCACGCCGAGCAGGCAGCTGACGCCCGCCGGGGTCCAGGCCGCGAGGGAAAGCGGAATGGTCGCCGACAAGCCCAGCGCGAAGACCACGTCCGAGAGGAAGTAGAGAGCGAAGCCGCTGGCGATACCGCCGGCGATCATCAAAGTGGCGCCGCCGCGGCGCTGCATGCGCAAGCTGAAGCTCGCGCCGATCAGGACGATGGCCGCGAACAGGAAGGGCCGCGCGAGGAGCGCGTCGAAATAGAGACGATGGCGCTGCGCCGAGAAGCCGGAGTTCTCGAGCAGGCGGATGAAGCCCGGCAGCTCCCAGAACGACATCGTCTCGGGCGAGGCGAAGCTTTCCTGGATCTTGCGCTGCGTGAGATTGGTCGCGACCTCCGTGCTCTCGAACGGCGCGGGTTGCTTGCCGGGAAGCCATTCTGTGCCGTTGCGCACTTCCCATTTGCCGGTAACGAGGCGCGCTTCTTGCGCGTCGATCCGCCGGCTGAGCCGCCGATCGTCCGCGAGGAACAGGAACATCACCCCGCGCAGCGTCCGCTCGCGCGCCTGGAAATAGTCGGCATGGACCACCGAATGATTGCCGGCGTCGTCGCTTTGGCGCAGCCAGAGGCCGGAATGCGACAGGGTGAGCTGGTCGCCGCCGCCGCGCAGAACCCGCTCGTCGAGCCGCTCGTAGCCCGCCTGCATGACCGATGCGATGGGGTTGAACACGGTGACCACCAGCACGCCGACAAGAAAGGCGCCGGACAAGGGCGGCGTCAGGAACTGCCATACCGAGACGCCGGCGGCCCGCGCCACGACCAGCTCGTTGCTCCGCGTCAGGCGCCAGAAGGCCATCATCGTGCCGAACAGAATGGCGAACGGCAGGATCTGCTGCGCCATATAGGGCTGCTTCAGTGCCGCCATCTCGAAGAGCATCATCAGCGTGGCGTCGGGCTTGGTTCCGGCGCGGCGGATGAGCTCGATGTAGTCGAGCAGAAAGACGATCACGAGCATCGCCAGGAAGACGCTGCCGCACCAGCCGAAGAACTGGCGGGCGATGTAGCGGAACAGCATCTTCCACGGCGACATGAACGACCTATCTCGCTGGTCGCGGGATCAGGCGGATCGGAAGGTCTCCCGCCGCATCGCGCCACAGGAACCACAGCAGCGCGGCAATCGGAATGAGCGCGTTGACGTAGAGAAGCGGCACGGCAACATCGGATCGCCCGGCGAGATCCTTGAGCCCGATGTCGAAGAGCTCGAGCAGGAAAGCGAGGCCGATGGCGACCAGCACGCGCCGGGGTTGCCCGCGCCGATTGAATTCGCCGGACAGCAGGCACAGGATCGGCAGCGCTGCCATCGACAGCGCGGTGAGAGGTCCAGCGAGCCGCAGGTTGAGCTCGACAAAGAGCGCGCGTGCCGAATCGGGGCTGGCCCCCGCCGCCGGAAACAAGAGCTCGCTGGTGTAGCGCTCGTCGGGCTGGCGGTCCCGCCCACCCGGAACATCGCCGAATTCCGAGAGATCGAGCGTGTATCGCGTGAAGCTCAGAACGGTGAGGTGCCCGTCGAGATTGTTGCGCTGCTGCCGCGTGCCGTTGACCATGAGCATGCGCGGTCCATCCGGAGTGTCCACGACCGCGCCGCGTTCGGCAAAGACGGTGACCGGCTTTTCCGGATCGCGCGTGTCGTAGATCAGCAGGCTCACCAGCTCGCCGGCGGCGTTGCGGCTCGTCACATAGACCATGAGTCGGTCCGACAGCGTGTTGAACACGCCTTCCTGGATCAGCACCGAGGCGAAGCGGTTCCGGATCTTGAACTGCAGGTCCTTGAAGCCGCGATTGGCCGCCGGCAGCATGTAGAGCGACAGCGCGTAAAGCAGGATGGTCGCGCCGATCCCGACGATGAGCGCGGCGCGGGCCAGCGCCGACTGGCTCATCCCCGCGGCGCGCATTACCACGAGCTCGCTCTCGGCGATGAGCTTGTTGTAGACGAAGAGCACCGCGACGAAGACTGCGATCGGCAGCACGACCTCGATGAAGCGCGGCAGGATGAGCAGCGCCAGATAAAGGAAAAGCCCGGCGGACAGGCCGCGATTCACGATGAGGTCGACGAGCCGGAGGGACTGTACCAGCCAGACGGCGACGCTGAACGCCGCGCAGACGAAGAGCGTGACGAACGCCGTCTGGTGCAGCATGTACCGCGTGATCCGGTTCATCGCGCCGGATTATACGGGCGCCCTCCTGCCGCAGCCTAGCCCGGATTTCATCGGGCGAGCCGGGCGCGCCACTTGCGGGGGCGGCGGCGGCATGGAACTCTCGGCCGATGACTCCGGATTTCGACCGCGGGCTCTCGTTTCGCGCCTTTGCGGCGCTGTTCGCGGTGCTTCTTGCGGCGTCGAGCGCGCCGCTGCTGGCTTGCGACATCCTGCCGCTGGTCGATTATCCCAATCATCTCGCGCGCGTGCAGCTGCTGGCAAGCCTGGCGCAATCGCCGGTTCTCCAGCAGTTCTACACACTCGCTTGGCGGCCGATTCCCGATCTGGCGATCGACCTCGTCGCCCCGCCACTGCTGCGGTTCCTGCCGCTCCTGCCAACGGGAAAGCTGTTCGTCCTGGCGAGTTTCGCCCTGATGGCGGGCGGCGCCGCGGCGCTCCACCGCGTGCTTTTCGGGCGCTGGTCGGCGTGGCCCTGCCTGGCCTTTCTGCTGCTCTACGGGCGGCTGCTGCTCTGGGGTCTGCTCAATTATTTGTTCGGCATCGGCCTGGCCGTGGCCGCGCTGGCCGGTTGGATCGCCCTCGCCGAGCGCGGCAATGCCGTCCGAATCGTGGCCGGGACGATCTTTGCGCTCGCGGTCTATTTGGCGCATCTGATGGCGTTCGGCGTCTATGCCGTACTGCTGCTGGGCTACGAAGCGGGCCAGTTGCTGCGCCGGCGAGCGCCGCTCCGAGCTTGGTTCCGGGCCGTGGCCGTCGCGGGCCTGCCGCTCGCGGTGCCGCTCGCCATCATGGCCCTTGCGGGCAACGGCGGCGGCGGCGGCGGCGTGAGCTTCTCGCATCCCTGGCGCAAGCTCGATCTGCTGTTCAGCGTCTTCGATCTCTACCATCGGCCCTTCGATGTCGCCTGCTTCGTGCTGGCGGTGATCGGGCTCGGCTGGGCCTATTGGCGGCGCTGGATCGCGCTCGCGCCGGCAATGGTTGTGCCGCTGGCGCTGCTTGCGATGGTCTATTTGGCAATGCCAACTCAGCTCCTCGGCGCCTCCGGGGCGGACCGAAGGCTGCCTCTGGCGCTGTTCCTGACGCTTTTCGGAAGCAGCGCCTGGGTCCCGCCGCGGCCGCGACTCGAGCGGCTCTATCTCGGCGCCGCTGCCGCCATGCTGGCGCTGAGGCTCGCCACCGTTATGGCGAGCTGGCAGACGAGCGACAGCGACTATCGTGCGCTGCTGGCGGAACTCGACCGCATCCCCATCGGCAGCCGCATCGCGGTCGCATATTCCGAGGGCGCGGTGAACGTGGTGGCGACGCCTTTGACGCATTTTCCCGTGCTCGCCGTGGCGCGCCGCCAGGCCTTCGTGCCGACGCTCTTCGCCCAGGCGGGGCAACAGCCGGTGACCTTGCTTCCGCCCTTCCAAGCGCTGGCCCAGCGCCTCTCGCCCGATTCGCTCTGGGCGGCCTTTGTCACCGGCGCGGCGCCACTCGATTCCGACCGGCGCGCCGCGCTCGCGGAGTATGACTACGTCGTCTTCACCGACCGCGAGCCCTTCGCGCTCGCCAGCACGGCCGGGCTCGAGCTTGCCTTTCAGGCGCGGCGCTTTGCCCTTTATCGGGTGGCGCAGCTTGACGGAGCCGGTGGCCGCCGGTAGGACCGGCGCGCCGCCGCAGCCGCCTGCAACGATCGACCGATGCTTTTGCTGATCCCGAGCTGGCTCGATCTCGCGACTTGGGCGGGGGTGGTTTTCGCGAGTTTGGCGCTCATCGGCTTCGGCCGATTGTTGTCGGCGGGTAACGCGCCGCCGGAGACCGCGCTCATCGCCGGCTGGGGCGGAGCGGCGTTGCTGCTGACGCTCTGGGGCATTCTCACGCCGGCATCTTTGCGCTGGCCCGCGCTGGTCGTGGTGCTCTGCGGCTTGATCGGGCAAGCGCTGCCGCGGCTCAGGCTTTCCGCTGCCGATTGGCTGAGCCTGCTGCGGCTCGCCGTCGTCGCGTTGCCGCTCATTGCGATCATGGCGAGCGCCAGGCCGAGCCTGCCGGACACCTTCCTCAACCTGTTGCCCAACGCCGCCTATCTCTACGACCACGCCAGCTTTCCGGCCGACGCCCGCCCGCCGGCCTACTCCTACTTGCCGGGTGCGCCCTATAATTTGCAGCTCGCCGCCTTCATCGCGTCGCTGATCACGCCCGGCTTTCCCCCGAGCGCGCTCATTGGCCTCAACCTCGTGTTGCAGCTTGCCGCCGCGCTGCTGCTCGCGCGCCTCATTGGCGCCGGCGAAGACGATCGCCGCGCGCCGTCCTGGAGTGCGAGCGCGCTGGGCTTCTTGCTGGCGATGGCGCTCAATCCCGGTTTCGTGCCGCGCTATTACCTCTCCGGCTACAGCGAGGCCGGGGTCGCGGTCACGTTGGCCTTCGCCGGCTTTCTTGCGGCGCGGCTTGTTGATCGCGCCGCCTCCGGCGGCCCGATCGGAATGACGGCCTGGCTCCTGGCGCTGTCGCTCGCCGCGCTGGTCAACATCAAGCAGGACAGCATCGCGCTGGTGCTGGGCCTTTTGGTCTCGGCCGCGCTGCTGGCGCTGGCGGCGCGCTCACCGGCGCGGCGGCAGGCGCTCGGCGCGCTCGCGCTCGCCGCACTGCCGGCGCTGCTGCTTTATCTCGGCTGGCGCTGGTATGTGCTCGGCCATTTCGCCGAGGGCGAACTCAAGCCGCTGCCGGTCGCGCAATGGCAGCTGCGCGCGCTGCCGCTTATTCTCCAGCACATGCTCGGCGCGACCGGCGAGAAGATCGTCTTCTTCGGGGCGCTCGCTTCCGTGTTCGTGATTCTGGCGCGGCGGCTGCTGCGGCGAGAGCTCGGCCTCGCCACCGGGACGGCGACGCTGCTCTTCGGCGTCTTCGTCATCTACAACGCCGCGCTGGTCCTTGCCTATGTCGCGTCCTTCGTCGGCGAGATGGGGACCGGTGCGCATTCCTACTTCCGCTACAACACGCATCTGGCGCTGCTGTTGATGGTGGCGATCGTGCTGCTGGGGCGCGAAACGCCTTGGGTCGAGCGTTGGGCGCAGCGCGCGCGAGTGCGGCGCGTCGCTCCTGCCGCGCTCGTCTTCGCCGCGCTCGCCGCGCCGATCGCGTTCTTTCCCTTCCTGCGCTTCGATCTCGAAGTGCCGCAGCTCCGCACCTGGCGCCTCGCGCAGGAGACGGCTTCCCGCATCGCGGACCGCGAGCGGCTGGCGCTGGTGCTGCCGGGCGACAATGGCAGCGTCGCTGCCATGCTCGAGGGGTTGCTGCGCATGACGCGGCCGCGGCGGCCCGACATCGAGGTCACGGTTGAGCGCTCCTTCGACGCAAATTCCTTGGCCGCGCTCGATGCGGCGGGCATTCGCCTGGCGCTGCTGTCCTGCGCGCCGGCGGGGGTCGCGGGCGTTCCGGCGGGAGCGGCGGCGCTCCTCGAGCGCGGCGCATCCGGCTGGACCGCGCTCGCGGCCTGGCCTTATTCGCCGGTTCCGCGCGGCGCACGCTGGTCCAAGGTGATGGCCGCCGCGCCGCTCTGCCTTCCCGGTTGACACTCGGCGCCAATCTCCTCTATCGCCCGGCAACATCGCGCTCGGAAGGAAGTCGAGATGAAGATCGCTTTCGCCGCTCCGCGGCTGCCGCGCTCCGGCACCTTGGTGGTCGCCGTCATGGAGGACCGGAAACTGTCGCCGACGGCGCAGAAGCTCGACCAGGAGAGCGGCGGCGCGCTCACCCGGGCGATGGCGGCGAGCCGCTTCACCGGCCGCGGCGACGACACCTTGGCCGTGCTGGCGCCGGCGCATCTCGATGTTTCGCGCATCCTTCTCCTCGGCATCGGCAAGCCCGAAGCGGCCGAGCCGGTCGCGCGGCAGAATCGCGGCGGCCAGATCGTGGCGCAGCTCAATGCGGCGGGCGAGAAGCAGGCGGCGGTGGCCATCGACCGGCCGGGCGGCGAGGCGGCCGAGATTGCCGCGGACCTCGCCTTCGGCGCGCGGCTCAGGGCCTACCGCTTCGACAAGTACCGCACCAAGGAGAAGCCGGAGAAGAAGCCCACGCTCGAGGACCTGACCTTTCTGGTCGAGAATCCGGCCGCGGCGAAGAAGGCATTTCAGCCGCGCGACAAGGTGGCGGATGCGATTTGCTTCACCCGCGACATCGTCTCCGAGCCCGCCAATGTGATTTACCCGGAGACACTCGCCGAGGCCGCGCGCTCGCTCAAGCGGCTCGGCGTCGCGGTCGAGGTGCTCGACGAGAAGCAGATGAAGAAGCTGGGCATGGGCGCGCTCTTGGGCGTCGGCCAAGGCAGCGTGCGGCCGCCGCGCCTCGTGGTCATGCAATGGAAAGGCAATCCCAAGGCGGCGAACGCCGCGCCGCTCGCCTTCATCGGCAAGGGCGTGACCTTCGACACTGGCGGCATCTCGATCAAGCCGGCCGCGGGGATGGAGGACATGAAATGGGACATGGCCGGCGCCGGCGTCGTCATCGGGCTGATGCGGGCGCTCGCCGGGCGCAAGGCCAAGGTCAATGCGGTCGGCGTCGCGGGGCTCGTCGAGAACATGCCCTCGGGCATGGCGCAGCGGCCGGGCGACATCGTCAAGACCATGTCGGGCCAGACCGTCGAGGTGCTCAATACCGATGCCGAGGGGCGTCTGGTCCTTGCCGACGCGCTGTGGTACTGCCAGGACCGCTTCAAGCCGCAGCTCATGGTCGATCTCGCCACGCTCACCGGCGCGATCATGATCGCGCTTGGCCATGAGCATGCCGGGCTCTTCAGCAACAACGACGAAATGGCCGAGCGGCTCGTCGCCGCCGGCAAAGCGGTCGGCGAGAAGCTGTGGCGCCTGCCGCTCGCCGAGGCTTATGACAAGCTGATGGACAGCGACGCCGCCGACATCAAGAACATCAGCGGCAGCCGCGAAGCCGGCAGCATCACCGCGGCGCAATTCCTGCAGCGCTTCGTCAACAACGTGCCCTGGGCGCATCTCGACATCGCCGGCACCACCTGGTCGAAGAAGGATGCGCCCATCGTGCCGAAGGGCGCTACCGCCTTCGGCCTGCGCCTGCTCGACCGCTTCATCGCCGAGCATTACGAGGGATGAGCGAGGTCGGCTTCTATCACCTGAAGAGCTGGAGCCTGGAGCGCGCGCTGCCGCGGCTCTTGGAGCGGGCGCTCGCCGAGGGCCATCGCGTGGTGGTGATGGCGGGCTCCGAGGAGCGCACCGAGTCGCTCGATGCCCTGCTCTGGACCTACAATGACGAGAGCTTTCTGCCGCACGGCAGCGCCCGCGACGGCAACGCGGCGCGCCAGCCGATCTGGCTCACCACGGCCGACGACAATCCCAACCAGGCGAGCATGCTGGTGCTGCTCGACGGCACGCGCTCCGAACGTCTCGCCGAGTATCGGCGCGTCTGCGACATGTTCGACGGCAACGACGAGGAAGCGGTCGCCGCGGCGCGCGGGCGCTGGCGCGCCGCCAAGGATTCGGGCCACGCGCTCGTCTATTGGCAGCAGACCGAGGCCGGCTGGGAGAAGCGCGAGACGAGTTGAAGGCGGTAGCGCCGCCGGCTATAACCGCGCCGCTCTTGCACCTGCAAAGGAGTTCCAGCGCCGATGGCCAGCGAACGTACCTTGTCGATCATCAAGCCCGACGCGACGCGCCGGAACTTGACCGGCAAGATCAATGCCCGTTTCGAGGAGCGCGGTCTGCGCATCGTCGCACAAAAGCGCCTAACGCTCGCGCGTGATGAGGCCGAGCAGTTCTATGCCGTGCACAAGGAGCGCCCGTTCTTCGGCGATCTGGTCGCCTTCATGATTTCGGGGCCGGTGGTGGTCCAAGTGCTCGAAGGCGAGAATGCCGTGGCCGTGAACCGCGAGGTCATGGGCGCCACGGATCCCAAGAAAGCCGCTCCCGGCACGATCCGGCGGGATTTCGCCGAGTCGATCGAGGCCAATTCGGTGCATGGCTCGGATTCGCCCGAGAACGCACTGACCGAGATCGCCTTCTTCTTCGCGGGGATCGAGATTTGCCCCTGACGGGCTAGAGCAGGAAGTGCGCCATCAGCAGCAGCGTGATCACGATGATCGCCACCGTCCATCGCAACAGCCGGGCAAAGCCCTGCCATGTCGCAAGGTGGCGCTGATACTCTTGGTCCATCGTCATAACGACGTTCTCCGTTCTCCCTGGCTGGGCGCACCGTATCGCGCCTCGCCGGGGCGAGGCAAGTCTCGCGCCGCCGCCATGATCGCCCGCGCCAGCAGCACGCAATAGAACGGCAGCCACCAGAGCTGATAATTGTGGTGCGCCGACGGGCTCGCCAAAACGCCGGCGAGCGTGACCATAGCGCCGAGCCCGGCGCGGCCCGCGAGCGCCGGCGGATAGCGCCAGACATAGGCCCCGACGGCGATGACCAGAAGCGCGAGAGCGATGCGCGCGGGAGCGGCGCCCGCCGGGACAATGGCGAGCCAGCTCGTCGAATCCGGCAGGCGAAGCGCGTTGAACCGCACGACATTGTCGAAGAGCGCCGCGGGCGACCACAGCGCGTAAGGGAGGATCGGCAGGAGCCCGACCGCGATGCCGGCGGCATAGCGCCAGATCCCGCCCGCCCGCGGCGGCAGCAGGCATGGCAGGAGCAAGAGCCCGGGCAACGGCTTCGCGGCAATCGACAGGCCGAGTGCGAGCCCGCAGAGCCAAGAGTTGCGCTCGACCAGCCACAACGCCGCGAGCAAAGGCAGCACGGCCGCGAGATCCGTCGCGCCTTTGGCCAGCACCTGCTGGATCGCCAGCGGCACCGCGAGATAGAGCGTCGCGGCCAAGAGCCCGGTCGCGCCATTCGCCGCTTCGCGCGCCAGCCGCGCCACCAGGAAGACGATTCCGAGCTGCAGCAGCAAATTGGTGGCGAGAAGCCCGCGCGCGCCGAAGGGCAGGCCGAGCGGCAAATACACTAACGGCATGATCGGCAGGTACTTGTAGCCGGCGAAGGCGGCGGTCGCCGGGTTGCTGGCGGCGACGCTGTCGAGCGGCAGCAGATACGGATTCTCGCCCGCCACCATGGCGGTGCCCGCGGCGAGCGTGGTCGTAGCGACGTCGATCAGGCCGGGATGCCGGACCTCTTTGCCGAAATAGGCCAGTTGCAAGGCGACAAGGATGGCCACGACGATCGCCAGCCCTGTCGCGGTCCGCGACCGCGGCAGGGTGAGCGGCCGGCGCGCCCAGCGCAGGAGAAACGGCACCGCCGCCAGCAGCGCGAGCAGCGCCAGCGCCTTCTTCCCGCCGGCGCCCCAGTTGAATTTCTGCACCAGGAAGGACAGTACCCAGAACGCGGCGGCGACGGCGAAGCTCACGCCGATGCGCATAGGCCATCGTCAGGCGGATTGAGCAGGCTCGCCGGAGCGGCCGCGACGCCGGCGATCTCGACGCGCTCGTCGCGCACGCGCACGCGCCCTTCGGCGATCAGTTTGAGCGCCAGCGGATATGCCCGATGCTCGGCCGCGAGAACGCGCGCCGCGAGACGCTCGGCATCGTCGCCCGCCAGCACCGGCACGGCCGCTTGGACGATGATCGGCCCGTGGTCCATCTCGGCGCGCACGAAATGCACGGTGCAGCCGGTGAAGCGCACCCCCTCGGCGAGCGCGCGCGCATGCGTGTCGAGGCCGCGGAAGGCCGGCAGCAGCGACGGATGGATGTTGACGAGCCGGTCGCGCCAGCGCGCGCAGAAATCTCCGCCGAAGAGGCGCATGAAGCCGGCGAGGCAGACGAGATCGATGTGCGCCGCACGCAGCGCCGCATCGATCGCAGCGTCGAATGCCTCGCGCGTCGCGAAGTCGCGGTGCGCAATGACGCGGGTCGAGATAGCGGCGCGCTCTGCATGGGCGAGGCCCGGCGCATCGGCGCGGTTGGCGAGGACGAGCGCGATCTCGGCGGGAAAGCCCGGCTGCGCGCAGGCCGCGATCAACGCTTCGAGGTTCGATCCGCGCCCGGAGATGAGAACGGCGGTCCTCAGCCGGGCCACGCCGCCTCCCAATGCGCGATGACCGTGCCGGGCGCACCCGCGGGCCGGGGCACGATCTTGCCGATCTCGTGCACCCGCTCACCCGCATCGACCAGCGCGCGCGTCACTCGCGCTACATCGACGGGTGCTGCGACGGCGACCATGCCGATGCCGCAATTGAAGGTCCGCGCCATCTCCTGGCGCGCGATCGACGCGGTTTCGGCGAGCCAGCGAAACACCGGGGGCAGCGGCCAGCGCCGCGCGTCGAGCTCGGCGGCGAGACCCGGCGGCAGAACTCGCGGCGGGTTTTCGAGGAGTCCGCCGCCGGTGATATGGGCAAGCGCCTTGACGCCGCCCGCCTTCACCGCCGCGAGGCAAGGCTTCACGTAAAGCCGCGTCGGCCGCAGCAAGGCCTCGGCAAGGCTGGTTCCGGGCGCGAAAGGCGCGGGCGCGCGATAATCGAGCCCGGCCTGCTCGACCACCCGGCGGACGAGCGAGAAGCCGTTCGAATGCAGTCCGCTCGACTCGATGCCGAGCACGATGTCGCCCGCGGCGACGCTGCTTCCGTCGAGCGCCTGGCCGCGCTCGACCGCGCCGACCGCGAACCCCGCGAGGTCGTAGTCGCCTTCTCGGTACATCCCCGGCATCTCCGCGGTCTCGCCGCCGATGAGCGCGCAGCCGACCGCGCGGCAGGCTTCGGCGATGCCGGCGACGATGATGCGCGCCTTCTCGACATCGAGCCGGCCGGTCGCGAAGTAGTCGAGGAAGAACAGGGGCTCGGCGCCCTGGACGACGAGGTCGTTGACGCACATGGCGACGAGGTCGATGCCGATGGTCTGATGATTGCCGGTCGCGATCGCGAGTTTGAGCTTGGTTCCGACGCCATCGGTCGTGGCGACCAGGATCGGGTCGCGGTAGCCCGCCGCCTTCAGGTCGAAGAACGCGCCGAAGCCGCCCAATCCCGCATCGGACCCGGCGCGCGCGGTGGCGCGGGCGAGCGGCTTGATCGCCTCGACCAGCGCATTGCCGGCATCGATGTCGACGCCGGCGGCGCGATAATGCTCGGAATCCCTGCGGTCCACCGCTGCCCGTCTCCGCCGGGGTTTCTACGCCAGAGCCGGACCAATGAAAAGCCCGGCACCCCCCGCGACTTCGCGATAGACTGTCCGCCCAATGCTCGCCGAACCAGGGGCGCTCGCGGTCATACTCGCCGGCCTCTGCACCTTTCTCGACCTCTACGCGACGCAGGCCCTGCTGCCGATGCTGACGCGCGACTTCGGCGCGACGCCGGCCGATGTCAGCCTGACGGTCACCGCCACGACCTTTGCCGTCGCGCTCATCGCGCCCTTCATCGGCGCCGTCTCCGACGCGCTCGGGCGCAAGCGGCTCATCGTCGCCGCGATGTTCGCGCTGGTGCTACCCACTATCATGATCGCCCGGGTCGACGGGCTCGGCGCGATGGTGTTCTGGCGCTTCGTCCAAGGCCTGTTGCTGCCGCCGATCTTCGCGGTCACGGTGACCTATATCGGCGAGGAATGGCCGCCGGCGCGGGCGACGACGCTGACGGGAATTTATGTCGCCGCGACCGCGTTCGGCGGGTTCCTGAGTCGCTTCTTGAGCGGCCTCATCGCCGAGCATTTCGGTTGGCGGCCGGCGTTTCTCGTGCTCGCCGCGATCACATTGGTCTGCGCCGCCGCGGTCGCCTGGCTGATGCCGCGCGAGCGGCGCTTCATCCGCAGCGGCGGGGTGCTTGCCTCCAGCCGGTTCATGCTCGGGCATCTCACAAATCCGCAGCTCGTCGCCACCTTCGGCGTCGGCTTCGGCGTGCTTTTCTCCTTCATCGCCATCTTCACCTATATCGACTTCGTGCTGGTCGAGCCGCCCTTCGAGCTTTCGACCGCGGCGCTCGGCTCGATCTTCGTGGTCTATCTCATCGGTCTCTGGATCGCGCCGATGACGGGAGTATTGGTGCGCCGGCTCGGCCGGCGCCGGCTCGTCGCGCTCGCGATCGGGTTGTGGATCGGTGCCCTCTTGCTGACCTTCGGCAAGAGCCTGGCGCTCATCCTTGCTGCGCTCACGATCTGCGCGGCCTGCGGCTTCGTCTGCCAATCCTGCGCCACGAGCTACGTCGCCATTTCGGCGCGACAGGCGCGCTCCTCCGCGGTCGGGCTCTACGTGACCTTCTATTATGTCGGCGGCAGCGCCGGCGGGGTGATCGCAGGATTCGCCTGGAATCTGGCGGGATGGCCGGGTTGCGTCGCGGCAGTGGCGGTGGTGCTCGCGCTCATCGCCGCTTTGGTGCTGCGCTTCTGGGGCGAGGTCAAGGCTTAGCGCGCGCCGGAGACGTCGAGGATCGCGCCCGAGACATAGGCGGCCTCGTCGGAGAGCAGCCAGAGAATGGCGTCCGCGACCTCTTCGGGTTGCCCGGCCCGCTTCATCGGAAGAGTCGGCGCCATCGCTTCGAGCCGGCCCGGCGGATGAATTTCGGTGGCGACGACGCCGGGACGGACGGCGTTGACGCGGATGCCTTCGGTCGCAAGTTCCTGCGCCAGCCCGAAGGTCAGCGTATCGATCGCGCCCTTGCTCGCGGCATAGGCGACATTGGCGCCGCCGCCGCCGAGACGCGAAGCGGTCGAGGACACCGTGACGATCGCGCCGCCCATGCCGCCATGCTTACGCGACATGCGGCGAATCGCCTCGCGGCAGCAGATCAGCGTGCCCGTGACGTTGATCGCGAAAAGCCGTGCCAAGCTCGCCGCATCGTAGTTCTCGACCCGGCCGGTCGGCCCGAGAATGCCGGCCGTCGTGACCAGCCCGGTGATGGGGCCGAAGGCGCGATCGACGGTGGCGAAGAACTCGGTCACGGCCGCTTCGTCGGTGACCTCGGCGGGGACGGCCACAGCCTTGCCACCATCCCCGGCGATGGTCGCGACGATGGCTTCGGCGCGGGCGCGGTTGCTTTGATATCCGATTGCCACCGCATAGCCGCGCCGCGCCGCCGCCAGGGCGACCGAAGCGCCGATGCCGCGGCTGCCGCCGGTGATGATCAGGACCTGTGCCATGCTTCCTCCTGGCCGCGCCGCTGGCGAAAGCGAGCCAGGCCGAATATAACAACGAGGCCGGAATGAGAAGCGGTTTCACCAGTCGACGGCCTTGGCCAAGGCTTCTTGGGCTTCTCCTGCTCGCGGTTTCGGGCGCGGCGGGTCCGGCAGGCGCTTCGCCCTGGAGCGATGTGACGACCCCGACCCTCGGACCGCCGCAGGCGATCGGCGGGCCGGCGGATGGCTGCCTCGCCGGCGGCATTCCGCTCCCGGCGGACGGGCCGGGCTTCGAAGTCATCCATCTGAGCCGGCATCGCTATTTCGGCCATCCCGCGACCGTCGCCTTCGTCGAACGGCTGGGCCGCCGCGCGGCCGCTTCGGGGCTGCCGCCTTTCTATGTCGGCGACATGGCGCAGCCGCGCGGCGGGCCGCTGCCTTATGGTCACGCCAGCCATCAGAGCGGGATCGACGTCGACATCTGGCTCGATCTCGACACGCAGGCAAATCTGCCGAAGGCCAAGCGCGAGGACATGGCCTTGCCCTCGATGCTGCTGGCGGATGGCCGGACACTCGACCCGAAGCGCTTTGATGCGCGGCAGGTGGAGTTGCTGCGCTGGGCGGCGACCGATCCCGCGGTGGACCGGATCTTCGTCAACTGGGCGATCAAGCGCGCGCTGTGCGACGGCGCGGACGGGGCCGGGGACGGAGACCGGGGCTGGCTGCGCCGTCTGCGGCCGTGGTATGGCCACGACGATCATTTCCATGTCCGGCTGAGCTGCCCGCCCGGTTCGACCGAGTGCAGCGCGCAGGCGCCGCTGCCGCCGGGCCTCGGCTGCGATGCCACGCTCGATTGGTGGGCCCGCCAGCCGCCGCCGGCGCCGCCCTCAGGGCCGCGCCCTATACCGGCACTGCCGCGGCAGTGCCGCGCCCTCCTCAATCGGTAAGGGAAATACTAGAAGTCAATTCAACCAGGGGGCGGGTTCAGAACACCCGGCGGAACAGGGGTGTTTCATTGGCCGCGCGTTGCCGGCGGCTCACCATCTTACGGATCAATTTGCGGCGCAGAATGTCCCTGGCGCGGTTCGGCCAGGCGGCCGGAAACCCGTAGCGCAGCCCGGGGTTCTGCCCCATTGCGGGCTTTTCTTGCATAGACGCCTCCATCCCTCGTTAGCAGCCAGCCTGCGCCGCCGCGGCTCGCAGCACAAGACTTATCTGCCGGGCACGACCTGGTGCGGCGGCGGCCGTTGCCGCCCGCCTCGGGCCCGCGCGTCTTCCGCCGCCAGGACCAGTGCCCGCCGCATCATGCCGCGAACGCCGGGCCGCTTCGCCACCGCGGGGCCGTTGCGGCGTCTTGGTACCGTGGCATAGAGTTGACCGCCGGCGCGATGGGAGTGGCGATGTGAGCGATGAAATCCTCTACCAGGTCAAGGACGGCATCGCCCAAGTGACTTTCAATCGTCCGGCGGCGCGCAACGCCTTGACCTTCGCGATGTACGAGCGGCTCGCCGAGATCTGCCGCGACGCCGAGGCCGACCGCGGGCTCAAGGTGATGCTGCTGACCGGCGCCGGCGACAAGGCCTTCGCCGCCGGCACCGACATCGCGCAGTTCCAGAGCTTCCGCGCGCCGGCGGATGCGCTCGCTTATGAAGCGCGGCTCGACCGCGTCATCAGCGCGCTCGAGCGCTGCCGCATACCGACCATTGCCGCCATTGCCGGCGCCTGCACCGGCGGCGGCGCCGGCATCGCCGCGGCCTGCGATCTGCGCATCGCCGCCGCCAATCTGCGCTTCGGCTTTCCGGTGGCGCGCACGCTCGGCAACTGCCTGTCGATGAGCAATTACGCGCGGCTTGCCGCGATCGTCGGTCCGGCGCGGGTCAAGGAGCTGATCTTCACGGCGCGGCTCATCGCGGCCGAAGAGGCGCTGGCGTTGGGCCTGGTCAGCGAGGTTCTGCCCGACGCGCCGGCGCTGCTGGCGCGGGCCTTCGAGCTTGCCCGCACCGTCGCCGGGCATGCGCCCTTGACCTTGCGCGCCACCAAAGAAGCGCTCCGCCGGCTCCAGCCGCGCATCGCGCCCGGAGAGGGCGAGGATCTCATCGTGATGTGCTACATGAGCAAGGATTTCCGCGAGGGGATGGCGGCCTTCCTCGAGAAGCGTCCCCCGCGCTGGCAAGGCGAATGACCGGGCGAGAGGAGCGAGCGATGGCGAACAGCGAAATTGTCGATGATCTCGTCGTCGCCAACCGCATCCTGTTCCATGAGGGCGTGCTCGACGGCTTCGGCCATGCGAGCGTCCGCGACGAGCGCAACCCGGAGCGGTTCCTGCTCGCCCGCAGCATGGCGGCGGGGCTGGTGACGGCAGAGGACATCATGGAATTCGACTACGACGGCACGCCGCTCGATCCGCGTGGCCGCGCCGTCTTCCTCGAGCGCTTCATTCATGCCGAAATCTACCGTGCGCGCCGCGATGTGCGTGCGGTGGTGCACAGCCACTCGCCCAACCTCATCCCCTTCGGCGTGACCCCGGTGCCGTTGCAGCCGATCTATCACATGACGGGCTTTCTCGGCGAAGGCGTGCCGGTCTTCGAGATCCGTCAGTTCGCCGGCGAGGACACCAACATGCTGATCACCGACGGCAAGCTCGGCCGCGCGCTGGCGGAGACGCTCGGCCAGAAGCCGGTGGCGCTGATGCGCGGCCACGGCTCGATCGCCGTCGGCGTCTCGCTGCGCCAGTCGGTCTATCGCGCGATCTACATGGAGATGAACGCGCGGCTGCAATCCGAAGCGATGCGGCTGGGGCCGGTGAATTATTTGACGCCGGGCGAAGCCAAGGGCGGCGCCGAGGCCAACGACCGGCTGCTCGAGCGGCCCTGGGCGCTGTGGAAGCGCCGGGCCATGGCGGCGGGTTGATATGGCTGCCGGCGCGGCGGACGGGCCGCCGCGCGCTCAAACCTTGACCTTCTCGTCCGCGACGACCCGCTGCACCGCCGGCCGCTTCAGCATGCGGTCCTTGAAGGCGGTGTAGTTCTTGAGCTCGCTCATCGGCAGCTCGCGGCGGACGCCCCAGGTGTAGAAGACGAAGGCGTAGGGATCCAACACCGAGAACTGGTCCATGAGCCAGTCGCGGCCGGCGTAGAGCCCGTCGATCTCCTTGAGACAGGCGTGGAAGGTCTTGAGCCCAGTCTCCTTGATACTGGCATGCGCCGCCGCGTCGCTCGCATAGCGCTCGGGCCGGCCGACATGGCCATGCGCGGGATGCACGGTCGAGGCGAAATAGCCGACCCACGACATCGCCTTCACTTCGGCGATGGGATCGCTGGGCCAGAGCTTAAACCGCTTGCCGAGATAGGGCAGGATCGCCGTGTTCTCGCTGACGAACTCGCCATTGTCGAGCCTGAGCGCGGGCACGCGGCCATGCGGGTTGATCTTGAGATAGGCCTCGCTCCGCTGCTCGCCCTTGGCGAGATCGACGCTGTGCGGTTCGTATTTCTCGCCGCTTTCTTCGAGCACGATGTGCGCCGCCATCGAGCAGGCGCCGGGGCAATAATAAAGAGTCAGCACGGCTTTCCTCCGCATCTTTCATGGGAATGGGCGCGATCCTGGCATGGCGGACCGTCCCTGTCCATGGCGCACGGTCGCGCGGCTGCTCTGGGCTCAGCCCGCCTTTTCGACGATGGTATTCTTGAGGATGCCGATGCCTTCGACCTCGGCCTCGACGACGTCGCCGGTGTTGAGCCATTTCTGCGGCGTCATGCCCAGCGCCACGCCCGAAGGCGTGCCGGTGGCGATGACGTCGCCCGGCTCGAGCGTCAAGGAGGCGCTGAGCCAGGCGATGATCTGCGGCACGTTGAAGAGCAGGTCGGACGTATTCGAGTCCTGGCGGATCTCGCCGTTCACCTTGAGCGAGATGCGGTGGCCGCTGGGATCGCCGAACTCGTCGGCGGTGACGATGCAGGGGCCCATCGGGCAGAAGGTATCGTAGCTCTTGCCCTTGAACCATTGCCCGTGATCGCGCTGCGCATCGCGGGCGGTGACGTCGTTGACCACGGTGTAGCCGAAGACGGCAGCGAGCGCGCGGTCCTCGCCGATGTCGCGCGTACGCTTGCCGATGACGATGGCGAGTTCGACCTCGTAGTCGAGCTGCTTGGTATGGGCGGCGTGGCGCTCGACGCCGGCCTCGGGCCCAATGACGGTGGTCGGCGGCTTGGAGAAGAATTCGGGCACCTTGGGAAAGCTCGGCGGCACGCCGCGCGCCCGCGCGCCCTCCTCGATGTGGAGCTTGTAGTTGCGGCCGACGCAGAAGACGTTCTTGCGCATGTGCGGGATCGGCGCCAGCAGCGCCGACGCGGCATAGGGCTGCCACAGCGTGGCCTTGTCGGTGGCGGCATCGACCGCCTTCTTCACCGCTTTGAGCGCCGCCTCGCCGCCGTCGATGAGCGACAGCATGTCGGCAGGAAGTCCGCTGCCGGCCTTCTTGAGGTCGAGAATGCCGCGCCTTGCGTCGACCACGCCCAATCCGCCGGTCGCCTTCAGTGTGACGAATTTCATTGCCTGCTCCAGCTCTGCTGCCAAGGGCCGGACACCATCATAGGGCCTCCGCCGCGCCGTCGCGACAGTGGATCGGACCGGCTGGCGCCGGCGGTCGCGCGGCGGCTAAGATGGAACGATCGCACATCCGACGGGGGCATCATGGACCATCCTCGCAATCCCGCGCGCGAGCGCCTCGCCAAGGGCGAATTGGCGCTCGGCGTCGGCATCCGGCTCTGCCGCACCGTCGAGATCGCCACGATCATGCGGAGCTGCGGCTACGACTGGCTGTTCCTCGATCTCGAGCATGGCGTGATGTCCTTGGACCAATGCTCGCAGATTTCGGTCGCGGCGCTCGATGCGGGCATTGCGCCCATCGTGCGGGTGCCGGCGCATCAGTTCGACATGGCCTCGCGCGCGCTCGACGGCGGCGCCTGGGGCATCGTCGTGCCGCATGTGGACACGCCGGAAGAGGCGGCGGAGATCGCCGCGCGGCTCAAATTCCCGCCCGCCGGCCATCGCTCCAGCGGCGGGACGCTGCCCCATTTCGGCTACAAGGCGATGAAGGCGAGCGAGGCGGCGCGCGCCATCAATGCCGAGATCCTGCTCGTCGCGATGATCGAAACGCCGCGCGCCGTCGATAATGCCGAGCGCATCGCGGCGGTGCCGGGGATCGACGCGCTCCTCATCGGCACCAACGATCTGACGCTCGAAATGGGCATCTCCGGCGAATTCGGCCACCCCAGCGTCGTCGCCGCCTACGATGCCGTCATCGCCGCCTGCCGCCGTCACGGCAAATGGCCGGGCATGGGCGGCGTCGGGTCGGAGGAGTATTTGCGCCGCTATATCGGCGCGGGCATGCGGCTCATTCTGAGCGGCACCGACCTGCCCTTCCTCATGGCGGGCGCCACGCAACGGGCAGGAACGCTGCGGGAGTGCGTTTAGGGCGCGGCGGCCGCGCGATCATCCCGCCCTGATCCTTCCCCGGCCGGGAAGGGCAGGGTGGGGCACGGTTGCGCCGCTACATCTTCGCCTTGCTGAAGGGGTAGATGACGTCGCCGGATTTGTAGGCCGACGGGTCGAGGATCACCGTCTTCTTGGGATCCTTGAACTGGCCGATGTCGCTGCCGCTGACGCCCTGGAACTGCACCATCAGCATGCGCGGCTCGGCCCATTCGCCATCCTTGCCGAATTTGATGTCGCCGAAGACGGTCTTGAAGGTGGTCTTGCTGAGATAATCCGCGAGCTTGTCCTGATCGAGGCTCTTCGTCCCCTCGACCGCATCGCCGAGGATCTGCAAATAGGCGTATGACACGGGCGCCATGTAATAGCCCAAGGGGTCGACGCCGGCGCCCGCGGCCTTCGCCTGATATCGCGTCATCACTTCCTCCACGCCTGCGAACATCATGGTCTTCGCGGGCTGCCAGAAATCATAGGTGATGATGCCGTTCAAGGCCGGCCCGAGTTGCATCTTGATAGCGGTCGCCTGCAATCCGACCATGCCGCCGCCGACGATCTTGGCATTGGTGCCGACCTCGTTGATGGCGCGGATCATGCCGACGGAATCCGGCGGGTAGGAGCAGATGACGAAAAGATCCGGGTTGGTCGCGTTGATCGCGCGCACGATCGGCGTGTAGTCGGTGGTCGAGGGCGGATAGGTCTTGTCATAGACGATCTTGAGGCCCGCCGTCTTGGCATTGTCGCGCGCGCCATCAGAGGCGTTGCGCGCGAACTCCTGGTCGGCGGCGACGATGGCGATGGTCTCGGGCTTCGGTGTCTGCGTCATCGCGAGATCGAAGAGCCCTTTGGTGAAGGCAGTCTTGGGGTTGGGGCCCGAGGGGATCATCGCAAAGTACTTGGGATAGTGGAATTCGCTGTTGACCGCGAGGCCCAGGAGCGCGAGGAACGTCATGTTGTGCTGCATCACCACTGGCATCGCCGGCGCGATCTCCGCCGTGGCATAAGGGCCGACGACGAGATCGACTTTGTCGACGTCCAAGAGCTTCGTGTAGATGCCCGGCACGTTCGAGGGCGTGCTCTGATCGTCGTAATAGACGAGCTGCACCGGGCGGCCCAAGAGCCCGCCCTTGGCATTCACGTCGTCCTGCCAGAGCTGCATGGCGAGAAGAGCCGCCTTGCCGTTGACCGCGAGCCCGCCGGTCAAGGACATGGCGAAGCCGATCTTGATCGGCTCGGCAGCGTGCGCCGGGGCGGCGAGCGCAAGCGCCATCAGCGCGACGGCCAAGCCGCGCGCGAAAGCCGAGAGTTTCATTGTGAAGCGCATCGCATCCTCCCCTGCAGATTTGCGACCGCATCATAAGCGCGCCGGCCGCGCTCCCGCCACCGGAAAGAGGGGCCTCGCCTTGACAAGCCCGGCAACGCGGCCGACCATCGCGCGCCATCCGGCCTCAGGGCAATCAGCGGGGAACGAGGATGCGTCGCGTCGTCTCGGCCTTGGTTTTCGCCCTCGCCGCGGGGTCTGCTGGCGCCGCCGAACCCGTTGACATCACCATCGGCGTCGTGCCGAGCCTGCCCTCGGCGCCAACCTATCTCGCGATCGAGAAGGGCTATTTCCGCGCTGCCGGCATCGCCGCCACGATCGAGCCCATCGATTCCGCCGCGAAGGCGATCCCGCTCCTGGCCAGCAACCACATTCAGGTGGTCGAGGGCGGCCTCGCCGTCGGCTACTTCAATGCCGTGGCGCAAGGCCTTCCGGTCATCATGGCGCTCGAGCGCGGCTCTTCGCCGGTCTATCAGAAGATCGTGCTGCGGCCCGACTTGAAGGGCGTGATCAAATCCGTCGCCGATCTTAGGGGACGGCGCGTGGCGTTGGTCGCGCCGGGCTCGATCGTCGTCTATGAGCTCGGCAAGGTGCTGGAATCCGCCGGGCTCACGCTCGACGACGTCGATATCAAATACATGCCCTTCCCCGCGATGAGCACGGCGCTCGCTAATGGCGCGGTCGACGCCGCGCTGATGATCGAGCCCTTCACCGCCACCGCCCTCGAGCAAGGCTTTGCGGCCGAATGGATCGACGCCGACGCCATCGTCCGCCCGCAGCCGCTCGCGCTCCTGGCCTATATGGTCAACACCGATTGGGTCGCAGCCAATAGCGATGCCGCGCGTCGGCTCTTCGTCGCGCTCGTCCGCGGCGGCCGCGAGTATTGCCAGGCCTATCACCACGGGCCCGGTCGCGAAGAAGTGATCGATGCGCTGCTCAAATACGACAAGACCCTGACGCGCGCCCGCCTCGAGAAATGGCCGTGGCAGGCGCGCGATCCCAACGGCCGCTTCAACATGGCGAGCGTCATGGACGTGCAGGATTGGTTCTTCAAGCATAAGATGCTCGATCGGGAGCTGCCGAGCACGCGTCTCGTCGATCGGAGCTACGCCGATGCGGCGGAACGGGAGCTGGGTCCCTTCATGCTCGTCAACAAGGCCAGCCCGCTGCCGGGCTGCCGCTGAGAGAAGGAGAGGATATGGGTGCACTCAGGGATGTTCGCCGCGTCGTCACCGCGCATGACGCGACCGGGAAGGCGATCGTTGCGCTCGATGGGCCCTCGCCGAACCAGCACGCAAACGAGGCTTCGGGCGTGCTCGGCCGCGTCCTCTGGGTGACCGATCGGACGCCGGCGGAGATGGCGGGCGCGCGCGACCGCGCCGATGCCGCGATCGGCATCCCGCCGCCCAAGAGCGGCTCGATCTTCCGCACCGTCGATTTCGCCCCGATGAACGAGGCGGCGATCGCCAAGCTCGACAAGTCCCTCATGGCGAAGGGCATGGGCGCCGATCACGCCGGCGGCAAGGCGTGGCCGCCGCGCCATCCCTTCATGCATCGCACCCGCAGCGTCGATTACGCGATCGTGCTCGCCGGCGAGATCGACATGCTGCTCGACGATTCCGAGATCCATCTCAAATCCGGCGACGTGGTGGTGCAGCAGGGCACCAATCATGCCTGGATCAATCGCGGCAAGGAGGTCTGCCGCATCGCCTTCGTGTTGATCGACGCGGTGGACCCGCTCGCTTGAGGAATGGACCGATGAAGTACGTGATCATGCTTGCGCTCGTGGCGCTCGGCGGCTGCAGCCTCGTCACCGTTGCCGACCGTTACGGCAACCGTTACGGCGACTGGTACAACCACGGCGACCAATATTCCTGGCAGCTCAGGGTCTGCGAAGACACGTTGAACGCGCAATCGGTTCCGCCGATGGGGCGCAAGCTCGCCATGCGCTGCTGCATGTGGCATCACGGCGTTCCGATCGACGATGCCGGGAGCTGCAGCGCGGCATAGCTCAGCGGCGCAAGCGAAAGCGCGCGGCGAGCGTGGGCGGGCCGTCGGCGGCGACCTTGCCTTCCTCGACGAGCGCCACGAGATGCGCGAGGACCGAGCGGCCGGCCGCGCCGACGAGCCGCGGATCGAGCCCGACATAGACCGCGCGGACGATCGCCGCGATGGTCACATCGCCGGCGGCAAGCCGCGCCAAAATCTCTTCCGAGCGCTCCTCGCGATGGGCGATGAAGGCAGCGACGTAAGGCTTGGGATCGGGAATCTCCGGCCCGTGCGTCGGCCGATAGACCGCGTCATCGCGCGTCAGCAGCTTATTGAGCGAGCGCATGTAGGCGGCCATGTCGCCGTCCGGCGGCGCGATGACGCTGGTGGACCAGCCCATGACGTGGTCGCCGGTGAAGAGCGTCCGCTCTTCTGCGAGCGAAAAACAGAGATGATTCGAGGTGTGTCCGGGGGTCTCGACCGCGGCGACGTGCCAGCCCGGGCCCGAGAGCTTGTCGCCCTCGCGCATTTCGACATCGGGCCGAAAGGCGTGATCGCCGCCTTCCTCGGTGACGCCGCCGACGCCGCTTCTATCCTCGGCGCGGCCGGAGCCGTGCGGACCGAAGCCGTAGCTCTTGGCGCCGGTGGCGCGCTTCATTGCCGCGGCCGCCGGCGAGTGGTCGATATGTGTGTGCGTGATGAGGATGTGCGTCACCGTCTCGCCCCGGAGCGTGGCGAGGAGCGCATCGACATGCTCGGCGAGATCGGGACCAGGGTCGATCACTGCGACCTTGCCGTGCCCGAGGATATAGGTGCCGGTGCCCTTGAAGGTGAAGGGGCTTGCATTCCGCGCGGTGACGCGGCGGACGAGCGGGCTTACGCTCTCCGCGACGGCGTATTGAAAGGAAAACTCGCGCCGGAAGGGGATGATCGTCGCCATCGGTAGGTCACGCTCCCTGGGCTTCGGCGGCGACAGGGGCCGCGGCCCGCCGCGCATTGCGCGGCTTGAGCCTCAGCGCCGGGCGCTCGACGAGATGCCATGACAGGAACGCGAGCGTCGCCGCCAGCGGCAGCGCCAGCAGGAATACCTGCCACCACGCCGCATGGCCGCCGAGCGCCCAGACCGCCGCCTGCTCCGCCGGCCAGCCGTAGATGTAGAGGCCGTAGGAGAGATCGCCGAAACGCGCGGCGGGAACGATGGGGAGCCGCCGGTTGAGCGCCAGCCACAGCGCGAGATAGCAGCCGAATAGCGGAAAGAGCAGGATGAACTGGCCGAGCGGCACGCTCAGGATGAGCCCGATGAGCGCCAGGAGCGCAACCTTGCCGCTGAAAATGCGCGTGTGCCGGAGCCGGTAGAGCGCCATGCCGACGGCGAAGAAGGCGAGGAGCCAGCCCCAATCGCCGAGAAAGTTGAGCGCATCGAAACGGATGCAGGCCATGCCGAGCGCCACCAAGAGGAGGCACACCGGCAAACTGATGAGCCGGAGCATGCCCAACCCCATCACCATCAGGTACATCAAGAACTCGGGGCGCAAGGTCCACATCGAGCCATTGATCACGAGGCCGACGGGGTTGTCGACGAACATCACGCCCGGCAGCTCATGCACCTCGGTGCTCAGCATTGCGTTGCCGAAGACGTAACGATAGGGCTCGGGCCGGCGCAGATACTCGGAGAGCGGCAGGGTCGTGACCAGCGGCGCGAGCACGAAGGCGGAGACCAGAACCGCGACGAAGAGCCCGGGGAAGATGCGCAAGCAGCGCTTGGCAAGATAGCGCAGCGGCGCCCTGGTTTCCTCGAAGCTCTGGGTCACGAGAAAGCCGCTGATGGCGAAAAAGATGAAAACGCCGCACAGGCCGAGGATCGACTGCCGCCCGGTCAGGAGGATGAGCGGCTCGTGGTCCTGCGTGCCCTCGGCGATGAGGAAGGCATGCGAGAAGATGACGGAGACCGCGGCGAGAACGCGCAGCGCGTCGAAATTGTTCGCTCGCGGCATGAAAGGCCCGGCTCAGCCCGAGGACGGCTTCATTGCCACGGCGAACATGACGGTCGGCAGAATCTCCCGGATCGCGGCGCGCAGGCTCGCTTCATCCGCGCCTTCGGCCATGGCGAGCGCGCTCCGCGGGCTGCGGCGCACCACTACCGCCGTCGCCCGCCCGGCCGGACGCGGGCCGATATTGACATAGACCTCGGCGGGGTCGAGGCGGCCCAGCGCCTTCTTGAGCTGGGTCCGGCCGGTGTCGCTGTCGAGATCGTAGGTCGGGAGCTGCTCCGGCGTGGGCGCGGTCTCCGGCGGCAGCTGCGCGTCCACGGCCTCGACCGGCTGGTGCCGGGCGAAGCGCTGGAAGATGGCGCGGCCCTCGCCGGTGTCGATGCGGAACTGCAGCTCCCAGGTTTCGCCGCGTGCGGCGAGCTCCGAGATCAGCGCATAGAGGTCGTCGCAATCCGGATCGTGGCTGCAGGTGATGAAAGCCAGCCGGCCCTCATGCTCGATCACACGGTCGTCGTTCTCGGGAAAGCCGAGCTCGTCGAGCGCGTTCGAAAGCGCGCGCTCGGACGCTACGAGCAGCGTGCTGACGTGCAGCTTGGCGTTGTCGCGGGACGTGTCTGGAGCATCCATCGCATTGAAAGACTTGGAATAATCTGGTTGATCCGGGTTCGACCCGGGATCTTCCTTGGCAACCCCTATCGCATCGTGGGCGATGGCGCAAGGATGCCGTGGACTGGGCATCCCGTCAGTATGGCGCCGCCGCCTCAGCCCCGGATGAGCCGCAGGCTCTGCATATCCTGGGGCGCGGTTGCCGGATTCTCGATCGCCACGGCGAAGGTATCGAGTTGGCAACCGCCGCCGCCATCGCAGATCATCTGCGACCAGGTGAGCATGGGAATGACCCGAACATAGACCGTCTCCCCCGCCGCGACCGTGACCGTCTTGAACTGGTTCGGATAGTAACCGGGGCTGAAGACTTTGATCTCATAGGTTCCCGGCGCCACGTCGCGATAGAACGTGGTGGCGACCCAGGAAATGCCGACGGGCTGGCCGTTGAGAAAGACGGTCGTCGGCGACAAGATCTCGTAGGGCTGGTTCCAGCGGTAGAAGAAAATCCGCGTCTCGCCCGGCGGGACGGGCGGCAGCGTGGCCGCCGCCTGGCCGAAGGGCGGCCCGCCGGTATCGCTTTGGCCGACACAGGCCATGAGCGCGACCGCAAGCAGCAGAACCAAGCCTCGAATGCCGTTTCGCATGGTCGGACCCTCTCTTCCCGCCCAGTCTCGCATTATACGCCGGCACCTTCCGCCGCTCCACGCAACGGCAAACACTTTCCCGCGACCCGCCCGCGGCATTAGAATCCACAAAATATAGCTCTTAGGGGAGGCCTCCATGTTTGGGCTGATGCAAGACCAGCCGCTCTTGATCTCGTCGCTGATCGTCCATGCCGACCGCCACCATGGCGACACCGAGATCGTCTCGCGCACCCATGAGGGGCCGATCCATCGCACCACTTTCCGCGCGGCGCATGGGCGCGCCCGGCGCCTTGCCGCCGCGCTGCGTCGGCTGGGAGTGGGTGACGGCGACCGCGTCGGGACCTTGGCCTGGAACGGCTATCGCCATTTCGAGATCTATTTCGCGGTGTCCGGCATGGGCGCGATCACCCATACCATCAACCCGCGCCTCTTCCGCGACCAGATCGCCTACATCATCAATCACGCGGAGGATTCCTATGTCTTCTTCGACCTCTCCTTCGCGCCGCTGGTCGAGGCGGTGAAGCCGGACTGTCCGGGCGTCAAAGGCTGGGTCGCGATGGCCGGCCGCGCTTCGATGGCGGCGGCGCCGGCGGGATCGCTGTGCTACGACGAGCTGGTCGAAGCGGAGAGCGATGCTTTTGCCTGGCCGGCCTTGGACGAACGCACGGCCTCCTCCCTCTGCTACACCTCGGGCACCACCGGCAATCCCAAGGGCGTGCTGTATTCGCACCGCTCCACGGTGCTGCATTCTTATGGCTTGTCGCTGCCGGACATGCTGAACCTGTCGGCCCGCGACGTGGTGCTGCCGGTCGTGCCGATGTTCCACGTCAATGCCTGGGGCACCCCCTACGGCTGCTGCCTCGTCGGCGCCAAGCTGGTGATGCCCGGGGCGGGGCTCGACGGCAAGAGCCTGTGCGAACTTTTCGAAGGCGAGAAGGTGACGTTCAGCGCCGGCGTGCCGACGGTGTGGTTGGGCCTCGCTAATTACCTCGCTGAAACCAAGCTGCGGCTGACCACGCTGAAACGCTTGGTCGTCGGCGGCTCGGCGGTCCCGGCGGCGCTCAAGGAGGCGCTCGAAAAACGGCATGGTCTCGAGGTGATCCACGCTTGGGGCATGACCGAGATGAGTCCCCTCGGCTCCGTGGGGCGCCTCAAGGGCAAGCATGACGCGCTGGACGATGCCGCGAAATCCGCCATCACCTTGAAGCAGGGCCGCGCCGTCTTCGGCGTCGATTTCAAGATCGTCGACAGCACGGGCCGCGAGCTGCCGTGGGACGGCAAGGCCTTCGGCGATCTCCTGGTCAAGGGGCCGTGGATCGCCAGCGCCTATTTCAAGGAGCCGGGTTCGCCGCTGCGCGACGGCTGGTTCCCGACCGGCGACGTCGTCACCATCGATGCCGACGGCTACATCGACATCACCGACCGCTCCAAGGACGTGATCAAGAGCGGCGGCGAGTGGATCAGCTCGATCACGCTCGAAAACATCGCCGTCGCGCACCCCGGCGTCGCCGAGGCGGCAGTGATCGGCGTGCCCCACCCGAAATGGAGCGAGCGGCCGCTCCTCGTCGTACAGAAAAAGCGCGACGCCCAGGTCGAGCGCGCGGAACTCCTCGAATTCTATGAAGGGAAGGTCGCAAAGTGGTGGATCCCCGACGACGTGGTCTTCGTCGAGGCGCTGCCGCACACCGCCACGGGCAAGCTGCTCAAGACGCAGCTGCGCCGCGACTACGGCGACTACCGATTGCCCGACAGCTGAGCGCGCGCCGCGGGGTGCGCCATGATCTCGTGGAGTTCGGCGAGCGCGCGCGCGAGCTGGTAGTCCCGCGACGTGCCGATGAGAGTCGGATCGATCGTGCCCTCCGCCTCCTCGCCGTCGGCTTCGCCGCCTCGCGCGCTCGCCGTGGTTGAATCCGCCGCCCCGCTCTCCCCCGGCTCCCGATTGTTGAGCGCGCCGCGCAAATCGGATTCGTGGATCAGCTCTTCCTCGGCAGACTGCTCGTCCTTGGGCAGGAGCACGCGCACATCCGGCGCGATGCCATGCTCCTGGATCGAGCGGCCGGAGGGCGTGTAGTAGCGCGCGGTGGTCAGGCGCAACGCGCCGTGCCCGTCCAAGGGAATGATGGTCTGAACCGAGCCCTTGCCGAAGCTGCGCGTTCCCACGATCACCGCGCGGTGGCGGTCCTGGAGGGCGCCCGCGACGATTTCGGAAGCCGAGGCGGAGGCGCCGTTGATCAGCACGACCATGGGCACGCCCTTCAACCGGTCGCCGCCGGGTGGCGCGTGATAGACGTGGTCGTCGTCGCTCTCGCGTCCGCGCGTCGAGACGACCGTGCCGCCGTCGAAGAAGTCGCTGGCGACGCGCACCGATTCGTCGAGCAATCCGCCTGGATCGTTGCGCAAGTCGAGGACGAAACCGTCGAGCCTGCCGCCGGCCTCGCGCGTTAGGCCGTCGATCGCGGCAAGCAGCTCCTGCTGCGTCTTCTCGGCAAAGTTGCTGATCCGGGCATAGCCGATGTGTCCGGGCTCGAGCTTCCACTTCACCGAGGCAATGCGGATGACGGCGCGGGTGAGCGTCACGTCGAAGGGGGGCTGGTTGTGGCGGCCGATGGAGATACTGACCTTGGAGCCGACCTCGCCGCGCAGCGCGTCGACGACGTCCTTGAGATTCATGCCGTCGGTCACCTTACCGTCGATCCTGAGGATGACGTCGCCCGAGCGAACGCCGGCGCGCGCCGCCGGCGTGTCGTCGATGGGCGCGATGATCTTGGGCCGGCCGTCCTCGCGCGTGAGCTCGGCACCGATGCCCGCGAATTCGCCCTGGCTGTCGTCGAGCATCTCCTGGTATTCGCTTTCGCTCATGTAGTCGGAATGCGGATCGAGGCCGGTCAGCATGCCCTTGAGCGAATTGGCGACGAGTTTGCCCTCGCTGACGGGATCGACATAGCTCGCGCGCACTCGGTCGAGCACCGTGCGGTAGAGCGCGAAATCGGCGTCGTTGTCGCCCTCGGCCGTTTGCGGCGGCGCGGAAGAGCAGCCGACCAGTGCGAGGAAGGCGAGCGAGGCTGCGACAGCGAGGCGAAGGCAGGAACTGGTCATCTCGTAACGAATGGCTCCGACCGAGTAAACATGGAGTAAACTAAGGCCATCGCAATCCACCGGACGCTGCGGTGGCCGGCCCGCGCCGACCTCGGCCGCGCCGGCGGTTTGCGCGGGCCGCCATTATGGCCGAGAACGAGCGCGCGACGCTAGGGGCTCCGCGGCTCAGCGCCGCATCTTGGTGTCGATGAGATCGCGGACTTTGCGATGCTCCCAATCCTGGGTTGTCCACGGCAGCATCTCATAGGCGTGGAGCGCGTGCAGACATAGGAGCAGGCCCCAGCCGATCATCGGCGCGTAGAACCAAGCCGGGCCCGGGGTGGTTGAGTCGATCAGGAACAGCACGAAATTAATCACGACATAGGCGGTGAGATGGGTGTAGAAGGCGCGCAGCGACCGGACCCGGCGCCACGCCCACTGCTCGAGTTCGACCATGCGTGCGGCCTCCCGCGCGGCAAACCCGGGCCGCAATTCGGTGGGTTCGCTGTCTTGACCACGGACCGTCATTTACGGTTACCTTCCACCCCCGAAATGCCGAGCACGAAACCGTTTCCGCGATATGGTGCCTTGCCCGTCAACCGGCTGATCATTCTGGCGCTTTGCTTGCTCCTGGTGACCGGGTGCTGGTCCTCGACCGTCCCGCATTCGACGTATTTTATCGTGACTTTCCGACCGGGGACACAGGAACCTTCCGAGCAGGGCAAGACGGCGCTCGCCAATGCGCTCGGCGCCGCGCAGGACCAAAGGCCCGATTTCGTCGCGATCGTCGGGAGCGCGCCGGCGGCGGCCGGCGCCGCTGCCGCCGGCAATCTCGCGCGGGAGCGCGCCGACGCCATCGCCGCGGCGCTGGTCAAGGCCGGGGTCGATGCCCGCCTTATCAGCAAGGATATCCGCGCCGTCGACGACAAGTCCTTCGCCGAGAGGCAGGACAACCTGATCGTCCAGCTCGGCTACGGCAAGGAAGCCCCGGCTGCGGTGGCAAAATGATGTCCGCGCCCGGCCTCGGACCGGGTCGCGCGTCAGAATATGACCGAGCCGGCCATGAGCCCCATGACCAGAAAGATCACGAAAATCACCAAGAACAGGAAAAACAGGATTTTCGCGATGCCCGCGGTGGCGGCGGAGATGCCGGTGAAGCCGAACAGCCCCGCGACGATCGAGATGATGAAGAAAATGACCGCCCACCGAAGCATCGACACCCTCAAGACATCAATTGACCGCAAGCCGGTCCGCCGCGATTAACGTCGCCATCTGCCCCGCGGTTCCAACCGCCGGGCGGTTGGCCGCTCGCTCGCAGCGCCGGGGACGAAACAAGCTGGTCGGAGTGAGAGGATTTGAACCTCCGGCCCCCGCCTCCCGAAAGCGGTGCTCTACCAGGCTGAGCTACACTCC
>Ga0209415_10002165_pt1 | contig 37102 bp, 32 predicted proteins | sample PeaSoiSIISIP2007_FD_187696 | JGI IMG/M metagenome (GOLD analysis project Ga0209415, IMG submission 187696) | Peat soil microbial communities from Weissenstadt, Germany - SII-SIP-2007 (SPAdes) (version 2) | ecosystem: Environmental > Terrestrial > Soil > Wetlands > Peat | place: Germany... | reverse complement strand
CTCTGCGGGGAGAACGATGCTCGATGGGGGAGGGCGTCGGAGGGCGTTTCGGCAAGGCAGGAGGTCAACGACGACGTGGACGACCCCCGCAAAAAGGGTGAAACTTGCGGCGAACGTACGTTTATCGGACCGCTCGTGCTCACCGGCCGCAGCCGGGACCGGTGCGATGGCCAAGCTGAACCGCGGGACCTTCGAGCTCTACTACGAGGACTCCGGCGGGAGCAAGGACCCGCTCGTCCTGCTCCACGGGTCCTGGGGCGATCACCACCAGTGGGACGCGGCGGTGGCCCTCTTGTCGAAGTCGTTCCGGGTCGTCTCCTACGACCGTCGTGGGCACGGGGCCAGCTCGGCCCCCGGCCAGTCCGTGGTCCTGGCCGACCAGCTCGCCGACCTCACCGCGCTTCTGACGGTCGTCGGCGGCCAGCCCCCCCACATCGTGGCAACCGGAGCGGGGGGGATCATCGCTCTCCAGCTCGCGCTGGCGCGACCCGACCGCGTCCGGAGCCTGAACCTTCACGAACCTCCGTTGGTGGGGCTCCTCAGCAGCGATCCGACGGCGGCCGCGCCGTATGCCGGGTTCCGCGAGTTCGAGGAGCGGCTCGCGGCCCGGTTCCGAACAGGCGATCGCGGGGGGTGCGCCCAGGACTATGTGAACGGGGTCCTCGCCGAGCCCGGTGGGTGGGCCCAGCTCCCGCCGGCGGCGCAGGTCGCGTTCGCCGCGAGCGCTCCGGTGGCGATGAAGGAGATACAAGATCCCACCTCGGCCAACATGGACCTCTCGCTGTTCGCCACGTACCGCGACCCGATCGTCCTGACCGGGGGCTCTCGGAGCATGCCGGCGTTCGCCGTGATCAACGATCACATTGCGGCAGCGTTCTACGGGATCCTGCGCTACTCGTTCGACGGCGCGAGCCACTTCCCCCACGTGACGCATCCGGACGCGTTCGTCCGGGTCGTCGGGGAGTTCTGTCGCTACGCGGCGCAGCGTTCCTCGTGACGGACCGCGACGAGCGGCCGGCTCGGGGTCTTGGCGAACGCTCCCGTTCATTCCGACCGGACGCGCGCCCTGGCCCTAGCGGACACGGGCCGGATGGGGGGCGCTCTCCCGTTCGGGTACGAAGCTGACCGTCCAAGGGTCTCCGAGTCGATATAGCGTGCAGGCACCTTCCGCGGTCGTGATGACGACCTCACCGGCCGAGCTGCGACCCGTGTTGCTCGTCGGCGCCACCGGCGACCTCGGGGGCCGGACGTTGCGAGCGCTACGGGCGCGGGGCAAGCTCGTCCGGGCGCTCGTACGCCCGGGGAGCGACGCCAGCCGACTCCCCCAGGAGGGTCTGGAGGTGGTCCGGGGGGACATGCTCGATCCTCCGTCGCTCCTCCCCGCTATGGCCGGAGTGAGCGCCGTCGTCAGCACGGCGATCGGGTATTCCCGGCGGAGAAAGGGCGATTCGCTACGGACCGATTTCGAGGGGAACCAGAACCTCGTGGACGCCGCGAAGAAGGCTGGTGTCCCCCGGTACGTCCTGTTGAGCATCCTGGCCTGCGACCAAGCCCCCGACGTTCCGCACTTCTGGGCGAAGAAGGTGACGGAAGACTACCTTGAGGCGCAGGGGGTCCCCTTCGTGACCCTGCGCGCGGGCGCCTTCCTGTACGCTCCCTCGGGCCGGTACCGCCAGTGGATGCTTGGAGGGCTTCAGAAGGGCCGCGTCATGGCGCTCACCCCGGCGGGCGTGCGCATGACGTACATCGATCCCAACGAGGTCGCCCGCGCTCTCGCGATGGCCGTCGACGAACCCCGCGCCCTGGGGCAGCGGATCGACCTGGGGTCCGACCGCCCGCTTTCGGGACAGGAGCTCACGGATCTGATCGGGCGACTGCTCGGCCGATCGATGACGATGAGCACGATGGGCTGGGGCCCGATCGGAAGGATCCTGGGAATGTTCAGCCCGGCGATGCGGGGCATGATGTCGATGGGCCGATTCTTTGCGACGGGGAAGTACGTGGCCGACACGCGGCTTCAAGGGGAGCTGTTCGGACCGGTCCCCAAGGTCGAGGACGCCGCCCGCCAGACCCTCACCGATCTGGGCCTCCTCCCGGCGGCGACTCGTCCGGCCGGCGCCTTCGCCTAGGTTCCGCCCGGGACCCGCTCGGCGGCCCCCCGAGCCCGGCGGCTTAAGAGCCGTTCCGGGATCCTCGGGGTCGATGCCTCGTTCCCCGGCCCCGAATCCCAAGGGAGTGGACACCTACCTCAGGCGCGTCCCTTCCCCCTTCCGGGAGGCTCTGCAAGCGGTGCGTGCGACGATCCGGGCCGCGGCCCCGGGGGCGGAGGAGGTCATCAGCTACGGCATGCCGGCGTTCCGGCTCAACGGGATCCTGGTCTACTACGGCGCGTTCGCGGACCACTGCAGCCTCTTCGTTGCGAGCCCGCAGGTCCGACGCAGATTTGCGGCCGAGTTGAAACCGTACCAGGGAGGAAAGGGGACCGTCCGGTTCACGCCGGACCGGCCCCTGCCGTCCGCTCTGGTGCGACGGATCGTCCTGGCGCGTGCGGCCGAGAACGCGAAGCGTACGGGGCGGTAGCCGGGACCACGAACTCCCTCGGACGGCGGCCGCAGCCCAGAGCGCCCGCTATGCTTTCTCCGAGGTCAGCCTCGCGATGGCGTGGCGTCCGAACGCGGGGCGGGGGGCCTCGGCTGCGGACCGCGAATCGTAAAGTATTGAGTCTCCGTCGCTCCTCGGGGCCTATCGATGGGCGACACCTACATCGAGCTCGAGGACATACCGGTCCTACGCCTTCGGGCGGAGCTTGGGGGGAACGGCCCGTCGGCGGCCTTCACGACCATCGAGGGCAAGCTCCCTACGGTGAAGGGACGCAAGTTCTACGGCACGTTCCGATTCACCGCCATCGGCCCGGAGTACCACGCGTGCGTCGCCAGGGTCGACTCCGACGACCCAGTGAAGATGCAATTGGAGACCGCCACTATCCCGGGCGGATGGTACGCCCGCCGCAAGCTCATGGAGTGGCGGACGAAGCTCGCCGAGCTGCCGAACCTGTTCCAGGAGATGGCCCGCAGCCACGATGTGGATCCGGCGCGTCCCTCGGTGGAGTTCTACCGGAGCCAGACCGAGCTCCATCTGTTGATGCCGGTACGAGGCCACCCACCCGCCCCGCGCCCACAAACTCCGGCTGAGCACCCCGGGTGATCGCTCGGCCTCCGGCCCCGGTCGCGATCCACCTGCCGAAGTAGGGGAACACGGGTCGGACCCCCGCCGCTCGGACGGGCAGGCCCCCCCGGGTCGCGGCCGGGCTCGCCTCGATCGTGTTTCGTTCGCTCGCGCACCCTCAGGGGCGCGCTTCGAATATCCGGTTGAAGGGGGTCTCCGCGGCCTTACGGACGCGCGTGAAACCTCCGGCCCGGAACACGTCGTTCAGGCTGGCGTCGCTGGCCTGGGCGCCAAGCCCCAATCCGACTTCCTGCGAGATGGACGAGGGCACACAGATCGAGAGCGACGCGTTGTAGAAGACACGCCCGACAGGGTTGAGGTTCTCCTCGACCCGGTCCTTGGCGAACGGCTCCACCACCAGCCAGGTGCCGTCCGGCTTCAGGGACTGCCGTACGTGCTTCGCGGCGCCCACGGGGTCGCCCATGTCGTGGAGGCAGTCGAAGAAGGCCACGAGGTCGAACTCCTTGCCCGGGTACTCCTTGGCCGAGGCGACCTCGAAGTCGACGTTGCGCGAAACGTCGGCGGTGACGGCCTCGTTGCGGGCCCATTCGATCGATTCCTTGTGGAAATCGTAGCCGACGAAGGTGGACTTCGGGAACGCCTTCGCCATGATGATGGTCGAGGCGCCGTACCCGCAGCCAACGTCGGCGACCCGGGCGCCCGACTGGAGCTTCGGGACCACCCCTTCGAGCGCGGGGAGCCAGGAGCTGACGAGGTTGGCGAGGTACCCCGGCCGGAAGAACTTGCGCGTGCCGCCGAAGAGATCGACGTGGTGCTCCCCCCATCCGAACCCGGTTCCCTTCTGGATCGCCTCGGCGACCCGTCGCTGGTCCTTGTACATCGACGAGACGATGTAGAACGCCCCGAGAATGTACGCGGGGCTGTCCTCGTCCGTCAGGGCGAGCTGCTGCTCGGGGGTCATCCAGTAGCTCTTCGTCGCGGAATCGTACTCCACCCACCCCGACGCCGCCTGGCTCGCGAGCCACTCTCGAAGGTAGCGTTCCTTGATGCCGGTCTTCTTTGACATCGCCTCAGAGCTGATCTTCCCCGCCCCCGCGAGGGCCTTGTAGAGTCCGAGCTGCTCCCCGATGAGCATCGAAGGACCTTGGGCCGCCGCGCCCAGGTCGTTGACGAACTTCCCCAGAAGAGCGTTCAGTTTTTCCTGATCCACGGCCGTCGGCATAGGCTATTCCCAAGGCCGGACCGCCGATAAACCCCGCACATCCGGCTAAGAGCCTTCGAATCCGGTCCCGGCCCCTAACTCCACGGCTCCGGCCGCGGGGCTCTCCCGACTTTACCCGGGCCTCGGGATCGCCCTGGTCATCGTGGCGATCGGGATCGCCCTCGTAAGGCGACGCACTCGGGACCGCGCCAAGGAGAACGGGGACACGGCCGAGGACGACACGAGCCCCGACTCCGGGACCTCGCCGGGGGCCCCGGCTCCCGATCGTGAGTTCTTCCAAGATCCTTCGCCGCCCCCTTCGTAGCGGCCGCCAAGGGGCGTTTCGGGGACCGTTCGAGGGTTCCTCCGCCGTTCGAAAGCGCGATATTGTCCCTCCGGGTCCGCACCGCCGATGCGGTTGCACCCGTTCCCTCCCGTCGGTCGACCCGGCAGCGTTCTCCGCGCAGGGGCCCGCCGTGGGTGAGCCGACCCCGCCCGAGGTGGTCGCCGAGCACACCACGGTGACCAGCCTCCTGTGGAGGTTCCAGCTCAACCGGAAGGGCTTTGACGATCCACGGTACGAATATCGGAGGCTGTTCGCCGAAGCGTTCGGCACCTTCTTCCTCGTCGCCGTCGCCGCCGGCGCGGTGGTGGTCTCCGCCGCGAGCCACGGCTCCATCGGGCGGGTCGAGGCGGTCGTGGCGCCGGGCCTCATGGTCATGGCCATCATCCTCTTCATGGGCGCCGTCTCGGGCGCCCACCTCAACCCCGCCGTCAGCATCGCCTTCGCCGCGCGCGGGGACTTCCCATGGAAGCGCGTCCCGGGGTACATCGTCGCCCAGCTCGTCGGCGCGACCCTCGCGTGCCTGTTCCTCTGGTCGATGTTCGGCAAGGTCGGGATGCTGGGGGCGACGGAACCCGGACCGGGGTTCACCGACCTCCAGGCGCTCGTCATGGAGCTCGTGCTCACTCTCGGCCTTGTCAGCACGATCTTGGGGACGGCCTCGAAGGCCCAGAACGTCGGCCCGATCGCCGCGTTGGCCGTCGGCGGGTACATCGCGCTCGCCGGCCTCTGGGCGAGCCCGGTCAGCGGAGCCTCGATGAACCCGGCCCGATCCTTCGGCCCGGCGCTCGTGCTCCTGAACTTCTCCCACTACTGGGTCTACGTGGTCGGACCCATCGCCGGGGCGCTACTGGCGGTCGTCGTAGCGTACGCGCTCCGGGGCCCGGGCGGGGACGAACCCGCGATCCTCGCGGCCCAAGGGCGGCTCGCGCAGTTCCTGCCCCTCTCCCCTCCACGGGCCGGCGCCAAGAAGCCGTCCTCGGCGGCGCCCGAGAACCCCCCGCCGTCGGCCTGAGCGGACCTCGATGCGGTTCGTCGAGCTCCACCACGTTCAGATCGGGATCCCGCCGGGAGGGGAAGCGCGCGCACGGGAATTCTACGGGGGTGCCCTCGGGCTCGAGGAGATCCCAAAGCCGGCTCACTTGGCGGTTCGGGGCGGACTTTGGTTCCGGGCCGGCGCCCAGGAGGTCCACATCGGGATCGAGCGGGACCACCGCGCGCTCGAGCGGGCGCATCCAGCGTTCCGGGTGGAGGGCCTCGAGGAGCTCCGACGGCGAATGACCGAGCACGGAGCGGATGTGTACGAGGACCTCCCTTTACCTGGGTTCCGAAGATTCTACGCGAAGGACCCCTTCGGCAATCGGCTCGAGTTCCTCGAGACGGCGTAGAACGATTCTGGGATCGGGGGCCAAGGAGTCCACGATCCGGTCGCTTCGGGCGTGTCGTACAGTTCGTCACCCCGACTCGCGGAGTTCACCATCGAACAATCGTTCGTACGGGATGGGCGATATGCGCTCCGGGCACGCCGCGGATGTGCTGGCCAGTCGGGGGGCGGCCAGGAGGGTGAAGGCAACGCTCAATGAGACGGGCTTACCACTAACTGCGAATGTTCCATTCGCCGGGCTTCCCCGGAAGCCTTGGGAGGCGACGCTGTAGGCGTACGTCCCGTTGGCCAGGTTGAACGTGATGTACGTTCCGGTCGTCGATTGTCGCTGGCCGTTAATGGTCACTGCCCAAGACGTTCCGGCCGGAAGTCCCGACTCGGTCAGCTTCACCGCGTAGGTCTTGATCTTGACGAATCCGACCGCCACGGACAGGGCCGACCCGGTGACGACGATGGTCCCGTTCGCCGGCGTAACGTAGCCGACGACCGCGACCAATCCGTACGCGTAAGATCCGTTCGTCAGAGAAAACACGATGGTCGAAACCTTCGACGAAACGGTGCTCGCACCGAGCTTGATCTGCCACTTAGTGCCTGTGGATAGTCCGGTCTCCGAAAACGTTACCGCGTACTTGACCGCTTTGAAGGTCACGGTCACTTTGTCGGTCTTTCCGTTGATAGTGACCGAACCCGATGCCTTCGTCGCGAAACCGGACGGCGGGCCGATCTTGTAGGGATGCGTCCCATCTGTCAGCGAGAACTTGATGGAAGTCCCGACGGTGGCAAGCGTTGTGCTTCCGATCGTCACGTTCCAAGCGGTCCCCGCAGGGAGGCCACTCTCGGTGAACGTGGTCGCGTAGGTCACCAGCTTCGTGTAGGCAACGTTCCGGTTCAGCGAGCTACCGGCGACGACGAGGGGGCCCCCCGACGAGTTCGAGTAGCCGGCGACAGGAACCGGCGCGAAGGTGTAGCTCCCATTCACCAGGGCGATGATAATCGATGCACCCGATCCCGAGTGCGTGCTACCGGCGATCGTGATGCCCCACCCCGTCGAGAGCGGGAGACCGCTTTGAGTGAAGGTCACGGTGTACGTCGGCATCGCCGAGAAAGCGACCGGCACCGAGACCGACGATCCGTTGACCGTCGCAGTGCCGGCCTTCGCCGTGTAGTTTGCGTCAGTGTCAACGCTGTAGGGGTAGGTACCGTTCGGAAGAGCGAGTTCGAGCGACTGATTCGAGGTGGTCCAGGGAACGGATTCGATCGTAATGCCCCAAGAGGTGCCGGGGGGAAGTCCGCTCTGGACGAAGCTGAGATTGTACGTCACCTGATCGAAGGCGACAGCGACCACCAACGGGGCTCCGTCCACCGTTACCTTCCCGCCCGCCACGCCGAGGTATCCGGGAATCGCACCAATAGAGTAGACGTAGACGCCGTCCGGTACGACAAAGGAAGATGTCGTCGAAGTCGTCTCTGAAGTAGTGCCGTTCAGGGTTGCATTCCAACTCGTCCCGGCGGGCAGACCGGTTTCAACGAACGTGACGTTCTGAGGGGCCTCAGGACGGAAGGCCACACTCAACGAAACCGGACTCCCGTTCACGGAGACGTTTCCCGCCGGCGGTGCGATCTCACCGCTCGGTCCAACGACCTCGTAGGGGTAACTACCGTTGGTCAGATTGTACTGGATGGAGGCTCCTGCCTCGGCGGACTGGGTCGCACCCAGGACGGTCACGTTCCAATCTCCGGACGAGAGCCCGGTTTCTGAGAACGTCACGGGATATGGAACGAGTGCGATGAACTGGATCGGGACCGATATCGAGCTCCCGTCGACGGTCACGTTCTCGTTCGCTGTTGGAACGAAACCGGGGACGGTCGCGACCTCGTACTCATATGTACCGTTCGGGAGCGCGATCTCGAGCGACGACGCGTTCGTCGAAATCGCCTGTCCGTTGATCGAAACGCCCCAGAAGGCGCCTTGGGAAAGCATGCTCTCCGTGAACGTCACGTTCCACGCGGCCCGCGTGTACGATACGTTCATCGTCAGGGCGTTCCCCAGCACGACCAGAGTCCCCGAGGTTGGATCCCGGTATCCCGCGACCTGCGAAGGCGCATACGAGTGTGGGCCGGTGACCAGATTGAAGAGAATCGGTGTGCCCGCTGGGGCCGCGAGCGTCACGCCGTCGACGGTCACGTTCCACGTGCCGCCGGACAGGCCGGACTCTCGGAAGGTCACGGATTTGGTCGGGCACGGGCCCGGCGTCTGTCCCTCCCTGGCGCAGGCCAAGCCATGCGGCACCGTTCCCGCCCAGAATCCGAAGAGGTCGGCCCCGTTGAGCTCGTTGAGCGAGTGACCCCCAGTGGCCGAATAGATGAGGCGCCATCGATACTCTCCCGGGTGGATCAGGCTGAGATTCGAGAATGGCGTCTGGCAATTCGCGGGTTCGTTCCACTGGACCACGACGAGACAGGTCGAATTCAGGAACGTGTTGTTCGCTTGCTGGTAGCCGAAGACATTGGGATTGTCAGGACAGTCGGGATCGTTGCCACCCTGGGCGGTGTACATCGAGATGTTGGAGAAGTTCTGAGGGTAGAATCGAGCCGCACTGAGATAGTAGGTCTGGGCCCGGAAGTACGTCGAGTTCGGCCCGTTACCCCCGGTCGTCTGGACGTACGCCGTGTAACCCCCCGGAATCTCGAGATAGTGCCAATAGATCGCTTCGAACACATCGGGGCAGCTCGCGATCCCTCCAATCCCGGAGACAAGTCCGGGCACGTTGGCCGCGATTGACCAGCTCCCGATCGAGCCCATGCTCGATCCGAAGAGGTAGACCTGGGACACTTCTCGGAGCGTCTTCTCGTGCGTGATGGCGTCGAGCACGTCCTGCTGCTGCGGCCCGGTGTACGGCGAGTTGACATAGAACCCGCCGCCCGTCCGGGTGTTGAGCGATATCAGAATGAACCCGTCGGCCTGGGCGGCAGCGATGGCGCTGAGTCCCCCGGCAAGCGTGATGATCTCGCTCCCCTGGTACCCAAGTCCATGGAGGTAGACCGCGAGAGGGTACTCCGACGCGTTCGAGAAGTTGTTGGGCAACCATTCGTAATAGCTGAGATTCGTTCCGTCAACGGACGAAGTGAAGTTCACAACATTGTACGCGGGTACTGTCGCGAAGCTGGACACTTCGCCGCGAGATGGGGAAGCCGGAGCAACCGCGCTTGGGTTCAAGAAGACGACCAGGACCACAAGTCCCAACGTCCACCCGAGAATCTCCGTTGCCTTCCTCGGGAGCCGGCGATCGATTTGCCAAGGCATGAGTTAGGTCCACCCCAAGGAGTCAGCCCAATCGGAGGTTCCGTCGAGCCCAAGGGTCAGGTCGGCAGCCGATCGTAGATAGTGCACTCGTTGAGCGATCTACTCGGGCGGGCCATCCGTCGACGCTTCGCGCGGAAGACGTGACGAAACTCTCCTGCGCGAGGGGAAGTCACAACGGGACGATCGTCTATACCGTTCGTTTGACTACTCGACATTAGAATTATCACGTTCCGACGCAAGTTTCCTAACCGATTAAGACTTCCCAAGCACAGTTCTTCGCGGAATCCACAGTTCTTGTGTTATACATCACGGCGAGCGAGGCTCTCCGTGGCCGTCCGCACGAGCGCCGGAACGTCTCCCTCGTTGGAGTCGAGAGGATTTATTTCGGCGGAATCCTCGTCTGCGATTCATGGCCGACCTTGGTTTCTCCGATTTGCTCAGTCTTGTCCAAACGTGCGCGATCATCGTGGCGCTCCTCACGACACTCTATTTCTCCCGGCGCCAGGTCCAGGCGTTCACGAAGGACCTCGAGACCCGGGTCCTCAACGACATCGACGAGAAGTTCCACTCGATCGGAGAGATCCTCATCCAGCAACCCGAGCTCGTCCAGACGATCTACGCCTCCCCGGAGACGCAGGCGAAGGAGGTGCCGTTCTCCTACTACGTTCTCTTCTTCTGCGCTCACATCCACCACATGCGCGAGAGGGGAATCCTACAGGACAACGAGTGGACGGGCTGGTCTCAGTGGATGAAGAACGCGTTCCAATACGGGAGCCTCGGCCGCTCTTGGACCGACGGGCAGATGGGCCAGTGGTTTGACCCGTCGTTCCGCACGTTCGTCGAAACGGAGCTCCTCCCCCACCCCAACCCGAAGCCGTGAACCAGCCCCGAGGCCGCGCCGAACGCCGGCGGGGCCCCCCGACCTCGCTCGAGGGCGGCGAGGGGCCAGCCCCGTTCGCTCGTCTGGCGATCCGTGCACACCCGGGGGCCCGAGAGTCGGGCGTCCGATGGGATGCTTGGCGTACCGTTTGGGTCGTTTCCGTGACCGCGTTGCCGTTCGGGGGTGCAGCGAACCGCGCGATCCTCGCGTTGCTAGCGGAACTGCTTCAAGTCTCCCCCGACGCGGTCCGGTTCCTCAAGGCCGGGACATCGGCGACGAAGTCAGTGGAGGTTGCCGGGATCTCAGAGGGGGAGGTCCGTCGCCGCCTACTCCGCTTCGACGAAGCGCAGCGTCGGTAAGCCCCCACGGCCCGGTCGAGAGAATCTGGAGACCCTTCTTATCCAGTGCGGCATTGGGCGCCCTCATGATCCTCCCTGGGCTCGTGTCGCTTGCCTTCTACAAGCGAACCCCCACCACCGCCCAGATTGTTGTGGGCTTGGCCGCGACCGTGGCCCTGTCGGCGGTCATGGGCTAGGTCTCCCGGGGAGGGCCTCTGGGCCAGACCGGCTCAGTCCTCGTCGCCATCGCGGGCGGGGTGGCCCTGTACGTCGGAATCCTGGCCTGCCTCGTATACCGATCCCAACCTCGGCGCGTGGCGGCGCCGTCGCCGGCGCCCCCGGGCGTATCGCACTGGACCAGCGATTTCACGCCCCGCGGCCCCGTCAATGAAGGTAGTGGCTGCCGCCCACCGCCCCGGGCGGCGGTCGTACGGTACAGGCGGAATGGCCGAAGGGCCGGACGTTTTGAATCGACGCGCCCTCCCCGGCCATTAACCCATGGTCGACCGGAAATGGGTCACCCTCAGCAACACGACCGTCGGGACGTTCATGGCCCTCCTCGACTCGTCGATCGTCCTCGTGTCGCTCCCGACGATCGGGCGCGAGCTCGCGGGCACCGACCCGGCGATCCTGCTCTGGGTGGTGCTCTCCTACAGCGTCGTCACGACGACGCTGCTCCTCTCCTTCGGGCGCCTGTCGGACATGTTCGGGCGGGTCCGGCTCTACACCGCCGGGTTCGCCGTCTTCACGATCGGCTCGGCGATCGCCAGCCTCTCGATCGACGGGGCCATGCTGCTGGGGGCCCGCGTCGTCCAGGGCATCGGCGCGGGCTTTCTCGCCTCGAACGCGGCCGCGATCCTGACGGACGCGTTCCCCCCGAACGAACGGGGGCGGGCCCTCGGGCTCAACCAGGTCGCGGCCATCGGCGGCTCCATCCTCGGCCTCGTCCTCGGCGGGATCCTGACGACCGAGCTCGGCTGGCGGTCGATCTTCTGGGTCAACCTCCCCGTCGGGACGTTCGGCACCCTCTGGGCCTTGTACCAGCTCGTCGAGGTCCACCCGCCCGAACGGGACGCGCGCATCGACTGGGCCGGGAACATCACGTTCGGCCTCGGTCTCACGCTGGGGCTCGTCGGCGCGACGCTGGGCGCCCTGAACGGCTGGACGCAGCCGGTCGTTCTCGTCTCGCTGGTGGCGTCGCCCTTCCTGCTCGCGGCGTTCGTGCAGATCGAGCGGACCCACCCGCACCCGATGTTCGATCTCGCCCTGTTCCGGATCCGGACGTTCGTGGTCGGCAACATCGCCGCCGGGCTCTCGGCGCTCGCCCGGGGCGCGTTCACGTTCGTGATGGTGTTCTACTTCCAGGGGGTGCTGCTGCTCAGTGCGGAGCGGGCCGGTATCCTGCTCATCCCGCTCTCCCTGGCGTTCGCGATCGCCGGGCCCATCAGCGGCACGGTGTCGGACAAGACGGGCGCGCGGTACCTCGGGACGTCGGGGCTGCTCCTCAGCGTCGTCGGGTTCGCGATCCTGATCGACTTCCCGGCGAACGGTTCGTACCTCGTGCTCGCCGCCGCGATGGTGCTCCTCGGCGTCGGCCAGGGGATGTTCGCGGCCCCGAACCGGGCGGAGGTCATGTCGAGCGTGCCGCCCGAGCGCCGGGGGGTCGCGGCCGGGACCGGGACGACCTTCCTGAACGGCGGGAACTTGGGGAGCCTCGCGCTCTGCTTCACCGTCATGGCCGCCGCGGTGCCGCACACGACGCTCCAGGCGATCTTCTCCGGCGCCTCGGCCCAGGGCGCGCCCGTCGACGTCGGCGCGTTCATGGGCGCCCTCCACCTCCTCTTCGGGATCGCCCTCCTTCTGACGCTCGGCGCCGCGATCACGAACCTCTTGCGGGGCGGGCGTCCGGGCGCGGGAACTCCGGCGCTCGTCGGGCCCGAGGCGCCGTCCGACGGGGCGGGCTAGCGCGCCGACGGGCGAAGCGCGCGTCGCGGCGTCTTGGGCGCGGGGACCGGCCGGCCGGGGGCCGCCGCGAGCCGGACCAGGATCACCACCGCGCCGACGACGACGGCCGTGACGATCAGGAACGTGTAGGTCGGGTCGGACGACGCGATCTCGAGGAAGGCGAGCACCGCGATGGCGGTCCCGACGACGGGGGCGAGACCGGCCCCGGCCGGGGGCCGGGGCGGGGTGGCCTCCGACGCGGTCGCGTACAGGACCGGGGGCGGGAGGAGGCGCACCGACTCCGCCAGGTCGCGGCGCGACGGGGTCGGACGGCCGGACGGCCGGTCCTGGAAGTCCCCGATCATCGGGAGGAGGAGCCCCGCGAGGGCGAGGAGCGCCAGCACGATGAACAGCGGGTCTGCGTAGGTGGCGAGCGGGACGACCTGCGCGACGCGCAGTCCGTTGCCCGAGAGGGCCGACGCGAGCGCGCCCAGCTGGTGGCCGATCGTCGTGAACCAGGCGTTGAGGAAGGTGTCGGTGTTCGCGCCCGACGGCACGGCCGCCAGCGCGCTCTCGAGCGTGACCATCTCGAGGAGCCCGGCCTGGAGCGCGAGGAGGCCGACCCCGGGCTTGTTGTCGGCGCTGACGCAGACCCCCAGGAACCAGAGCGGCAGGCCCAGGAGCGCCCCGAAGATCACGTCGCCGGCGGCCCCGGTCGGGATCGCCCCCTGGGAGAACCAGCTCAGGAGACCGACGAAGGCGAAGACGACGACGGAGGGGGCCAGGAGCCAGCCGATCGCCCGGGGATCGAGGACGGAGAGCACCGGGAGGACGACCAAGGCCGTGACCAGGAACACGAGCGGCGAGATCCCGCCGAGACCCAGGAGGATCGTCCCGGTCGCGAAGACGAAGACGGGGGCGATCATCAGGAATCGGACCCACGGCGACGTCATCGGACGGTCCCCCAGGCGCGGATCTGCGTGTACGCGAACAGGACCCGGTCCCCCGCGCCCCTTCGGTCGAACGGGAAGACGGGGATCCCCTGCGCCCGGACGCTCGCGAGGACCCCGTGGAAGCGCTCCTTCTCCTCCTCGCGGGCCCACGCCATCGGACGCCCCGAGCCGTCGGTCGTCGGGTCGGGGTAGAACCCCGACCGGTCGGGGACGAAGACGTACGGCCGGTGGCCGTGGGAGCGGAGGTTCGAGTACGCGCGGCCGAGCCCCTCGAGCGACGGCTCGACGGCGGTGAACACGAAGACGTGGGTGCGGAACCGCAGCCGCCGGGTCGCCTCGGCGAGGAGCTCCGGGAGCGGGCAGGTGCCGGGTCGGTGCGCGGTGAGCGCCAGGTTATCGATGATCCGCCGGAGGTGGGCCGGGCTACGGCCGGGCGGCACGTACTGGAAGACGCCGTCGGCGAACGTGAGCAGCCCGATCCGGTCCTCCCCCTGGCGGCCGATGAGGTGCGTCAGGAGCGCCGCGGCCTCGACGCTGACGTCGAGCGCGTTTCGGCCCCACCGGCCGGCGTCCATCGCGGTCGTGAGGTCGAGGCAGAGGAGGAACTCCTGCCGGCTCTCCTGGTCGAACTCCTTGACGACGAGGTTCGCCCACGTCGAGCGCTTCCAGGCGACGTGGCGGATATCGTCTGACGGCTGGTAGGGACGCAGAGCCCGGAACTCGGTGCCGTAGCCGCGCCGACGGATCGAGAGCCCCGACTGGAACCTGGTGAACAGCGCGAGCCCGAGCGAGCCCAAGCGTCCCGCGATGTTCGGGGGAACGACCATCAGCGGCCGCTCGGTCCGGACCGCCGCCGCCCGGTAGCAGAATCCGAACGCGTCGCGCGCGACGACGACCGTGGGGCCCTGCTGGTAGGCGCCGCGGACGCGGGGACGCGTCGTGTAGCTCAACCGGACGGTGCTGCCGGGGGCGATCCAGGTCAGGGTCGAGGTCTCGCCCTTGACGACGTCGAACGCCTCGGGGACGACGTCGTAGACCTCCGCGGTGAAGCCGGGGCCCTTCGGGTAGGTGAGCTCGATCGACGTGGCGAGGTCCCCGTCCGTCGGCATCCGGCGAGGGCCTTCGGACCGGGACGACCGGAACCAGTCCGAACCGAAGTGGCGGAACCGGGCCTCGAAGACGAGCATCTCGGTGAGCACGAAGGCGCTCAGCGCCACCGCCACCAGCTCGAGGACGGGGTTGAGCGCGTAGAGGCCGATGAGGAGCGAGGCGAGCGCCGCGGCGATCGCTTCCCAGCCGCGCCGCGCGATCACCCGCTGCTTCCTCCGAACCTCGCGGCCTGCCGGCGCCCCTTAGCGGGGGACCGTCGACTTCGCGAGCCCGTCGCCGACGATCTCGCGCAGCACCGTCTCGAGGCCGCTCCGGCCGGCGGTGTACTGCTGCGTGATCACCTCGGGGTGGAGGAGCAGGCGGTGGTTCAGGATCCAGAACGCCAGCGACTTCACGTCCTCCGGGGTGACGAAGTCCCGGCCGTCCAAGAGCGCCGATGCCTTGGCCGCCCGGACGAACTGGACCCCCGCCCTCGGCGAGGCGCCGATGAGGACGCGCGGGTCGCTCCGGGTCCACCGGACGACGCTCGCGACGTACCGGAGCACGTCGTCGCCGATCTTGAGCTGGAGGGCGCGGTCGCGCAGGCTGATCAACGTCTCCGAGGTCAGCGGCGACGCCGCGGGAACGTTCGGGAGCTGGGAGCCGTGCGTCCGGAGGATCTCGATCTCGGCGTCGGCCGTCGGGTACCCCAGGATGACGCGGAAGAGCAGCCGGTCGAGCTCCGCCTCGGGGAGCGGGTACGTCCCCTCCTGCTCGACGGGGTTCTCCGTCGCGATGACGAGGAACGGGCGCGGGAGCGGGTAGGTGGTGCCGTCGATGGTCACCTGGCGTTCCTGCATCGCCTCCAGGAGCGCGGACTGGACCTTCGGGGGCGCCCGGTTGATCTCATCGGCCAGGACGACGTTCGCGAAGACCGGCCCCTTCCGGAACTCGTAGCTCTGCGTCGACGGGCTCAGGACGACGTTCCCGACGATGTCCGACGGGAGCATGTCGGGGGTGAACTGGATCCGCTTGAAGGAGAGCGCGAGCGTGGAGGCGAACCGGCGGACGAGGAACGTCTTGGCGAGTCCGGGGACCCCTTCCAGGAGGACGTGGCCCTCCGAGACGAGGGCGATGGCGAGGAGCCGGACGGTGGACTCCATCCCGATGACCTCCTCGCCGACGGCCTTCTGGAGCGCGGCGAGCATCGCGACGGCGGACCCGACGGGCGTCGGCGGGGCGCCCGCGGGCGCCGCGGCGAGGCTCGCGGGGGCGTTCGTCGCCGTCGGCACCGGTTTCGTGGCTACGCTCACTTACGTTCCCTCCAGCATGCGGATCCATCCGGCGGTCCGATCGATCGTGTCGTCGACCCGGGCGAGGTAGTAGGCCCGGTCGTCCTCTCGGGACAGCCAGAAGCGCCAGCGGATGAAGAAGCGGCCCTCGCGCTCGACGGACTCCGCGTGCGCCCGGATGATCTGACGGAGCGTCCGCCGGAGCTCGGGGGCCTCGGGGACGTTCGCCCGGAAGGCGCCGGCCCGCGTCCACGGAAGATCGTAGACGGACCGGCCGCGCTTGGTGCGGACCGTCTCGTCGAGCCGGGCCGCGGCCGCCGAGATGACGCGCGAGTACTGGCCGTCCATCAGGGCGTAGTACATCTGCGACGTGAGGTCGCTCTCGGGCTCGAACCAGTTGCGCCGGAGCGGCGGGAGGCGGCGCTCCCCCGTAGGGGGCGACCAGAGGACCCACGCGGCGAGGACCGCGAGCGACAGGATGAGGGGAAAGCCGAACGTCGGCTCGAACACGATCTGACGGACGAGGGCCAACCACTGATCGAGGATCATCGGCTCTCCGTCGCCGGGTCCGGGACGGTCGTGGCGGGCGGGGCCGGCGGGGCCGGAAGGGCCGACGCGGCGGCGATCGCTTCGGGCGTCGCCGGGACCGCGGTGAGGTAAAGGCCCCACATCCTCGGGTGGGCGTAGATGCTCTGGAGGAGCGGCTCGGGGGAGCGCGAGGGCTCCGCAGCGGCGTGGCCGTACCGGACCGGCTCGTAGAGACGGAGGAGCTGGACGAGGAAGTCCGGGACCGACCCCATCGCCGCGGACGTTCCCCGTTCGAGGATGTCCTCGTGGGTCCAGTCCGGCGGGAACTCGATGCCGAACGCCCGCTGGACGTCGACGAGGGCGGCCTCGTACGCGTAGCAGATCGCGCCCGTCCGGTCCCCGACGACCCACCGGCGCTTCGTCTCGGTGATCACCGGGACCTCGACGGGGCGGCGGGTCTCAAGGACGATGGCCCTGGGGTGGAGGAGCCGGTGCATGACGGCCGCGAGGAGCTCGCGGGGCGTCGTGACGGGGAGGCTCTCGGGCGGGGCGTCGCTCAAGGGGGCGGCGAAGGGAGGGGCGCCTTTAACCTTCCCATCGGGGCCGTTCGACGCCCCCGGGTCGACCGCCTCGCTCAGGGGGAGGCCCCCGCGCGTCGTCGGACGTAGAGGGCATAGAGCGCGCCGGCGAGGACCAGGAACACCGGCCCGAGGACGAACGCGTCGAGCTCCGTCCCGCTCGACGGGAGCAGGTGGAACGGCGCGGTCGAGGCGTTGACCGTCGTGGTGCAGTGCGACGTGCACTCCGGCAACGGCGTGAGGTTCAGGTACACGCGCACGTTGGTCTCGAGGTACGTGAGATCGACGGCCGTTGCGTTCGGCTCGTAGTTCGGCGCCGACCCTTCGACGCTGTACCATCCGGGCGGCAGGATGTCCGTGAAGTTCGCCCAGCCGCTCGCGCTCGTGTTCTGGTACGGGAGGTACCCGACGCGGACCGCGCCATCGCCGATCGGCCGGTGCGAGACCTTGTCGACGAGCCGGACGGAGAGGTCGGCGCCGCGGAGGAGCGTGAGGTTGATGGTCACGATCGTCGGGACGACCCACGGGTGGAACGCCGGCCGGTGGGTCGAATTGCTGACGAAGCCGGCCGCGGCGGCCGTCACGGAGTAGTTCGCCTGAGGGAGCGTCGTGTTGAACCAGCCCGACGCGTCCGTGGCGTAGGTCTGCGGGCCGCCGAAAGTGTACGCGCCGACCGGGGAGATGATGCCCGAGGCCTTGGCGATGGGAGTGCCGTCGGGCGCCTCCAGGATGTGGACATCGAAGGCGCCGTAGGCGAGAACCGTGATCGAGAACCCGATGAGGCCCGTGTACGGGATCGACTCGATCGCGGACCCGTTCGAGTATCCGAGGGCGTACGCCAGGAAGGTGTTGAGGCCCGCCGGGCCCGCCGCAAAGCCCGTGAGGTTCAACCACCCCTCGTGATCGGTGAAGCCGAGGGGCAACGCCGGCGAGAGGAACACCGACGCATTGAACAGCGGCGCGAGGACGTTCGGATAGCTGAGGCCGAGGACCTCGATGTCCACGTTGGGGAACGCGAGGAGCTCGAGCGTCAGGTACGAGGTGCCCGGCAGCGACAGGTTCACGAACGTCGAGTTCCCGTGGTACGCCGCCGCGAAGGCGGTCACGTGGACCGTCTCGTTGGGCAGGGCCGAGAAGTTCACGGTCCCGTTCGCGCCGGTCGTCAGGACGATGGTCCCGCACGCCCCCGCGACGTTGACCACGGCGCTCGGGATGGGTAGTTGCGAGACCCCGTCGAGGACGGTCACGTTGAGGAACGTCGTCGGGGTGCAGTTCGACGGTGGTCCCCCGCCGCCACCGACCTCATCGCCGCCCCAGTTGTTGCAGCCGCTCCCGTAGTCCGGGTTGGAGTCCATGAACCAGCCGTCCGCCGGGGACGAGGCGAGCGCCGAGCTCCCGCCGACCACGAACAGGCCGGGGCATTGGTTGGCGTCGAGGAAGCTCGCGGCCGAGTCGAACCGGGGGCTGGGGCACGGGCAGGGGCTCGCGATCAGGTCCCACCGGTGGTCGGACGGCGTGTAGATGAAGGAGTCGTTGAGCGGTACCAGCGTGTTCGAGCCGAACTCGAAGCCCCCCGTGAGGAAGGAGATGTTCCAGTTCGGCGACCAGTACTCCGTCGAGCCGCCCTCCGGCGCCGGGACGTCCCCGGTCTCCGCCACCGGGCTCCAGTTCCCGCCGGGGACGTACGAGTAGAGCGAGTTCGAGCAGTACGACGTGCAACCGCCGAAGAGCAGGTAGCTCGACACCGTCGGGGCGTAGACCATCGAGGAGCCGAACATCGGGCGGGGCGCATTCGAGGGAGGCTCCCGGGTCCAGTTGAACGTCGTCAGGTTGAGGAGCCAGGTGTCGTTCCACGTGACGGAGGCCCCCGCTCCCCCGACGGTGTAGTCGGGGTTCCACCCGCCCTCGAGGACCGCGACGTTCCCGTCCAGGTTCGCCGCCATCGCCGCGCTCTCCCGGGGCGGCGGGGCCGCCGGGCCCGTGCGGTTCTCCCACGTGCGGTTCTGGAAGTCGAAGACCCAGGTCTGGTTGTCCGTAGCGCCGGTCGAGAGGTTGACGACGCCGCCGAAGAGGACGGCGTAGCGACCGCCGTCGATCGTGACGAACGAGGCGTTCGCCCGCGGGGAAGGGCCCCCGGGGATCGGAGTGGCATTCCACAGCGCGGTCGACTCGTTCACCGTGAGGGTGATGCCGGTCAGCCCTGCGGGCGCCTGCCCGCCGAAGAGGACCACCGTGCCGTAGAGGTCGCTCGTCACCATGACCGCGCCCTCGCCGGCGAGCTCGTTGATCGGGAAGGATGGGGGGAGCACGAACGGCTGAGGGTCCCAGTCGAAGTTGGCGGTCACCTGGGGTCCGACGGCCCCCGAGATCGCCTCGGTGAGGGCCGGGGGGGCCGAGACGAGGGCCGGGGCCCGGGTCGGCTCGATCGGGGCCGTTGGCATCCCGGGCGGGCCGGCCGCGCGATCGTAGGCGACGGGGGACACCACGAGCAGCAGGAAGACGAACGCCACGAGGGCAGTCGGGGCCCCGCGTCGGACGCCGGCGAGTTCGAAGGAGGACCGCGACGGCATGGGGGCTGGTGTACCCCCGAGGCTCTCCATAACGATGCCGGGCGTGCCGGAGCTACCGGCGAACGATGCGCGGTCGTCCGGTGCTCTCGCGATTCGGCCTTTCGCCACCGTCACGTGCCCTCCTCGGCCGCCTAGGCGGGCCGGCCGCTACTTGAGCTTCCGGGCTGACTACACGATTTGGGAGGCGGGAGGACCGACGACCGGCACGCGCGGGGAAGCGGTCGCCTACGCGGGGAACCAGCCGGCGCCCCACTCGGAGCGCGTGCCGTTCTCCGCTTCGGTGCCGAGGAGATCGGACCAGGTGGTCCGCTCGGCCCGCGAGGTCCGGAGGAAAACCCGGGTCTTCGCCCGGTGGCACGGGCGGCAGACCGTCTGGAGGTTCAGGTAGTCGAGCGAGGCGCCCCCGCGGGCGACCTCGACGATGTGATCGACCTCCAGGTTCCGGGCGCGGGAACGGCGCCGGCAGATCTGGCAGGTGTACCGGTCCCGGAAGAGCACGAACGAGCGGGCCGCGTCCCAGAAGAACCTCCCTCGGAAGCTCCACTGGCAGCGCCGGGAACAGTACGGGGTCCGGCGGTCGGGTAGGACACGTCGGCACTCGACGCAGCGGCGGGTGAGACGGGCCGACCGCCGGAGGTGGGCGCCCTCGGTGAACCAGGCGCGAGAATCGCGGAGGAGGCGACCTCGGACGATCAGCGGGGCCGGGAGGGGGTGCGCGGACATCGTCAGAAGTGTCCGTCGTTACGCCCCCGAAAAAACCCTTGCCTCGAAGGGAAGGCCCGGCCCGAACTCCCGCTACGTGGCCACGAGCAAATGGACCGGGCCGCCCGGGTGGTACTCGACGGCCACCGTGCCGTCGGGCGCGACCCAGTTCTGCCAGGGCGGGTAGAACCGGGGCACCTCGGGCTCGAAGAACGTGAACGAGGAGGGGGCCCCGTTCGACTCTCTCGCGGAGCCGCAGATAGCTCCCAGGGGCAGTGGGAGCGAAGGGTTCGGCTCGCAGTAGACCTGGAAGTCGAAGGTCGCACCGCGGAACGTGAAGTTCGACCACCCCGGGGGGCCGAAGATCGACTCGGACTCGGACGCGTAGAGCCGAAGCCCCACCAATTGGTACCCGCTCGATTCCTGGCGGATCGGCAAGTTCAGCAGCACCAGAACGGTGGTGACGGCTACGGCCGCCACGACCAGGCCCACGATGAGCAAGGTCCGCCGGGTCGGCGTCCTCGTCGCTCGTTCCCACGAGAGAGCGACACAAGAACTCGCGTTGCCGTTACGCCTGCCTTCTGTTCGCGGGGGCCACGGGAGCGCCGCCTCCGAAGTATCGCTCGGAGGACGCGTCTGCTCCGCGCGACCTGATTAGCCCCGGCGAGTACCCGAGCCCGTGCGCTTTCCGCTCGCCGATTGGATCGACCTCCACGACGGGGTCCCGCACAACCTCGCTCAGAGCGGCCTCAAGGGCACGCTCGCCACCCTCGAGGCGACCCTGAAGCACCCGGAGGCCCCCGACCCGGAGGCGCTGGCGCAGGAGCTCGCCCGGCTGGTGGACGTGCCGCCGGAGCGGCTGTTCCTGACGCACGGCGCCAGCGAGGGCAACGCGCTCGTCCTCGTGTTCCTCGCCCGTCATCTCGGTCGAGGCTCCTCGAGGCCGGTCCGGTATGCCGTCGGCGTTCCCGAGTACCCTCCCCTCTCGGACGGCGCCGAGTGGGCTGGGCTCCACCGCGCGACGGCGGCCGGGGCGGTGGACGTCGCGGCGTGCTCCGATCCCAACAATCCGACCGGTACCGCCCTCAACGATCTGGCGGACTTCGCCCCCACGATGGCGCGGGCGAAAGCCGTACTGATCGACGAGACGTTTCGGGAGTTCACCGAAGTCCCGTCCCGGGCGGCCGGTCCGGATCCGCGCGTCTGGACCACCGGCACCTTCACGAAGGTCTACGGCGCAGACCGCATCCGGGTAGGGTTCGTCGTGGCCCCCGAGAGCGGTGTCGCCCCGTTCGCTCGGTTCCACGGGATCATGACGGACGAGATCGCGCCCGCCTCCGTCGCCGCCGCTCGCGCGATCCTCCGAGATCGGGACCGCATCCTCGCTGAGTCCCGCGGACGCCTCCAACGCAACCTCCGGGCGCTCCGGAAGGCGCTGGACGGGGTTCCCGAGCTCCGGGCCCCGGTACACTTCGACCGGGTCGCCGAAGGGCTCGACGGCGACGCGTTCGGGGAGTTTGCGCTTCGTGAAGGGGTCCTGGTCTGTCCCGGATCCTACTTCGGCGATCCGTCCGGGGTTCGGCTCTGCCTGACGAGCCCGAAGTTCCCGGAGGACATCGCGGCCTACCGATCGGTCCGGGAGCGCTGGCTCGACCGGACGCCGGTCAGGGCCAGCCGGGCACGCCGTCGTCCCGCGTCGCGTCGATCCCGCGGTGCACGGTAGGCCGCCGGTTCATCGGCACGATCCGTCCGGGGCCGGGAGGCCCGGCCCGCTCTCGTAGGAACGAGCTCGCGAACCGCTTGGCCCGCTCCGGATCCGCGTCGTGGGAGAGCAGGAATCCACGCGCGAGCTCGGTCAGGACCGCCCGGGCGGGGACGATCTCCCCGAGCGGCAGGTTGTCCGAGGGCGGCTCGCGCCGCACCGGCCGTTCCTCGGTACCCATGACGAAGGACTCGACCTTGGGGCCTCCCTTAAAGCCCGTCTTTCGAGTGGATGCAGGGCGCGAGGTCCAGCGGCCACCTGCGAAGCCTTTTGGTCGCTGTCGGAGTACCGGGTCGAGGAGTTCCATGAGCCAGAGCACCCGTCGCCCCCACGTGCCCGTCCCGGCCGAGCCCGCGCCGAAGGCGAGGGCGCGGGGCGTCCAGATCCGCGTCCCGATCCCGGGCCCGAAGACCCAGAAGATCGTCGAGGCCGACACGCGCCTCCTGATGACCAGCACGAAGACCTCCCCCGTCGCGGCCGAGCGCGCGCTGGGCGTCTGGATCACCGACGTGGACGGCAACCGGATCCTCGACTTCACCTCGGGCGTCGGGGTGCTGAACGTCGGCCACTGCCACCCCGCCGTCGTGAAGGCGGTGCAGGAGCAGGCCGCCAAGCTCTCCCACTTCGCGGGGACCGACTTCTACTACGAGAACCAGATCCAGCTCGCCGAGAAGCTCACGAAGATCACCCCGGGCGACCACCCGAAGAAGGTCTTCTTCACGAACTCCGGGGCCGAGAGCGTCGAGGCGGCCCTCAAGATGGCCCGATGGAACCGCCGTCGGCCGATCACGATCGGCCTCCTGGGCGCGTTCCACGGACGCACGATGGGCGCGCTGACGATGACCACGTCCAAGATCGCGCAGCGCGGCCGGTTCGAGGCGTTCGCCGGCGGCGGCCACCACATCCCCGCGCCGAACTGCTACCGCTGCCCGTACAAGCTCGAGTACCCGAGCTGCGACCTCTACTGCGCGAAGATCCTCAAGGAGCTCTACTTCGAGACGTCGATCCCGCCGGACGACGTCGCCGCGTTCATCGCCGAGCCGGTGATGGGCGAGGGCGGCTACCTCGTGCCGCCGAAGGGCTGGCACCAGGCGATCAAGTCGATCCTCGACGAGCACGAGATCCTGTTCATCGACGACGAGGTCCAAGCCGGGATCGGCCGCACCGGGAGGTGGTACGCGATCGAGCACCACGGCGTAGTCCCGGACATCCTCACGACGGCCAAGGCGCTCGGCGGGGGTCTGCCGCTCGGCGCGATCGTCTTCCGGAAGGACCTGGACTACACGTACCAGGGCGCGCACTCGAACACCTTCGGCGGCAACGTCGTCGCCGTCGCGGGCGCGCTCGCCACGCTCGACATCGTCGAGCGCGAGAAGCTGCTCGAGAACGCCCGGAACCAGGGGGCGCACCTGATGACCCGGCTCCGGGAGCTCCAGCAGAAGCACGAGGAGATCGGCGACGTGCGCGGCCTCGGGCTGATGGTCGCGGCCGAGTTCGTCCGGAGCCGCGAGGACAAGACCCCGAACGTGAAGCTCAAGGACCGGATCGTCGAGGAGTCGTACAAGCGCGGTCTCCTATTGCTGCCGTGCGGGAAGTCCTCGATCCGATTCATCCCGCCGCTCGTCATCCAGCGGGACGAGATCGACGAAGGGGTCGAGATCCTCGACGCGGCCATCACGGCGGCGCGCCGCTTGGGATGAAGGTCGGGCTCCTCCGCCCTCCGGGCCAGGTCGAGCTCGCCGACGTCCCGAAACCCTCGGCCGGCCCCGGCGAGATCGTCGTCCGCCTCGCGGCGTGCGGCATCTGCGGGACGGACCTGGAGAAGCTCCGCGGGAACTACAAGTCGACGGGGAAGCTCGGCCACGAGCCCGTCGGGGTCGTCGCGGCCGTCGGGCCCTCGGTCACAACGCCCAAGGTCGGCGACCGGGTCTTCGTGCACCACCACGTCCCCTGCTACGCGTGCCCGGTCTGCCAGCGCGGCGACTACACGTTCTGCCCGAGCTACGCCTCGAGCAACATCGACCCGGGCGGGTTCGCCGAGTACTTCCGCGTCCCCGAGGACAACGTCCGGAAGGGCGCGGTCCTGACCCTGGGGCCCTCCGTGAGCTGGGACGAGGGCGCGTTGCTCGAGCCCGCCGGCTGCGCTCTCACCGCGCTGCGCCGCGTGGGCTTCCACGCCGGCGACTCGGTGTTCGTGGTGGGGCTGGGACCCGTCGGCCTCCTCTACGCACGTCTCGCGCACGCGATGGGCGCCGGTTGGGTGGGCGGCGCCGAGCTCTCGCCGCTGCGCCGCGAGGCCGCCGAGCGGGGCGGGGCCGACCTCTCGGTCGACCCGAGAGACGGCGACGAGGTGCTGAAGCGGATCCGGGGCGTCACCGACGGCCGCGGGGTGGACCTCGCCGTCGTCGCGACCGGCGCCCCGGCGGCCGTGGCCCTCGCGGCGCAGCTGCCGCGTCGGGGCGGCACCCTGAATCTGTTCGGGCTCCCGGAATCCGGGAGCCGCCTCGAGGCCGATCTCCAGGAGATCTATCTCCGCGGCGTGCGCGTGGTGCCGACGTATGCGACGACCGAGCGGGACGTCGCGGACGTGCACGCGCTCCTCACCTCCGGTCGGCTCGCCATCCGCGACATCGTCACCCACCGGATCCCGCTCGAGCGGATCGCCGAGGCGTTCGAGCTCGCGCGACGCCCGGACGAGGCGCTGAAGGTCCTCGTGACCGGCCCGGCCCTCGAATCCCGCTAGGCCGACGCGTGGGCGCCGAGGACGACGCCCTCGATCGTCTGGCCGGCGCTGACCCGGATCCCGGGCCCGAGGATCGAGCGGTGCACCGAGGCGCCCTCGCCGATCTGCACGTCGTCCATCAGCACCGAGTCCTCCACGTGGGCGCCGGCCCCGACGTGCACGTCGTGGCCGAGCGTCACGTACGGGCCGAAGGAGGCGCCGTGCGCCTCGACCGACGTCCCGAACGCGACCGGGCCTCGGCCGAGGGCGCCCTTCGGAAGGACGCCGCGGCCGCCCCGGCCCGCGTCGAAGAGGAGCCGCTGGGCCCGAAGGAGGCGGGGCGGGGTCCCCGCGTCCTCCCAGAAGCCGTGCGACCGGAACCCGTAGATCCGCTTGGGCAGGAGACCGGGGACGATCTCGGTCTCGAAGCTCACGGGACGACCCCTGGGAATGGCGTCGAGGACCTCCCGCCTCCAGATCTGGAAACCGGCATTGATCCATCGCGACGGCGCCTCCGCCCGCTTCGGCTTCTCGACGAAGCGCTCGATCCGGTCCTCGGCGTCGAGGGTCGCCACGCCGTACGGCTCGGGGTCCTCGACCTCGGCGAGCGTCATGGAGCCGACCCCGCCCTTGGCCCGGTGGAAGGCGACGAACGCGTCGGTGTCGATCGCGGCGATCACGTCCGAGTTGAGCAGGAAGAACGGGTCGGACATGCCGTCCCCCGCGTTCCGCATGCCGCCCCCGGTACCGAGCGGCTCGGCCTCCGGCACGCAGCGGACGGGGAGCCTCGGCGGGTGGTCGAGGAGGAACCGTTGGACGACGTCCGCCTTGTAGCCGCTCGCCAGGACGACCTCCTCGGTGTCGGCGGGCAGCAGATCGAGGACGTGGTAGAGCATCGGCTTGCCGGCGATCGGGATCAGCTGCTTTGGAAGATCGTAGGTGATCGGCCGAAGCCGGGTTCCGAACCCGCCGACCAGGACGAGGGCCTTCATCGGTCGCTTCCCAAGTGGCGGCCGCACCCCTGTCGGGGGCATAACGGCTCGTGTCGCGCGCCCGTCAGAGGCCGCGCGGGGTGGTCCCGTGCTCGGCCGCGAAGGAGTAGCCCTTCTCGACGAACTTCTTGACGAGGGAGGCCGGCCGGCCCCACAGGGTGAGCCCGCCCGCACGCCCCGAGCCCTTTCCGATCCCCACGGCGACGACGACCCCGCGCTCCCGGTAGACGAACGGCGTGAGGGGCTTCCCCACGGCCCGGGCCACGAGGTTCGCGGCCGCGATCGGAGCCTCGGCGAGGGCAGCCTGCGCCGTCGCAGGCGCGACGATGCCGGTCGTCGGGTCTTGGAACTCGGCGACGTCACCCACGGCGAACACCCCGGGATGGCCCAACACCTCGAGGTTCGCGTCGACCTTGAGCCGGCCGCTGTGGCCGTGCTCCGCCGCCAGGGTCCGGATGATCCCTGGGGCCTGGACCCCGGCCGCCCAGACCGAGAGATCGAACGGGACGCGGTCCCCGTTCTCGAGATGAAGCTCGGTCTCCTCGACGCGGGTCACGTTCCGGTTCTCGATGAGATGGACCTTCGCTCGGGCGAGCAACGTCCGGGCGTGCTCGATCACCGGGGAAGGCAGTCCGGTCAGGAACGGGACGGTGCCCGTGACGATGGTCACGGCCGGCTTCTTGGCGGCCGGGTGGGCGATCTTCTTCCAGTTCGCCGTGGCGATCTCCGCGGCCACCTCGGTCCCGGTGGAGCCCCCGCCGACGACCACCACGCGAAGCGGCTCGGCCCTCGGTTCCAGTGCGCGCTGGCCGAGGGTGTCTTTGAGAGTGAGAGCGAGGCGACGGGCGCCGGCGTACCCGTAGACCTGGTGGGGGATCTCCTTGGCCCCGGGGACGCCGTAGAACGCGGGGACGCTCCCGAGACAGAGGGCGATCGCACCGAACCGGTGCACGTGGCCGCCGAGGCTGATCGTGCGGGCGTCGAGGTCGATCGCCTCGACGAGCCCCTCGAGATACGTGACGCGCTCGCCGTTGAGGGCCGTCGACAGCGGGACGAGCCAACGACCGGCCGCGTCGCCGGATTCGGCGAGCTCGTCGATCTCGTAGAGCTCGGTCCGCAGCACGTGGACCGGATGCCGATCGACCAGGACCACCGGCAGCCTGTGGCGAGAGCGCCGGCTCACCTCCTGCGCCACCCGAAGGCCGGCGTAGCCCGCCCCGAGGACGAAGATCGGAGCGTCCTCCGAAACGGTCAGTTCGCTCACGGCGGGCCGAGGAACGGGGCGAGCGAGGATGAGGTTTCGGGGCCGATCTCTGGGTGTTCTGGGGGAGGGACCTCGCGGTCGATCCGTCTACGGACCCACCACACGGGCGCCCCGCGGCCAGGCTCGAGGCGACCGATGAGCACGGAAGGGAACCCGGGGCCGTACGGCCCCGGGGCGGGGAAATGGTGGGTGGTGGGTCGGACTGCCTCAGCTCGCCGTGATGCTCTCCACAACGGTTCCGAGCGTTGCCGGTGCCGGACCTGACCGGGCCGGCTCTTAATCTAACGGACACGATTGCCGGGCCATGGCCGTGAACCGGCGACTCGCCGCCATCATGTTCACGGACCTGGTCGGGTACACTGCCTCGACGCAGAGCGACGAGGCGACCGCTCTGCGGAGCCTCCAGGAGGAGGAGGAGCTCGTCCGACCGGTGCTCGCGGCGCACCGGGGACGGGAGGTCAAGTCGACGGGGGACGGCTTCCTGGTCGAGTTCGACAGCGCGCTGCACGCGGTCCAGTGCGCGATCGCGATCCACGAGCGCCTCCGCCAGCGCAACTCGCAGAAGGGCGGGCCTCCGATCCATCTTCGGATCGGCATCCACCTGGGGGATGTCGAGGAGCGAGGCGGCGACATCTTCGGCGACTCGGTGAACATCGCCGCCCGCTTGGAGCCCCTGGCCGAGCCCGGGGGGATCTGCATCTCGGAGCCGGTGTTCGGGCAAGTTCGGAACAAGATCGCCCACCCGCTCGAGAAGTTGTCGCCGAGAGCCTTGAAGGACGTGCGATTCCCGATGGACCTGTACCGGGTCGTCCTCCCTTGGGCGACCCCTGAGCCGGGGGCCGGGAGCGCCGGGCCTCCGCGCCTGGCGGTCCTCCCGCTCGTCAACATCAGCTCCGACCCGAAGGACGAGTACTTCGCGGACGGCCTCACCGAGGAGCTCATCTCCGTGCTCTCTCAGATCCGGGGCCTCCGGGTCATCGCGCGGACGTCCGTGAGCCAGTACAAGGGATCGGCGAAGTCCGTCGCCCAGATCGGCTCCGAGCTGAGCGTGAGCTCGGTGCTCGAGGGAAGCGTTCGTAAGGCGGGGGACCAGCTTCGGATCAGCGTCCAGCTGATCGACGTGAAGACCCAGGAGCATCGATGGGCGATGACCTACGATCGCAAGCTCGAGAACGTGTTCGCGATCCAGGCGGACGTGGCGGAGCGCACGGCGGGGGCGCTGAAGGTCGAGCTCCTGAGCTCCGAGCGGGAGGCCCTTCGGGAACGGCCCACGTCGAGCCTGACGGCGTACGACCTCTACCTTCGGGGGATCCAGGCGTTCCAGCATTCGACGGGGTTCGGGGGCGGCGGCTCCGACAAGGACGCGGTGAGGTACTTCGAGGAGGCCATCCGCGAAGATCCCCAGTTCTCGGGAGCCTACTCCTATCTCGCCAACCACCTCATCGGGGTGGTGGGGATCACGCGCCCGGGAAAGGACGTCTTCCCCCGGGCGCGCGAGCTGGTGGTCAAGGCGCTCGAGCTCAACCCCGGCTCGTCCGACGCGCACACGGCGCAGGGTAACCTCTCGATGCAGATGGATCTCGACTGGACTCGCTCGGAATCCGAGTTCCAGCAGGCCATTGCGCTCAACCCGAGCGCCGCGACCGCGCACTTCTGGTACGGCTTCCTGCTCGGGGTCCTCCAACGGTTCGACGAGGCGAAGGAGCAGTACCGCCTGGCGATCGACCTCGACCCTCTCTGGCCCCAGCCCCAGCTCAACCTGGCGGCGACGTATGCCGCCACGGGTGAGGTGGCGTTCTCGATCGCGTTGATCGAACAGCTGGACGCGGGCCTCCGCGACACCCCGGCCATCCGGGCCGCACTCGCCGTGTTCTACGCGCGGGCCGGCCGGACGAACGACGCGCTCAAGGCCGTCGAACCCTTCGAGCGCGAGTCGGACCTGTTCTCGCGGGCGGCGCATTCAGGGGTTCTCGCCTTTCTGGGACGGCCGGAGGAGGCTCGCGCCTTGATGGCGGACCTGGAGGCGGGACGATTCAGCGAGTACGCCCCGGTGATGGTATCCGCGCTCTTCTACGCTCTGGCCGGCGAGAAGGAGAAAGCGCTCGCCGTGCTCGAGCGCGATTTCCGGGAAGGCGACAAGCTTCTCTGGAATTCCTACGAGCTCGAGTTCTTCGACAGTCTCCGAGACGACCCCCGCTTCATCGCGATGCTCCGGGCCATGAACCTCCCGACGAGCCCTCCGCGACGCCGGGCGACCTATTCCGGGAAAGCGCCGGCGTAGGCCGCTCGGTTCCTCCCTCGCCGCCCCCACTTCGATCGGGGACTCGCCTGGGGCCGGAACAGCGGTCGGCCGGCTCCGGTTCCCGCTTCGAACGTTTCGCTCCGAAACTCTTAACCAACGTAGCCCGGTGGCCGATGGGACCAGCCATGCCGGCCTATCTGATCATGGAAATCGACTGGCACGACGCCGATCGAGCGACGCAGTACCGGAACCTCCTGGGGCCGACCCTGGAGAAGTACGGTGCCCGGACCCTCGTGGCCAACGAGCCCCACGCGCTCGAGGGAGATTGGAAGCCCCGGCGCGTGGTGATCTTCGAGTTCCCGAGCATGGAGGCCATGAGAAAGTGGTACGCTTCCGACGAGTATGCCCCCGTGATGCGGATCCGGAAGGAAGGCTCCAAGACCAACATGATCGCCGTTGAGCCACCACCAAAGGCCTAGCGCACCGCGGAGCCGTCCGGCAAACGCGACCGCCGGCACCCTTCCACGAGCTCGCCCTGGGCGAAGGATACGGCGTCCGGCACACCGGTCCGCTCGGGGACCCGGCACCGGCGGGCGGACCCGGCGAAGGCGACTCCGGCTCGGCGGGATACGATGAAATAGGCCGGGACCCACTCCGGCGTCTACCTCCGATGCCGTGGAAGTACACCGACGAGTACTATCGGGAATACACCCGGATCACTTGGAACGAGAGCGCCGAGGCGTACGTCGGACTGTTGCGGAACCTCGAGCCGTTCCGTTCCGACCTCGTGGCGCGGCTATCCCCACGACCCGGAGAGCGGATCCTGGACATGGGTACCGGACCGGGCGAACCTGCGATCACGATCGCCCGGGAGGTGGGAGCGTCCGGTCGCGTGACGGGCATCGACCTTTCCGAGAACATGGTGTCGATCGCCCGGCGCGTGGCGGCGGCCCGTGGGGTGACCAATGTGGAATTTCGGACGATGGACTGCGGCGACCTCAAGTTTCCCGACGCGACGTTCGACGCGGTCGTCTCGAGCTTCGGGTTCCAGATCTTCACCGACCCCGAGACGGCCGCCCGAGAGGCTCGTCGGGTGCTTCGCCCCGGAGGACGTATCGCGGTGAGCGTCTGGAGCACCGGCGACAAGGTACCGTGGATCCATGCGATCATGGGCCCCATGCTCGAGCACGCCGAACCGGACGAGACGGGCTACATCCCGACCCCCTACGAAACCGGGGGACCCGGGGAGATGGTGGCGTTCCTCGAGCTCGCCGGCTTCCAGAACGCGCTCGAGGAGCGGCGCAGCTACTCGCTCGCGTTCGACGACGAGGAGGCGTACCTCCATGCGATCCTAAAGGCAACGCCGATCGGGCATTCGCTCTCCGAGGAGCCAGAGACGGTTCAGCAGGAGATCCTTCGAAAGACCCGGGAGAATCTTGGGCCGTGGAAGACCAACCAGGGCCTTTCGATCCCGGGCGAAGGCGTGATCGTCTCCGCGCGCAAGCCGGGATAGTGGCGTCGCTGCCGGTGACGGATCCTGGCACCGGCGGGACGGTCGGGTTCCTAGCCCCCGGGGACGAATGAGCAGGAGCCGGGCGGGCTCAACCGCCCTCTAGAACGTTGGCAAGCTTGTCCGACGCGGATTGCTCCACGGGCGTGGCGGCCTTCGGAGCGGCCGGGCCGGTCCGATACGCGAAGGTGACCTGCGCTTCTTGGAGCTTGCGTAAGGCCCGGATCCGGAGGCGGATGAAATAGGACTCGAACAGGAGCTTCTCGATCGGATCCCACACCATCACCCAGATCACGACGATGGCGATGAGATACGCGAGTTCGGACACGTACGCCCCTCCGTTCAGGGTAGAAGGGTTGAGGAACAATCCCGCGATGATGGCCGCGACCGCGATCACCGGGATCGCGAATCGCATGGACCCCCACGCTTCGGTGCTGTTGACACGCTGAGCGAGGGCCGCCATCTCGGCCTCGTTCGCGAAGAAGTGGCTCATCCGGGCGCGGGTCCATGCTTCCTGCTCGGGCTGGAGCGGGGAGCTCCGGAACGCCAGGGTGATCGAGATGCGCGGGCTCCGTCGATCCTCGCGCGCCGCGTCGAGCATGAACTTTGCAACGGCCCCGTTCAACATCGGCGAGGCGTGCGGAAAGGTAGGGGCCGCTTTCCCGTCGAGGAGCGAGTCGAGATCCGGCAGCTCTACTTCGAGGGTCCCGGGCGCCCCTTTCAGGTGCTGGATCGGTTCCCCCTCGAGGGACACGTTTGGTCGGACCTCCGGATCCGCGTCAGACGTCTCGGGTGGCCCGTTCACGGCCGGGGCGACGGCCGTCATCACTTATTAGGGTGGTCGGCGGCCGCCGCCTTCCCTCGGATCCTGCGGGGCTCGAGGTCCGGCATAGTGCAGCGCAGCCCTGTCCCTGCCAGCGGCAGCCGTCATGGATTCGCCCGCGTCAGGGGGCTCCTCGTCGAGACCTACTAGGACCCGAACGCGGGGATACCGGCCATCCTCGCCCTGCCCCCGGGGTGGGACTACGCGGCGTCGCGTGCAAGGTGGTTCGAATCAACCCGTCACGTCGCGCTCCGATCCGCGAGGGCGATCCTGCGTGCAGTGCTCGTCGGGCCAAGGCTCCCGTAGTCGCTCGGAAAGGACGGACTCGAACAGCGCTGCGCGCGGCTCACCGGGGAGGGCACCCCGGAACACAGCTCCGATCGGCCCAGGGCGTTCAGGTCAGGGGGGCAGGTAGCACCCCAGCGTCCCGTCTTCCGTGAAGTACGAAGTCCCGTTCAGCGGGTCCACGCTGGTCTTGAACCCGGGTCCGACGGCGACGAGGCCGCCGCCGTAGACCGGGGAGCAGTCCACGGCCTCGAACGACCACAGCGGCCCGGGCGCCCTTCCCGGCCACGAGGTGTTTCCCACCACGTCCATGATTCCGTAGGCCGACGGGTGGTCGTCCAGATAGGCGAATGCCCCGGCGGATCCGACGACCTGAGCCGCCGTGGGCGAGTCCATCACGCTCGCGTCCACCGCATTGGACGAGCCCGATGGCATACATCCCGACCCTGAGCCCATGCCCGAGACCGTGCCGAGGACGGTCGCTGCGCCGTTCAGGACGAGGACCACCTGGCCGCTGGTCCCGTTCGCATTCGAGAACCAGTACAACCAGTCGTAGCTGACCCCCAGGGAGATATTCGCGAGGCCAGGGATGTCGATGCTGCTGGCGACGCCCGGTGCCGGAGTGGGCGTGCAGTGGGGAGACAGGAACTCATTCAGAACCCATGCGGAGCCGACGTGCCACGGTGTCGGGAAGAGCGCGGCGTCAGCACGGACAAGATTCCAGCTGCCCGCTTGATTCCCGTTCGCCGCGTCCTGGGCCAGGGTGCGCCAGCTGCCGAAGGACGACGCCTCGGTCGGAGCCGAGGAATGACCGAAGATCGGCCAGACGCGGGTGGCGCTCAGGATGAGGATCGCGGCGACGGCCACGACTACGATCGCCACCCCGACCGCGACGAGGGTTCGGTGCGAGATAGGCGAACGTCCTCCGGGCGTGGGAATCGGCGCTGCGGTCATGCTCGAGCTGGACCTCGCACCCATGGCGAGGCTCTCGGACCTCGGCCTTGGAGGAGTCTTCCGAGCGGGATAATGACCTGGTAAAACCCAGTGCACGTTTTGCAGGATCCAGTCACGGGTCATCCTGAGGATTGAGCCCTCTAAAGGGACGCGTCTACGTTCGCGATCAAGGCGTCCGTCGGGCGGGTCCTTCTAACTGCGAAGAGGCTGTTGCTCCCGCCTCGGGGGATGGCACTTCGCTCAATTCAGTTTGAGGGGCGGCTTAACTTCCACCCCCTTTGATGAACGTCGATGGCCAGGAAGCCCAGTCGGACCGCCAATTTTCTGAGACGGACGGCCTCCTTCATCGAGGGGAAGCAGGGGCCACGTAGAGGCCGGAGCCGACGTCCCAATCGTGGGTCGGGGTGGAACTCGCGTGGGCTGAAGCTGAGGATCCTTATCGTAGACGACGATCCGGCATTCCGGGAAGAACTCGCTTCCGTGCTCCGCAATGGCGGGCACACCGCGACGGGCGTCTCCTCCAGCGCCGAGGCCACGATAGCGCTCGAGAGGGAGGAGTTCGACGTCATGTTCACCGACCCCGATATGAGCCGCCAGAGCGGCCTGGAGCTCCTCACCCAGGTGTCCGAGCGTTGGCCGCGCCTCTTGGTGGTCACATTGTCCGCGAGGGCGACCGTAGAGACGGCCATCCAGGCATTGCAGCTGGGCGCGTTCGATTACGTGCGCAAGCCGGTCCGCCCCCATCAAGTCAAGCGCGTCCTCGAACTCGTCAGCCTGCAGCTGCAGCTAAGCCGGCCTGGAGCCAAGCCGCGCGACCCCGTTCAGTTTGCCCATACCCTCGCCGCGAAGGAGGGATACGAGGTGCTCCTCATATCGCCCGAGCCCGTCGCCGTCACCAACAAGAGGGTCAGCCATCGCCCGTTGGACCCCGAGAACCCGTCCCGGATCCGCGAAGAAGTGGAGGGGTTTGTCGCATCGAGGGAGAAGGCTGCCGTCGTCATCGCGGGCGTCGAGGACATTCTCGCCCGCCACCGGGAGGAGGAAATCGCAGCTCTCCTCGAGGGGATCCGAGGGATCCTGAAAGGGAAGGGTCCCCTCGCGGTAGGGTACGATCCGAACAAGGTCACCGCCACCGGAGCGCTCGCGGTCCAAGCCTCGATCGGGTCGGTCGATGCTCACCTTACCCTCGAGTCGCTCGCGAACCCGATCCGTCGACTCGTCCTCCGCCGTCTGGCGGAAGGCCCGTGCACCTTCACGCAGGCGATGACCGCGTCCAATCTCAACGACACGTCGAAGATCGCGTTCCACCTACGGAAGTTATCACAGAGCGGGCTAGTCGCGCGCGCTACACGGCAGCGCTACTGTCTCACGCCGAGGGGGAGAGGGGCGACCCGGATCTTGAGCTCCATCTACGATCTCGACTCACGGAAGGGAAGTGGGAACCTCGTCTTTCCTTCCAGGCCGCAAAGGAGCTTCCACTCCTGAACCTCGATTCCTAGAGAGGGAAGGGCTTTCCCGAGGGGGGGTGGACCATTCCGGCCGGCCAAATCCATCCCGGCGTAGAACGCGGACGGCCGGCGAGCTCCGGCTCACCGTCGGGGCGAGCCCATGACGGGAACGGCGGATCTCTCGGCGCATTTGTGAAGCGAAGTGGATGGGCGGAGGAGGAGGACCGAACGGTCGACCCAGACAGGAACGCGAGCGAGTGTCGGGCTCGGTCCGGAAGGTCCGTCGCTCGGAGAGACCTATCACTTCGCGGCCCTCGACGGAGGGCTGCCGGGCCGGCCGAACGATCGGACCAGACGCCCCATCACTCTTTGGTGGTAGGCGCTTTCTGAACGGTGAAGATCCTGTTTCCGCTGCCCTGCTCGGAATCGAGGCGATCGATCTCCCCGAGTATCTCGATGACCCCTTTGCCCCTCGAAGTCAGCCGATACGGCTGGTCGATCGAATGCGTGACGAGCCCGCTCTCCACGAGCTTGCGGAGGTGAAAGGCGATCTTCGATGTGTCGTCCAGTTGCGCGGCCTCGAACGCTTGGGTGAAGGTGCAGGGGCCCTCCGCGAGTCGTCGGAGCACGAGTCGACGGATCGGATTCGATAGGGATCCTAAGGTTGCATGGGCGTCGGCCGCCACGATAGAGGCCCGGACTGCGATGGCCCCCGTCGCGGAGATCTTCTCGGCATCGTAGCCCACCGCGAGCGGTCCCTTCCCTTCGAGGCAAGCGCGGATTTCCCCCAAGAGTAGTGCGATCTCTTCCTCCCGATGACGTGCGAGTAGCTCCTCGATGGCCGAGATCACGACGGCGGCTCGGTCCTTTGGGGAGACGAAATCGACTACGGCGTCGCGGATTCGGGAAGGATTCTCAGGGTCGAGCGGCAGATGGCTCACTCGTTCGGTCTCTCGAGGGGGAGGCGACGGCGAGATCAGGAGCACGTCATAACCGCCGTCGGCCGCGAGGGTCCGCGCATAATCGGCGGGGTCGCGTTTGGGAGCCCGGCTCTCCACGAGCGCGAGCTGGAGACCGACGAGTTCGAGGACCCGGAGCACCTGGCGCGGCTTGAACGGCTTTTGGAGATAGTCGAACGCCCCGGACTGGATCGCCCGGACCGCCGATTCCACCGTAGCTTCCTCTGTGAAGACGACCACCGAAAGACGGGGCCACCGCTTCCGGGCCTCGACCAAGAGGTGCATCCCGGTGGACCGACCGAGGCGAAGCTCGGTGAACATCACGTCGAACTCCGCCTGCGCGAGCGTCCGTGTCGCGTCGGCTGCCGATTCGGCCACCGTCACCGAATGACCGTTTTCCTCGAAAAGGGCGACGAGCTCCTCCCGAACATCCGGGGACGGATCTACGACCAGCAGGCGCATGCCCGGTCTCCTTTCCGTCCGTCCATGACCCTATCGTCGGGGTAGACCGAAGAAACGTCGAGAAGTTAAATTGATTTCAGTAACGGGAGATCGGGGTGGGGACGGGCTCCGGAGATTTACTGAGGTGACCGGAGTCGGGTAGAGATTAGCTCCGACGACGAGCCAGCTCGCAGCGAGGCGGTTACGGCCCTTTCGGGCGGGTCGGGTCCGTAGAGGACTCAGCGAAGGCCGAGCTTAATCCGGCTTGAGGAGCGGTCCATTCGGCGGCTCTACTTTGAGAGCTCGATTTGGGACCCGGACCCCGGTGGGTGCCCCACAGAACTCTCTTCCGGCTCGACCGGGCCGAGGTGCGCCTTGTGACGCAGTTTGCGGCCCGCTGTGCTGTTTTGCTGAAGTCGCTGTGGGCCGGGGGCGATCCGAGCACCATGGCAGAGTGCCCACCTGAGAGGGCTGCTCCCAGGGTGCCGGTTCCCGGGTGTCCTGGCCGAGCCGAGCCCTATGCGAGAAGGGCCGATCCTAGACCGCTAGAAATCTGCCGGAGCCGCGGCAACGCGGGTCCACGGTCTGACAGGCCGCCGGACCTCCTCCCGCCCGAAAGTCCCTTAGTGCTCACTCGTGGGGTTGGCCATCCCACTCCTTGCGAGATTCACTCGACGTCCGCAGGGCGCTTGGGCTCAAGACCTACGAACCGTCAGCTGGCGTTAGAGCCGGGGATCCCGGCCAGGCTCGGGCGGTCGAGCCCCCTGCCGGAACAATGAGCCCCCCAGTATGAGGAACAGCACGAATGGCCAACTCAACACCGGAGGCGCGCCAGTGCAGGCCAGGGGGCCCGGGCATGGGAAGAGGCGGAAGAACCCCCATTCTTGCACGATCCAGAGGCCCGGCGCTAGCGCGGAGCTAGTGACGGGGATGGCCAGTAGGATGTAGCCTAGACGCACTTCCCAGAAAGTCACCCGCTCGGATACCCCTTTGGGAAAGCACCCGTTCTGAACCCGCTCCCACGAGCAGTCCAGACGAACGGGGGCTCAATCTGCAGGGGGGCTGGGCAACGACCCTTTCCCCTCCACTTTATCTGTAATCTCTCTTGTGAGCCTCGTCGAGGTCCAGCCATGAGTGCGGAAGGCGCGGCGAGGTCGATCGTCAGCATCATCTGTCTGATAATTGGCGTCATTTTCCTCCTGGTCGCGGCGCTCGACTTCTTCGCGGGATTCGGGTTGCTTTACTGTTTGATCCTGATCATTCTCGGAGTCGTGTTCCTCGCCATTTCCGGGCGCTTTTAGCGGGCCAACGCCCGAAGTCGGTTCCCAGGTCTAGTGGCGCGGCCGGTAAAGTAGGCTGACATCCGGACCGGAGGTACTTTCCGGGGTTCGCCTATCCCCCCGCATGG
>Ga0209415_10002164_pt1 | contig 37105 bp, 25 predicted proteins | sample PeaSoiSIISIP2007_FD_187696 | JGI IMG/M metagenome (GOLD analysis project Ga0209415, IMG submission 187696) | Peat soil microbial communities from Weissenstadt, Germany - SII-SIP-2007 (SPAdes) (version 2) | ecosystem: Environmental > Terrestrial > Soil > Wetlands > Peat | place: Germany... | reverse complement strand
GCCGGCGCCGCGAGGCCGGGCGCCAGCCTCGGGCCGAGCGTCGCGACGCGCGCGGCGCCGGCGGCCGACGCCGACGGAGACGCCCGCGCGGCGGCGGCCTCGAGCATCTGGGCCGCCGCGGGCGCGGTCAAAAACGCCGCGGCCGTGAGCAGCGCTGCGGAGCGCCGTCCGAGTCCCGTCAGTTCCACGCCGCAAGGATGGACGGCGCGGCGCGGCGGCGCGAGTGTCTTTGGACCTAGACGTCCTTCCCTTAGGGCGCGAGCAGGCGCGCGATGAGGCGCAGGTGGCTGGACAGCTCGCGCCAGCGGCGCAGCTTGGAGACTCCGGCGACGCGCGTCTCGAGCGCGGCGGGGACCTCGGCGATCCGCCATTTTTTCTGGCGCGCGCGCGCGGCGAGCTCGGCGCTGATCTCGAAGCCCTCGCTGGCCGGCGCGAGCTCGCGGAGCTTCGCGGCGCGGTAGAGGCGGAACATCGGCGTGTAGGCGGTGAGAGCCGTGCCGAACAGGCCGCGGTACAGCGCGTTCATCATGAGGCTGGGCAGGCGGCGCGCCCAGGGCACGGAGGCCATGTCGGCCGCGCGCAGGTACGGCGAGCCGCAGACCATGTCGGCGTTTTCTGCGTGCGCCGCGGCGAGCAGGTCCTTGAGCGCCGCGGGCCGGAAGGTGAGGTCGGCGTCGAGGGCGGCGATCCACTCGCCGCGCGCCTCGGCGAAGCCCGCGCGCAGGGCGGCCCCGAGGCCGCGGTTCGGCGTGAGGCGCGCGACGCGGACGTCCTTGCGCGCGGCCGCGAGCGCGTCGGCCGCGGCGGCGGTGCCGTCGGTGGAGCCGTCGTCGACGATCACGACCTCGTAGGGCACGCCGAGCGCGTCGAGCGCGGGGAACAGCTCGCGCTCGTAGCGCGGAAGGTTGCCTTCCTCGTTGTGGCAGGGGACGACGACGGTCAGGGTCGGATTCAGAGGGACTTGCGGAAGTCGGCGATGGTCAGCGGCAGGCCCTGCTCGAGCTCGACCTTCGGCGTCCAGCCGAGCTTGCGGCGCGCGAGCGCGATGTCGGGGCGGCGCACCTTCGGGTCGTCCTCGGGCAGGGGCTTGAAGACGATGCGCGACTTGGATTTGGTGAGGCGCTTGACGGTCTCCGCGATCTCGAGCAAGGTCAGCTCGCGTGGGTTGCCGAGGTTGACGGGCTCGTTGAGGCTCGAGCGGATCAAGCGGTCGAGACCGTCGACGAGGTCCGTCACGTAGGTCAGGCTGCGCGTCTGCGAGCCGTCGCCGTAGACGGTGATCGGCTTGCCGCGCAGGGCCTGCGCGACGAAGTTCGGCACGGCGCGGCCGTCGTTCTGGCGCATGCGCGGGCCGTACGTGTTGAAGATGCGCGCGATGCGCACCGGCATCCGGTGGGAGCGATGGTAGGCCATCGTCAGCGCCTCGGCGAAGCGCTTGGCCTCGTCGTAGACGCCGCGCGGCCCGATGGGATTCACGTTGCCCCAGTAGCTCTCCGGCTGCGGCGAGACCTTGGGGTCGCCGTAGACCTCGGAGGTCGAGGCGAGCACGAAGATCGCCTTCTTGTCCTTGGCGAGCCCGAGCGCCTTGTGCGTGCCGAGCGCGCCGACCTTCAGCGTCGGGATCGGCCAGCGCTGGTAGTCGGCGGGGGAGGCGGGCGAGGCGAAGTGCATGACCACGTCGAGCTTGCCCGGGACGTGCACGTAGTTCGTTACGTCGAGCTTGATGAACTTGAAGCGCGGGTGCGCGAGGTTGTGCTCGATGTTCTCGAGCCGTCCGGTCAGCAGGTTGTCGACGGCGATGACCTCGGAGCCCTTGGACAGGAAGTTGTCGCACAGGTGGCTGCCGAGGAAGCCGGCGCCGCCGGTGATCAGGATCCGCTTCACGGACGGCCCACGCCCGCGTAGTCGAAGCCGAGCGCGCGCGCGGCCGCGGGGTCGAACACGTTGCGGCCGTCGAGGATGACGGCCGTGCGCATCAGGCGCTTGGCGCGCTTGAGGTCGAGGTCGCGGAAGCGCGGCCACTCGGTGACGACGGCGAGCGCGTCGGCGCCCTTGAGCGCGTCGTACTCGTCCTTCGCGAACTTCACGCCGGCGAACTCCGGCAGGGCCTTCGCGCGCTCCGCCGCCACGGGATCGAACGCGCGCACCTTGACGCCGCGGCTCTTGAGCTGGAGCACGACGTCGATCGACGGCGCGAAGCGCATGTCGTCGGTGTTCGGCTTGAAGGCGAGGCCGAGCATCGCGACCGTCTTGCCCTCGAGGTTCCACAGCTTCTCCTCGATCTTGCGCGCGATCCAGCCCTTCTGGTGCTCGTTGATCTCCTTGACCGACTTCAGGAGATGGAAGTCGTAGCCCTTCTGCTTGGAGATCCAGTAGAACGCCTCGAGGTCCTTCGGGAAGCAGAAGCCGCCGAAGCCGATGCCCGCGTTGAGGAACATCGGTCCGATGCGCCGGTCGAGGCCCATGCCCTTGGCGACCATGCCGATGTCCGCGCCGACCTTCTCGCAGAGCGCCGACACCGCGTTGATGTACGAGATCTTCGTGGCCAGGAACGAGTTCGACGCGTGCTTGATGAGCTCGGCGCTCTTGACGTCGGTCACCAGGACCGTCGTTTTGAGCGGGGCATAGACGTCGCGCATGACCGCTTCGGCCCTTTTAGAGGAGACGCCGAGCACGACGCGGTCCGGATGGAGGAAATCCTTCACGGCGGAGCCTTCGCTGAGGAACTCCGGGTTCGAGACCACGTCGTAGGCCGTGCCCGACTTGTTGAAGCGCTGGACCGTGCGCGAGACCCACTCGCCGGTCTCGACGGGCACCGTCGACTTGTCGACGATCACGGTGTAGGTGTCGATGTGCTTGGCGACCGTCTCGGCGACGGCCTCGACAGCCGAGAGGTCGGCCGAGCCGTCGGGGCGCGGCGGCGTGCCGACCGCGATGAAGACGACGGCGGCGCGCCGGCCCTTGAACTTGAGGCCCTCCTCGACCGAGCCCGCGAACGAGAGGCGGCCCGAGCGCGCGTGCCTGCGGAAGAGCTCCTCGAGTCCCGGCTCGTGGATCGGCACCTTGCCGGACTTCAGGGACTTGAGCTTCCTCGGGTCCGAGTCGACGCACACGACGCGGTGGCCGACCTCGGCCAGGCACGCGCCCGTCACGAGCCCCACGTAGCCGGCGCCGACGACGCACAAGTCCAGGGATTTCATCGCGCGGCGCATTTTTCCATATAAAGACCGCGAGGGACAAGCCCGGCTCGACAAGCCCGGGCCCATCCACTATACTTGCGCCGTGGAATTGGAGAAGCGCCTGCGCGACGGGACGGCGCGCGTCGGGATCGTCGGGCTCGGCTACGTCGGGCTGCCGCTCGCCGTCGAGTTCGCGCGCGCGGGGCTGCGCGTCGTCGGCGTGGAGGCCAGCCCGGCCCGCGCCGCGCTCCTGCGCCGCGGCCGCTCGTACGTCGGCGACGTGCCCGACGCGGCCGTCGCGGGGCTGGTCCGCAGCGGGCGCCTCGAGGTCGCCGTCGACGGGCGCGCGCTGGAGGACTGCGAAGCGATCATCATTTGCGTGCAGACGCCGCTGCGCAAATCGAAGGCGCCGGACCTGAGCGCCGTCGTCGCGGCCTGCAAGGCGGTCGCTCCGCGACTCAAGCGCGGACAGCTCGTCGTGCTCGAGAGCACGACCTATCCGGGGACGACGGACGAGGTCGTGCGGCCGATCCTGGAGAAGCCGAACGGCTGGCGGGCCGGCCGGGATTTTTTTCTGGCCTTCTCTCCGGAGAGGGTCGATCCGGGCAATTCGCGGTGGACGATCGCGAACACGCCGAAGGTGGTCGGCGGCGTCGACGCCGAGTCGACGCGCCTGGCGCGCGCGCTGTACGGCAAGATCGTCGAGAAAATCGTCGTCGTGTCGAGCGCGAAGGCCGCGGAGCTCGTCAAGCTCCTCGAGAACTCCTTCCGCGCGGTCAACATAGCGCTCGTCAACGAGATGGCGCAGGTCTGCCGGACTCTCGGTCTCGACGTCTGGGAGATCGTGGACGCGGCCGCGACCAAGCCGTTCGGCTTCATGCCGTTCTGGCCCGGGCCCGGCATCGGCGGCCACTGCATCCCGAAGGACCCCCAGCTGCTCACGTGGAAGATGAAGAAGCTCCACTTCGAGCCGCGCTTCATCGAGCTGGCCACCGTCGTCAACGGGGGCATGCCGGCCTACGCGGTGTCGCGCATCGCCGGCATGCTAAAGAAGGAAGGACGCGCGGTCAAGGGCAGCCGCGTCCTGCTCCTCGGCGTCGCCTACAAGCCCGGGGTCTCCGACTATCGCGAGTCGCCGGCCCTCGACGTGATGCATCTCCTCGCCGAAAAGGGCGCCAAGGTCGAGTACCACGACGCCTTCGTCCCGACGGCCGCGGCCGCGGGGCGGACGTGGCGCAGCCGCGCGCTGACGGACAAGGCGCTGAAGGACGCGGACGTCGTCGCGATCCTGACCGCCCACAAGGGCGTGGACTACGCGCGCGTGTGCCGCTTGGCGCGCCGGGTCTTCGACGCGCGAAACGCGACCGCGGGGCTTGCGGGGCGCGTGGAAAGGCTCTAAACTTCCTAAGATTCCATTCGACGCCATGCCCGACGACTACGACGCCCCGACGCCGCCCGCGACTCCGATCCCGACGCCGACCCCGGCGCCCGGGGCGGGAGGACCGAGTCTCGAGAAGCAGTGCCTCGAGGCGATGAAGGCCATCGGCAAGGCGCTGGGCCAGATGGCGCTCTACAAGGTCGGGCATCCGGCCGTCGCCGCGACGATCGACACCGCCCTGAGCAATCTCCAGGTCGCGATCGCGCTGACGCCGAAGGGCGAGCTCCTCGTCGGCTTCGACCAGCAGAAGCTCATCGCCAACGGCAAGGTCGTGGGCACCACGCTGCAGGTGCCGAACTCGGTGCTGAACCTGTTCAACCGCTTCAAGCTCAGCAGCCTCACTTTCCGCGACGGCCTCGAGCATTTCGACGTCGCGGCGCTCTGCGAGCTCGCCGCCTCGCGCCCCGACTCGCCGATCGCCTCCGATCCGAAGGGCTTTCTCGAGTCGCGCGGCGTCAAGCGGATCCTCCTCAACGAGGCCGTGTACACGAAGGCGACGGGCAAGGAAAAGGACAAGGACGAGGAAAAGCTCGACGGCGACATCGACGCGCAGATCGGCGGGATCAGCGAGGCGATCTCGTCGGGCTCGCTCGAGAAGACGCTGATCGCCCTCGTCGAGAAGTCGGTCCCCGATCCGGCGCTGCGCGAGAAGGTCATCGCGCGCGTCATGCAGCTCCTCCAGCAGGACATCCAGCGCCGCGTCGAGGAGGTGCTCACGCCCCTCAAGCAGGAGAAGCAGTCGGCCCAGAACGAGGCGGCCCGCTCCGCGAGCGTGATCGAGAACATGGTCGAGGGAGTCGTCGTCGTCGACGAGCACGGCAAGATCCTCATGATGAACCCCGCCGCGGAGCAGATCTTCGGCGAGACCCTCGCGCAGGCGGCCGGCAAGGCGATCACCGGGAAGGCGAGCGACGAGTTCGTCGTCACGCTTGCCGCCGAGATCAACACGCCGGTCGACCGCGACATCGTCCAGGACGTGAAGACCCAGGGCGCCGAGGACACCCAGCGCACTCTGCGCGCGTCGAGCGCTCTCGTCAAGACCGAGGAGGGCAAGGTCGTCGGCATGATGACGTCCCTGCCCGACGCGACGAAGCACCGCGAGCTGCAGAAGGTCCAGCGCGACTTCATCGCGCACGTGACCCACGAGCTGCGGGCGCCCTTGTCGTCCATCCGCGCGGCCCTCGAGATCCTGGACACCGACTTCCGTCCGAAGATGGAGCCGGAAGAGTCGAAGATGCTCGGGGCCGCGATCAAGAACTCCGAGCGCCTCGCCGACATGGTCAACAGCATCCTCGATTTCTCGAAGATCGAGTCCGGCCAGATGACGGTCCACGTTCACGAGAACGACGCGGCGGCGATCGCGAAGGAGGCGGTCGACAGCATGCAGCCCTGGGCGCAGAAGAAGCGCGTGACGCTGAGCCTGGCCGCCGTCGGCGCCCTGCCGGCGGTCGCGGCGGACTCCCCGCGCACGGTCCAGGTCCTCGTGAACCTGCTGTCGAACGCGATCAAGTTCACGCCCTCCGGCGGCAAGATCGACGTCAGCGTGAAGAAGAAAGTCGACGGCAGCGCCGCCTTCGTCGAATTCTGCGTCTCCGACACGGGTCCGGGCATCCCGAAGGCCGAGCAGGTGCGCGTCTTCGAGAAGTTCGTCCAGATCGCGGGCGGGGAGATGCACGTCGGCGGGACCGGCCTGGGCCTCTCGATCGCGAAGGCCCTCGTGCACCTACAGAAAGGCAAGATGTGGGTCGAAAGCGACGTGGGGCAGGGCGCCCGGTTCTTCTTCCTGCTCCCGCTCTACGGCGCGGACGCGGTCGGAGTTCCTGGACCGGGGAAGGCGGGCGGCGGCGTTCCGTGGTGGAAGCGCCTGCTCTCCTTCTTCAAGAAATAGCGCGGCCCGCGCGGGCGAACGCGTAGCCGAGAACGTCCGCCGCTCCCGCCGCGCGCAGCGCGCGCGCGCACTCCTCGAAGGTCGTCGACGTCGCGCAGACGTCGTCGACGAGCAGAAGCCGCCGGCCCGCGAGCGCGGCGTCCGCCCGCGGCGCGAAGGCGCCGGCCAGCTCCGCGCGGCGGCGCGCGCGGGTCAGGCCCCACGACGGTCCGCCGCCGCGGACGCGGACGAGAGCGTTCACGAGCGGCAGGCCGCACGCCGCGGCGAGCTCGCGCGCGAGGATCTCGGCTTGATTGTAGCCGCGCTCCCGCTCGCGCCGCGGATGCAGAGGCACGGCCGCGAGCGCGTCGACGCCGCGGAATTCCGGTCTCCGCGGCAGTCCGCGCGCCATCGCGCGCCCCGCCTCGCGCGCGGCCGAGGGAAGCCCGCGGAATTTGAACGCATGGACCAGCGCGGCCGCGGGACCGCGGTGCGCGCAGGCGGCGCGGATCAGGCGGCAGGAGAAGAGCCGTCCCGTGCATGGCGCGCAGAAGTCGCGCCGGACCCCGAGAGCGCCGCCGCAGCGCGCGCACGCGGGCTCCGGCGCGGGGGGCAGGGCCGCGCGGCAGTCCGGGCACAGCGGCGTCTCGTCGCCGAAGGCGAGATCGCGGCGGCAGAAAACGCACGACCTCGGCAGGAGGACGTGCAGGACGGCTCGGGTCCAGAAGCCCATGGGAGTATACGCGCCGCCCGTCCCCGGAGTTCCGTCGCGAACGGCGCCGCGTCGGCGCCGGTAAGCCCGGTTCCCAGGCTTTGGTATCATCGGGGCATGAGCCGAGCCTGGCTGAAGCGCGGGTCGCTGGCGGGGCTCGCCGCCCTCCTCCTCGGCGGGTGCGCCGTCGGCGCGATGTTCCTCGCGGGCTGGTGGCGCTACCGCAGTCTCGAGACGACGATCGTGGAGAAGATGGACCAGTATTATCTCGACCTCACGGTCCCCGGGCGCGAGGAATACTTGCTCGAGGGCGACGAGACCTTCGAGGTCCCGTACATGGCGTCGAAGCTGTCGGTGGCGGCCGCGCCGACGCGCATCCTCGACGCGTCGGACCGTCTCATCGCCGAGTTCTCGGTCGAGAAGGGGCAGTACGTACGCTCGCCCGACGACGTGCCGGTCTATTTGAGGAAAGCGCTCGTCGCCAGCGAGGACGCGCATTTCTACGCGCACCGCGGCGTCGACTGGCGCGCGACCGCGCGCGCGGCGGCCATGACGCTGACGGGCCTGCGGCGCCAGCAGGGCGGCTCGACGCTGACCCAGCAGCTGGCGAAGATGATGTTCACGACGCGCAAAAAGACGCTCGGCCGCAAGATCTTCGAGCTGTTCTGCGCGCGCAAGATCGAGGAGAAGTACACGAAGGACCAGATCCTGCTCATGTACCTGAACTTCGCCTTCTTCGGCCACGGCTGCTTCGGCGTCGAGTCGGCGGCGCATTTCTACTTCGGCAAGCCGGCCGCGGCGCTCGACGTCGGCGAGGCCGCGATGCTCGTCGGCATCATCCCGAACCCGCGCAGGTACTCGCCGCTCGACTCGCCCGAGCTCGCGAAGGTGCGCCTGCGCACCGTGCTCAAGCGCATGGCGAAGAACGGCTACCTGCCCGACAGCGCGCTCGACCGCGTCGAGACCGACTTCTGGTCCGCGTTCCGGAAGCGCAACGGCGCGGGCGAGGTCTCCTTCTGGAAGACGCGGGTCAACGCGGCGCCGTACGTCGTCGAGTTCGTGCGGCGCCAGATGCTGCGCAGCGTGACGAAGGAGCGCCTGCTCAAGGGCGGGCTCACGATCAAGACCACGTTCGACCTCGACGCGCAGAAGGCCGCGCAGAACGCGCTCGCCGAGCGCTTGGCGATCGAGAACGACCCGAACGCCCAGCCCGACGAGGACGGCGACCCCGCGGGCAAGGACGAGCCCGTCGAGGGCGCGATCGCCGCGCTGCGCCCGCAGGACGGCGCGCTGCTCGCGCTCGTCGGCGGCTCGGGCTTCACGTTCCAGAATCAGTTCGACCGCGCGAGCGACGGCCGCAGGCTCATGGGCTCGTCGGTCAAGCCGTTCGTCTACGCGGTCGCCTTCGAGACCGGGAAGGCGAAGCCCGACGACAAGGTCATGGACGCGCCGATCAATTTCCCGCTCGCCGGCGGCAAGGAGTGGTCGCCGCACAACTACGGCAACAAGTACTTCGGCGAGGTGCGGCTCGACTTCGCCCTGCACAAGTCCCTGAACTCGGTCGCGATCAACCTGCTCAAGAGCATCGACATCGACCGCGTGATCGAGGCCCTCTCGGCCGCGACCGGCATCCCGACCGAGCGCTGGCCGCGCAACCTCACGCTCGCCCTCGGCACGGCCGACGTGTCGCCGATCCAGATGGCGCAGGCCTACGCGGTCTTCGCCAACGGGGGGCGCGCCGTGAGCCCGTGGTGGCTGCGGGAGGTCGACGCGCGCGACGGAACCGTCCTGATCCCGAGCCAAGCCCCGAAGGAGGCCGGGCCGCCGGTGTTCCCGCCCGAGACCTGCCGCACGATGATCGAGGTCATGAAAGGCGTGCTCGGCCCCGACGGCTCCGCGCACGCCTCCGCGGTCAAGACCGGCTTCAGCATTCCCGCCGCCGGCAAGACCGGCACGACGAACGAGTACCGTGACGCCTGGTTCGCCGGCGTCACGCCGGACCTCGCGGCCGCGGTCTGGCTCGGGCACGACGACGGCGTCCCGATGTCGCCCGGCAAGGCCGGCGGCGCCATCTCGGCGCCCGTGTGGATGCGGTTCGTGAAGTCGATCTATGTGTCGCGGCCGACGCGGGATTTCTAGCCGTTTTCCCGGCGGGTGGACGCTCGCGGCCCTAAGAGCTAGAATGGACGCGATGAGACCTCCTGTTCGCGCTTGCGCGTTCGCGCTCGGCGCCGCGGTCCTTTCCGCCTGCGGACCGACGCACGAGTCCGGCTCCAATACGAACTATCAGCAGGCGACGCCGCTGAAGCCGGGGCGCGTGGGCGTCGGCACGATGAAGAACTCCAAGGACCCGCACTGGTGGCGGCTGGACGTCAGGTCGGAGGGCGTGCTCTCGGCCAAGATCGGCGGCATCCGCGACGTCGACTTCGTCCTGCAGGCCTTGGACGGCGACCGGCAGGAGCTCCTGCGCGTCAACGAGACGACCGTCGGCGGCGACGAGCAGTTCCGCGGTCTCGGCGTGTCGCCCGGCGTCTACTACGTCGTCGTCTCCGACACGAAGACCGACTCGAACAATCCGACGCAGGAGTACCGTCTCGAGACGACCCTGGAGCCGGCGCGCGGACGCGAGCGCCAGCCGAACTCCTCGGCGCTCAAGGCCCAGCCGATCGAGGCCGACGGGACCGTGCGCGGCTACTACTGGCCGACGCGCAACCTGCTCTCCGACGCGTCCGACGCGGACTACGAGCACTGGTTCTCCGTCGACGTGCAGAAGACGGGCCTCTTCCTGCTGAACGTCGACGTCAGCGAGGTCCCCAAGGTCGACCCGATCCTCGAGGTCTACGACACGAACGGCTACAAGCTGCAGACCGTGGACAACGGCGGCGTCGGCGAGGGCGAGCGCCTGCGCGACTTCGGCGTGCGCGGGCCGGCGAAGTACCTGCTGCGCCTGCGCTCGAAGTACAAGGGCGCGGGCAACCCCGACGTGCCGTTCGACCTCATGACCGAGCTGCTTCCGTACCAGGGCCGCACCGCCTTCAAGCCCAACTACCAGCGCTCCGACGCGACGCCGTTCGAGCTCGACTCGATCTCGGACACGATCGGCCCGGCGGGCGCGGCCGACTGGTTCAAGGTGACGGTCTCGACCGAGGCGAAGTTCCTCCTGCGCGCGGAAGTGTCCGGAGTGCCGGGCATGGAGCTCGTGCTCGCGCTCAAGGACTCCTACGGCAACGATCTCGTGACCGTCGACAACGCGGGCAAGGAGCAGCCGCAGGTCCTGACCGGCTGGGGCGTCACGAAGGGCGACTACTACCTCGTCGTCTCGGAGAAGACGGGCAAGAAGGCCGACGCGCGCGACTCCTACACGCTGACGAAGACGCTGATGCCGTGGCAGCCGGGCCTCGAGTGGGAGCCGAACGACTCGACCGCGACCGTGCAGGCCCTCAAGCCGGGCGAATCCGTCGACGGCTACTTCGCGCCGAAAGGGGACCAGGACTGGTACGAGTTCAATCTGTATCAGAAGGCCACGGTGGAGCTCGACTTGACCGGCGTGATCAACGTGACGCCGACGCTGACTTTGTTCGACCAGGAATACAAGGAGCTGGCGAGCGCGGCGGCGGCCAAGCCCGGCGAGCCGCTCCAGCTCTCGCGCGAGCTCGAGCGCGGCACCTACGACGTGCGCTTGCGGCCGGCCGACTCCGCGCAGAACAACGTGCGCGACAAGTACTCGTTCCGGGTGATCGTGAAATGAGGCGCGCGCTCCTCGCCGGACTCCTGCTGGCGGGCGCCTGCGCCGCGCCGCGCGCGGGCGCGAAGGCCCATTACGGGCCGAAGCCGTCCCGGCCCCTGTTCGCGGCGGTTCCCGAGGTCGCGGATCCCAATCTGATCCTCGTCGTCTCCGAGGCGGTCCCCGATCCGTCCGACGCGGGCGTCTCGTTCACGAAGGTGTTCGTCGACGAGCGCGAGATCGGCCGGACCGAGGTCGCGCGCCGGTCGGAGGAGCACGTCCTCAAGCTCAAGCTCCCGCTCGGCAACCAGCCGATCCGGCTCGAGCAGTGGCTTCTGCCCCCGGTCGGAGAATGGGCGCCCCTGGACGGCGACCGCCAGCCGCGCGTGCGTTTCGTGCGCGTCGAGGACGGGACCATCGCGCGCCTCGAGCTGCACTTTTCCGAAGGCGAGTCCTCGAACACGCTGCGCCTGTCGCGCGAGCCCTCCGCGCGCTGAGCTCAGCGCGCCCGGGGCTTTCCGTTGTAGGCCTGCCGCGCGGTCTTGCGGCGCTGAGAATCCCGGGCGGCCAGCCGCTTCTGCATGAGCGCGTTCGCGGCGAGCTCGGCGCGGACCGCGGGATCTTCGGGCGCGAGGTCGGCGGCTCTCTGCGCCGCGCGGAGCGCCGTCTCGAGGTCGCCGGACGCGCGCGCCGCCTTCGCCCAGGCCGCGAGGCTCGCGGCGCCGCTCGGCGCGAGGCCGTCCGCGCTCGCGCGCTCGCGCGCCGCCGCGGACCAATCTCCGAGCGCCGCGTAGGCCTCGGCCATCCCCGCGTGCCGGCGCGCGAAATCGGGGACGACGCCGTCGAGACGGGCGTAGGCCTCGAGCGCGTCGAGCGGGCGTCCGAGGCCGAGCAGGGCCCGGCCGCGGAGCTCGAGCGCTCGCGGGTAGACCGCGCTTCCCGGCCACGCGCCTCCGGCGTCGGCGAGCGCGTCCTCGAGGCGGCCGCCGCGCAGGCCCGCGACGGCGCGGTTGTAGCGGACGTCGGAGGCGAGCCAGACGGCCGGAGCGGCGACGAGCAGCGCGAACAGCGACAGCGCGGAGCCCTGAAGGACGCGGCGCACGTCTTGGCCGACGGCGAGGGGCATGATCCGCACCGTGCCGCGCGGGAGCCCGAGCGGGGCGAGGCCCGCCGCGACGCCGGCGCAGGCCCAGGCGAGCCAGGCCGCCGGCCCGCCCTCCGGAGCCAGGCCCGCGCCCGCCGCCAGCGCCCAAGCGCCGAAACCCGCGCTGAAGGCCGCGGCGTAGCCGGCCTCCGCGAGCGAACCGCGCCGGCGCAGATTCAGGCAGCCGCCGACTCCGGCGAAGAGCGCGGCGGCGCAGGTCCAGGCGAGGAGGACCGCGCCCGCGAGCCCGGTCTCGGCGAGCGCGCGCGGCAGCAGCGCGTCCGTCGCGGCCGCGGGTCCGCGCAAAGCGAGGCCGCCGAGGCCGATGCCGGCGATCGGATGCTCGGACCAGACGGCGAGGGCGGCGGCGGCGGACGCTCGCGTCGCGGCGAGCGCGACGCCGAAGCCGGAGCCGAGCGCGGCTCCCGTGAGCGCGGCCCCTCCGAGCGCCGCCGCCGCGCAGGCCAAGGACGTCAGCGCCGCGCGCCGCGCCGCGGGGCTGCCGAGCAGGACGAGCGCGGCGGCGGCGAATGCGGCGGCCGAGAGCGCGAAGTAGGCCAGGCCGCGCGCGGAGCCGGACCAGGCGGCGAGGAGCGCCAGGCCCGCGGCCGCGGCCGTCGAGAGCAGACGCCGCGCGAGAGAGGCTTCGGGGTCGAGCCGCAGGGACAGCGCGGCGGGGAGCGCGGCGGCGGCGAATGCGGCGAGAGCGTCCGCTCCGCCGAGGGTCGCGGCGATCCCGCGCGCTCCGGCGAAGAACTGGGCCGCTCCGACGGCCGAGACCAGCGCGGCCGAAACGGCGGACCAGAAGGCCAGGCGCGAGGCGCTGCGCGCGCCCCCGAGCTCGAGCAGCGCCGCGGCGTAGATCAGCCCGTCCGCGGCCGCCGCCGCCAGCGCGGGCGTCGACGCCGTCTTGTACGGCGCGGCGGCGAAGCGGAGCAGAGTCCAGGCGGCCAGCGCCGCGAGCGGAGCGAGAGCGGGCATCGACGCGCCGGCCGCCTCCCAGCGGCCGCGCGCGAGGCCCTTCATGGCCCAGGCCAGCGCCAGCGTCAGCGCGGCGGATTGCGCGAGCGCGATCCTGAAGGCCGACGGGTCGAACGTCCGCCCATGAGCGGCCAACGGCGCGAGGAAGACGAGCGCGAGAAGACCGAGCTCGGTCGTTCGGCTCCAGGCGGCGGAATCGTTGATCTTCACGGCTCCTCCGCCGCGGCGGCGAGACCGCTTCCGGACGACTGGGACGGAACGCCGGCCGCGAAAACGAGGAGCCCGACGACGACGAGGCCGGCGGCGGCGAGCGCGAGAGCGGGCGTCTCGCTCGGCCAGAGCGGGAGAGCGGGCTCGGGCGGCGCGGAGGCGGACCCGGCCGCGGCTCGGACGGCGGCGAGGAGCCGCTTCTTCAGGGATTCGGGCGCGCCTCCGGCGGCCGGCGCTTTCGGGCGATCGAGCAAAGCCGCGTGGGTTCGGCACGACTTGCACGTCGACAGGTGCGCGTCGACGCGCGCGGCGCGGCCGGGGGAGAGCCGGCCTTCGGCGCGCAGGTCGAGGACGTTGCGGACGGAGTGGCAGTTCATGAGAGCAGCTCCTTCAGCTTCTGTCGGCCTCGATGCAGGCGCACGTCCAGGGCGGACAGCGAGCAGCCGAGCGCGGCCGCGGCCTCCTCGCGCGAGGAGCCCTCGAGATCGACGAGCGCCACGGCCAGCCGCAGGGACGGCGACAGGCGCGTGAGCGCGCTCTGCACGCGGTCGGATGCGTCGCGCGCCTCGGCCCAGCGCTCCGGTCCCGGCTCCCGGTCGGCGAGGACGTCCTCGAGCGAGCCCGAATCTTCGTCGAACTTGGCCGACAGCGACAGCGGCCGGTGCGCGGCCTCCTTGCGCAGCGAGCTCAAATAGACGTTGCGCAGGATCGCGTTGAGCCAGCCTTCGAAGGGTAGGCTCGGATCGTAGTTCTCGAAGTATTTCATCGCTCTGAGGAACGCTTCCTGGACCACGTCGCCGGCGTCGGCCGGATTTCCGGTTATTCTCAGCGCCACGGCGTACGCCTTGTCGGCGTGCAGTGCGATCAGGCGGTCGATCTCGGCGTCCACCTTAGTCTCGGTTGCGGTCCTTTGACATCATATCGGGGGGAAGCCCGGGAGCTTACATCCGGGCGGCGACAGCGATTATAACAACGGAACGCGGCCGTTCCTCGCCGCATCGGGAGGTCCTTCGGCCCGGACGCGCCGCAGGCCTTTCGGGGTCGAAAACGTCACCCGTCCTTGACGCGGCGCAAAAGGCCGCGCTATTGGTCCGCGGGGTCCGCGCGCGTACAATGTGGGTCGCGAAAGACGGCTTTTTTCCGTCTTTTAACCGGCAATGATAGGGATTATAAAGAAGGACTTGGGCCCTTCGTACGCGCCGCCTAGGTCTTTAGGAGGTGGTGACCGCCTGCGGCCGCCGCTACAATGATGAGGATGACCGAGCGCGTGAGAAGGCTCGTCGCCGCGACCCTCGCCACGGTCCTGGTTCTCCTCTCACCGGGGCTCGAAGCCCCGCGCCTTTTCGCGCAGACGCTGCGGGCCGACGCGGTCTCCGCGTCCGCGGGCGTCCGCGCCCCGATCGCCGCGCCGACGGCGCTGTCCCTCCCCGCTCTTGCCCTGAGTCCCGTCGTTTCTCTCTCGGCGCTGGCGGCCTCGCCGGCGCTGTCCGGCCGCGCCGTTTCGGGCCTCTCGGCCGCGGCGGCCCCGTCCGCGACCGCTTCGCCCTCGGCCGCCGCGATGCCGTTCGTTCCCGCTCCGGCGGCCGCCGCCGCGGGCGAGCCGAATCTTTCCGAGCCGGCGGCGGGCGCGGCGCCCGCGGCCGCGGCCTCCTCCGCGGCTGGCCCCGCCGCCGCGGCTTCCCCCGCGGACGCTCCGGCGGCCGTCGCATCGGCCGACGCTTACAAGGCGCACGCGCTCCTGCTGCGCATGGTCGCGGCGCTGACCGGGTCGGTCTACTCCCTGCGCCCCGCCGGCGTCGAGCTCAGCGACGACCGCGTCGCCGAGGCCTCGAGCCGACGCGCGGTCTTCTCCGATTTCGACGAGACGCTCGCGATGTCCAACGCCGCGTTCGATCACCGCCTGCCGCCGGACATGGTCGAGTCTTTCGAGGCCGTGCGCGCGGCGGGCAAGACCGTCGACGTGATCAGCGACCGCCCCGAGAGCGTGCTGGAGGCGCTGACCACGCTGCCGGTCGCGACGCGCGCCGGCATGTACGTCGCCGTGGACGCGGGCGGACGCGTCTACCGCTACGACGAGAAGGGCGAGGCCGCCCTCGTCCACCAAGAGCCGCCGATGACCGACGCGGTCAAGACCGCGGTGGGCGCGGCCGCCGACGCGGCGAAGAGCCGATTCGGAGAGATCGGCGCCGAGCTGTTCGTGCCGAACGAGAAGGACGCGAACCCCGCCGAGATTTGGCGCCCCTACACCTACACTTTGCGGCTGAAAGTCGGCTCCACGCTGGAGCAGGTCCGCGGCGCCGCCGCGCTGATGCAGGCGGAGCTCGACAAGCGCGGCGTCGGCCTCACGGTCAAGCCGCGCTTCGCCAAGGACCCGGCGAATCCGCCGTACCTCGCGTTGACGGTCAACTCGAAGGCCAACGCCTCGCGCTGGATCGCGCAGGAGCGCGGTCTCTCGGCCAAAGACGTCGTCGTGCTCGGCGACAGCATGTACGCGCCGCGCGACGCCGGCCCCTCCGCGCTGTCGCGGCTCGGCCGCCGCGTCAGCGGGCGCGACGTCCCCGCGCTCGGCAACGACAGCGACGCCGACATCGCCAAGGGGATTCCCGGAGCCCTCACGTACGCCGTCGGCGGCAAGGGCGACCCGCGCCGCGCGAATCTCGTCGTCCTCAACGAGCAGGGCCCCGCCGCCTCGCGCCGCGTCCTGCTCTCGGTCGCGGCGCGGACCGCCGACGAGCCGTCGGGCTGGCGGCGGTTCCTGCGCGAGAGCCTGCTGCAGGTCCGGCTCTGGCGGGACTCGTTCCGCCACTACTTCATCGAGGTCAACGTCGAGAATTGGCGCGAGTTCCGCGCCGCGCGCGCGGTCGCGCGCGCCCAGAACCCGGAGGTGCCGGGCCTGGACGAGCGCAGCTTCTTCGTCGACACGCGCATGATGGGCATGGTCGGCGGCGCGAAGACGGTCGGCTCGCGCTCGGGCTCCGACGCCTACGTGAGCGAGCAGGCGCGCGCCGTCTTCGACCGCTATTTCACGCGCGCGGACGTCGGTCCAGAGACCCGCGCCGCGTTCCTCCGCTTCCTGGACCGCGCGGCCGAGTACAACCCGATGCGCAGCTCGAGCAACCTGCGCAAGCAGATCCGCAAGGCCCTGCACTCCGCGACCTTGCTCCCGGTCGTCGCGCTCGCCGCCCACTTCGACGCGCTGATGCCCCCGAGCCGCGACGAGATCGCGCGCGAGTTCCAGCACGCCGGCCAGCAGGAGACCCTGGACGCGTTCCGCGCGGCCGTGCGCGAGACGATCGGCGAAGAGGCCGACGCGCCGAACCGCGTCGTCGGCGTGGTCGTGCTCGGCAGCTTCGCGGGCGGCGCGGCGACGCCCACGAGCGACTTCGACCTGCACGTGCTGTCGGCCGACGGGACCTCGGCGCGCGCGCCCGCTTTCCTCGAGCGCCTGCAGAAGCGCTGGGGCGCGGACCCGCGCTCCGCCGCGCATCCGATGAACGGCGCCGATTTCGCCTTCTATCCGTCGCCGAGCTTCCTGCTGCGCATCCACCGCGACCCGTTCCTCGTCGTCAGCGACGACGCGCGCGTCGAGCGGACGCTCGGCCCGCCCCCCGGCCGCTTCGCCGACCGCGCGCGCCCCGACGGCGCGACGTTCGTCCAGAACGCCGAGTGGTTCGTCTACAACCGCATCCTTCGCGCGGCGACGCGGCTGGCCGACTGGCGCGACGCCGCCGGCGGACGCAGCGCGGCGGCGCTCGACGCGTCCGTCCGCCAGCGGGCGCTGATCGGCTGGCTCGCCGCCCGCTCGCTGTACCTGGCCGGCTTCATCCTGTCCGGCTCCATCGCCTACCCGCTCTTCGCGCAGGCCGTCGTCGGTCACCAAGGCTATACCGACTTGATGGCTCTGGGCGCCCTGGCCGGCATCCTGCTCTCCTCGGCGAGCGGGTTCATCGCCGACCGTTTCAGCCTGCGCAATTCCTTCGCTCTGAACAACGTCGTCCGCTTCGGCGTCGCTCTGACGCTCCCGATCCTGATCGCCGCGCACCTCGCGGGCTTCTGGCCGCTGCTGGCGCTCTCGCTGGTCACGAGCTGGAACGTCGCGAGCTCGCTGATCGCCGAGGACAAGATGCTGCCCGCGCTGGCGAACGGCGATCCGAAGCGCCTGTCGGTGCTCAACGCGGCCGCGAACCTGAACTTCATCGGCCTGAACGTGGGGCTCGGCATCTTCCTGACGGCCGGGCATTGGGTCGATCATCTGACGGCGAGCCTCGGCTTCCTGCCCGGCATCTCCGCGATCTTCGCGGTCAACGCGGCGCTCTGCGCCGTCGCCTTCGCGATCCAGTGGTTCACGATCCCGCACGCGAGCGTCCGCGCTCCCGGCGCCGCCGCGGCGGCGCCCGCGGCCGCGCCGGCCGAGGGCCGCCTGCGCAGCGCGCTGATCTGGGCCGGCCTGCTCGGCGTCGGCGGGGGGCTCTTCGCGCTCCTTCACGCCGTCGCGCCGCAGTTCGCGACTTTGCCGCTCGTCGGCGCGATGCTCGCGGGCCTGGCCGCGACGTCGGACGGCTTCAAGAGCCTGTGGAAGACGTCGGTGATGCGTTCCGGAGCCGTGCTCGGCACGCTTTACGCGTTCGTCGTCTATCCCGTTCAGTCCATCCTGGTCCCGTTCGCGGCCCGCGACTTGAACGGCGGCGGCCAGCTCCAGGGCCAGCTCCAGGGCTCGCTCTTCTTCGGCCAGCTGCTCGCCGCGTCCACGCTGATGAAGCTGCCGGGCCGCTGGAACGGCGTCCTGCGCGCGGCCGTGCTGAGCGCGATGGGCTCGTGGCTGACCTTCTACCTGTTCCCGCACAACCTGCTCGCGGCGGCGTTGGGCTCGATGATCGCGCTCGGCCTCTACGCCGGCGCGAGCCGCCTCACCGATCGCGGCTGGATGCGCTGGTCCATCGCCGGCCTCGCCGCGCTCGCTCTGCCGATCGCGTTCTGGGGCCAGCCCGCCGCTCTGCTGCTGAGCCTCGCGATCGTCGGCATGGTGACCGTGCCGAACAAGATCGCCATCGACACGATCATGCAGGGCGAGGCGCGCGCGGATTCCGCGAACACGGGCAAGATCCTCGGCGCTCGCTCGGCTCTCAGCTCGATCGCCGCGGCCTTCGGCTACGCGTCCTTTGGCGCGCTGGCCGGGGCCTTCCAGCCGTCGTTCCCGACCGCGCTGTGGCCGATGGCCGCGATGTTCGCGGTGGTCGGGGCCCTGCTCTGGCTGGCGCCGCGCTGGCTCGGCGCGCGGGTCTCGCCGTCCAGCTATAAGTCCGCGCCCGCGATCGCGGCGCCGGCCGCGCCGGAAAGCCGCGAGCTCTCGCTCGACGAGATCACCGCGCGCATCGCCGAGCGCGTGCGCGCGAGCGGCGTCAAGGTCGTCATCACCGACTACGACGGCACGCTGATGGACAAGACGCCCGACGACAAGGCGGTGCCGTCGTCCGAGCGCCTCGGCGCGCTGATCAAGGCCCTGCGCGCGCGCGGCGTGACGGTCGTGATCTCGACGAACCACTTCTTCGCCGGCGACCACAACGGCATGACCAACCTGCTCGGCGACCGCCTCGACGCCGAGACGCGCCCCGGCATGATGTTCGTCGTGCAGTCCGGCGCGCGAATCTACGAGTACGGGCCCGACGGCGCGACGCCGGACCGGAATTCTCCGACGTGGAAGGAGGTCTCCTTCGACGACGCCGAGAACGCGAAGATCGCGCCCGCGTTCGAGGAGGCCGCGCGCCGCGCGGGCCTGGAGCCCGGCGACTGGAAGCTCTTCCACGAGGACAGCCGCACCTTGATCGAGGTGCACAACCATCAGGACCGCGTCGAGGCGCTCTACCAGGCCCTCGCCGAGATCAACGCGCGCGAGGGCTGGGGCTACCTGGTCCAGCTCAAGCCGATGCCGACGATGCGCCACGTCCCGTACGTGCAGTACTTCAAGGCGCACAAGGGCACCGGCGCGCGCCAGGCCTTCAACATGCTGAAGGCGCGCGGTCTGGTGCAGGACGAGAGTCAGGTCCTCATTTTCGGCGACGACTTCAAGCCCGAGGGCAACGACCTGTACATGGCGCAGTCCCTGCCCGGCGCGCTCGCGGTCTCGGTCGGCAAGACCTGGGACAAGGGCCAGCCGAACGTCCTGCAGTCCTCGGTGCGCAACGCCGAGGCGACGCAGGAGATATTCTCCCGTCTCGACGGACTGCTCTCCTCCGGCGGCCGCTGATATAAAAGGAGGAGCCCCCCGCCCGAGAACGGGGGGCTCCAAACTTCTCCGGCGACCGCGCTACTGCTGAGTCGCCTTCTGAGGCAGGAGACTTCTCACGCGCTCCAAGCCTCCGGTCAGCTCGGCCTTCAGCACCGGTTCCGTCTCGCTTTGCAGACGGCCGGCGAGCATGGCCTCGCCCGTCTCGGCGTCGACCACCTTCGCGACCACCGCCTTCTTCACGGCTTCCGCCGCGATCTTGCGGGTGTCGGGGTCCGTGCTGTCGAGGGCGGTCTTCAGGTGCTCGATCTTGGTCAGGCTCGGCCGCGCGGCCATCGCCATGACGCCGCGGCGGAACTGCGCGCGGTCGGCGGTCTTCATGTGCGCGTCGAGGAGCGACGCGCTGATCCAGGGCATGCGGCCGCCGGAGTCCAGGCGCCCGAGCTGCTCGAGCCGCTCGAGCACGTCGGCGATCGCCGTCGGGTCGCGGTAGTCCTGAAGGGCGACCGCGCAGCCGTCGACGAGCTTCGCGCTGTCCGTGGATTTCAGCAGAGTCACGAGAGCCTCGCGCGCCTTGAGCCCGCCGGTGCGGCGCAGGGCCTGCGGGAGGATCTCGTCGGGGACGAGGCCCTTGACGGCGAGCTCGTAGACCTTCGCGTAGACGGACGCCCCGCGCACGCCGCGCGGCCCGCCGACGCGGGCCACGGCCTCCTCGCGGAGCTCCTGCGGGCCCTCGTCCATGACCTTGAGCACGTAGGCCTTCGAGGTCGGCGTGCCGACGCGCGAGGCGAGCAGGCCGACCGCGCGCCGGCGGAGGTCCATGCCCTCCTTCGAATAGTCGGGGCTTTGCTCGAGAGCGTCGACGATCGCCTTGGCGAAGGGCTCCAGCTTCGCGGCGTCCACGTCCTGAGCGGCGAGAGAGGGCTCGCCGATCGCGGACATGAACTCGCCGAGATGCACGAGCCGGTCCGTGTCGGTCGCGGTCTCCGAGCTCGCGAGGAAGGCGTTCACCGCGGCGTCGAGCCCGGCGGCTTGCGGCTTCGCCGCGGCGATCTGCGCGCGGCTCGGCTTCTCCGGGTCCGGCGTCTGCGCGAGCTTCGAAAGCTCGGCGTACTTCGGCCCCAGGCCCGCGGCCACGAGGGCGATCACTCCGATTCCGGCGACGGCTTCGATGCGGTTCATAAATCAATCTCTCCGGGCGGTCCTCGGAGCCTCTGATGCGGACCCGGGCTCCGCGCCCGGTCACGATACGCTCGCCGCGGGCGCGGGCTTACATGCGCTTGGAGCGGAGGGCATTTTGTTGCTACATTCTTGCGGAAGCGGCGGCCCGTCAGCGGCCGCCCGATAGGAGACATCCAAAAATGAAGCGAACCGTTTCGCTGGCCGTGCTCGCGCTCGGCTTGGCCGCATCCTCGGCCTCCGCCGAGGGATTCCTGGACTTTTACGGCGGGAGCATGAACTTCCTGCCGACGACGACCCTGCAGAACGGAGACCTTTGCGCGGGCGGCGCCTGCGCTCCGATCCCGGGCCTGCAGTGGGCGGAGCTCAACAACGTCCACCTGCTGTCCACCCCCACGGGCGGAATCCGCGTCGGCGGCCTCGTCAAGCAGGACTTCTTCTCCTACGGCGGAGACTTCAACCTGCAGATGTACGGCGTCAAGGCGAAGGAGTTCTACTTCGTCGGCGCTCCGGTCAACGCGGACCGCTCCTACCCGGGCGGCACGGTCGTCCAGCCGGGCGGCGACTTCATCGTCGGCGTCCCGCTGCGCATCGTGCGCCTGTACGGCGGCGTGGGTCTCAACATCCCGATGCTGTTCTACGACTACCAGACCTACGACGCGTCGACGAACACGACCGGCACCGGCGTGGGCGCCTCGGCGACGATCGGCTACGACTTGTTCTTCGGCGCGCGCTGGCTCGTGACGAACAACATGAACATCTTCATCGAGGACCGCTTCGGCGGGATCTTCATGCCGATCGCGGCCAAGGACAGCGTCCTCGGAGCCAACGGCGACGTCGTCAACGGCACGCTCGTCCTCAACAGCCTGAACTCGAACGCGATCGTGGCCGGCCTCGGCTTCGCCTTCTAGACGGCGGCGTCGATGGACGTCAAGAGGCTCGTTCTCGTCGGAGCTCTGCTCTCGCTGTCCGGTTGCGCGGAGCAGGGCTCCTTCGAGGCGGCCCAGCAGTACGGCAGCACGAGGCGGGAGGGCGCCGCTTACGATCAGGCGGCCGCCGCCGGAACCGCGTCCGCGTGGTCCGGGTTCCTCGGCCAGTACCCGGCCGGCGCGCACGCCGCGCAGGCGCGCGCGCAGCTCGCCGAGGCCCAGTGGCGCGAGCTCAAGCAGCGCGAGACCGCGGCGGGCTATCTGCAGTTCCTCGCCGCCGCGCCGCTGGCCAATCCGCACCGCGCCGAGGCGAAGGACCGCTGCCGCGCGCTGCTGCTGCAGGGAAGCGGGAGCGCGCAGGACTACTCCGCGTTCCTGCGCCTGAGCGCGAACGATCCGAGCGCGGGCGCGCTCGAGCAGAAGCTCGAGCAGCTGCGCGCGCAGTCGGCGGGCAGCGGGCCCGCGGCGGTGCTGTTCTTCTACCAGTACCCGGGCACGCCCGAGGCCGCGAAGCTCCTGCCCGCGGTCTACGAGGCCGAGTTCCGCAGGGCCTCCGAGGTCGATACGCGCCTGGCCTACCATTATTTCGTCAGCCGCTTCCCGTCGGCCCCGCAGGCCGACGCGGCCCGCGGCAAGCTCGCGGGCGCGTCCGCCGGCGCTTCGGCGGACGTCTCCGCTCTCGACTACCTGCCGAAGCTGCGCGAGTCCTCGCCGGCCCTGCAGCGCCTCGAGTGCCGCTCCGCGCTCGCGCAGAAGCTGAAGGCGGACGTCTACGGTCCGTCGTCCGAAAGATGGCGCGACGCCCTGCGCGAGATCTCGAGCGGAGGAAACACGGTTCCCTACGAGTGCCGCGACGCCGCTCTCGCCGTTCCGGCGAAGGCGCGTCCCGTCGTCGCGGGCGCGGTGCGGTCGCTCGCGCGGCTCTTGGAAAGCCAGGCCGCGCTGAACTCCTTGTTCGAGGCGCCGGCCCAGATCGCCGAAAAATCCCGGCAAGTCGCGGCCCAGTCGGGAAGCCTCGCCGACGAGGCGGAGTCCTACGAGCTCGAGATCGAGGCGCTGTACAACAACATGCCGGCCGATCCATCCCATCCCGACGACACCGCGTCGAAGAACGCGCGCGAGGCGATCGAGCGCGCCAACGGCGCGTGGCAGCAGAGCGCGCAGGACGCGGCCGGCGGCTCGGGCCGGCGCGAGGCCGTCGGCAGGCTCCAGCGCCGTCTCGACCGCCAGGCGGGGCTCCTGCTCGAGATCATCGCCCATTATGAGAGCCCGGCCGTCTCCGCGGAGGCCGACGAATGAGCCCGCGCGCGCTTCTTCTCACGATCCTCCTGCTCGCCGTCGGCTCGGTCCGCGTCGAGCTCGCTTTCTGCGAGGCCGTGAAGATGAAGCCGGCGCCCGCCGAGGAATCGTCCGACGACGCGGACGACGCTTCTCCGGTCCCGGCGCAGAGGCTCGCGCCGGCGCCCGCCGCCGCTTCCGACGACGAGGACGACGACAATTCGCCCGCCGCGGTGCCGCGCACGCCGATCGCTCCGCCTCCGCCCGCGTCCGCCGCCGCGGTCGGGAGCTTCGCGGCGCTCGACCTCAATATCCTGCGCCGGCAGGTCGTGGATTACCGGCGCAAGGCCAATCTCTTGCGCGCGCGCGTCGGCGTTCGTCAGCGCGACGTGAACCAGGCGGAGGGCCTGGCCAACCAGGTGATGCGCAACGCCCAGGCGCAGGCCGCAGCCGCCCAGGCGCAGGCGCAGGCCGCGCAGAACACGGCCTCGACGGCCTCGAACATCGCCAACATCGCGAGCATGTTCCCGGGAGGCGGAAACTGGGGGAAGATCGCCCGGATGGGCGCGAACATCGGGGCCAGCGCGGCTCAGGCGAACGCCGACGCTGCGACCGCGCAGGCGAACGCGCAGGCCCAGGCCGCCATCAACAACGCGCAGGGCCAGGCCTCCACGCTCGAGCAGCGCGCCAAGGAGCTCGAGGGCGAGCAGAAGCGCCTCGCGATGAAGGCGCGCCAGTACGAGTACCTCGCGGACGCGAAGGACCTCCTGCTCGCCGCCGAGACGCTGCGCCTGCAGTCGGTCGCGACGTCGAAGGACATGGGCCGCGCCGACCAGTCCATCTCCTCGGCGAACAAGCTCGTCGACGAGATGGACCTGTGGTAGGGCCGCGCGCGCTCCGCCGCCGCTGAGCCGCCGCCGCGCGCCGGGGCCTCCGGCATGCGATAATGTCTGCAGCCGTGTCCGCCCCGCCCCCCCGTCGTGACGCCCGCTTCCCGCCCCTGACCCGCGCCGAGATGGACGCGCGCGGCTGGGACGCGGTCGACGTCGTGTTCGTCAGCGGCGACGCGTTCATCGACCACTCGTCGTTCGCGGCCGCGATCCTGACGCGCGCGCTCGAGGCGGAGGGCTTCCGCGTCGCGGTGCTGTGCCAGCCGGACTGGCGCTCGGCGGAGCCCTGGCGCCGCTTCGGGCGCCCGCGCCTGTTCTTCGCGGTGTCCGCGGGCAACATGGACTCGATGATCAATCACTACACGGCCGGGCGCAAGGTGCGCAACGACGACGCGTACTCGCCCGGCGGGCGCATCGGCCTGCGCCCGGACCGCGCCACGATCCCCTACTGCCAGCGCGCGCGCGAGGCGTTTCCCGGAGTCCCCGTGATCGCCGGCGGCGTCGAGGCGAGCCTGCGCCGCATGGCCCACTACGATTATTGGTCCGACTCGGTGCGTCCGTCGATCCTGCTGGACTCCAAGGCCGATCTCGTCGGCTACGGGATGGGCGAGGAGACGATCGTCGAGATCGCGCGGCGTCTGAAGGACGGCAGGACGGTCAATGACTGCCGCGACATCCGCGGCGTCGCCTACGCCCTCGGCGCGAGCGAGACGGTCCCGTCCGGCGCCGACGTCGTCGAGGTGCCGAGCTTCGAGGCGGTGAAGGCCTCGAAGGACGAGTTCCTGAAGGCCGCGCACCTGATCCACCGCGAGACGAGCCCGTTCAACGCGAAGACCGTCGTCCAGCGCCACGGCGCGCGCGCCGTCGTCGTGACGCCGCCGCGCCTGCCGCTGACGCAGGAGCGGATGGATTACTACTACGGGCTTCCGTACACGCGCCGCGCGCATCCTTCGTACACGGAGCAGGTCCCGGCCTGGGAGATGATCAAGGATTCGGTCACGATCATGCGCGGCTGCTTCGGCGGCTGCACGTTCTGCTCGATCACCGCGCATCAGGGCCGCACCATCCAGTCGCGCTCGAAGGAGTCCGTGCTGTCGGAGCTCGAGGCCATGGCGGCCGATCCGGAGTTCAAAGGCGTGGTCAGCGATCTCGGCGGACCGACCGCGAACATGTACCGCATGCGCTGCACGAAGCCGGAGGTCGAGAAGATCTGCAGGCGCCTCTCGTGCGTGAGCCCGACGATCTGCAAATTCCTCGGCACCGACCACGCGCCGCTCATCGACCTGATGAAGACGGCGCGCGCGGTGCCGGGCGTCAAGAAGGTGTTCGTCGCGTCGGGCATCCGCATGGACCTCGCGCGCCTCTCGCCCGAGTACATGACGGAGCTCGTGAGCCATCACGTCGGCGGGCGGCTGAAGGTCGCGCCCGAGCACGTGAACAAGGACGTGCTCGCGCTGATGAAAAAGCCGACGCACGACACCTTCGAGGACTTCGCCGAGAAGTTCGCGCGCGCGAACGAGAAGGCCGGCAAGAAGCAGTTCCTCGTCCCGTATTTCATCTCGAGCCACCCGGGGTCGGGCTTGAAGGAGATGATCGAGCTCGCCGTCTTCTTGAAGCGGCACGGCTACAAGCCCGACCAGGTCCAGGACTTCATCCCGACGCCGCACGACCTCGCGACCGCGATGTACTACACGGGCCGCGACCCGGAGACCGGGCGGCCCATCGCGATCGCGCGCGGGCTGCGCGACCGCCGCCTCCAGCGCGCGCTGCTGCAGTTCTTCAAGCCCGAGAACTACTTCGAGGTCCGCGAGGCCCTGCTCAAGGCCGGCCGCCGGGACCTGATCGGCGGCGGCTGCGACGCGCTGATCCCCGCCGAGCCGCCGCGCGAAGCGATCCTCGCGCGGCGCGCGCGCGCCGACAAGGATTTTCACGAGCACGTGCACAGGACGGACGCCCCGAAGGCGCCGAAGGCCGGCTACCGTCCCGGCCGCGCCGGCTGGGGCCGCCGCGAGGGAAAGAAATGAACGCGAGCCCGCGCCTCGTCCGCCTCGGGCGGCTCGACGCGGTCGAGGTCCCCTCGCCCGAGGCGAAGGCGCTGACCGTCGTCGGACTCCACGGCTACGGAGCCGACATGCGCGACCTGGCGCCGCTCGCCGCGGAGATTCCGGTCTCGCGGCCGATCCGCTGGATTTTCCCCGACGGCCCCGAGACGCTCGAGTGGGGCGGCAAGGCCTGGTTTCCGATCGACGTCGCGGCGTTCGAGGAGAACTCGCGCACGGGCAAGCCGCGCGACCTCTCCGGGCGCGAGCCCGAGGGCATGGCCGCGGCGCGCGCGCAGCTCAAGGCGGCGCTCGACGAGCTCGCCGCGCCGCCGGACCGGCTCGTGCTCATGGGATTCTCCCAGGGGGCGATGATGGCCCTCGACGCCGCGCTGCGCGCGCCGCGGGCGCCGGCGGGAGTCGCGATCCTGTCGGGGACTCTCGTCGATCGCGCCGCGCTCGCGAAGCTCGCGCCGAGCAAGAAAGGGATCCCGTTCTTCCAGAGCCACGGCTCCGTCGATCCGATCCTGGGATTCGCGCAGGCTCTCGCTCTCGAGGCCGAGCTCAAGTCCGCGGGCTGGTCGGGCTCCCTGCGGAAATTCGAGGGCGGCCACGGCATCCCGCCTGAGATCATAGAGGAGCTCGGCGCCTGGCTCGACGCGCGATGAGCGAAGACTGGACGAGGGCGTTTTTCCGCTCCGAGGTCTTCACGCCGAGCACTCCCGAGACCGAGGCCGCCGCGCCGGACGAGGTCCGCTTCGTTTGGAAGGCCCTCGGCCTCAGGCGCGGCGCGCGCGTTCTCGACGTCGCCTGCGGGACCGGGCGGCACGCGGTGCGGCTGGCGCGGCGCGGCGCGGACGTCGTGGGCGTCGACGCGACCGAGGCGTACCTGGCCCAAGCGCGGCGCGCGTCGAAAGGCCTCGCGAACGTCCGCTTCGAGCGCGGCGACATGCGCCGCCTGCGCTTCGACTCCGAGTTCGACGCGGCGATCAACCTGTGGACCAGCTTCGGGTATTTCCGGGAGCCGGGCGAGGATCTCGCGGCGCTCCGCGCGATCGCGCGCGCGCTGAAGCCCGGGGGGCTGTTCCTGATCGACGTCGTCGACTCCTCGCCGCTGATGGGGCGGGAGCGCTTTCGTCAGTGGACCGAGTCGCGGGACGGGACGTTCACGCTCGAGGAGGTCTCGGTCTTCGGCGGCCGCGACCCGCGCATCGCGACCGACTGGATCGTGCTCAGGCCGCGGCGGTCCGCGCGGCGGGCGCGCTCGGTCGTGCGCGCCTACGATCTCGCGCACCTGCTGGGCGCGCTGAGAAAAGCCGGCCTGAAGCCGCTGGGGACGTGGTCGCGGCTCGCCTACGGCTCGTCGGGGCCGAGCGGGGGGAGGCTCGTCGTCTTGTCGCGCCGCGCCGGCGCCGGCGGCGCGGCGTCGCGGTAGGTCGCGTACCAGGCGCGCGCGCCCGCGTCGGTTTCGGCCGCGATCAGGCGCGGGAGCAGGGCCTTCACGCGGGCCGCCGCCGCGGGAGCGCCGGCCGCTTGGCGCTGGCGCGCCGCGATCCAGACGGCGGCGACGGCGAGCTCGCGCGCGGCGGGCGTCGCGCGCGGGTCGCGGACGAAGGCCGCTGGGTCCGCCTCGATCGGGGCCAGCACGCGCGCGTCGATCAGCGCGGCGAGCGCGGGCGCGCGCTTCGCGAGATCCTCGTTCGACGAGACGAACGCGTAGAGCGTGAGGAACGCGGTCTGCCGCTCCTCTCCCGCGACGGGCCCGTCGAGCGCGCCGAGGAGCGCGTTCAGGAACGCGGGCTCCAGCGGCCGGGGCAGGCCGTGAGAGGCGGGCCCGAGTCCGCGCAGGACGAAGAGGCGCAAAGACGGGTCCGGCAGGGCGGCGAGCAGGACCGCGAAGGCGCGCGTGCGCGCCGCCTCGTCGACGACCGGCGGCACCGCGTAGCCGAGCAAGGTCAGGGCCCTCGCGCGGACTTCCGGAGGCTGGCGCGCGTCGGCCGCGGCGGCCGCGATCGCGTCCAGGGACGCGGCCTGCGCCGGAGGCTTCTGATTCGGGATGCGGTCGTGCAGGGCGTCCAGCGCGTCGAGCTTCGCCTCCGCCGAGGCTGAGTCGTCGCGCAGGACCGAGGAGGGATCCGCGGCGCCGCGCGCGGCCGCGCGCGCGAGCGAGAAGGCCTCCTCGAGAGCGGGGGCCGCGACGGCTCGCGCGGAGGGAGGGGCGATCAAGACCGGCATTGGATTATTGTACTACGACCCGCGGCGGTCACGACTTCGGCGACCCGCGCTCGGCGGAGGTGCCGAACTTGCGGCTCATGCGGGCCGGCTCGACCGGCCCGGACGAGCGGTCGCCCGGAGCGCGCGCGGCCAGCGTGAGCTCCTCCTCGGCGGCGACGGCGCGCGCCAGGGACCGGGCCTGCTCCGGGGTCACCATCAGCTGGACCGTGGCCCACTGCTCGTTGCCCGCGGCCGGGCTGCTGCCGAGGACGAGCACGTCCTGCAGCAAAGTCAGCGCGGAGACCTCGGACTTGCCCGAAGCCTTCGCGCTCCGCGTCGCGGCGACGACGTCCACGCGATCCCCGGGCTCGATGAACTCCTGCTGATCGGGGTACACCAGGATCGCGAGCCCGCGCATGCCGCGCTCGAGGGCGGGCTTGTCCGGGGCGGGCAGCGGCGCGAGCGCGGGCGGATCGGCGATCTTGTTGAGAAACAGCCGATCCTCGCTCTCGACTGCGAGAGAGGCGTACGGGACCTCGTCCGGGGAGAGCGCGAGCTGGACGAGGCCGTCGTCGTCCGACCAGTCGCGCTCGACGCGCAGGACCTCCGCGCGCGCGGCGAGCGTCTCCGAGCGCGTCTCGCTCGTGCCGTCGGAGCGCAGGGTCTCGACGAGCACGGCGACCTCGACCGCGTCGCCGGGGGAGAGGAAGCGCGCCTGGCTCTTGTCGATCGAGAGCGAGAACGCGCGCCGCCCGGCGGGCGGGGCGAAGACCGCCTCGTCCGCGGGAGCCGGGGGCTTCGCGCGGCACGAGCCGAGGAGGACGAGCGCGGCGACGGCGAGGAGTCGTCTCATGAGCTCAGAACTGGAAGGTCAGGTTCGTCCCGAACGAGTACGAGATGAAGTTCTCCTGGAGCAGGTACTGGTGCCACATGCGCTGGACGGTCCCGTTGAGCGTCATGCGCAGGTTCTTCGCGAGCTCGTAGTCCGCGCTCGTCGTCAGGGAGCCGAGGATCGAGTTGTTCTCCTGGATGACGGGCGACTGCGTGTCCGCGACGGACAGCGTCGTCGTCCAGATGATGCGGTTCGTGAACAGCAGAGGACGCGACGAGCCCGGCAGCCGCAGTCCGGACGGCAGGGAGAGGTCAGCGCGCATCAGTATGCTCGGCGTGATCACCGTGGTCTCGTTCGTCTTGATGCCGGCCCCGGTCTCGACCTGATCGAACGCGTAGTCGATCTTCGGGGTGAAGCGGAACTTCTTGTAGTCGAAGGTCACTTGAGCGTCGGCGTCCTGGTGGTAGGTGGTCTGCGTGTTCGTGTTGACGACGAGGTCCTCAGCGACGTCCGTGCGCAGATTGTAGCTCAACGAGACGTCGTACTTCTTGAAGATCAGCATGCGCAGGTCCGTGCCGAACGAGTTCTGGGTGTCGAACGTCGCGCCGACGTTGTCGGTCGTGCGCAGGGAGTACTTGAAGTCCATCTGGCCGTTCGACATCCATTTGTCGGAGCGCAGGAGCGTCTCGAGCTTCGAGAGGCTGACGACGGTGTCGACCGGCGTCTGCGTGATCGTCTTCGAGGCCGTGCCCGTCACGTCCGAGCGCTGGATCGTCTCGACGAAGTTGTTCGACAGGGACAGGGACTTGAACGCCGCCGAGCGTCCGGTCAGGTTGTAGTACTGGAACGGCGACCAGCGCTGGGTCGAGTTGAAGGTGTCGCGCTCGGTCAGGCTCACCAGCTGGGCCGCCGCCGCCGTCGGATGGAGGGGCTGGCGGACCGACAGGAGGCCCTGCAGGTTCTCGTCCTGGTTGACGTTGTTCCACGAGTCGCCGTCTTGGAGTTGGTAGCCCGAGACGATGCTCAAAGACTTGAGCGCCGCGGAGCGCGGGAAGACCTCGGCGAAGTTGATCGGGACGCTGATCGAGCCGTTGGACGTGCGCGTCACGTTCTTGATGTCGCCGGGGTTGTAGGTCACCGTCGAGCCGTTGACGACGACGGTCGAGACGGAGAGCAGCGAGGCCGCGTTCGTGTCCATCGTGTAGCTGACCTGGGGGTTCAGCCACTTGTTGATCTTGTAGTTCGAGGTGAAGCCCTCCGTCTGGTCGAAGCTCTTCGGGTACTCGGAGTCGACGGGGACGCCGGACGTGTAGTCGGTGCGGCGCTCGTTGCCGAGGGTCGTCGAGAAGTTCGGGTTGAAGGTCGAGCCTTTCCAGGGCACGAAGGTCATGCGCGTGCCGTAGGTGAAGTCGTGCTCGGTCGCGTCGTAGTCGCCGGTCTGGAAGCGCGACAGGTCGGACTTGTAGAGGACGTCGTAGTCCGTGAAGCTGTAGTTCGCGTCGAGCGTGCGCGGGACCCAGGACCGCTGCACGGGGAAGCCGTACTGCAGGGTCGCCGTGTAGATCGCCTTGTCGTCTTGGCGCGCGAGGAGGTCGTAGTCGGTCAGCGTGCGGTTGTAGCTGAGATTCAGGCGCGGGTAGGCCCCGTAGGCGACGTTCGCGCGCCCGGTCTCGATCAAGGTGGTGACCTTGCCCTGCTGGAGCAGGTTGATCAGGTTCGACAGATTGCCCGTGTTGATCGTGCTGGGCGTGTTCGTGACCGTGCGGTTGACGCTGAATGTCAGCGGCAGCCAGCTGTAGTGCGTGAGGTTCAGATAGGCGTTGTCGGTGGTCAGGTCCTGGTTCGAGACGACCGACGTCGGAGTCTGGAAGTTCATGCCGACGGCCCGGTGCTTGTAGCCGAACGTCGACCAGCCCGGCACCTCGAAGTCGGCCTGGAGCTTCTCCGCGTTGCCGGTGCGCGCCGCGGGCAGGGACAGGAATATCTCGTCGAGGTAGACGCTGCCGAAGGACTGCGAGAGCGTCGCGCTGCTCGCGTAGATGCCGGCGACGAGCTCGCCGACGTTCTGCAGGCTCGGCCCGATCCCGCTCGAGATGATCACGGTGCCGGTCTCGTCGGACGCCCAGCCGTTCATCACCCCGTTGCCCGGGTCGGTCTGCTTCACGTGGATCAGCTTCCAACCCGTGAACTTGATCGGGACGTCGACCTCGAAGAAGCTCGCGTCCGAGCCCGCGCGCAGGAAGAACGTCTGGTCTCCCTTGATGTCCGCCGGCTGGGGCGAGGACAAGGTCGTTTGCGCGTTGCCGAAGAGCAGGAAGTTGAACTCGCGGTGCTGGCTGATGTCGATGGCCTGCGTGAAGATGCGCTTCGTGTACACGGTCGCGCCGGGCGTGAGCCCGGCGTAGGTGAGCTGGAGCGACTGCTCCGAGATGTTCTGCGTGTTCGTCTGCTTCTGCAGGTTCGAGATGCTGCCGTAGAGCTCGTTGAAGACCGTCTGCGCGTCGCCGCCCGCGTTGTAGATCGGGCTGTAGTTCGGGTTGTTGACGTTGTTGACCGCGGTGACGGTCATGCTCTCGAAGGCGATCGCGCCGGTGCCGAGGCTGGGATCGCCGGGCTGGCCTATCAGCCAGCTGTTGCCGACCACGGCGATGCTCGCGAACTTCAGCGTGCACGGCGTCGAGATGCAGCCGCCCGTGCCCTTGATCGAGATGCGGAGCTGCTTGATCGTCGTCCAGCTGGACGCGGTCGTCGACGAGATGTTGAGCGGGATCTGCAAGGTGTGCCAGGGCGTGTTCGTCCCGGTCTGGCCGAAGTTGATTATCCCGTTAGGCAGAGTGTTCCCGGTCGTCGCGTCGTAGAGGCCGGTGCCGGCGACGTAGCCAAAATCGCCGCCGCTCAGATCGGCCGGATCCAGCAGCTGGTTCGCGTTGAGGTCCTCGGTGTCGATCTTGCCGTTGCCCGCGCCATAGCGCACCGCGCAGGGATTGCCGCCGTAGGCGTAGCACCAGCCGATGTCCTGTCCGGGCTCGAGGATGCCGGAGCAGTCGACGTTCTCCGTCTTCGGGGCGCCGGTGCGGACCTGGCCGTTCGCGCAGAACAAAGTCATGCCGCCGCTTCCGTCGGCGTCCTCGTTGATCGAGCCGAGGTGGAAGTTGATCTCGTTGCCGCTGTTGTCGCCGAGCATCACGACCTGCAGAGTCGAGGACTGCGACATGTCGATGCCCGTGTTCGAGAGCGGTATCACGATCGACATCTCGTTGGGGCTGGACAGCGGCATGCTGTACTGGATATCGAGCACGTTGGTGCTCGCGGCCGAGGTCGCCTGCGAGTTCGGATTGACCAGCAGGGTCGGTACGCTCTCGTTGAACCAGGTGATCTGGGTCGGGTCCGACGGGATCGCGCTTGGGTTCGAGGCGATCTGCCAGGACGTGTAGGCGGTGTTCGCGGGAATCTGCTGGAGGATGCCCTCCATGTTGTCGATGATCGCGTAGGCGTTCAGGTTGGGGTCGGTGCGGCTCTGCGCGAACTCGGCCGACAGCGACATGTTCAGGTGACTGCCGACCTTGAGCTTCTTGACCTGCGCGTCGAAGTCGTAGACCAGCAGGCTCTTCGCCAGCTCGGTGATCTGGGGCGTCGTCAGCGGCTTGGCTCCCGCGTCGTACAGGATCGTGGAGCCGACCTCGAAGTGCTCGTTGAAATCGTGCTGGATCCGGCCGCCGAGGAGCGTGTCGTTGTTGGCGCCGACGAACGGCGAGACCTCGTAGGTGATGTCGATCTCCGAGTTGGTGCCGATGCGCTGAGGGTTGAAGAAGGTCAGGAAGCCGCCGACGTAGTCGATGAAGTAGTCGACGTTGCGGGTCAGCTTCTGCCCGTCGAGGATCACGAGCTCCGACTGCGTGACGAGGTTCGGCTCCAGCGTGAAGGTCTTGAAGCGGTAGTTGAACTCGGTGTGGATCAGTCGTTCCGTGATCGGCGCCGGGGAGTAGATGCCCGGATCGGGGATGTTCGGAGTCGCGGACGACGCCGAGAAGGGTTGGAGCAGGTTGAAGACGCCGTTCGTGAAATCGACGTTGATCGTCGCCGGATAGATCTGCAGCGGGTTCAGCGTCTGACCGACCTGCTGTCGGTTCGCGTTGAGCACCTGGAGGATGAAGTTTCCTTGGCCGTTGTCGGGGATGATCGACTGCTGACCCATCGAGTAGAAGGTCAGCATCTCGCGGTTGTAGCCGACCTCGATCGTCGGCGAGCTGATGGCCACGTCGGACTGAGTCTTGATGATTTTGTTCAGGCCGTCGCCGCCGACGGTGGACGTCATGCTGGAGATTTGGAAGCGCAGCTCCGCCCCGGTCGCGTCGATGTAGTCCGCGGCGATCACGTACTGCGGCTGCGCCGCGTTGCGCAGCTGGATGTAGCCCTTCGCGTAGTTGATCGTGTAGTCGACGCCCGGCGACAGCAGCTGGAAGAAGCCCGTGAACGAGGATGTCCCGACGCAGAACGGGAGCGCTCCCTGGCAGTTGAGATCGTCCACGGTCGTCTGCACCTGGTTCGCGTTCGGCAGGCCGAGATTCTGCGTGGCCAGGTAGATGCGCTCGGTGCCGGAGCGGATCGGCAGGCGGGAGGGGTTGCCGAAGGTCAGGTCGTAGTACTGGCGCCGGATGTAGGCCGTGTCGAGGATGTCCTCGGCGACGAATTGGGAGTTGCCCTTGAAGCGCTTCGTCTTCGTCGTGCCCTTCGTGCGGCTGCCGATCAAGGTGAACTTGAGGCCCTTGTACTTGATGTCGGCGCGGATGCCGAAGAGCTGCTTGTTGTACGAGACGAACTCCGTCGAGGGCAGGGACAGGTCGATGTCGCCGAAGGAGACGTTCTGCACGGTCTCGTTCGGGTCGCCCTGGTAGACGACGGAGATGTCCTGCTGGTTCGGGCGCGAGTCGTCGTAGTCGACGTTGACGGTGATCTTGGGCCCGACCTTGCCCTGCATGCGCAGCTGCAGGGCCTGCGTGATCGCGATGAGGCTCGTGTCCTTGGGGCGGCCGGTCGTGGTCTGGTCGTGCGTGTACTCCTTCATCGAGTAGTTGACGCCGATGACCTTGCGCCCGGTGACCGACAGGCTCGTGCCGTACGTCGGCAGCTCGATCTCCGGAGGCGGCGGCTTCGGAGCCGCGGTCGAGACGGCGACCGCGCCGGTCTTGGTCACCAGCTCCTCCTCGGGATTCTCGATGCCGCCCTCTCCGGGCTTCTCGCCGCGGTCGACGGCGTCGCGGACGCGGACGTAGCGCTCGAGCGTCATTCCGGCTTCCGGCGTCTCGGCAGTCGGCGCGGCGGTCGACGCCTCGGGCTCGAGCACGCGGGCGGCGTCGGGCCGCTCGACCAGCAGGAAGCGCGGCCGCGCGCCCGCCGCCGGGATCAGGATCTCGACCGGCTGCTCGACCGCGCTTTCCGTCGAGGCCGCGACTGCGGGCGCCGCGGGCGCCGCCGGAGCGGGGGCCGGGGCGAAGTCGGGATCGTACGGGGTCGAGAACTGGCCGGAGGCTGGACGCGCGCACAGCAGCGCCGCCAGGGAAAGCCCGAGCGCGCCGACGGTACGCCGCCGCCGATGACAGGCCGAGGAGTCGATTGAGTGAACGGCGCCCCCAAAGCGCCAAAAAAGCGCGCGAGGGACGTCTTTCCTCTATACGCGCGCGAACTGGGGGGAGTATATCGGGCGACTGTTACGGAGTCAAGACAACCGGGTCCCGGGGAGGGATAAAGCCCGTTTTAAGGGGGCTCCGGCGCGGAGTTTCGCGAAATCTTCGCGCGTCTCGGCTCAGCCGAGAACGGCGTCGTACGCCGCTTCGTATTCGGCGAGCATGCGCCGCAGCGTGAAGCGCTCGGCGATCGTCGCTTGGGCGGCGCGGCCGAGCTCCGCCCGGCGCGCCGCGTCGACCGCGAGGCCGCCCAGGGCGCGGGCCAGGACGGCGGGTCTTTCCGGCGCGACGAGAATCCCGTCCTTGCCGTCGGCGACCGCCTCGGGCACGCCGTCCACGCTCGACGCGACGACGGGCAGTCCGATCGCCATCGCCTCGAGCAGGGCGTTCGGCAGGCCTTCCCAGAGCGACGGCAGGCAGAAGATGTCGAAGCTGTGCAGCCAGCCCGCGACGTCCGGCTTCTCGCCGATGAGCCACACGCTCTTCTCGAGCGCGTGATGGCGGATCAGCTCCTCGAGGCGCGCGCGCTCGGGCCCCTCGCCGATGATCACGCAGCGCAGCGGCGAGGTCTTGAGCTGGGCCATCGCGCGGATCAAGGTCGCGAAGCCCTTCTGGCGGTCCAGGCGGCCGACGGCGCCGACGAGAAGATCGGCGGCCTCGAGGCGGAGCTCGAGCCGCCGGTTCTGCCGCTCGACCTTCGAGACCGTCCAGCCGGCGAGGTCCACGCCGTTGCGGATCGTGACGACCTTCGCCGCCGGATAGCCGAGCTTCTGCAATAAAAACCCGCGAGTCGCCTCGCATTCCGCGATGACCAGGTCGTCGCGGCCCTTGAGCGCGCGGTCGATCAGGAGCGACCACCACGAGCGCGAGCGGTAGTTGACGCGCGGCGAGCTCACGAGCTTGAACGGCGACCGCGCCATCGTCTTGGCCAGGCGCGCGAGCTGGATGGCCTGGTACATGAGCGCGTGCACGACGTCGGGACGCGCGCCGTCGATGATGCGCGCCAGGCGCCGGGCGTCGTCGTAGCGCGGGGCGCGCGCGAGGCCGAGCGTCGCGACGTGGGTCCCCTGCTCGCGCAGCCGGCGCGCGTAGTCGCCCTCCGGCTTCACGCTCACGACCCCGGCCAGCGGATGCCGCTTCGGGTCGATCAGGGTCGCGAGCGAATAGAGGGTCTTCTCCGCGCCGCCGAGCGTCGTGGACGTCGAGACGAAGAGGATGCGGGACACTCGGGCGCCGTTTATTTGAAGAACGCGCGGACCGCGTCGATCACGCGCGCCGCGTCGGATTCGCCGAGCTCCGCGAACATCGGCAGGGACAGGACCTCGCGGCAGGCCTTCTCGGACTCCGGGCACTGCCCCTCGCGTCCGCCCAGGCCGGCGAAAGCCGCCGACACGTGCAGCGGGCTCGGGTAGTAGACGCCGCTGCCGATGCCGCGCTTCTTCAGGTGCTCGGCCAGGGCGTCGCGCCGGTCGCAGCGCACGGTGTAGAGGTGGAAGACCGGCGACGTGCCGGCCGCGCCCAGCGGCGGCAGGCGCAGGGGAAGGCCCGCGAGCCCGTCGGCGTAGAGCTTCGCGAGGCGGCGTCGCGCCTCGGTCCAGGTCTTGAGGCGCTTGAGCTTCACGCGCAGGACCGCGGCCTGGATCTCGTCGAGGCGGCAGTTGTGCCCGACGCGGACGTAGCGGTACGCCGCGCCGATCTCGCGGCCGCAGTTGCGCAGCTCGAGAAGACGGTCGCGCAGCTCGGCGCTCTCGGTCGTCAGCGCGCCGGCGTCGCCGGCCGCGCCGAGATTCTTCGTCGGATAGAAGCTGTAGGCGGCGACGGCGCCGAGGCTCCCGGCGGGGCGGCCCTTGTACGTCGCGAGATGCGACTGGGCGCAGTCTTCGACTATGAAACATCCTCGATTTTTCGCGAGGGAGATCAGCGGGTCCATGTCGGCCGGCTGGCCGAACAGGTGGACCGGCACGACCGCCTTCGTCCTCTTCGTGATTAGGCGCTCGACGGATTTCGGGTCCAGGGTCAGCGAGTCCTCGCTCACGTCGGCGAACACCGGCCGCGCGCCGAGCACCGAAGCCGCGGTCGCGGTCGCGACGAACGTGAAGGCGGGGACGACGACTTCGTCGCCGGGGCCGACGCCGACGGCCTCCAGCGCGAGCTCGAGCGCCGAGGTTCCGGAGTCGACGCCGAGCGCGTGCTTGGCGCCGACGGCGGCCGCGAACTCGGCGTCGAAGGCCTTGTTCTCGGGGCCAAGGATGAACGCGCCCGAGTCGAGCACGCGGTTCACGGCCTCCTTGAGCTCCGCGGAGAGCGCGGCGTTCTGCGCCTTGATCGAAAGCAGCGGGATGTCCGTCGCGGTCGCGGTCATGGTTTTCCTCCCATGATTTTCGGAGTCAAACCATTTCCTTCGGTCATGTCAGGCCTCGACCCTTCGGGCTCGGCGCAGATGCGTCGAAGGAATTTGCTGTAGCATCTAGTACGCTCCTTTGCCGAAGACCATCACGTACGGGGTCTTGAGGATGATCTCCAAGTCGAGGCCGAGCGACCAGTGCTCGATGTAGAAGAGGTCCAGCGAGAAGCGCTGCTCG
>Ga0209415_10002162_pt1 | contig 37134 bp, 35 predicted proteins | sample PeaSoiSIISIP2007_FD_187696 | JGI IMG/M metagenome (GOLD analysis project Ga0209415, IMG submission 187696) | Peat soil microbial communities from Weissenstadt, Germany - SII-SIP-2007 (SPAdes) (version 2) | ecosystem: Environmental > Terrestrial > Soil > Wetlands > Peat | place: Germany... | reverse complement strand
TATGGCGGTTCAAACGCCTCCTTGAGAGTGCGGCTCGCTGCAATGCGAGACAACAATTGAAGGGCATCGATGAAATTGCTTTTCCCCGCGGCGTTCGGACCAAACAGGACGGACAGCGGCTTGAGCTTGATATCAATTGCTCGCAGCGATTTGTAGTTGCGGATCTTGATTCGCTTAATCATACGCTCAGCCGCAAGGGGGCGAATCGCGGGCCGAGCCTACGCTTTTGGCCCGATCCGAAATCTCTTAAAAAAAGGGGCTTGCAATCCTCGATCTCCCGAAGGCTCGCTATCCCGTCACCACTGGATTATCGCACTAGGCGGGTGATTCCGGCTCTCTCCTTCTCGACCCCTTCCCTTTGGGCGTTCTTGAAGAATGTATCATCAATGCTTCCTGAATCGCTGCGTGTCTAGGGAGCAGTCCATCCGGTGGCATCACCAAGGCCGAAAACCGATCCGCTGACGGGAGCTGTCAGCCTTGACACTTTCCTCGAGACGTGAGAATCTCGGCAGAGAGTTGGAGCTGACTATGAAATTCCACGTGATGACCGCGGCGTTAGTGTTTACGACGACGGCCGCCCTCGCTGCGCCGCCCAACCTGAACGATCCCACCGGCTCTCAGGGGTTGATGATGATTGACAAGCTGGGCCGGCAGATTCGCTTCTTCGACCCGGCCACGCTAAAGGAGATCGCACACTTCCAAGTGGGCACCGCGCCGCACGATTTCGCCATCTCCGCCGATCACAAGACCGCCTACGTTCCGATCTACGGCGATGGAATTTACGGCAAGAATCCCAACCCGGGGAACACGATCGCGATCATCGACCTGGTAGGCAAGAAGGTCGCCGGAAGCATCGATGTCTCGCCGTACCAGGCGCCGCACGGCATCCAGATCGATGCGGCGGGGAAGATTTACGTCACCTGCGATTTGAGCCGCAAGCTGCTGGTAATCGATCCGTCAAAGAAGGCGATCGAGGCCGCTATCGACACCGAAGGCACGGGGCATTGGGTCGCCGTGCTTCCGGACGCGAGCAAAGCATACGTCGCCAACAAGAACGATAAGCTGTTCGTCAGCGTGATCGATCTGAAGACGCGCAAAATCGTCAATCGCGTGCCCACCCCCGGTGGAACGCAGGGAATCGTGGCGTCGCTGGACGGCAAGCACGTCATTGTGGCCGATAATGGTGCGCCGCAGGTGCTGGTCATCGACACCAAGACGGATATGGTTGTGGACACGATCATGCTGGAAGGCGGGACGAAAGGGGCGTATAAACCGTACTTTACTCCGGATGGATCGAAGCTGGTGGTGTGCAGCGAAAGCCCGGCGATGGTCAACATCATCGACGCCAAGAACCTGCACGCCAAACAGACGGTGCTGATGGTGGGCAAGGATCCCATGGGTTTCGCGGCCTCCGCCGACGGCAAGACTCTACTGGTGGCCAATCACGGCGACGGGACGGTTTCGGTGATCGACTTGAAGGCGGGCCGCGTGGTGAACACGTTCACCGCGGGCACGGGCATCGAGACGCTGACTTACTATTGAGAACCTCGCCCGCACAACGGAGCCTGGCTTGGCGGAGCGCTTGCGAGTTCCCGGACCCTTGGGGGGCCAAGCCGGCCCTGTGCGGGCCTCTGAAGAGCTGGCTCGCGCAACAGGCACACTTATCCCACGGAGGGTGTAAAATTCGTTGCGGCGGTTGGGGCTCTCGGACTTATCGCCGTGCGTGCCAACCGCCAATGATTTGAGCTACTTCTCGCGGGGGCCCGGAACCGGCTGGATGGCCGCTCCATATTTCCCGCTTCGAATGCTAACTCTCTGATGTCCGGCAGCGTGGCAAAGTGCCGGAATCATAAGGATCGATCCTCAAATTCTTCCGCCGACGGCGTGAACCGCCTGCGAAAGTTCAGTACCACCTCAAAACACAACGCTCTGTGCACGGAGTAACCTTACGATTCGAGCATAAGGGGCGAGTGCCGCTCTGCGACGATGCAGGCGCGCCAAGTCATGGAAACGACTGGCGAAATAAATCTTGAATTGTGTGACGGGCTTTACGGCGCGATCACCTTCACCACGAAGTAGGTGACCGACTTGGGCACTTCCTTGAACCAATGAGGCGTGCCCGCTGGGATCACCATCACATCGCCCTTGGCAAGGTGGTGGGTTTCGCCGCCTTCAATATTCGTTCCGAGCATCTGGCCGGGACCCTTCTGCTTGCCGCCGACCATGGTCCCGCCGGTCACGATGGTGGCTTCGCCGTCGGTGACGTAGAAGATGTCGGTCTCTTTAGCGTGCACCTCCACCTGCCCCGCCGCGTCACGATGCCCTCCCTGGACCGCCAAATCCGATTGCTTCACCATCACGCTGCCCTTGGCGAGCGCGGTGGCAACCTTGCCGGCATCGAGATAGCTGACTGCTTTGTCGCCCGCTCCGGTCATCATCACCGCCGCGGCTAACAGCGTTGCAAATAACACCACGAATTTCATTGAGTCATCCTCCTGACCGCAAAAGCTCGCACAGGGAATCCGTTGTGCGAGCGAGTTCCTTAGAGAGTGTATCATCAAGAATCGATGCAGGACCCTGCTGTCCAGTCTGCGCCCGCGCCGCTCGCCCAGGGCCAGCCTCCCACGCATGTGCGCCACTGGGTGCTGGTTTTCGCGGTAGCGCTGGCGGTCATCACGTATATCGATCGCGTGGCGATCTCCTGGGCAGCGCCGTATATCCAGCACGACCTCAGTCTCGATTCGGCGCAGATGGGATGGGTGTTCGCGGCCTTCACCTGGGCCTACGCGATTTTCGAAATTCCCGGAGGGTTTCTGGGAGACTGGATCGGACCCCGCAAAGTGCTGATCCGCGTGGTGCTGTGGTGGTCTTTCTTCACGGCTGCGACGGGTTGGGCTCGCGGCTTAACCACGCTCACCGTGACGCGATTCCTGTTCGGCGCGGGCGAGGCGGGATGCTTTCCCAATATCACCAAGATCTTTTCCACGTGGCTGCCCGCCAAGGAAAAAGTGCGCGGGCAGGGGATTGTGTGGATGGCCGCGCGATGGGGCGGCGCGTTTACTCCGCCGTTGGTCAGCTTCGTGATCCTGCGCGTCGGCTGGCGTCACGCCTTTGAGTTGTTCGGCCTGATCGGTCCTGTATGGGCGATCCTGTTTTATCTCTGGTTCCGCGATAATCCTATGGACCACCCTGGATTGAATCAGGCCGAGCGCGATCTGGTGCGATCCAGCTCCAAGCTGGCGCCCGGACACGCGGATGTTCCGTGGCTGCGGTTTCTCACATCTGGCCGCGTCTGGCTGCTGTGCTGGCAATATTTCTGCCTGACCTACGGCTGGTACTTCTACGTCACCTGGCTGCCGACGTATCTGAGAAACGGGCGGCATCTGGAAATCGCCTCATCGGCGATGCTGAGTGTGCTGCCTCTGTTTCTCGGCGGCCTGGCGAATCCGATCAGCGTGTTCCTGGGCGAGCGGCTGACAAGGCGGACGCGCGATGTCGCCCGCACGCGGCGCATCATCTCCTGTTCGGGATTCGCGGGCGCGTGCCTTTCGTTGTTCGGATCAACGATGGTAGCGAATCCCGTGCTAGCTGTACTGGCCATCGCCATGGCGAGCTTCTGCGGCGACCTGACGATGCCGCATGCCTGGGGCGCCACCATGGATATGGGCGGCCGATATGCGGGGACTCTCTCCGGCGCGATGAATTCGTGGGGAAACTTGGGCGGCGCGATCTCGCCGATGGTGATCGGCTATGTGCTCCAGTGGACCGGCAGCAACTGGAACTTGACGTTCTACTTCGCGTCGGCGGTGTACGCCTGCGGCATCCTGTGCTGGCTGTTTCTGGATTCGACGACGCCGATTGAAGGAACAGTGGCGCAGGCGTCCGGCCTGCGATGAGCAGGTCGAAGACCTGCTCCACAAGTGTGTACGCCTAATTCGGCGACGGCTTCTCCGCGTGGTCGATCACGATCGTCTCCACCGGAATCTTGGCCGATTCCAGCCGCAACCCGAGCCGCTGAATCGCGGTAACCAGGGAGGGACTTTCTGCAAGAGAAGCCGCGGCATCCCCCGTCACTTGAGTTGGATTGGGCGCCCACGCCAGGGTGAAATTATATTTCCCGCTAAGGCCGGTCTTATCCACCACCGGGACGGCCTCATTGCGGGTGAGGATGTCGGCAAACATGGCCATGGTTGCCCGTTGCGCCCTGGCCGTGGCCCCTCCCAGGAAGCGGCCGCTCGAGTCCCGAATGCCGTTGCTCATCTGGATACCCTCATAGGGACTACCATCCGCGCGTTTCAACTCGTCGCTGCCGGCGTCGCCATCTTTGGACTCCTGAAGCTTGGAGCCACCCTTGGCGACCACCAGCACATATCCCGAAAGGTCTTTGGTCTCGCGATGGAGTTGGAGCCGAAAGCGGTCCGCCAGCAGCGCCTGAAGCCTGCGCAGCATTCGCGCCTTGTACGACGGGTCGGTATCCTGACTGGCTGAATCGTCAGCCTTTGCGACGATGTCAAAACGGTCGGTTTGGATCCAAGCCGGTCCTCCCGACACCCAGAAACCGGGGATGTCATACGCGATCTGGACCAGCGACTTTAGCGCGAATCCGGTATACGTCATCCTTCCGCCACGGGCCAAAGTGCTGGTGGGACGCTCGCCGGGCGAGCTGGGCTTGACCGATGCGACATCGAAGGTCTGCGAGTCTTGAGCGAATGCGGCAAGTCCAGACATCGCGAGGAAAAGTTTTAGCTTCATAATTAAAAATCTCAATCGTGGCGCAGGGCGGTCATGGGATCGACGCGCGCCGCCCGGCGAGCAGGGAAATAGCCGGCCAAAAGTCCCGCCGCGGCCAGCACCAGCACCGCGAAGGCGATGGTGAGCGGATCGTTGGGCTTCATTCCGTACAGGAAGCTGTCCGTCCATCCTGGCGCGAGAAGGTGGTCGGCGACGGGGCTCAGAACCAGCACCGCGGGAACTCCGATGGCAACTCCCATGGCCGCGAGCAGCAGCGTCTCGCGCAGGACCATCCAAGCTACGCCGCCAGGGCGCGCGCCCAACGCCACCCGGATGCCAATTTCATTGGTCCGCCGCGCTACGGCGTAAGCCATCACGCCGTAGATGCCGATGGCGGCGAGGATCAGAGCCAGCCCGCCGAAGACCGCCGCCAACCCGGCCAGTACTCGTTCTTGCGCCAGCCCATCCTCGATTTGCTGCACTCCCGTTCGCACATCGGCAATGGCCAGATCGGAATCAAGGGAACGTACAACCGGGCGAATTTGCTTGACCACGCTCGCTTCGACACTCGCTTCAGTGGCGGCGATCTTAAGTTCGAAGTTGACGCGCCCGGCACGCGGCGCTTGGATCAAAGCGTTGTAAAAAGTCGGATAGATCGGCTCGCGCAAACGTTGGAAGGGGTCGCGCAAACGTTCGAAGCGCCAGTCGGCGCACACTCCCACGATCTGATACGTCACATTGTCGGCGCCCTTGAGCGTCCTGCCGACGACGTTCTCCTGGTGGAAAAAGTGCCGGGCTAATTCCTGGTTCACCACGACGGCTTGCGGTCCGTTCAACGTGTCGTGCTCATCGATCGCACGGCCGTATAAGATCGGGATTCCCATGGTTTCAAAGAAACCGCTTCCAATGTCGGTGGCACGCGCATAGTTATCGAAAGTTATAGGCTGGTGATTTTCCGTCGCGACGCTTGTGCCCGTGCGGGTGCCGGAGAAGGTGGCGGATTGGACGCCGGGTATCGCACTGAGACGCTGCTGCAACTGTGTGAGCAGTGCGCCAATTCGATCCGGCGGGTAACGCAGGAGCGGCGGATCCAGCGTAAACAGCAGTACTCCCTCGGGCCGAAGGCCGAGCGGCATGTTTCGCAAATTCGTGAACGTCTTTACGCAGAGTCCCGCGCCCGCCAACAATAATACGGAGAGCGCGACTTGCAGCACCACCAATAGCCGTCCGATGTGCAACTTCGAAAGGCTTGCCGTGCCCCGGCTGCCGTCTTTCAATGCGTCGTTCACTTCAACGCGCCGCGACTGCCACACCGGCGCGAGGCTGAACAGAACTCCCGTAAGGAACGTTATCCCGATGGAAACCAGCAGCACCTTCGGATCGAATGCGGCGTCAAACGGGCTGGGCTTCCATGGCGTCGCGAGCAATGCCGGAATGCCGTTGCGAGTCCAATAGCCGAAGATCACACCGGCGATGCCCGCCATCGACGCCAGCAGCAGGCCTTCGGTCAAGAGCTGGCGGACGATGCGCCAGCGTCCGGCTCCCAGAGCCAGCCTCAAGCTGATCTCGCGCTGCCGCACGGCGGATTTCGCCAGCAGCAGGTTCGCGACGTTCGCGCAAGCGATCAACAGCACCAAGCCGGCCAGCGAGAGCACAGCCAGAAGCGGCCGGTCATAGCGCTCAGTCAGATAATCGACGCCGCGGGCAGCGGATTGAAGGATGAACCGGGGGCGTTTGGCAGGATCTTTCAGCATGGAGTCGAGCGGGCCGGGGTTCGATGCGACTGCCGCCTGAAAGAGCGCCTCCAGCTCGCTTTGCGCCCGCGCGTCCGAAATGCCGGGCTTCAAGCGGCCCAGCATGGGTATCTGCCAAACTTTCTCCTCATCGAGGTACGAACGTCCGGAAACCGCCACACCAAGATTCAGCGGCGCCCAAATTTCGAAATTCGCGCCGGGCTCAATTCCCGTGAAGTATTCGGGATTCACGCCGACGATCGTCACGGGAACCTCATTCAGCGTGATGGTCTTGCCGATCACGGAGGGGTTGCGGGCAAACCTTCGGGTCCAATATTCAAAGCTGATCAGCGCCACTTGGCCTGCTGGTGTCCGCACGTCGTCTTCCGGTCCGATGGCCCGGCCGATGACCGGCGAAACCTCCATTCCCCGATAGAAATCTCCCGAAACCAGAAAACAATTCACCGGCTCGGCGTTTCCATCCATTACCGCCGTGACGCGGCCGAGTTCCTTAAAAGCGAACAGGGGGTCGAAGACAGTGTTGTCGCGTTGAATTGCCCGATAGACGGGCGGCGAAAACTCGGCGTGCATGTATGCCTTGTCGGACGTCAGACGCTGCTCGTAGATGGTTCCGAAGGTTGGAGAGACATAACCCAAGTTGGGCGCAGTCCAGCCGCCATCCGGTGCGGTCCACATCAGGAGCCGCAGCCGCTCCGGATGCTTCACTGAAATTGGCCGCAACAGCGTCGATTCGATCAGCGTGAAGATCGCCGTGTTCGCGCCGATGCCGATCGCCAGCGAGAGCACCGCCACAGCCGTGAATCCGGGGCTGCGCCGCAGCATCCGCAAGGCATAGCGCAAGTCTTGCGCACAGTCTCGCAGCAAGCGGATGCCCCAGGCGTCGCGGCATTCTTCGCGGATCTGATCGGGGCCGCCGAAGTCGAGCCGGAGACGTCTGCTTAACTCGTCCGGAGGCATCCCCGCTTGCCGGTATTTCTCGGCCTGATGCTCCAGGTGAAAGCCCAGCTCGTCGTCGAGCTCGGCTTCGACGGCGCGGCGGTGGAATAACGCGCGGAGCCTGTAGAGGAAATCGCGACCCATGACCTCACCCAAGATCGAGCACGTGGCCCACAGCCGCGGCCAGCTTGCGCCAGGCGGTTGTCTCGGCTTCCAGTTGCTTGCGCCCCTGTCGCGTGAGCTCGTAGTATTTGGCTCGCCGGTTATTGTCGGTTATCGCCCAGTGGGCTTTGATCCAGCCGCGGCGCTCCAGCCGGTGCAGGGCGGGATAGAGCGACCCTTGCTGCACCTGCACCGCTTCGCGCGAGATTTGCTGGAGCCGCTCCGAGATGGCCCAACCGTGAAGCGGTTCCAGCGCCACGGTTTTCAGAATCAACAGGTCCAGCGTCCCCTGCGGCAAGTCCAGGCGTTCGTTCATTGAGTCTCCCCTAGAGCTTCTACAAGAGAACAGTGTACAGCAAGGTTACGTCGAAGGACAAGGGAAACGAATTGGGTCGCGTAAAATACCACCGATTACGCTTAGGCGCGGGGGTAAGCCCGCTCCCGCCATGGACTGATCTCCCGCAGGAACGCGCCGAGACCTCTGGGGAAAGTGTAGCTGCTTCGGCGGTTCGCGCGGCGCCATGCCTCCCACACATTTCCCACCAGCACGCCCGCCAGCAAATAGTAGACCACTCCGCCCCATTCGAAAAACGCATAGCTGACAGCGGCCACGATCACGCCGAATGCGATCTGATCGGGATACTTGGCGGGCGACGTCGGTGGATCGGTCAGAATGATGAACGCGAAATACAGCACGGCCTCGAAATCGGGAGTCCGGAATATTTCGGCAACCCACCGCGCATCGCTCACAAACGCCGTCACGGTAAACAGCAGGAAGTAGGTTCCGAGAAACGCCAGCACCAGCGGCGTCTTATTGACTCTGTCGGTGATGAATATGCCGGCAGCCAGGAGCATAACCGTCCCGATTGGCCCAATGTCGGTCAGCGCGCCCCACCAGCTCTGGCCCGTGTGGAACACGTAGAAGCTGGCGATGATTGCCAACGCCGCCGGATTGAACACGTTCGCCGAGCGGGAGCGGAACATGTACTTGCTGAGAATCGCGGCGACCGAGGTGATGGCGACAACGTACCACGGCTCTTGCGCCCGCAAAACCATCGCGGTGATGATGGCAGTGAGTGCCGCGCCGCTCGGGAACTCCCAAGCCTTCTTCATCGCCCTGAGAAACAGCGTATCCACCAGGCCCGCGGCGATGATTGCGCTGGCGAGTCCGATTGCAGCGTGCACTCCTTGTCCCGGCGCGGCCATGACTGTGAATGCCCCAAGAATAATCAGGAGCAGGCCCTTCGGCGTTTTGAAAAACTTCTTGACCCTGCGCGTTTTCGGGTTAAGACCCATGGCACAGGCCTCCGGTTTCGTAGCGCTCCAACTCCGGCGTCACGATCAGCCCGTCCACGCCAAGGCGATTCAGAAGCTGAATGCCGGCTTCCGGGCCGAGCACGAACGCGGCCGTTGCCAGACCATCCGCCAGCATCGCTCCGGACGCGACCACGGTCACGCTGGCCACGGCATGGGGCGATTCGCCGGTGCGCGGATCCAGAATGTGATGCTCTGCGCCATTCTTCGAAACGCTGCCGGGGGTCCGGCGTTCGTAATCGCCCGAGGTGCACACCGCCCGATTCGAGACGCGCAGGGAATCAATCAGCTCATCGTCGCGCCGGGGATGGCGAATGCCGACACGCCAGGGGTCGCCCTTCGAGTTCGATCCTCCCAGATACAAGTCGCCTCCGGCATCGATGGCAAAGTCCCGGAACGGCGCAAGCTCGCGCGCAGCCGCATCCACGGCGAGGCCCTTCGCCACCGCTCCGAGGTCCAGCGTCAAGGGACGGCGCAGAGTGATGGTTCGCCGATCCGGATCGAGCTGGACGTGACGGTAGCTGACATCATCGTCGTTTACGATCGCAGTGCGGACGATCTCTCCAGTGCGATGTTCACGGTTGAAGCCGCGCGCCTCCATCCGGTGGCCAACGGTGGGATCGAACGCTCCGCCGCTTTCCGCCGCCAGCATCAACGCGAATTGCACGGCTTCGTAGAGGATCTCGCTCGCGGGGACGGGCGCGCCGGCTTGCCGCGTCAGTTGCATTAACTCACTGCGCCGGTCAAACCGAGTACATCGCGATTCGATCTCATGGAACCATCCAAACGCGCGGTCCATCGCTGCATCAACGGCCGCGGGGCCGGCGCCCGAGCGGACGACCTCGATGGTTACCAGCGTCCCCATCACGACTTCGGTTCGGACAGCCACGTGGTTCGCTCTGTTGCCCGCCTGCTAGTTCCGCTTACTTGGCCTTGCTCAGGGCGTCCACGACCGCGAAGTAGAAGGCGTTGGCGCTCTGGGTGGCTCCGGAAACGTAGTCGACGTCGGGGCTTTGCCGCTGGGCAACCTCGGGGGGCAATCGGTCGATCACGGAGCACGAATAGCGAGTGCGGCATTGCGCGATGGTCGCCGAGGCGATGCGTCCGCGGTCGATCACCACTTCGGCCTGGATGTTGCCGTGGCGGGACGTGCCCCAGCCGAGATACGTTCCGTCCTTCCAGGCTGGTGCGGGCGCGGGCTGCGCGGGCTGTGGGGGAGCTTCAACTACGGCGGGCGCCGCCGCAGCTACGACGGGCGACGGCGGCAAGGGCGTCTCGATGGACGAGGCCTCCGGCGCGCCGTCCGCAACCTCCGCTGTTGGCGTTTCGATCACTGGCGCAGGCTCCACGGATACGGTGCCCCTGGGGGTGCGGACGGCATCGACCCGAGGGGCCGACGACGCCCATTCCGAGGGAGGCTCGGGCGCTTTCGGCCGGAACCGCGTGCCTGGAGCCTCGATGCGCTGCGGAATCGGATCGGCCGCTCTTCGCTCGGCAGCCTGGGCTTCAAACTGTTCGACGGCGGATCGGGTCCGAACATATCCCGCGGTGTAGACGGCGAGCACCGCCCCGCAACTAACAGCCACCAGGCTGTTCGCGACCTTCTTATTAGAGCCGTCTTGCGCCATTTCTAATGATTATACGCACGGACGGACGAATCGTTAGTGTTAGAGCCCGCTGGTCCGGACCCAGAAGCTCTCAGTCCAGGTGCCGCCCGGAGGGACGCTTTGCAACTCGGGATACTTGCCCTCGTGATTCAGGTTCACGGCGTTGGTGATTCCGGCCATCGGCTCGAAGCAGATGAAGTCCTGCGATTGGCCGTTGGGAGCGTTGGGCTCCCACACCACCGCGGCCTGCCACTTCGGCCCGAAGAGAACCTCCACCATCTTGCCGGAGCTGGCGATGTAGAAGCGAGCGCGGCCATCGGGATCGCGAATGAGATCGACGAAGCCATCATCGAGCGTGCGATTTTCCAGCAGGAACGGATCGGGGATATCCATGGGCTTGTATTGGCCGGTAGGGATCAGGCGAGAGTCGGTCACGACTCGCCGCCCCGCCGGAATGCGGCCCACCCAGTCGTTCCGGTGGACATCGGGAATGCGGAAAAAGGGATGGAATCCGATTGCCAGCGGCATCGGCTCCGTACTGAGGTTGGTCACCGCTATGCGCACTTCCAGCTCGCCATTCGAGAGAATGTAGGCCATCTCGTATTCGTGCGCGAAGGGCCACTGCGTCATCAGGTCGGGATATTTCCAAAATTCGAGCTTGCTGGTGACGCGCGCAGCTTGCGCATCGGCCTTGACTTCGGTTACGCGCCAGTAGGACGAACTGGAGAGCAAGCCGTGAATCGGAATCGCGCCGCGCACGTTGCCGAAAGTCATGTCGAAAGGGTATTTCTTGCCGTTGGCCCAGAAGGCCTGCTGATCCAGACGATTTCCCCAGGGAGCCAGAAACGGAATGCCGCTCAAAGCGGGCTGTTTCTGAAATGCGGCGACGTCGGCGTATGGGAAGTGGAGAATGTTCTTGCCATGCACGTTCATTTCGTAAGCTTCGTTGCCTACGGAGGGCACGATGGAGACTTCGACGCCTTTGGCCGCATCGGTGAGACGAACGACGAGAACTCCGTGATCCGAGGTTTGCTCGGCTTTATAATTTTGAGCAACCATCGTCAAGGGAAGCGCGAAGAGCGAGACCAGATATTTCATTGAACCCTTCGGAGCTGTATTGGGTACATTATATAAGGTATGTTGACACGGATTCTCTGCGGGCTTGTCTGCGTAACGCCGATATTCGCTCAACCGCCTCAGCCCGGAGGGCCCGGACGCGGTAGGACCTCAAGGGCCGGCGGCTCGCATGGCCGCGCAGCCGCTGTTCAACAACAACTGCGCGAGCTGCCATAAGAACACCAAGTCCAGCGCGGACGAGGGACTGCTAAAGGAGAACAGCGCTCCCAGCACGGACACGCTGGCGACCATGACTCCCGAAGCCATTTATGCGGCGCTCACCACCGGCGCGATGGTACAGCAGGCGGCGAAGCTGGGCGACGACGATAAGAAATTGATCGCGGAGTTCTTCGGCGGCCGGCCTTTGGGCGCGGCGGACCAGGGCGATGCAAAAAACATGACCAACCACTGCGCGGCGAATCCGCAGATGGGCAATATTTCGCCAGACGCTTCATGGACTGGGTGGAGCGCGGATTTGACCAACACCCGGTTTCAATCGGCCAAGGCTGCGGGGATCTCCGCGGATCAAACCGCCAAGTTGAAACTCAAATGGGCATTCGGAATGCCGGCAGGCGTGGAGACTTACGGACAGCCCACCATCGCCGCCGGACGCCTGTTCATCGGCGACGACAACAGCTTCGTATATTCGCTCAACGCGTCGACGGGCTGCGTGTATTGGTCCTTCCAAGCCGAGGCGCAGGTGCGCACGGCCATCGCGCTCGGTCCGGTTACCGGCCGCGGCACGACGAGATTCGCGGCGTATTTCGGCGATCGCAAAGGCAACACCTACGCAGTCGACGCTCACAACGGCGAGCTGTTGTGGAAAATCAACACCGAGCCGAGAGTGCTGTCGCACGTCACCGGCTCGCCCGTGGTGCACGATGGCCGGGTGTATGTGGGAATCGCGGGCTCGGAAGAAGTTGCCTCGGGCGATCCGCATTATCCTTGCTGCACGTATCGCGGTAATCTGTCGGCTCTGGATGCGAACACCGGCAAGATAATCTGGAAGAGCTACACCATTCCCGAAGAGCCCAAGCCCACCAAGAAGAATTCGCTGGGCACGCAGCTTTGGGCGCCGGCGGGCGCTTCCATCTGGAGCGCTCCCACCATCGACACCAAGCTCAAGGCGATTTACGTTTCCACCGGCAACGCGTTCACTGAACCGGCGGCGAAGACCTCGGACGCGATTGTGGCCTTCGATATGGCGACCGGCAAGATGCTGTGGTCGTACCAGGGCGTGGAGAACGACGCGTCGCCACAAGGCTGCGGAGGCCGTGGGCCGAAGGGCGAGCAGTGCCCCGAACACCCCGGCCCCGACTGGGACTTCGCCAATTCACCGATCTTAAAAACTTTGGCTGGTGGGAAACGCGTGCTGGTCGCAGCGCATAAAGGCGGCACGGCCGTCGCGGTCGATCCCGATAACAAAGGCGCGCTGCTGTGGAAGGCCGATCTCACCGACGGCGCGACGGCCGGCTCGGGCGGGCAGATCATGTGGGGCGGCGCGGCGGACGATCAGAACGTCTATTATCCGCTGCAAACCGGCGCGGTCGCGGCGCTGAAGCTGGCCGACGGAACCAGCGCGTGGCTCAAGCACATCGATCCTGCGGCCGGCGCGGGCGGGCGTCCTCGGCGAGGTTTGGTCGCCGCCCTGACCGTGATTCCCGGAGTGGTCTTCGCGGGCGGGTGGGACGGAGTGCTGCACGCGCTTTCGACCGCGGACGGCCATGAGCTGTGGCAGTACGCGACCGCGCACGACTACACCACCGTCAACGGTGTCACGGCCAAGGGCGGCTCGCTCGGCGATCCGGGCGCGGCGATTGTGAGCGGCATGCTGTACGTGGGCTCGGGCTACATCGGAACGGGAAATGGAATGCCGGGGAACGTGTTGCTGGCGTTCGCGCCGGAGTAAAGGGCCGCGCGGCTTACATCCCGCTGGCAGAGCCGCGACCAATGGGGGCGGTCGCCGTGGCGGTCTTCTTTAGCGGCCAAAACTCGAAGAACTCAGCGTAAAATATCAGGAACGGGAAGGTGACTCCCAAAAGCGCGGAGGCGAGCCAGCGCTCGAAGACGTTCTCCGGGGGTCCGGGAGCGAGTTGGCCGCTGAGCGCCGGCGCCATCGCGCCGTACAGCAATGCGAGAGCAGCGCCAATGATCGCCGCGGTGGCCGCGCTCAGGATACCTTTGAGCGGCTGGGCCTGCTTCGCGAACAGCGACCCTTGCAGCATATTCAGTACCACGATGGTCCCGAAGATGAACGGAATCGGAACGCGCACCATGAACTGAAGCGGGTCCATGGCCATCGCGATCACCCCGACGTAGAAAATGATCCCGCCGAGCACGAGACAGATCGCGGTCCAGACCAGGCCCAGCACCGGCTGCTTCATCACCCCGGCGGACTTGGTGAGCGGCCACAGATCGAAGTGCAGCATTAGGAACATGACTCCGAGGGCCGTGAGATAGAACACCAACGCGAGATTGGCGTTGAACAGGCCGTGCGGATCGAGCGAAGCAGTGTATGCCGGCGCGCCGCGCATGAATTCATAGCTGAAGAGCAAACGGAACAGCGCGTAGTTCACGATGTAACACGCCGCCAGCATCGTGAGCCCGGCCGCCACGGGATTCTTGATCACGGTGGTGAACGGCCATCCGGCGAACATGATCGCCGCCCAGAAGGTCACCACCACCGAGACGATGGTGCACATCATCAGCATGGGCGAGATGGGGCGGACGCCTCCACCGACTATAAAGAAGTACGCGCCAACGACGATCGCTCCAATGATCCCCGTCAGCAGCGCCAGGAAAGCGCCCTTTGCCGGCTGGGCGCGATTCGCGGCGAAACCGGGCTGTTTACAACCCCACGTGATGCCGATCACGATCTCCATCGGGATGAGGCAAATAAGGCAATAGGTGACGCTGCCGAGGAATTTCGCCGCGGGGAAGAGCGCGACAAAACCCAGAGAGACCAAGATGACCAGGGCGGAGGCGACGAGGCCGAGGACTGGCTGTCGGAGCATTCTATGGAGTCTATAACGGATGAAGCTCGGCTGCCAGGGCTGGGTGAACCCAGGCGTGCTCTAGCTGTGCCGCTGACCCAGCATCGCGAAAGCGTCCGCTTTTTGCGACCGTGTTGCGTGTGCGCCAATACACACGCCGGCCATGCCGCATTCCTCGCAGCGGCCCGAAGGCATCGTTTCGGGTGTCAAGCGCGGCTCGGCGCCGAGCCAGTACAGTCCATTTGCCATCACGCAAAAACCGGTCGCGGCAAACCACACCATCGCGCCGCCGACGAAGCCCGTGAAGGTAGTCGCCCAGGCTGTGTATTTGAGCACGATCAGAGACGCGACGGAGATGTTGATCCCAACTGCGAGATAGATGCGGCGCTCAAGATACCAGCGGTCCGTCTGCATGAAGTACAGGTTCCAGCGCGTCGGCGTCTTTGACCCGAGCATGGCGGGGAAGCCAAACAAGCGCAGCACATTTCCCACGGGACAAAAGCCAGTAAAGGAAACAAAGATGGAAACGAGTCCCGTAGCGGTGACTCCCAAGATCCACAGCGGATTCGCCAACAACGCCATCGCTGTGCTTGCCAATAGAACTATTCCGGCGATCAGCCAGACGGTCCGTTCGATGTACCAACGGTCGGTGGGGACAATATACACGCCTGAGCGCAGTGCCATGGTGGGACTATAACACAAAGGCATAGCGGGCACGACGCAATGAGGGCACGCAATGAGGGCGACGCTGCTATTGGCGCGGCCCCACCATCGAGGGTATACAATTCTGCGCCTCGGGATGCTCACGGATGACCTCCCGGCCTGCGAATGCATCGGTTACGATCTGAAGCGTGCTCAGCACATCCGTGCGGAACCAGACCTTGCCGTTGTCATGATCCGCGTGGTGCCGGGCCTGTTGCAGACGCACAAAGGCCAAGGTCACCCGTCCGTGCCATCCAATTCGGCTGCATTGAGAGCCTCGTTAAGTTCTGGATAGCAGGTCTGCATGATGTGGTCGTAAGCCGCTTCCCCAATGTCCGCAAGTTCGATCTCCCCTTCATCATCCAGCCGGAAATCGAACATGCAGTCAGGCACGGTTCCGCCGGAAATGCCAGCGGCAAGCTAGGGCTGTAGGAGGCGATCTGTTGATCGAGCTGATATTCCCTCGTGGCGGGCGGCGGCGCTAAGCCGCCCCTGTGAGTTCCGCCGAGTCGGAACGACACCCGCCCTTATTTTGCCGTACTCTTCTTGCGGCGCATTGCGATCATCCCGAGAAACAGGACCGCTAGCACCGCACAAACGAATCGAACTGTAGCAGCATCCACCGCTTTTCTCTCCCCCTTGTCAGGCCACTTCAAGCGACCGCCGGTAACGCAGGCGATCGTGGTTCCTTCGCCATTGTGCGAACCAGGCAGTCGTGAGGCAATAGAGCTGGCGCGCTGAAGTGAGTGAGTGAACTCCCTTAGTACGGGCCTTATACGACGTACCCATAGTCCGATTACTTTCTTGAGTGGAGGAAGAGGCGACGACCGGCCAGCGATGCAACTGTAGAAGCTCTCCAAAAGCCGGGTGGATGCGTCCATCCGTCCAGGAGAGCGGCGGTGGTCGGTCAGGCCTGAACCCTATTTGCTCGGTGCCCGCCAAACGCGTGAATCGTTCTGGTTCCCTCCAAGACTTCGCCACCATGGAGGACACCTCTCGGAATGAAGTACTCTTTTCCCGCCGTTAACGGAATCCGCTGCCCGTCGATGATGAGCGTATAGCAGCCCTGCATGACTGCCATGTACTCGTCATAGTCGTGGGAGTGCGGCTCGGATTCCGCTGTCTGATGGCAGGTCCAAAACGCCATCTGGCTCCCGTCCGCCCCATCGAATACGAAGCCTTCCGCGCCTGGCGTTGACTGGCTGGTCGTCGCAATCCTGTTCGTAGGGCGTTTCATGAACTCAGGGAAATCGTCCATATTCGGATTAGCTTCTCACGATTCCTCGCGGTCGGCTTGTTCCCACCACGGCTTCCTATCCGGCGTCCGAGGGAGTATGCTTGAGGACGCCAAGTGGAGGAGCCTTTCATGCTCTATATCGGCGTTCTTTCGGAAAGCGCTGTCATCGAGCTTTATCGGCTGCCGAAGGGGGAGAAATGACCATTCGAATGACATTCTTTGCGCTCCTGCTCTGCTTGCCGTTGCGGGCGGATGATGTTTCTGACCGTGCGAAGCTACTCGGCAGTTGGCAGCGACAAGACGATTCCGCAAAAGAGGTGAATGTTTGGGTTCTTGAGATGAAGGGTGAGGCCCTTCACATAACGGTCTCGGTCGGAGATCAGAAGGTTTCTGAATTCTTGTGTTCTCCCAAAGGGGCGGAGTGTGAAGGAACCGTTAAGGGCGCGAAGGCCAGTGTGAGGATGTACTACGATGGTTCGGCGCTTGTGCAATTCGAGACCAGAGGGGAAGATGTAACGCGCCGCCGACTCACCGTCACCGGGCAGCCCGACATGATGGAGATCGACGTAATGCCAATCATAGGCTCCGACAAAGCGGAGACGTTGCATCTGAAGCGAATCTAGCTCTCGTCCGAAAGGTTTGCTAATTCCTGCCCCGATTCTGGCCGCGTCTAATGTCACGAGAAACCCCCTACCGGGGGACAGGAAATACCAATGGGGTGGGAGGGATGTTTCGTGAACAGCCGCCCGGCTTGCGCGGCGAGCCTCTGAGCGAAAACACCCAGCGTCCACCGGCCCCAAATGGGTGATTGCGCGATACCCTGGCGCTGCCAATGAACGATGTTCCTTGGAATCAGCCTCGCATCGGCGGCACTCTGCTTGCGCCTAACATTGCCGATGAATACTTCCGTACCAGACCCCTCCCGCCAGATGAAATTGGACTACCTCGTGAGGGTGCCCTTAAACGCCTGCATGAAGGTCGATGAGACAAAAAGCTTCAGGATTCCCAGAGGCTCGTTGATTGAATGGGTTGCTTCCGCCAGTGATGCTCACGGACTCGCAAGCATTCGGTGGTTTGGGGAAGAGTGTCTCGTAAATTCTGCTGAACTAAACCAAAACTGCGAGCGCGTCGAGGACACTTGGGATAACCCGTGAAATGGGAATACATCTTGCTGCGGTTGGACGCGCCAAGGAAAGCGGCCCATTCATAGCTGCCGGCGGCGCTTCCGCGCCCCCCGAGGGCCCCCTAAAACCAGTCGCTGCGGTATGCCACCCACCAGCTCACAACACCGATGGGAATGGCTGAGAAAAGCGCCCACCAAATCGGCAGAACGAAATCAGCCACCAGACAGAGGATCGTGAAAGTGATCCAGAAAATCTTGCGTTGCATTGTTCCGCTGCGCCTTGAGTGTAACAACGGGGGCGGGCCCGGCGGATCGGAGCCTGGGGCGGGAGCCGGAGATGGGGAAGAGTAGGACATCCTCCTAACGTGGCTGCCAGGCCCTTGCGGCGCGTAGAATGGGAACACCATGCGGTACCTGGTGCGCGCCCGCGTCAAGCCAAACAGAGGGTCTCGGGCGCTAAAGCTGTCTGTATTTCCTCCGATGGTTTATTGTCGCTGTCTTTGATGCTGTTCCCTCATCGATAAGGAGATTTCGAATGAAACACTGGTTCTTGGCCGTAGCAATCGCCGTGCTTGTGGCCGCTCCCTCTCTTTCCGCTTTCGGCTTGAACTACAACGCCAGCAAGAGCAACACGGGCAATATTGTGGTGCATCCGTCATCGGTGACTGAGGCTCAGGCTACCGCCATCCTGGCGATGATTGATAAGGAGCGTCAAGCACCAAGTCAAGCCTCGATCGAGGGGTATCTGAAGGCGACCGGCGTGAAGCAGGGCTCCATCAAGTCGATCATCGTCGAGCCCAATCAAGGTAAGACAACCGTGTTCCTGCTCGCCGACCCCGGCGACGAGAAGAACGCGCGGGGCGCGGCAAAGGTGACTACCTCACGTTCCAATACCCAGCACAACTGAGAACGTTCACCGGGCGGCCGCACGTCGAATTTGTTGAAGGACCCGCGGCCGCATGACCGCGGGCAGTGCCGGGATCAGAACGGATCAGAGCCATGGACTGCGAAAACTGTGATTGCACCGAGCGTCTGCCATGCTCGCGCTAGGCTTGCCGTCGGCTTTCTTCAAAAGGAGGGTCCCAGTCGTGGCCGTGTAGTTGATCGTGCGGTTGTTGAGCTAAATCGAATGGGACGTCTTCTCGAGTTTTTCGACCGCTGGCGGCGCAGGGAAACGCTCGTTTTGGTTGGGGGCGCCGGGCGCAGGTTGGTTGGAGGCGCCAGGACCAGGGGGCCGCGGCATTTGGAGTTTGACCGCTTGCAAACAACGCGAATGCCGTGAGAGCTAACGCCATGGAGAACCATCGAGCGTTCATAAAGCGTCCTCCGATCAGGTGCCTTTAGCCGGGATTTCCATTTGGGCCTCTCAGCCTCGAATACTATACTCCAATCGCCTTGGAGCGCGACCAACGTTTTTGCCAACGGATCGCAAAAGTCTTATCAGGCCGATGGACTTTGAGGGGTTGCATCGGTTCACAATCGGCATGATTGCAAAGCTGCCATTCTCAAGAAGGGGAATGCGCAGCCCAACGCCGCGGTATTCGCGCTTTGCTCCCTACGGGCCCGAATCGGGAAGTTTTGCTCAAGATGGAAATCTCGGATAAAATCGATGCTGCCGTCCCGAAGGATGGAGGCTTCTTGTATGAGACAACCAAGGTCGAGGTGGATGCCAGTGTTTTCCGCCGCGGTCATCGCGATGTTCGCAATCCAGCCCGTCCAGGCGGAGCTGCTAGAAAAGACCAAGAAGGTGGCTGGTACCACAGTCCACTACAAAGTCGTTCTTCCAAGTGGATATGATCCAGCGAAGACTTATCCGGCGATCCTGGCCTTCGGCGGAGGTCCGCAAACAATGAACACGGTGGACAGTGTTCTCGACCGTAACTTCCGCGCGGAGGCTGAAAAACGGGGCTACATCGTGGTCGCTCCCGCCGCGCCGGACGATCAGTTGTTCTTCGAGGACGGGGCGCGCATCTTCCCCGAGTTTCTGAAGATGATCCTGGCGGATTACAAGATACAAGACAACAAGTTCCATATCGCCGGACCCTCCAACGGCGGAATCGCCGCGTTCCACGTCGCGGCCGCGAATCCTCAGTACTTTTTGTCCGTTACCGCCTTCCCTGGATATATGTGGGAGCCCAGCCCGGCGAAGCTCCGGGCGATTTCGAAGATGTGCGTCTTCATGTACGTCGGCGAGAATGACGAATACATGTGGCACTCAGAGATGAAAAGGGAAGCCGAACTGCTGCGCTCTACAGGGACTGTCGCCCGTTATACCGTCGAGAAGGGCCAGCCGCACCGGCTGGAAACGCTGGCAGGCGCCAATGCCGGGCGTTTGTTCGATGGATTTGAGGAAACCAAAAAAGGTTGCAGCAAGTAAAAATGTGATGCAGCTCCGAGAGCTGGTTCATTTGGCCGTGATGTGCTTCGCATCTTTTTCGTTATCGCACACGTCTTCGATCATCTCCGTGTCCGCCATGAGGGCAAGCGGAATCCGTACGGACCACGGCTTTGTATAAGCCTTCGGATCGTCAATGGTGACTTCCAAATCCATGTGGCCGAAGTTCGTCCGATGGAATTTCTCAATAGATCGCATAGCCTCAGTGTGGGGATAGCCGCTATCGTCGAGCCAAGTTCTGTCATTGAAGCCCTGCGATTCGACTACGAACGTGTCGCCATCCCAATGCCCAATGGAATAACCCCACCACGCTGGATTCGGATCTTCCGGATATTTGCGGCCGTCGGTGAAGATTTGCCGGTACTGATTCAGTTGTTCGTAGAGCAGAAACGTCACGCCAGGCGTGTGCGCGATCTTGAAGGGAGTATTCGGGAGCATGGCGCCAATAATGCCGTGAGGCAAGCAGCGTTCCGAGGGCCGTCCGCCGCCGAGATCCTCGTAGCGGCGCCGTTGCAGGAGTTCGGCCGCCCAGGGCTGTAACGGCACCTCCGCGCCTGCCGGCATATAGTAGGTGACCGTATTTCCGAAATTTGGGCCTCCCGGATAGCCCGGCGGTGGCACGCGAACCCAGATGCCAGTCAGATCCGCTTTGCCGTCCGCCAGCTTCGGCGCGGGAGCTAACAGATCCGGCTTGCCATCTGGGGTACGCGGGATTCCTGGTGTCGGCTGGTGAATCCACTGGCCGGAAACAGTCAATACGAAGCCCACAAACAGAGGCAAAGCGCGAAGATTCAAGGAACCTCCTATTGCACGTATACTAGCGGCCGATTCTCTGACTGTCAACGCGGCGGGCATAACCAATCTCGCGGCAGTCTCAGCAATACCAACAAGTGAACGCAAGGCGACCTAACCCCGTTCTCTCGACCGCTGCGGTTCGCTATGTTTCGGGTCTGATGTCCGCCATTAACGACCCCCTTCCTCGAACGCGTTTCCTGGGAGCTTCAGTCGCCGGCAGTTCTACCGACTTATACATCCAAGCGGATTTCTAATCGCTACGCCGTTTTGCAGGTTCTATCTTGAAAACGGCTTCGATACCTTCTATGTGCGCCGTCATCCCGGCACGATGCACATCTTGTTCGGCTAAACTGAAAAATCCCTCACCTACGCATGATTGAGGAGTGAAGAAATGAATGCGGAGACTTTGGCCGGTGTGGTGCTTGCCGCCATATCGTTTGCACTAACGGTTCTGGCTCGGGTGCAGTTAGGAAAGTCGTTTGCGGTGACTCCCAAGGCAAATGATCTGGTGACGCACGGTTTGTATTCGCGCCTGCAACACCCCATGTACGTGTTTGTCGATTTGACCCTTTGCGGGATTGCACTTGCCGTACAGCACTGGTACGTGCTGCTGCTTTTGGTCATTTTGGTGCCACTGCAGATCAGAAATGCCCACAGAGAGCACACTCTGCTCCGAGAGAAGTTCGGAGAGCGCTACGAGATGTATCGCCGTGCTACGTGGTTTTAGGGTACAGCCGCCGGTGGCTTTCTTGCCCCGGCGTCGATTGGTCGCGGGAAGTCGCCCAGCGTAGAGCTATCAGGAAGGCGAAAACCGCCGTTGCTAAAGTGCGCGCTCAAACGCCCAGGAAATCCTGTTGGAGGAAGTTTGAGGACCCGTTAGGGGTTCACATCGGCGTTGTGAGGACTGGGACGAAACGGCGTAGCGGTCACCTTCCTGCTGCGTCAATCATCTGGTGAGCGATCAGCCCTACCTGATCGTCGCAGAACCCGGCTAAATAAAGGCCGCCGAAATTAGGAAAATAGAAAGATGAACCGATTGTGTTTGAGCCTCGTGCTTTGCGTCAATATTTTCGCTGCGGATGGTCCACCGAAGACGCGCCTCGCTGAAGTGGAGGACATCCAGCCCACCAGCTATAAGGCCGACCTGTCGCTCGATCCCGGCAAGGATACCTACTCCGGCTCCATCTCCATTCGCATGCAGGTGAACAAGCCCGTTGAAACGATCTGGCTGAACCAGGAAAAGCTCTCGATCAAGAGCGCCGTGCTGACTGTGCGGGGGGTCGAACACCGGGCGCACATCCTTCCCGGCGGCGAGGACTTCGTGGGACTCGGCTTCGATGCACCCATTCCGGCCGATGCGGCGGTGCTCGCGATTCAGTACACAGGCGAAATCTTCACCAAGAACAGCAGCGGCATCTTTCGCCAGCAGGAGAGCGGTAACTGGTATCTGTTTTCGCAGTTCGAAACGACCGACGCGCGCGCGGCTTTTCCCTGTTTCGACGAACCTTCCTACAAGACGCCCTGGCAGTTGACGCTGCATATTCCGGCGACTGACGCCGCGATCAGCAACACGCCGGCCGAATCTGAAACTTCAGCCAATGGGACCAAGACGCTGATCTTCAAAGAGACCAAGCCGCTGCCGAGTTACCTGGTGGCATTCGCGGCGGGTCCGTTTGAGTTCGTGAAGGCCGGCGTGGCTGGGAAGAACAAGGTTCCCGTGCGGATTGTGGTGCCGAAAGGGAAGGCCGGCGAAGCGAAGTACGCGGCCGAAGTGACTGCGACCATTCTGACCCGGCTCGAAGATTACTTCGGCATCCCGTATCCCTATGAGAAGGCCGATCAGGTCGCGGTTCCCGATACGTCAGGCTGGGGAGCGATGGAAAATCCCGGCATGGTGACGTATTCCCAGAACATTATTCTGGCGGACCCGAAGGTGGATCAGATCGGCCGCCAGCGGACCTATGCGGAGGATGCCGCGCACGAGCTGGCGCACCAATGGTTCGGCGATCTTGTGACCACGGCGTGGTGGGACGACATCTGGCTCAACGAAGCCTTCGCAACGTGGATGGAGAGAAAGCTGATCGCGGAATGGAAGCCCGAATGGCAAACCCGCGTCGCCGATGTTTCCGCCAAGCTGCGCGCCGAGGGCGAAGACAGCCTGATCTCCGTGCGCAAAATCCGGCAGCCCATTCTCTCGAACGACGATATCAACAACGCTTTCGACGACATTACGTATCAAAAGGGCGCTTCGGTGATCGGGATGTTTGAGAACTGGATGGGACCGGAAGAGTTCCGCAAAGGTGTTCAGAGCTATCTGAAGCAATATGCGTTTCGCGCCACCACGGCTGGGGAGTTTCTGGATTCTATCAGCTCCGCGAGCCAGCGCAACGTCACAGCGGCATTCTCGACGTTCCTGAACCAGGCTGGCGTTCCGATCGTCTCGGTGACTCTCGACTGCAAGGGCGGCAAGGCGGCGCTCAAGGTGGACCAGCAGCGCTTCCTGCCGGTGGGGTCCAAAGGTTCGACGGATCGGACGTGGGGCATTCCACTTTGCGTGCGATACGGAACGGGCGCGAACGGCCGGAATCAATGCGCGCTGTTGACCCAGGCTTCCCAGACGGTCGCGCTGGAAGGCGCGAAGAGTTGCCCGGCGTGGGTTCAGGCCAACGACGGCGCGAAGGGCTACTATCGCGTCGATTACAAAGGAGGGCTGCTCAGCTCGCTGGTTGCCGGAGACATCGACAAACGCCTTTCGGCTCCGGAACGCGCAGACCTGCTGGGCAATTCGCAGGCCTTGTCCGGCGCGGGCAAAATGCCGGTAGCCGAAGTGTTGTCGCTGGTGGAAACCTTCCACGACGACCCCGACCATTACGTGCTGCGGACCGCGCTGACTCTCGCACTGGAGCCTCGATCCCACCTGGTGCCGGACAATCTGCTGCCCAACTACCGCCGGTTCCTGCTCAAGAACTTTCAGGCGCGCGCGGCGGAATTGGGCTGGACGCCTAAGGCCGGCGAGTCCGACGATGCGCGGTTGCTGCGCGCGCAGATCGTCCAGCCGGTCGCGACAACCGCGGGCGATATGGAATTAGCCGGCCAGGCAAAGGATCTCGCCAGCAAATGGTTTGGGGATCATGCAGCCGTCGATCCGAATACGGTGAGCGCGGTGCTTGACACTGCGGCGTACTACGGCGACAGGGCCCTGTTTGACCGCATGCTGGCCGAATTCAAGAATACAAAGGACCGGCAGATTCGCCGAAGCCTCATCGGCGCCATGGGATCGTTTCGCGACCCTGCGGCTATTGAGGCCGGAATGAACGCCCTGATCGGCGGCGATATACCGTTCATCCAGGGTGCTGCGCTATTGTTCGCGGGCCAGGGGGAAGAGTCCACGCGCAAGCTGGCGTTCGAATTTCTCAAGGCGCATTGGGATCAGGTGGTGGCGAAGATGCCGACCGGCGGTGGATTCGATTTTGGCGCCGATCTGCCCAGAGTAGGCGGCTCTTATTGCGACGCTTCTTTGCGCGATGAACTGAAAAGCTTCTTCGCGCCGAGAGTCGATAAGTTTCTAGGAGCGCCACGCGCTTTGGACCAGACTGTCGAGGCGATTGATCTTTGCATCGCCAACAAGGCGGCTCAGGAGCCGGGCGTGGCCGCGTTTCTGGCGAAGTATTAGGCCAGCGTATTTCCCTGTAAAACAAGACATCATGGTCCGGGCGCATTGGAGGACCGGCTACTACGCGGCAGCCCGGTAACGAAGCCGGTACAATGAAATTTCGCGTGACTTCTCGTACCATCATCGGGCTGGCGATCGCGGCGGGATTGGCCGCGCCGCTGGCGTTTCATGGCCAAGGGCCGATCGATCCGCGCCCGAAGGCGTCCGTAACGCCGAAGCAGGACCCCAAGCAGGATGACGATTCGCACGTCAACATCCGGGTGGAGAGCACGCTGGTGCTGGTGCCGGTGGAAGTGAGCGATTCGCTGAACCGTCCCGTCTCCGGCCTGGAGAAGGAAAATTTCCACATCTTCGACGACAAGGTGGAGCAGAAAATCGTTTCCTTCGCGATGGAGGACGATCCCATCGCCGTGGGCCTGGTCTTCGATATCAGCGGCAGCATGGCGCAGGATATTCCGCAAACCCGGCAAGCCGCGTCGAACTTCTTTCGGACCGCCAATCCGGGAGACGAGTTCTGCATGGTGGTGCTGGCCAGTGAAGCGAAATTGGCGGTGCCGCTGACGACCAGGCCGGGCGACATCGACAACCAGTTGGTGTTCACCAAACCTGGGGGTTCGACGGCGTTGCTGGATGGAATTTATCTGGGGCTGAACGAAGTGAGGAAGTCGACGAAGCTGCGGAAGGCGCTGGTGATCATTTCGGACGGCGGCGACAACAACAGCCGCTATACGGAAACCGAAGTCAAGAACGCCATCCGCGAAACCGACACGTTGGTCTATGCCATCGGAGTCTTCGGCAACGGTGCGGGCTCCAACTATAGCGACCAACAGGTGCTGAAGACCATGACTTCGGAGAGCGGCGGGCGCCTGTTCCCGACCATGGGGATGCCCATCGCGGACTTCGCCGACAAGATCATCACCGACCTCCGAAATCGCTACGTGCTGGGATATTCGCCGACGAATGCGGCCAAGGACGGCCGCTATCACCGCCTGGAAGTGAAGCTGGCGCCTCCCAAGGGACTACCGAAGCTCAGCGCGCACTGGAAGACCGGCTACTACGCGGCGACGGAGTAAACGGACGACCGCTCCCTTTTGGTCGCGGCTCGGATTCGCGGCGGCGTGGCACACTGAAGAAATGGTCCTGCGCGACTTCCGGAAATGATGCTGTTGGGCCTGCACCATGTCACAGCGCTGGCCGGCGACCCTCGGCTCAATCTTGCTTTCTACACGCGCGTGGCGGGGTTGCGCCTGGTGAAGCGCACGGTGAACTTCGACGATCCAGCGGGATATCATTTCTACTTCAGCGCCAGCGCGGGAACACCAGGAACGCTGCTGACTTTTTTCCCTTGGGTAAGCGGAAGGCGGGGTGTGCGAGGCTCGGGGCAGGTGGTGAAGGTGGTGATGCGCGTGCCGAAGCCGCCGCGGGACTCGATCGCCGATCCCGACGGCCTCGGCATTGAACTGGTCGAGAGCACGGAGGCGCCCGGACTCCAGTCGGTGACTTTATGCGAAGCGGACGCGGGTCCAACCGTCGATTTCCTGCGCGACGCTCTGGGGCTCAGGATCGCCGGGCAGGAAGGCAACCGGACACAATTGGAGATGGCGGACGGAGGCAGGATCGAGGTCCTGCACTCACCTGGAACGCCTCGGGGAAAGATGGCGGTGGGGATGGTGCATCACTTTGCGCTGCGGGTCGCCGATGAAGACGCGCAACTGAAGTGGCGGGAGCGGTTGATTCGCGCGGGGCTGCGCGTGAGTCCGGTGAAGGACCGGCTGTATTTCCACTCGATTTATTTCCGCGAACCGGGAGGAGCGCTGCTGGAGATCGCAACCGACGGTCCGGGGTTTTCGATCGACGAAGCGGAGGACCGTTTGGGACAGAGATTATGTCTGCCCCCGTGGTTGGAGCCGGTGAGGGAGAGCATCGAGCGAAGGCTACCGCCGCTGTCCATCGAGACGCCTAGTTGAGGAGGGCAAACGCATGATCGAATCGGAGTTCATAAGAGTTGCGACAGCTAGTCTGGAGCAGTTCTGCGGGCGCATCGAGGTTTGCGTCGGCAATCTTACGGCGGAACAAGTGTGGGGCCGCGGCGGGGAGAATCAGAACGCCATCGGGAACCTGCTGCTGCATTTGTCCGGCAATGTGCGCCAGTGGATTGTTTCCGGGATCGGCGGAGCGAAGGATACTCGCTCGCGGGGCCAGGAGTTTTCAGAGCGGCGAAGCATCGATCCAGCGGAGTTGGTAGCTCGATTGAAGGAGACGGTAAAGGAAGCCGAAGAGGTGATGCGCCGTCTTCCCGCGGATCAACTCATGGAGCGGATCGCCGTGCAAGGCTACGACGTGACCAAGCTGGAGGCGATCTTTCACGTGGTGGAGCATTTCTCCGGACACACATTCCAGATCATTTTCGCGACGAAGCTGCTGACGGGGGAGGATCTGGGATTCTATGCGCATCTGGCTTCCGGATAGGTGGGGCAGGTCTGCGACCTGCCATTCGCAGGCCGAAGGCCTGCGCCACAGGCCGGATAGGTGGGGCAGGACTACGACCGGCCATTCGCAGGCCGCAGACCTGCGCCACAGGCCAGCGCTAACGAACTTCGGCCGCCAGCGGCGCGTAGTAGCCGTGGCGCGCTCGCACCACCAGGTCCTTGCGACCCCTCACCTTGATATCGAGGGTGTGATACAGGCCGTCGGCCTTGAGCGGTTCAGGCCGATACACCACGATGTATTGATGCCGCAGCTCATTGGCGATGTTCTCGAAGGACTGCGCCAGGTCCGACGCCTTGAAGGGGAAAAAAACCTGGCCACCCGTTTCCTGCGCGAAGTATTTCAGGATCTTGTCGCCCTCGAGTTCCTGGCCGCTAATGTTGGTGGAGATGGTGTAGATCACCACATCCGCTTTCTGCGCCATCTCCAGCGCCTGCTGGCGAGTGTAGCGGCTCTGGTTATCGTCGCCGTCGCTCAGAATCACCATGGCTCGGCGGAACTTCTCCGGCGGCTGATCTTGCAGCTTTTCCTTGCAGGCGAAAAAGATGGCGTCGTAAAGCGCCGTGCCTCCGCCCGGCCGCAGCTCGGCAATCGAGTTGTTCAGTTTGCCGACGTCGTCGGTCATGTCCGCAACCAGCTCCGCGGACGTATCGAAGCTGACCACCATGGCTTTATCCAAGACCGGACGCACCACGGTTTGGACGAAATCCGTGGCCGCCTCCTGCTGAAACTTGAACCTCTCCCGGATGCTGTTGCTGGTGTCGATCAGCACGGCCAGCCGCAGCGGGAGCTCGCTTTCACCGTTGAAGTCGAGGATGGTTTGCAGCTTCTTGTTCTCGATCACCTCGAATTCATCTTTGGTCAGGTCGGTGACGAAGTGCCCCTTCTTATCGGCGACCGTGAACAGGACCGGAACGCGGGTGACGTCCAGACGGATGGTCTGGTCGCTGGACAGCTCCGCCGTGCTGGTTGACGCGGCAGGCGCCGGCTTGCCCTGCTGCGGAGGAGCCTGCGCGAAGATAGGCAGCAAAACGAGAAATGCGACAACTGGGGCTTTCATGCGTTTCACCTAGATTATACGCGGTTGGTATGCAGGGTGACACGCAGGAGTTCGAGCCATTGCTCAAGTTCCTCGGGAAGGGGCGCCTCCACAGTGACGTGCTGTTCGGTAGCAGGGCTCATGAAGCCGATGCGCCAGGCATGTAGAAACATTCGCGAGGCAGGGGCTGCGCCATATAGCCGGTCGCCCGCAACGCGATGGCCGAGATCGGCCATGTGGACCCGGATCTGATGCGTGCGGCCGGTCCCGAGGCGGACTTCGAGAAACGTGAATCCCGCGAACCGCTCCAGCACGCGATATTCGGTCAACGCCGCGCGACCTGCTGTGATCTTGGCTCCGGCCTTCACCTTTGCGGTCATGCGCGTGCGGCGAACAGGGTCGCGGGCAATGGGCTTGGTGATGCGGCCGGAATCGCCGCGAACCACGCCCTCGACCAATGCCAGATACAGCTTCTCCACCGTGCGCGCCGCGAATTGCGCCGCCAGATTCCGGTGCGCGCCATCGTTGCGCGCCACCAGCAGAACTCCGCTGGTGTCCTTGTCCAATCGATGCACGATACCGGGACGGAGATCGCCGCCCACCTGCGATAGCGACTGAAAATGGTGCACCAGGCGATTTACCAGCGTGCCGGATAGGGCGCCCGCACCGGCATGGACCGTCAATCCCGCCGGCTTGTTGACCGCGATCACAGCGGAGTCTTCGTAAAGAATCTCGATTGGAAGGTTCTCGGCGGCGGCTTGAAGGGGCGGAGGGTCGGCGGGGGTGACCTCCACGTGGTCGCCCGCGTGCAGCAGGTGCGAGGCTTTGACGCCGGCGCCATCCACCAGCACCCGGCCTTCTTTGATCCAGGACTGGAGCCGCGCTCGGCTGTGGCCGCTCATCCGCTCCAGCAGATAATGATCCAGGCGCTTGCCGGAATCGCCCGCGTCGATTACAAAGCGCATGCCGGATTCAGGAAGACGCGGTGACCAGGAACACCGCGATCTCCGCCAGCAGATTGGGAAACATCTTCACCTGGCGCTGGCCGTGGAGGAAAATGCGCCGTTCCACGCGCCAATGCTCCTTCTGCGCCAGCGCCTCAAAATCGAGGACGGTGAAGAAATGGATGTTCGGCGAGTCCCACCAATCGTAGGGGAACAGCTCGGTTTTGGGCGCGCGCCCGCTTCGCAGCGTGGAAAGGCGAACGGTATAATGCCCGAAGTTGGGGAACGCGACAATCGCGCGCCGTCCCACGCGAAGCATGCCCCGCAGCACGCGCAACGGATCGCGGGTCTCCTGCAAGGTCTGCGACAGGATGACGTAATCGAAGGCGCGGTCGGGATAATCTTCGACTGCGGATTCGAGGTCGCCCTGATAAACCGAAACTCCTCGGGCGATGGCCTTCTGCACACGAGGTCCGGTCAACTCCACGCCGCGGCCATCGACGTCCTTGTGCTCCTTGAGCCAGGCCAGCAGCTCGCCTTCGCCGCAGCCCAGGTCCAGCACTCGCGTCTGCGGCTCCACTAATTCGCCGATGATCGCGAAGTCACGGCGGCCATAAACCTCACGCACGCGACTTGATCCCTTGACGCGCTTCCTCTTTGAACGTGCTGGTGAGGAACCCGCGCACCAGCTCGGTTTGCTCTTCCACCTCCACCAGGAAGGAGTCGTGACCGTAGCGCGCTTCGAGGTTGCAATAGGCGACGTCGGCGTTGCGGCTGCGCAGAGCGCTTACGATCTCGAGCGACTGATAGCTGGGATACAGCCAATCGGAAGAGAAGCTGATGAGCAGAAAGCGGGTCCGCGCGCGCTCAAACAGAGTGGGCAGCGCACCGCGCTGGGTCAGATCAAAATCGTCCATGGCCTTGGTGATGTAGATGTACGAATTCGCGTCAAAACGATCGACGAACTTGTAGCCGCGGTATTTCAGGTAGCTCTCGACTTCGAACTGATCGGGCGTGCGGAGGCGCCGGCCGAATTTCTCACGCATGCTCTGATCGCTCATGTAGGTGATGTGGCCAACCATGCGAGCCACAGCCAGTCCGTTCGCGGGAGGCTTGCCGCCATAGTAATTTCCGCCGCACCAATCCGGATCGGCCATGATGGCCTGACGCCCGACTTCGTTGAACGCGATCTGCTGCGCGCTGTGCCGCGCGGTACAGGCGATGGGGATCGCCGACGCCACGCGATCCGGATATGCCACCGCCCATTCCAGCGCCTGCATGCCGCCCATGGAACCGCCGGATACGCTCAGGAGGCGCGGAATCCTCAGGTGATCGATCAACAGCTTTTGCAACCGCACCATGTCGGAAATGGTGATGGCCGGGAAGGTCATGGCCCACGGGCAGCCTCTTTCAGGATTGATCGAGCCAGGCCCAGTGGTGCCGCGGCAGCCTCCCAGAACGTTGGAGCAGATGACGAAGTATTGGTCGGTGTCGAAGGCCTTGCCGGGGCCGATCATATTGGTCCACCAGCCGCCTTCGCCGGCCGCGTGCGCGTCGCCGGAAAATGCGTGCAGCACCAGGATCGCGTTGCTGCGCGCGGCGTTCAACTCGCCATAGGTTTCATAGGCGACTTCCACGGGCGCGAGCGTCACGCCCGAATCCAGCTCGATCTTCTCGAAAGTCGCCGAGGCGGACTCTGTCACCATCTGGGTGGTCGCCATACGGGATAATTCCAGTGTACAGCTAGGCCAAAGGGTGCGGCCTTAAGAAGAAGGGTGAGCCAATTCCCGCGGGCAACGTCTTGGATAACCAAGGAGGGATCGAAACGGTGAAACGAATTATCGCGGGCGTCGGCCTGTGGCTATTTCTGCCCGGCGGCGGATTCGGCCAGGCCCCGACCGCCAAACCCGAGTTTGAGGTGGCCGACATCCGCCAGAACAAGTCGAATGACACCGCGATATATGAACGGGTCCTGCCGGGCGGGGAGATCAGTGCGCGGAACATCCCGATGATGGAATTCCTCAAGTTCGCCTATTTCGCCCATGACGTTCGGGATGAGCAGATCGCTGGAGGGCCTGCCTGGCCCAATTCCGACCGCTTTGACATCGTCGGCAAAGCGACGCCCGGTACGCCGGATGAGACGATTCGCCTGATGCTGCAAAACCTTTTGGAGAAGGAGTTCAAGCTGGCGGTTCACCAGGAGCAAAGACCCATGGACGTCTACGCTCTGGTGGTCGGGAAGGGTGGGCCGAAGCTCCAGAAGGCGGCGGGTTCGGGCAAGGTGGATTGCCGGCGAAGGGTTGGAGGTGGCCAGGATCCGGCGGCCAAAGACATGCCCGCGGGCCAAGCCGAACTCGTCTGCACAAATATGACTATGGCGGATCTGGCGGAAGCCCTTCCGGTGTACGCTCCGGGCTATGTCGACCACGCGGTTGTGGATCTAACCAATATCAAAGGGGCCTATGATCTCAAATTGTCCTGGGTTTCGAGACTCCTCATCGACCAGGGTGGGCTCACCATGTTCGATGCCGTGGATAAGCAGCTCGGGCTCAAAATGGAACCCCGCAAGCTGCCGATGCCGTTCCTTGTGATCGACCACGTCGAGAAACTCGCCGGTGACAACTGAGCGAAATCTAGTGTAGTGCGTTAGCAGGATATGAGAAAGCTCTTTTTGCTGGCCGGGACCCTCGCATGCGTCGCGTCGTTGCGCGACGCATTGCCGATTCGCGTCATGCTTCTGAACGGGGGGAGAGCCGGAACCTATCATGCCTGGCGGGGTGTACAGCTAGGCCAAAGGGTGCGGCCCTAGCAAGGAACGATGGAGCGATGAAGCGGATCATTGCGGCCGCGGGCCTGTTCGTTCTCCTGGCGGATGGCTTATTCGGCCAAACCGCGGATGCACGGCCGGAATTCGACGTGGCCGATATCAGGCAGAACAAGTCCGGAGATCAAGACTGGGAAGGCGGCGTTCTCCCTGGCGGCCAATTCGGCGTGCACAATGTGCCGTTGAAAACCTTGCTTGGGTGGGCCTATTCCAACACCGACCGATTCATCGACACCTACATCATCGGGACTCCGGACTGGGTCGGCAAAGACCGCTTCGATATCGCCGGCAAGGCTCCGGCGGGCACTCCGGACAAAACGCTCGCGCTCATGCTGCAAGTGTTTCTGGAGCAGGAGTTCAAGCTGAAGACCCACCCCGAACAGAAAACCATGGCTGCCTTCGCTCTGGTGGTGCGAAAAGGAGGACCGAAGCTGGCGAACGCCGCCGGCTCGGGCGAGCCGGACTGCGACTCTTACGAGCCGAAAACGCCGAACTACTATGGTGGCGAACATCGGAGTTGCACCAACATGGGCATGGAGGATCTGGCGGCCACACTTCCCGAACTCGCGCCCGGCTACGTCGACCGGCCGGTGGTGGATTTGACAGGCATTACCGGAGCCTACGACTTCAAGCTGGATTGGGTGGGGCGGAGAAACATCGACAAGGGCGGTCTGACCTTGTTCGATGCTCTAACCAAGCTTGGACTCAAGTTGAAGGAGCGCAAGCCACCCGTCCCGGTCACCGTGGTCGACCACATCGAGAAACTATCAGAGGATAATTGAAGGTATGCGGACTCTCCTCCTGCTGGCCTGCGCAGCCTCGTTGTCGGCCGCGGCGCCGATTCGCGTGATGCTTTTGGACGGCGAGAGCGGCGGAACGTATCACGCCTGGCGTGAGACCACTCCGGTGTTAAAGAAGGAATTGGAACAGACCGGCCTGTTCCAGGTGGAAGTTGTTACGGCGCCTCCGTCGGGCGGCGACTTCAGCGGGTTCAAGCCGGACTTTTCGAAATACGACGTGGTCGTTTCCAACCTCGATTCACCCACGTGGCCTTTGGAGCTGGAGAAGGCGTTCGAACAGTATATGAAGAACGGCGGAGGATTTGTGTCGGTCCACGCGGCTGACAATGCGTTCCCAGCGTGGCAGGCCTTTAACGACATGATCGGAGTGGGAGGCTGGCGCGGACGCCGGGAAACGGCCGGTCCGCACTGGTTCTGGCAAGAAGAAAAGATGGTCGCCGACACGACGCCCGGCGCGGCAGGATCGCATGGAGCCCGCCTGCCGTTTCAGGTGACCATTCGAGATACCGAACATCCGGTTACGAAGGGTCTTCCAAAGATCTGGATGCATGCCGGCGACGAGTTATATGCCCGCCTGCGCGGCCCGGGCGCGAACATGACGGTGCTCGCGACGGCTTACTCCGACCCCGCCAATCAAGGCACGGGCCACGATGAGCCGATGCTGATGGCGCTCAGCTATGGCAAGGGGCGAATCTTCCACACCACGATGGGTCACGACATCCCAGCCCTGAGCTGCGCCGGATTCATCGCCACTTTTCAGCGCGGCACGGAATGGGCCGCCACCGGAAAAGTAACGCAGAAGCTTCCCGCGGACTTTCCTTCCGCCGACGCCGTCAGCGTCCGTAAAGTGCAATAATCGGCCAGAGCAGTTTCGTGGTTACTGTAGAGCACCGCATGCTAACGCATGGCGGCTCGGAACGGATCAACCCTTCGTCGTGAGAAACGTCCCCTTGTCGAGCTCCTCAAACGCTTCGCGAAGCTGCTCCTGCGTGTTCATTACGATGGGGCCGTACCAGGCCACCGGTTCCTCCAGCGGCTTGCCCGAAACCAGCAGGAACCGAATCCCGTCCTCGCCTGCCTGCACGGTGACATCGTCGCCATTGTCAAAGACGACGAGCGAACGATTATCCGCCTGAGTCGGGGGGACTTTGTCCGACCAGCCGACGCCTTCCGTGGGGACGGCGAGCGGGCCGGAGGCGTTGCAGAATTTCCCCCCTCCCGCGAAGACGTACGCGAACGCGTGGCGAGTGGTCTCAACCGGAAGGGTCTTTCTGCGGCCCGGAGGAACCGACACATCGATATAGATCGGGTCAGCCGCGATTCCATCCACAGGTCCGTTCTTGCCCCAGAAACTCCCGCACACCAGGCGGACCTGCGTGCCATCGTCGTCGGTGATGACGGGGATGTCCGCGGCCTTCACCTCTTGATAGCGCGGGTCAGTCATCTTAAGCGACGCAGGGAGATTGGCCCAGAGCTGAAACCCGTGCATGCGTCCTTCCGGATCGCCTTTAGGCATTTCCTGATGGATGATTCCCCGCCCTGCCGTCATCCACTGGACGTCTCCCGCGGCGATCGAGCCATGGTTGCCCATGCTATCGCCGTGATCGACGGTTCCCGCGAGAACGTAGGTGATGGTCTCGATGCCGCGGTGAGGATGCCAGGGGAAGCCCGCCAGATAGTCCGCGGGAACGTCGTTGCGGAAGTCGTCGAGCAGCAGAAATGGATCGAAATCGGAGGTGTTGCCGAAGCCGAAAGCGCGGCGCAGGTGCACCCCCGCACCCTCAAGTGTCGGCTTGGATTTGACGAGTCGTTTCACTGGCCGGATGGACATACCTTGAGCTTAGCGCGGTCGTCAAGAGTGCAGAAATCGGCAGGTCATAGACCTGCCCCACCAGTGGCGCAGGCCTGCGGCCTGCGATTACCGGTCGGCGGCGGCTTGCGCTTTCTTCATCTGGAACGGCGCGCTCTTGACGATCCCCAGAATCAGCGCCGAAAAGCGGTAGTTGTCATCCGAGGCCGCGCGTTCGATCGAGCGCACCGTGGGCATGTCGTAGTATTCGAGTCCGCGACCCAGGCCGTAGATCATCAGTTTCTGGGTCATGGTGCGAACGAACTGCTCGGGATGCTTCATCAGCGCCTTGCGCAGAGCCACGGGACCGTTCACCGGCGTGCCGTCGGCGAGCTGGCCGGAGGCGTCCACGGCGCCGCTCTCATCGCGGGTGCGGTATTTTCCGATGGCATCGAAATTCTCGAGCGAGAAGCCGAGCGGATCCATGACGCTGTGGCACGTCGAGCAGGGCGGATTCTTGCGATGCTCCTCCAGCAGAGCGCGCACCGACTGCGCCTTCGCGCCCTCTTCGTTTTCCTTGAGAGGAGGCACGTTGGGCGGCGGAGGCGGCGGAGGCGTCCCCATCAGGTTTTCGAGAATCCACTTGCCGCGCAGCACTGGCGAGGTGCGGTTGGGCTGCGACGTCACCGTCAGAATACTGGCCTGTCCCAGCAGCCCCTTGCGATTCTCATCGGTGATTGTGACGCGCCGGAACTGGCTGCCGTAGATGTTCGGAATGCCGTAATGCTTTGCCAGCCGGTCGTTGACGAAGGTGTAGTCGGCGTTTAGCAAGTCCAGAACGTTGCGGTCCTCGCGCATGATGCTCGCGAAGAACAACTCCGTTTCGCGGCGCATAGCCTGGCGCAGATTGTCGTCGAAATTGGGGAAGTCGTCCTCGTTCGGCGATACGCTCTGCACGTTTCGCAAGAACAACCACTGCCCGGCGAAGTTGGACACCAGAGCGTCGGCGCGCGGATCGGCCAACATGCGCTTCACCTGCTGCTCCAGCACCGCCGGATCCTTCAGCTTTCCTTGCGTGGCCAGGTCCAGAAGCTCATCGTCGGGAATACTGCTCCAGAGGAAGAACGACAGGCGAGACGCCAGCTCGAGATCGTTCATACGGTACACACCGGTCGGCGACGCGCCGGCGGGATCGGGCTGATAGCGGAAGATGAACTTCGGACTGGCCAGAACCAGGCGCAGCGCGTTCTCGATTCCGTATTCAAACGTGGACCGGTTGCGCCCCATCTGATAGAAGCTCAACAGCGTTTCCAGATCCTTGTCCGCAATCGGGCCCCGGTACGCGCGGCGTGAAATCGCGGAAAGAATCTGCTTGGCGCAGGGCGTCTCATCGCTCGCCTGGGTTGGATGACACACGAAAATGCGCCGGCGGCTGGGCGTGTCGCCCGGACCTTTGGCCTCAAACGGCCCGGTGATCTGAACATGATCGATAAGCGGTATTCCGTTCATGTTCTGCAAATCCAGATCGCGAGTGAAGGGCTGCAAAGGCTCGTCGGATTCGGAAGAATTCTTGCGAAGAAACGTAACTGCAACGGCATGGGGCCCTGCGCTGACGTGAACCTTCGTCTTGAGGCGCGCATCCAGCGTATCCTTGGCTATCCCTAAGTTGGCGTCGGACATCCGATTGTCTTCCTCGCCGCCCACCGGAGCCACGAAGACTCTCGCACCGTCGATGCTGATCTCGAGTTGATGCGGATACTCGAGCCCGGTGACATAGCCCACGATATTCTGCAACAGCGAAACGCTGAAATCGTAGTCGGCGTCGAGCGGGAAATTGTGATGAATCAAAATGCCGCCGCGCGTTCCTAGCGGCAGCCCCTCGATGTGATCTTCCTGCGCCAGATCCGGGGGCACGGGGTAGACTTGGCTCACCGGCGTGATGGCGGGATCGCCCACGGCCACGCTGGCGATCTTGGTGGACGCCGCGAGATATTGTTCGAGCAACGACGGCGACACCTTCAACACGTCGGCGATATTGTCGAAGCCGTCGGATTCGTCGTCGGCCGGCAGCAGCTCCGACACATTCACGTCCAGCCCCAGCAGATCGTGGACCGCATTGCCGTATTCGGTGCGGTTTAGGCGGTGCAGAGGCGAGCGGCCAGGGTTGGCCGTGGCTCCGGGCGCACGATCGATCGAAGTCTCCAGCCAGGAAACAAAAGAATCGATGGATGCTTGATCCGGCCGCGGATTGCCCTGCGGCGGCATCATGCCTCCACGCAGCTTGAGGATCACCTTCTCCCAGGTTTGGGCGCCCTCGGCCACATGATCCAGATCCATTTTGTCGAGCATCAGCCCGGCCGTCTTGGCTTGCTGATTGTGGCAGGTCACGCAGTATTCATCGAGCATGGCTCGATGGGCCACGGTTGCCGATGCCGCACGCAGATGCGCCATGCTCGCCACCAGCATCGCCACACCGGCCGCGGAGGCAACAAATACGGTAGTTCGGGGGATTCGCGTCACGCCTTTTCAAGGATACAACAGCAAGCGGCTCAAGTGAAAAAACACTTCGGCTGTAGAAGCGGAACGAAAAAGATTTCGTTGCGGCGGTTGGGGCTTCGGACTTATCGCCGTGCGTGCCAACCGCCAATGATTTGAATCGTCTCTGACGGACTTTCTTGGAACGCTGGATGGCGCCCCGTCTGCCCGCTTCGAA
>Ga0209415_10002161_pt1 | contig 37135 bp, 32 predicted proteins | sample PeaSoiSIISIP2007_FD_187696 | JGI IMG/M metagenome (GOLD analysis project Ga0209415, IMG submission 187696) | Peat soil microbial communities from Weissenstadt, Germany - SII-SIP-2007 (SPAdes) (version 2) | ecosystem: Environmental > Terrestrial > Soil > Wetlands > Peat | place: Germany... | reverse complement strand
CGCGAGGCCAGCAGATTTACAGTCTGCCCCCTTTAGCCACTCGGGCACCCCTCCGAGGGAACCGCAAATTATCGTGGTACTGGGAAAAACTGTCAAATTGCGATCACTAGGCTCCCGGGCTCGGAGGCATCCCTGTCCCGCTCGAACGGTACGCGAGCGCACGCTGCGCGAAGTCGCGGAGCCGGACCGACTCTGCGGCCGGAGCATCGCCCGGAACTACAACGAGCCCATTACCTTCGATGGTGCTTTCACGCCCGATTTGCCATGAGCGCAGTGCTCGATCGATCGCTTGCGGTCCCCGCTTCGATCCGCAGACCGGCACATAGGTAAGCACGATGGGCACAGATCATCGCTAATCGATAGCGATACGTGCAGAAGAATGAATTTATACAGGTCCGGCGGACACGAGCCCCTTGCCAGGCGCAACCCTGGATCACCTGCGGCCGGCAGCCGTCCCTCCGGCGCAGGCGGCGACATCGAGGCACTGGCAACTGCCGCCATGGGCCATCAGTGCCAGTAAAGGAGGCCGTACGCGGGGGGCGCTACCCGCCAGGAGAACTTCCCGGTCCCGGTGGGGGTGGTCCGTTCGGGGGCATTGGCGGCACATGCCCCGGCGCTTGGATCTGCGCCTCCTCGGGGGCGCCATGAGGCCCGGGCGGTGCCGGTGGCGCGGGCGGCGCCACGGCGGACGCTCCACTTGGCGTCGAATGCACCAACGGCCGTCCCGTGGTCGGACCTTTGGCGGTCACGGTGTCCTGGCTCGGCGCGGTAAGCGTGTTGCCTTCGCGACTGAAGCTGGCAGTAGGCGCAGAAGACGCCGCTATGGAAGGAAGCGGAACGGCGTACTGCGTCCGGGCGCCCCCGTGCTCGAGCGTCACCCCATCCGGGCGAACCTCCACCAGGCGGGTGCCGGAGACGACGTCCTGACCGATCAGGACTGCGCGCGAGGGCTTGCCGTCGACCGCAATAACCGCCGAGGAGTCCGGCCCGGCCGCAAAGACGCCGTCCACCTGCACGTTCAGCGAGGCGGCGACCGGCCCGCTGTTGACATCGCCGAACATCCGCGCCGCAAGCGTGGCGTCGGGCTCACGCACCGTGACCGCAGGCGCGGGCGGCGGAACGATCGCCGGCGCGGGCGCGACGAGCCGCAAGAGCCAATCCGCGGCGATCGCGCTGGCGATTGCAGCGCCGAGCAGGTGGACAAGAATCGGAATGCGTCGCGCGGGCATGGTTGGTCAGGCTAATGCGTTGAGATTGGGCGGGCGTTCCCGAGTCCGCTGATATTATGCTCGGATCATGACTCACGCCGCTCTTGCCCGCTCCGTCACTTGCGCCCGCGCGCAGGGTTTTCGTGCGCGCGGCTTCACCCTCATCGAAATCATGGTCGTGGTGACGATACTCGGGATTCTGGCCGCGCTGATAGTTCCCCGGGTCGTCGGCCGGACGGATGATGCGCGCATAGCGGCCGCCAAGCAGGACGTCGCGCAGCTGATGCAGGCACTGAAGCTCTATCGGCTCGACAATGGCCGGTATCCGACCAATGACCAGGGATTGCAGGCGCTGATCGAACGTCCGACGCTCGAACCGGTCCCGAGCAACTGGAAACAGGGCGGGTACCTGGATCCGCCGATCCTGCGCAAGGATCCCTGGGGCCAGAGTTACCAGTACCTTAACCCCGGGCTGCATGGCGAGGTGGATGTAATGAGCTTCGGTCGCGATGGGCAACCGGGTGGGGAAGGTCCGGACGCCGACATCGGATCGTGGGCGCTGTAGCAACCGCGACACCCTGCGCTGCCGTGCGCGCGCTGCGCCGGACTGGCTTCACCTTGCTAGAAATGCTGGTGGTGCTGGTGCTGATCGCCATCCTCACCAGTGTCGTGACCATCAGCACCCGGCCCGACCCGCACCAGTCGCTGGTATTGCAGGCGCGGCGTGTCGGTTTGCTCATGAGCGTCGCCTCGGACGAGGCGCGCATGCGGCGCGAAGCAATCGACTGGGAGGCGGATCTGCACAGTTATCGGTTCGTGATCGAACCGGATCACGATCGTTCAACGTTCTCCAATGACGACATGCTGCGCGAGCGCGAATGGGACCCGCCGCTGACGCGTCTCGTGGTAATCGACCTGGCGAGCGGCACGTCGCGCACGCTCGTCAACGCCGAGGCGCCGCCGCTGCGCGTGCCAGCGGGCCGCGAGTGGGTGCAAGCGCCTTGGCGACTGGAGCTGGGAAATGAACTTGCGTCTGTTGCCGTGGAGTTCGATGCCAACGGGCATGCCGGCATCGTGCAGTAAGCCCGCGCGGCTCCGCATGCGGAAGGCGCGCGGCTTTACGCTGCTCGAGGTGCTGGTCGCGCTGACCATCGTCGCCGTCGCCCTGACGGCGGCACTGCGCGGCGCCATGGCCCTCACGGGCAACGCGCGCGATGTCAATCTCAAGCTGTATGCCATCCTCATTGCGGAAAACCAGTTGCTCGAACTGCGTTTTGGCCACAGCCAGGTCAGTCCCGGTGATTCGAGCTTCGACTGCGAGCAGGGTGGCGTGGTCTTCCACTGCAGCCAGAGCGTCACCCCGACCCCGAACCCGTTTTTCCGGCGCGTGGAGATCCACGTGGCGGGCGGCGACGACAACCGGCGCGAATTCGCCGACCTGATGTCCCTGCTGCAGGCCAACTGATATGCAGCCTAGGACGCGACCACCGATGCAGCGCAGCAGCGGCTTCACCTTGCTCGAACTCCTGGTCGCGGTGAGCATCCTGGCGGTGATTGCCGTCATCGCGTGGCAGGGGCTCTCGGCGCTCACCGCGACCCGCGAGCGGCTCGAACCGCAAAACGACGAGGTGCACGCGGTGCTGGCGGGGTTCGGACAGATCGAGCGGGATCTGACACAGACTCCGACCAACGCTGTGCTGTTTGCGCTACCGACCCAGCCGCTGCGCGTGGTCGCAATCGACGGCCATCCCAGCCTACAGATCCTGCGACTCGCCGAGTCCCCCGACGGCGTTCGGGCCGCCTCCGTCCAGACCGTTTTTTACGTGGTCCGCGATGGCGCGCTGCAGCGCCAGAGCAGCGCGGCCCAGCGTTTCTACTCAACCGCCGCCAGCGAACTGGACAGCGTTGCCCTGGTACCCAATATCGACGATATGCGGATCCGCGTTTGGCGCACCAATGTCGGCTGGATCACGCCGGCCACGGACGCCGACACCGCGGGCACGATAGGCGTCGAGGTGCTGCTGCAGCGGCACGACGGGACCAGCATGCGGCGCGTTTTCGCCGTCGGTTAGCGGCGGCGCTAGCACACCATGGGGCAACGCGCGATGACCGGCCGAGACCGCCAAAAGGGCGCTGCAGTGCTGCTGGCGCTGTTCGTCGTTGCCATTTCCACCCTGATCGTTACCGACCTGTTTTGGCGCCAGTTCGTCTTGTTCCGGACGATTGACAATCAGCAGACCAGCTCGCAGGCGCGCCTGCTGCTGCATGGCGCGCAGGACTGGGCACGCACGATCCTGCAGGATCAGAGCCATCCCGCCTACGATGCGCTGAGCGATCCCTGGGCGCAGCCCCTGGCGCAGACCCGGCTCGACCAGCTCGGCGAAACCGCGCCGCTGGCGTCCCAGGCAACGCTCGAGGGCGGGATCGAAGATGCGCAGGCGCGGTTCAACCTTCGCAATCTCGTCGACGGCACCGGAGCCATCAATCCGACGCAACTCGCCGTGCTCGAGAAGCTCGCAACCCTGCTTGCTGCTCCCTCGGGCACGGCGCGCCTTATCGCGCTTTACGTCGCCCAGGCCTACACCAGCTCGGGGCCCGCCGCCGCCCAGACTCCTGCGACCGCTGTGCCCAGCGCGGCGCCGCCGGGGTTGATCGCCACGGTACCGCTGGCCAGCGGCACCCGACCTATTCCTCCGGTATTCCCCGAGGATCTCGCCGCGGTGCCCGGTATCGACCCAGGCGCCGCGCAAGCCCTGGCACCGTTCGTCGTGCTGCTCGATCAGCCCAACACCGCGGTGAACTTCAATACGGCCGGCCCGGAGATGATGGCAGCAACCATCCCCGAACTGACCATCAGCGATGCCAATGCCCTTGCCGCCGAGCGCGATCGCGCGTATTTCATCAGTACCAGTGACATCCAGAACCGGCTGCGCGGGCGCGGCGGAACCGTGTCCCTTTCCGGAATATCGACCAACTCGCAATACTTTATTGTTCAAGGAACGGTACAGCTGGAACATGCCTCGACGGGAATGCGCGCCTTGGTCCGGCGCACCGGCGCCGGGACGCAGGGCAGCGTGACAGTGCTTTGGGAGCGCGAACTATGAATTGGGACTGCCGATGAACCCAGTGGCCGGTCGATCCGGCGGACTGCGGCTGCTGGTATTTGTACCCGCCCGGCGCAGCTGGCCGGGCGGCTCCCGTGGCACGATCAACCCGGCCACGGTCGTGTCGTATCTTGCACTGCGCGCCGACGGATCGGTAGAGCGCGCAGCCACGCCCATGGGACGACTTCCCAAGGCACGGGCGATCGATTTGGTTTTTGACTGTCGCGATGTCTATACGACGACCATCGAGGCGCCCCGGTTGAGCGACGCGAAACTGCGCCAGGCCTTGCCCAACTTACTCGAGGAGCGCATGCTCGTCGACCCGGCCGATTGCCATTTCGCGTCGATGCCGACCGCCGGGAGCGCGCAGGACACCGGGACCAGCGGTGCGCCCGAGATCGCGTGGATTTCGGTGGCGGCCATCGACCAGGCGACCCTGGCACGCACCTTGGAGGCATGCGCCCAGGCGCAGTTGCAGCCGCGCGCTGCCTACAGCGAGATCTACACCCTGCCGCGCCCGCGCGAGGGCACGCTTTGCCTGCGCAGCGATCGGGGCCGTGGCGTTATGCGCACCGGCGCGGACCAGGGCTGCGCATTTGATCTGGCCGACGGCGCCCCGGGAGCAATTGCCCTGGCCAAGCACCAGCTCGCGGTGTCACGCCTGCGTGTCTACGGTCAAGCCACTGACGGCTTGCGATCGGTCGCGGCGGCGCTCGGTTTGGAGCTGGAGGAAGCCCGGCGTGAGATCGACATCAATTCGATTGCCGACTCCGTGAACCTGCTGCAAGGATCGTACGCATCCGGTGGCGGTTTCGGCTTCACGGGACGGATCCTCGCACGGCTCACCCGCCACGGAACCTGGAAGGCCCCGGCTGCCTGGATCGGCATCTGCGCGGCGATCGCGATCGGTGGCCTGAACGCGTACTGGCTGAAACTGGACTCCCAATTCACCGACTTGCGTCAGTCGATGCGGCACGCCTTTCGCGACGCTTTTCCGAACGAAACGACCATCGAAGATGAACTTGCGCAGGCCAAGCGTTCCGTGGCGGCATTGCGGACACGGGTCGGGCGCCCCTCCACCGATGACTTTTCTGTGCTCAATTCGCAGGCACTGCAGGTCTTCGCCAGTGCGCCGGTGGGGATCGTGGCGGCGATCGAATACACCGATCGCAACTATGTGGTCCGATTCAAGCCCGGCAGCGTCGACCGACCGGAATTGCGCAATTCCCTGCAGGCGCGCGCGATGGCGCGGGGCTTGACGCTGCGCTTTGATGCGGACGGCGCGGCGCATCTGGCGCCGCTGGGCGGCTAGAGCATGAGTTTCGCCAAAATCCTCGCGCAATTCTGGTCCGAGCGGGCGCCGCGCGAGCAGCGCATCCTGGCAATCGGCGGCGCCGTACTCGCTGCGATCGTGCTCTACCTCGCATTCATCGAGCCGGCCGCCAGCGGGGTAGCCAAGTTGCAGCGGCTGCTGCCGCAGACACGCGCCCAGGCGGCGCAACTCGAAGCGATGGTAACCGAGGCCAAGGCCCTGCGCAGCCTGCCGCCGGCAGCCGCGCCCGGCTCCTTGGACGCACGCTCCGCCCTGGACAAGTCGCTGGAAACCGCCGGCCTGAAGCCATCGCGCAACGTCCCCCTCGCCAACGGTGACCTGCACCTGAGCTTCGTCAACGTGCCGTACAGCAAATGGACGACCTGGCTCGCTGCAAGCGAGCGTACGCTGGGAGTGCATACCGTTGCCGTGAGCGCCAAGGCCAATGCCACGGCAGGCAACGCCGATATCGAGCTGTCGCTGCGCTTGCCGCGGGCCTGATCGCGGCCGGCGGCTCGCAACTCCACGATCATGAGCAATCACCTCGGGCGCAGGTTTGCGATACTGGCCGCTGCGCTAGCCGGCGCCGTCCTTGTCGTTCTCACGCAGGCCCCGGCGAGTCTTTTGGCCAGCGCGGTGAACTCCTGGACCAGCGAGCGGGTCGAACTGGGCGATCCGTCGGGGACGGTTTGGGACGGTCAGGCGGACCTCATCCTAGCAAGCGGCGATCGCGGCTCATCCTTTCGCACGAGACTCCCCGGCCGCACCTCCTGGCACATTGACCCGTGGCGCCTACTGATCGGGGCCTTGGATCTGACTTTGACAAACGCGGCGGCGAGCGACGTGCCCCTGGCGCTGCGGGTGGACTGGAAGGCAAATGCCACCGTCGAGCCCGGCCGGTTGCGTTTGCCGGCCGGGGTACTCGTCGGGCTGGGCGCGCCGTGGAATACGATTCGGCCCGGTGGCGATATCGAGCTCGAATGGGATACGCTGCACCTGCAGTCCGGTGCGCTGCGCGGGCACCTGAGCGCGGAATGGGTCGGCGCATCCAGCGGTCTGAGCCCCGTCGTGCCGTTCGGCCATTACCGTCTGCAAGCCGATGGCGTCTTCGCCGGCGCCCAGGTGCAATTGGAAACGATTTCCGGGCCCATGGAAATGACTGGCAGTGGCACAATCGTGGACGGCCGGCGTTTGCGCTTCCGGGGGATAGCTCGCGTGCAACCCGGAACGGACGCGGCCGTCGCAACGCAACTGTCCGGCCTGATCTCTTTGTTGGGCCGGCGCGATGGCGACGGAGCCATATTGAACTTCGGAACATGAAATGAGGATTGGGCTTGCCTTCCCCCTCCAATCGGGAGCCGCGATCCTTGCAGGCGCCGGCATCGCGCTGTCTGCGGCCGTGGCGCTTGCCGCTGGCGACAATTCGGCCACGCCTGCCACAAGGTCTTCCGTCAAGGCGACGGAAGAGACGGTGACACTGAATTTTGTCAATGCCGACGTCGAGGCCGTGGTGCGCGCAATCGGGCAGTACACCGGACGATCTTTCGTCATCGACCCGCGGGTCAAGGGAACGATGACGCTCGTGACCGAGCATCCGGTCACCCGGCGGCAGGCGTACGAGGAACTGCTCTCGGCGCTGCGCTTGCAGGGATTCACGCTGGTCGAATCGCCCGATGCCGGCGGCGTTGCGCGCGTGGTGCTCGAAGCCGACGCAAAGCTACAGGGCGGTCGAGTGCTCGCGCCCGCGACCACGACCCCGCGCGGCGATCAGGTCATCACGCAGGTCTTTCGCCTGCAGTACGAATCGGCGAGCAACCTGGTGCCGGTACTGCGACCGTTGATCGCTCCCAACAACACGATCGCCGCGTACGCTGCCAACAACACCCTGGTCATCACGGACTATGCGGAAAACTTGCGGCGGCTGGCACACATCATCGAAGCCATAGACTCGCCGACCGCAGCCGACGTGGTTGTCGTGCCCTTGAAATACGGTCTGGCTACCGATATCGCAACCATTGTCACCCGCGTGCTCGAAGGCGGCGCGGGCTCTGGCGCACAAAGCGTCGATGCCGGCCAACGCATCGTCGTGCAGGCCGAGCCCCGCAGCAACAGCCTGATAATTCGCGCTGCCAGCCGGGCTCGGATCGAACAGGCCAAGGCCCTGATCGCGCAATTCGACCAGCCCAGTGCGACCCCCGGCAACATCAACGTGATCTATCTTCGCAACGCGCAGGCCACCAAGATGGCACCCCTGCTGCGTGCGGTTCTTTCCTCCGACCCGTCCTTCATGTCACAGGCCGGGGGCACCATCAGCTTGTCCGGCGGAGGAGCCGGCGGAATGGGAGCAGGCCTGTCCGGGACCAGCGGTTCCTCGAATGCGTTAGCCAGCGGCGGCTCGGGTTTTGGGGGACCGGCCACCCCGAATGCCAGCGGGCCGGCGGCCACGCCATCGCCCTCGTCAAGCTACGGGGCCACCGGCGGCGGCGGCAGCCCTGGCGGGCTCTCGGGCATGATCCAGGCGGACCCGGCGACCAATTCGCTCATCATTTCGGGGCCGGAGCCGCTGTACCGCAACATTCGCGCGATCGTCGACAAGCTCGACGTACGGCCGGCGCAGGTGCTGATCGAATCCTTGGTGGTGGAACTGAGCGGGGACAAGTCCTCCGAGTTCGGCATCCAGTGGCAGTCACTGAACGGGCTCAATAACAGCGGCACCTCCGTGGTCGGCGGCACCAATTTCGGCAATTCCAGCCAGAACATCATCAGTGGTGCCGAGAGCCTGGGCAATCTCGGCCAGGGTCTGAACATCGGCGTCATCAAGGGCACGATCACGGTTCCTGGGATCGGGTCGATAACCAACATCGCCCTGCTGGCGCGCGCGCTCGAGACCACGGCCAATGCCAACATCCTGCAGCGCCCGAACATCCAGACCCTAGACAACGAGGAAGGCAAATTTCTCGTCGGCCAAAACGTTCCCATCGTTACCGGTTCGTACGCCAATACCGGCACGGTAACGACCACGAATACGGGGTCGACGGTGACGCCTTTCCAGACGTACCAGCGCCAGGATGTCGGGATGCTATTGCGCGTCAAGCCGCAGGTTTCGGAGGGCGGCTCGGTGCGCCTTACCATCTACATCGAGGATTCCTCGGTTTCGTCCGGCACCAGCGGCACCGAACTGGTGCTCAACAAGCAAAGTTTCGAAACCAGCGTTATGGTCGAGGACGGCAGTTTCGTCGTGATCAGCGGCATGATCTCGGATCAAACCAATGAAAACCAGTACAAGGTTCCACTGCTGGGCGATATACCGCTGCTCGGCTACCTGTTTCGCTACGACACCCGCGAGCACATCAAGACGCAGACGATGGTATTCCTGCGTCCGACCGTGATCCGTGATGAAGCCGCATCCGGCACGGTTGCGAGCGATCGCTACGATTACATCCGTAACGCGCTTGCGCAGGCGCAGCCGGAACACCACCCGGTCCTGGGAAACTACGGAATCGCTCCGCTGCCGCCGATGCCCGCCAAGGGGCCACCCGGGGCAGCGACGGCCTTCCCGGGCACGGCCGGCCCGGACGCGCCGATCGGCAAGAGTGCCCTTGCGCCAACACCCGCCGCCCCGGTCACGCAGGGCGCCGACGAGCAGATCATCGAGGTTGCCACCGTCGACACCATTGTGCGTGCGCGCCAACTGCAGCAGCAGCTCAAGAACGAAGGCCTCGACGCCTATTGGGAAGCGGTCGATACGCCCGCGGGCCATAGCGTGCGGGTGCGCGTTACGGTCACGCATGCCCGGCACAACACCCAGGAAGCGCTCGTCCTGTTGCGCGGCCTAGGCTATTCGCCCTCGCTGGTGAGCGCGGGCCAGGTGTCTGTTCCATGAGCTCGGCGCAACGATATGTGCCGTACGCGTTTGCGCGCGACAACTCGATCCTGCTCAAGCCGCAGGGCGATCGGGAGGCCGAGGTCTGGATCACCGAATCCACCGGTCTGGGTGCCCTTAACGAAGTGATGCGGGCGTTTCCAGGACGCGTGCGACCGAGCATCGTCGATGCCAAGGTGCTTGCCGAGGCGATTGCCCAGACCTATTCGCGCCCGGAAGATTCGGCGGAGCAAATTGTCGGTGATATCGAGGGCGAAATCGACATCACGCGCATGATGCAGGACGTGCCGGATATCGAGGATCTGCTCGAGACCGAGGACGACGCGCCGATCATCCGCATGATCAACGCGCTGCTCACCCACGCCGCGCGGGATGGCGCTTCGGACATCCATCTGGAAGCCTTTGAGCAGTATTCGCTGGTGCGCTTCCGGGTCGACGGCACCTTGCGCGATATTGTGCGTCCCAAGCGGGCGTTGCACGCGGCCCTCGTCTCCCGAATCAAGATCATGGCCGCCATGGATATCGCGGAAAAGCGACTGCCACAGGATGGTCGTATCACCCTGCGGGTCGGCGGACGCGCAATCGACGTGCGCGTCTCGACCCTGCCGACCGGCTACGGCGAACGCGTCGTGCTGCGTTTGCTCGAAAAGGATCCTTCCCGGATCGATCTCACGAATCTGGGAATGTCCGACCGGACCCTGGCGATCTTCGACGAGCTGTTTCACCAGCCGCACGGGATCCTCCTGGTCACCGGCCCGACCGGTTCCGGAAAATCGACGACGCTGTACGCCGCCATCCGCCGGCTCGATTACGCGACCTCCAACATCATGACGGTGGAGGACCCGATCGAGTACGACCTGCCGGGAGTCGGACAGACCCAGGTCAACCCGAAGATCGACATGAACTTCGCCCGGGCCCTGCGCTCGATACTGCGCCAGGATCCCGATGTCATCATGATCGGCGAGATCCGCGATCTGGAAACCGCCCAGATTGCGGTCCAGGCCTCGCTCACCGGCCACCTGGTTCTGGCCACCTTGCACACCAACGACGCCGCGACCGCCGTCACCCGCCTCATCGACATGGGCATCGAACCGTTCCTGCTGTCGTCTTCCCTGCTTGGCGTTTTGGCGCAGCGCCTGATCCGCAAGCTTTGCCCGCGTTGCAAAAAGCCCGATTCGGCCGGACGCGGGTTCCATCCAGTCGGCTGCGAGCTATGTGGCCATTCCGGCTACAGCGGGCGCACCGGCATCTATGAACTGCTGCCGGTCGACGATTCGATACGGGACCTGATCCACGCAGCGGCCAATGACCAGGAGATTCGACGTACCGCCGAGGCCGCAGGCATGCTTCCATTGCGTGCCGATGCCATGCGCTGGTACGCCGCCGGAATCACTTCGCAGGAGGAAATCCTGCGAGTCACGCGCGACTGACGCCCGGCGGACGCGCCCCGACCGCGCCAGCCGCCGCAGCAACCGCCGCCACGAGAATGACCGCCTTTCGATACTCCGCAGCCGACAGTCTGGGCAGGGATCAGGTAGGCGTACTGGAGGCCGATAGCGTCCGCCAGGCACGCCAGATGCTGCGCAGCCAGGCGCTGGTCCCGCTCGTGGTCGAGCCGGTGGAAACCGAGGCCATGCGCCGCGGCCCCGGAGCCCTGCGCGGACGCCGCCTGTCGCAGACCGAGCTGGCGGTACTCACCCGCCAGTTCGCCAGTCTGATGGCAGCGGCCCTGCCGATCGCCGATGCCCTTACCGTGCTCGTCGAGCAGAGCGAGAAACAGGCCGTGCGCGAGATGATGGCCTCGATTCGCACCGAGGTGCGCGGCGGCATGTCGCTGTCCAATGCGCTTGCCCGGCACCCACGCCAGTTCCCGGCGATTTACCGCGCCCTGATCGCAGCCGGCGAGGAGTCCGGAAAGCTGGGCTCGGTGCTCGGCAGCCTGGCCGATTTCATCGAAGAGCGCGCCCGGCTGCAACAAAAGATCCTGCTGGCGTTCGTGTACCCCGCCATCCTGACCGTGGTCTCCCTGCTCGTCGTCGTCTTCCTGCTTACGTACGTGATCCCCCAGGTCGTACAGGTTTTCGCGCAGACGAAGCAGGCGCTGCCGCTGATCACGCGGGTGATGATCGGGCTGTCGGCGTTCCTGCGCAGTTACGGCTGGATATTGATTCTGGCGGGCGGCGCTGTGGCCTTTGGCATCTCGCGGGCCCTGCGCATCGAAAGCGTGCGGCTGCAGTGGCACCGCCGCATCCTGCGCTTGCCGGTGGTGGGTATGCTCTCGCGCGCGCTCAACACGGCGCGCTTTGCGAGCACGCTGTCAATTTTGGTCGGCTCGGGCGTGCCGATGCTGCGCGGCCTGCAGGCGGCCGGCGAAACCGTGACCAACCTCGCCCTGCGATCGCGCGTGGTCGATGCCACGCATCGGGTGCGCGAAGGAGCCTCGCTGGCGCGCGCGTTGCGCGCGGAGGATGACGGTCAGGCCGGGTCGGGCCGTTTGCGCCTTTTCCCGCCGGTGCTGCTTCACCTGATCGGCTCCGGTGAGGCTACCGGCAAACTGCCCGAGATGCTGGCCCGCGCCGCCGATATGCACGCGCGTGAAGCGGAGCGGCGCGCCATGCTGCTCACCTCCTTGCTCGAGCCCGCGCTGATTCTCACTATGGGCCTGGTCGTCATGATGATCGTGCTCGCGGTACTGATGCCCATCATCGAGATCAATCAGCTGGCCCGCTGAGCGGCAAGCCGGAAGAACTCGGCCGCGAGCTCGTGCTCCGTGATCGCGCGTTACGCCGTGCTTGGCCCCTTGCCGCGGGCGCGCTTCGCAAGCGCGGCGGCTGCCCATCGCGGCGCAGCCGGCGGAGTATCCTGCGTGCTCCGGCGGGCAGCGGCCCAAAAGGCAGCTGCCATGGGAAACGGCAACACGCACCGGGGCCAAACAGCCGCCGGGCGCGCTTCCAAAAGCACGATTTTTGGTGCAGGCTACTTGCATGAACGCTCCTCTTCCCGACGCGATACGCCACGCCCTGGCGAGCGTCTCCCTCGAAGACAAGTGGACGGCCGATCGCGGCCGCGTTTACCTCAACGGCACGCAAGCGCTCGTGCGACTGCTGATGCTGCAGCGCCGGCGCGATGCCCTTGCCGGCCTCAATACGGCGGGTTTTCTCACCGGTTACCGCGGATCGCCGCTCGGAGCGGTTGATCAAACGGCATGGAAGGCCAAGCTCCACCTCGAACGCAGCCACATTCACTTTCGGCCCGGGGTCAACGAGGACCTTGCCGCAACCTCGGTCTGGGGTACGCAGCAAGTGAACATGTTCGCCGGCGCGCGCTACGACGGAGTCTTCGGCATGTGGTACGGCAAGGGCCCGGGGGCTGATCGCTGCGGCGATGTCTTCAAGCATGCCAACGCCGCGGGAACAAGCCCGCGTGGCGGCGTGATCGTGGCCTGCGGCGATGATCACGGCGCAAAGAGCTCGACCTTGCCGCATCAGTCGGATCATCTGCTCAAGGCCTGCATGATCCCGGTGCTGTTCCCGGCCTCGGTGCAGGAATACCTTGATCTGGGCCTGCATGCCTATGCGATGAGCCGCTACGCCGGGGTATGGGTCGGCTTTAAGTGTGTCACCGAAGTGGTCGAGGCGACATCCTCGGTGGACGTCGACCCGGACCGCGTCGACATACGGCTGCCCGAGGATTTCCGCATGCCCGCCGGCGGCCTCAATATCCGCTGGCCCGATAGCCCGCTGGAGATGGAGGCGCGACTGCTGGATTACAAGCTCTATGCCGCCCTGGCGTACTGCCGGACCAATCGGCTCAATGCGACAGTCATCGATTCGCCGCACGCGCGCTTTGGCATTGTCGCAAGCGGCAAGGCCTACCTCGACACGCGCCAGGCGCTCGTCGACCTCGGGCTGGACGAAGGCGCCTGCCGCCAGATCGGCGTCCGCCTGTTCAAGTGCGGCATGGTCTGGCCGCTGGAGGCGCGCACGATTGGCGAGTTTGCCGAGGGCTTGACGGAAATCCTGGTGATCGAGGAAAAACGGCAGGTAATCGAGTACCAGTTGAAGGAGGAACTTTTCCAGTGGCTGGGCAGCGGCAAGAAGATCCCGCGCGTCATCGGCAAATTCGACGAGAAGGACGGGGGAGAGTGGGCGGTACCACAAGGAAACTGGATTCTTCCCGCGCATTACGAGTTTTCACCGGCCATAGTCGCCAAGGCGATCGCAGCACGCATCGGCAAGCTCGAACTGCCCCAGGACATTCGCGCGCGCCTCGATGCCCGCATCGCCGTCATCGAGGCCAAGGAGCGGGCACTGGCGGTCCCGCGGGCGATTGCCGAGCGCGTCCCGTATTACTGTTCGGGCTGTCCGCACAACACCTCGACCAAGGTGCCGGAAGGATCGCGCGCCGTCGCCGGCATCGGGTGCCATTACATGGTCACCTGGATGGATCGCAACACCTCGACCTTCAGCCAGATGGGCGGCGAAGGCGTGCCGTGGATCGGACAGTCGCCCTTTACGAGCGAGCGGCACATCTTCGCCAACCTGGGCGACGGCACTTATTTTCATTCGGGAATCCTTGCCGTGCGGGCGGCCGTTGCCGCGCAGGTTGCCATCACCTACAAGATCCTGTTCAACGATGCGGTGGCAATGACCGGCGGGCAACCACTGGACGGGACGCTCACGGTGCCGCAGATCACGCGGCAACTGGCAGCCGAAGGGGTGCAGCGCATCGTCGTGGTCACGCAGGACACCAAGCGATATCGGCCGGGCGACGACTTCGCTCCCGGGGTGCGGGTGGAGCCCCGCGAGCGCTTCGATGCCGTGCAAATCGAATTGCGCGAATACAACGGGGTGTCGGCGCTGATATTTGATCAGACCTGCGCGGCCGAATTGCGCCGCCGGCGCAAGCGCGGCACGATCGAGGACCCGCGGCGGCACGTGATGATCAACGAACTGATCTGCGAAGGCTGCGGCGACTGCAGCACGGTATCCAACTGCCTGTCGGTGGAACCGGTCGAGACCGAGTTTGGACGCAAGCGTCGCATCAACCAGTCGAGCTGCAATAAGGACTTTTCTTGCGTAAACGGCTTTTGCCCAAGCTTCGTGACGATCGAGGGCGGGCAGCCGCGCCCGCCGTCAATGAGCCAGGTCCGGGCTCCCGAAGTGCCGTGGCCGGTCCCGGTCGAGCCGAGCGCAGGCAGGACCTACGGGATCATCGTCGCCGGTGTCGGCGGCACCGGCGTGGTGACCATCGGCCAGCTCCTGGGCATGGCGGCGCACATCGAGGGGCGCGGGATTTCCGTTTTGGACGTGGCGGGGCTGGCGCAAAAGGGAGGGGCGGTTCATTCGCACATACAGATCGCCGCTGCGCCGGAGCAGCTGTTCGCCACCCGAATCGCGATGGGGGAGGCCGACCTGCTGCTGGGTTGCGATTTGATCGTCAGTACCGGTGCCGAGGTGCTCGGCAAATTCCAGCAAGGCCGAACGCGCGCACTTCTGAACAGTTCCCAATCGCCGACGGCCGAGTTCGTGCGCAATCGCGACTGGCGCTTCCCTGCCGCCAGCCTAGCCCGGCAAGTGCGCGAGGCGCTTGCCGATGACGCCGACTGCGCCGTGCTCGACGCACAAGCACTGGCGACGGACCTGCTCGGCGACGCAATTTATTCCAACCCGCTGATGCTCGGCGCCGCGTGGCAAAGAGGCTGGATACCGCTGCGCTATGAAAGCTTGCTGCGGGCCATCGAACTCAACGGCGTCGCGATCGACGCAAACAAGCGCGCCTTCGAATGGGGCCGGGCGGCGGCACATGACTTGCCAGCGGTGTTGCGGGCGGCCGCCGCGGCGCAGGATGGCGCAGCCAAGGCGGGCCCCCAGGCGACGACGCTCGAACAGATCGTTGCGCTGCGGGCGGATTTCCTAGTTGGCTACCAGAGCGGGCGCCTGGCCCAGCGCTATTTGCGCATGGTCGAACGCGTGGCCGCGGCCGAGAAGGAGCGCGTCGGACAGGGAACGGACCTGGCCGTAGCGGTCGCGCGCAACTACTTCAAGCTGCTTGCGGTAAAGGACGAGTACGAGGTTGCGCGGCTGCACCGCGACCCGAAGTTTCGCGCCCGCATCGCCGCGGCCTATACGGGCAAGTACCGTCTCTTCTACAGCCTTGCACCGCCGCTGCTGGCGCCGCGCGATCCCGTGACCGGACACGCGCGCAAGATCCGCTTCGGCCCCTGGCTCGGGGGCGTGTTCATGGTTCTGGCGCGATTGCGGTTTCTGCGCGGCAGCCTCTTCGATCCCTTTACCCACACCCAGGAGCGTCGACTGGAACGCGCGCTGGTGCAGGACTACGAACAGATGGTCGAGGAGATCCTGCCTCGTCTTGGCCGGGAGAATCTCGGACTCGCCGTTCGCATGGCGAGCTTCCCGGAGGAGATCCGCGGCTTCGGGCACGTGAAGCTAGAAAGCGCTACCCGCGTGCGGCCGCATCTGCTGCAGTTGCGCACGCAGTGGTCGGGCGGGCAAGTGGCCGCCGAGGTCTAACAGGCGGATCGGACGCTTTATCGATCCATCGGAGCCGATCCCAGGGCGCCGCGATCGCGCACCTGAACCCAGGCCTCGAGCCGATAGTTGACGGGCAAGGTCTCGGCGCCCGGTTCGCGCGTGAACTCGCTCCAGGCGGGGCGAACCATGCTGTCGGCGCGGATGCGTGCGTCGTCGGCGCCGATCGTGCGCTTCTCGACCTGCGGCGCAATGCGGGTGATCTTGCCGCGCCCAACCACGGTCCCGGTCCCTGGCAGGACGAATTGCACCGGCAGACCGAGTTCGATCCGAGGCGCCAAAAGCTCTTCGACCTCGATTCGCACTTCGATACGCGCCGGGTCGACGATGCGAAACAGGGTTGGCGACGTGATATTCGTGCCGATGATGTCGCCGGGATTGACGTTACGCGCCATGACGACACCGGCAATCGGCGCAAGGATGCGGGTTCGCGACAGCAGAACCTCCCCCTGGCTGAGCGCCGCGCCGGCCGAGGTCACTTCTTCCTTGGCCGCCTGCACCTCGGCTGCACGCCCGCCGGTTGCCGCGGCCTGCGCGCGCATCGCGGCCTCCCGCGCGCGCGCTTCTGCGGCTGCCAGCCGGTCATCGGCTTCGATCGCCGCCTGATCCGCGACGAAGCCCTGCGCCAGCAACTGGTGCTGGCGTTGCGAGTTGTCGCGCGCCAACTCGGCCTCGTGCCGCGCAGCCTCCGCCTCCGCGGCAAGCGCCGCCTGCTCTTCCAGGCGCACTCCTTCGCGGGTCAGATGCAAGTGTTCACCAGCGCCGCGCAGCTCGGCACGGCGCTGGCGAACCGTTGCCGACGGGATGTCGCTCTCGATTTCGGCCAGCAGCTGGTCGGCGGCCACGCGATCGCCCGGGTGCACGAAGACACGCAGGACCTTGCCCTCAGCAAGCGGGCGCACTTCGATGACCCCGTCGATCGGAACGATCTGCGCCTGAGCAACGACGCGGGCCTCGCCCGCAGCCACGCGCGAATTGCGCGCCGCAGGTCCGGGCTGACGCCAGGCGATGGCAAGGAATAGCAGGATCAGCGTGGCTGCGCTCAGCGCGCCGATCACGGCAAGCCGTCGGCGGTTCATAGGGCACCGATCCCGGCGGGCGTTGTCACGTCGCGCACCACTTCATCGCGGACGATCTGGCCATCGTCGATCTCGATCACGCGATCGGCGAACTGCAGCAGCCGCAGATCGTGGGTGACCAGCAGCACGCCGCGCCCATCATTGACCTGGCGCTTGAGCAACTCGACGACCTCCAATCCGGTGTGCCGATCGAGCGCCGCGGTCGGTTCGTCCCCGAGAATCAAGCTCGGATTACCGGCCAGTGCGCGCGCGATCGCCACGCGTTGGCGTTCGCCGCCAGAGAGTTCGCCGGGCCGGTGTTGGAGCCGGTTGCTCAGACCCACGTGGGCAAGCGAGCCACGGGCAACGGAACGCGATTGTGCGCGCGGCATGCCCTTGAGGGCGAGCACCTCGGCGACATTGTCGAGTGCACTCAGCGCCGGGAACAGGTTGTAGGTCTGGAAGACGAATCCGACGCTGCGCCGCCGCACTTCACTGGCCGCGCTGTCGGGCAAGCGCGAGATCGGCACGCCGCACAGTTCGACCTCCCCCGCAGTCGGCCGCAACAGTCCCGAGAGCACGCACAGCAGCGTCGTCTTGCCCGAGCCCGACGGACCCATCAAAAGGGCGAGCTCTCCGGTCCGAACTTCGATCGTAACGTCGCGCAGCACGGTGGCTTCGATCGCGCCGGAGCGAAACGTTTTGCTCACGCCGCGCGCCCGGGCCAGTACCAGGCCCGCGCGGGTATCGGCTTGCGGGTCCTGGACGATCAACGCAGCACCTTTGCGGCCTCGACCTTGAAAACCGCCGAAAGGCTGGCAATGCTCGCCAATAAGCACATGACGAGCGTCGCCACAATGCTCAGGCCCACCGTGCCAGGGGACACGACCACCGACAGTCCCAATCGGGCGAGCACGTGCCGCAGGATGAGCGCCAGGACGAAGCCGGACACGACCCCGACAGCGGCCAGGAACGCGACCTGCCATAGTACGAACCCGGCCAGCTCCATCGGCCGGGCACCGACCGCCTTGAGCGTCGCCAGCTCCAACAGGTGCTCCTTGGCCATGGAATACAGCGTCTGGCCGACGATGACGCCACCCACGAAGAGCCCCAGAATGGCGGAAAACGCGAGCGCCGCACCGGCCCCGGAACTCCCCACCCAATAGTCTTCCGTCGCCCTGCTCCAGGTCGCCGTGTCCCAAAGCTCGATGTCGGGCTGGCGTTTCATCCACTGCACCAGGTCCGGTCCGCAGCGCCGGTCTACGAGATCAACCACGTAGTACATCACCTCGTTTTCGGACAGTCCCAGCAGCCGTCGGCCATTGGTCATCGACGTGAACAGGTATGGATTCAGGGTGAACGAGCGGATGCCTTCGGTTACTGCGCCCACCGTTACCCGTAGGCTGTTGACCTCGAAGTTTCTGCCGATGGGGTCGGAGGGCAATTCGAGCTTGACCAGATCGGTGCGATCGACGCTGACACGCAGCGGTTGATTCAAATCGGCCACGTCGCCGACGACCTCGCCCCACGGAATCTGCTGTCCGGGGCGCGGTTCCACGGCGACCACGATCGCGGTCGAGCGCGTGCCACCTGGCCGCTGGATGAACGAGAAGCCGTAGAGCAGGCCGCGCACGTCGGCCACACAAGGATGCGAGAGCAGCAGGCTGCGCGGGCCCGCGGAGACGATCTGGGAATAGTCGATGACGTTCACCCCGCGCGGCGTCGCCCAGATGTCGCCGCCGACGTTATCGATGACCGTGGACGAACTGCGCACGAAGCCTTCGTAGAGGCCGATCTGTACGAATCCCAAAGTCGAGGCAAGCGCCACGCCGAGCAGCGAGGCGATCAGCTTTCCGCGGTCAAAGAGGATCGAGCGGATCGCGATCCGGCGCATCGAAAGTCACCATGGATTCCTTTTCGGGATGGAGCAGCCGATGATAGCGATGCGCATGCCGGTGGCCCACACGATGCGGTCATGCCTCGCCGCAGGGATCTTGCGACGTAAGCGTCCGGCGAGCGTCAAACGCCCGCCATGGCGCCAGAGCCGATACGCATCACGGCATGTCCGCTTTTTCCAACACGGAGTCGATGATCGACTGATTCCGGTCGACCATGCGAATCCGGATCGGCATCCAGCGCAGGTCCGCGCCGACCCAGATATCCATCGTCTCTTCGACCGTTCCGACCATGCGGCGTGCCGAGAAACGCACCGCCCGCATCGGTCCGCTGCCGGTGTCGACCGGTTCTTCTTTCGCAACGCTGAATTTCCAGGGGTCGACGTCGTGCGTTCCAATGAGGTTGACCGAATGGATGCTACCGGGGACGAATCGCTCTGGGTTCTGCTCGCACTGGCGCGCGATCTCGAATTGCAGGCTGAGCCGGTCCTGGGCGCCCGGCTCGGGCGCGTGCACCGGCGGCGTGCTGCCGAATTGAATGCGCCCGTGCGGCCAATCGATGTCGACGGACTCGGCGTTGTGAAACGGACGCTTTTCCGTGTAGCGATCCGGGATCAGGGAGCCATCGACACCCAGCGTGCCGTGCGAGGTCTGATCGAAGTCGGCGGTTTCCATGTGAAGGTGCGTTTCATAGCGGTCACCATCGAGCCGCCAAGTGGTAGTCGTGTGCGCGTGCATCGTGATCGGCAGGCCTGCCAGCCGAAAGACCGCGGTCGTCAGGTACACGAGAGTGGCCGTTGGCGGCAATGTGCCGCGCGCTTCGCCCGGCGCGGAAGGAGCGCCAGCGGCGCTCGTGCCCGCCGCGTCCGGCCCGGTTTGTGCTAGCGCGCGGCTAAGCGCCGGGGGCAATGGCAGCAAGGCTACCGCCGTCAGGGCAAGGATCAGCAAGAAAGTGCGCGGCATATTCTGTTCGTAGTAGTCAAGTCGACCTCGAGTCTCGTGGTATGGGTCCTTGGGATAAGATAGTCTGGCACATGTCGGATACGAGGCAGAAATGGCAGAGGCAAACGAACCATCCGGAATACCATTGCCCGACACGCTGGCGGGAAACTTCCAAGATGCCGTGCGCTGGTTCAACCAGTTTTGGGGCGGCGCCACGGAGGCCTCGGGTGCGGCCCGGATCGCGTCGGGGGGCGCCATCCCCTCCATGATGATGCCAACGTTGGACATCAAGGAACTGGACAAGAGGATCGCCGACCTGCGCAGCGTGGAACACTGGCTCACGCTGAACCAAGGTCTGCTGCACACGACCATCCAGGGTCTTGAAATGCAACGCAATACGCTGGCTGCGTGGCAGGCGATCGGGGCCGGAGCCGGATCGGCACAGGCGCCGGGCGGTACCGGGGGCGCCCCTGCTGGTGCCGCTCCGGAAGCGCCGGCCTTTCAGCCAGCGCTTTGGTGGGCGGCGCTGCAGCAGCAGTTCGCGCAGATGGCGGCAAGCGCCGCCGAACAGCAAGCCGCCGCCAAGACCGAGCCGCAGCCCTCCGAGCCGCCCGAAGCCCCAGCGCCGGCCGCAAAGGCGCCAGGCAAACCCCGGGCAGCGGGGCCGGCCCGGGGTAGTGGCTAATTAGCAGCTGCCAATTTTTCCAAGCGCGCCTTGACCGTCCCTGGGCTGTCGTTGCAGCCGGCGCAGCCGTAGCGCTTAGCCTGGGCGGTGGCCCTTGCGCCATCGCGCTAGCGCGGGACCGACATCGGTAAGCAGGCGCAGGCGCACGACGCCATCGAGCGACCGCCGTTCCAAGATCGGGCAGTTGCCGCCGACCCAGACCTCGAAGCTCGACGGCAGTTGGGCACGCAGTTCCGCGATGCCGCCGATGACGTGATTGGCATTCATCGAGTCGCTGAAGGACAGCGCGACGATATCGACCTTTTGTATCTGGGCCGCGCGCACGATGTCGGGCACGGGCGTCTGCACGCCCAGCGAAATACAGCGGCAGCCCTCCAGCGCGAAGAATGCCTCGGCCATCAACAGGCCAAGCCCGTGCGACTCGCGCGGGAAGGTCGTAAGCAAAACGAACGGCGGATTAACGCCCGGCCGCGGAATACCGCTGATCGCGTTGCGCAGGATCAGTTGGATCGACTCGGTGTAAAGGTGTTCCTCGAATACCTCGAGCTTGCCACGGGCCCAGGCGTCGCCGACCCGGGCGTTGAGCCGGGCGACGACCCCGGCAACGAATTGCGCCAGACCAAGGCGCAACAGCGATTGCGAGAGCTGGCGCCGCAGCTCTTCGACCCGGTGTGCCCGAACCAGATCCAGGAACAGCTCGACGTCGGCGCCGTCGCGGAGCGCGTCTTGGCGCCGCATCAGCGGCGGGGCCGCGGCGTCGGCCAGCTGGAGGAGGTGCTCGGACGTATACGACAGGATCTTTCCGGGGCGATAGCCGTAGTCGAGCAGGCGTTTTGCCAGGCGCAGCTTTTCCACGTCATCGCGGGTATAGACACGCTGCCCGGAAGCGTCGCGCTGCGGTGCGGGAAATCCATATCGCCGCTCCCAAACCCGCAGGGTGTCCTTCGAAAGGCCCGTGTCACGTTCCACGGCGGCGATGTTCACCGGGTTACTCTCACCGGTACCCGTTGGCTTCATCCCGTCACCAAACCGCAATCGGCGGCCAAGGCCGTGAAGGGACGAACCTGCCGCAAGAAACGCAGAGAGCCAAATTCACGGAACGCACCATTGCAATTCTGTCGTGGACAAATTGGAGATCGGCATAATCGCGGATCCCTTTAGGCGAACTCCCATCTGCTTGTCTCAGGCTCGCCTCGTTTCCTGGAATCATCCCAATAACAGTGGCCTACCGCACGAGCGTCGGCGCCCAGGCGGCAGTCCGCGACGGTTCCAGCAACGTCCAAACATTTTGCTTTCTAGTGCAAGGAGGAATCTTTGTCCAGCACAAGAATGCGCCGTGTAGCGATATGCCCATAATTTGCCGGGGAATTTTGCAGAAATGGCCGCGTCAAACCGGCGAGCGCTTGCTCGCCCGTTTGCGGTTTGCGTGCCGGGCGAGGCTCGGGCAAACTAGGGTCGGGGCCTACCCCTAAATTCCGACTGAAATAGTCAAATTAATACATGCCGGAACGCGTTACGTTCCCCGCGCGGCCCTTTCGGGCTCGAGGGGCCGGCGCCATGAGCAGAGAAAACCCGTGAATGCACCAGAACAAGTCTTGCTGCCGGACGTGCAGTCGTCCGTCGACTCGCGAAACATCGCGATTTCCCGCGTCGGCGTGAAGTCCCTGCGCTACCCGGTCGTGATCAGCTCGGGCGCCGGGCCAGTTTCGACCGTGGCATCGGTCGACATGTACGTCGCGTTGCCTGGCGAGCGCAAGGGCACACACATGTCGCGCTTCGTTGAGGTCTTGCAGGAACACCGCGAGCCGCTCTCGGGACCCTCCCTGGAAAGACTTTTGACGAAGATGCTACGGCACCTGGGCGCCCACGAGGGCGCCATCGAACTCCGTTTCCCCTACTTCATCAACAAGGCTGCACCCGTATCGGGCGTCGAGAGCCTCATGGATTACGACGTCGCACTAAGCGGAATGATTCGCGCCGGCAAGGTGCGGATCCGGCAAAAGGTCGTCGTTCCGGTAACCAGCCTTTGCCCCTGCAGCAAGAAGGTAGCGGACTACGGCGCGCACAATCAGCGCTCGCACGTCACCATCGAGCTCGAACTGGTCGAGGCCATAACCATCGAGTCGCAGGTTCGCATCGCCGAAGATGCCGCGTCCTGCGAGCTGTGGTCGGTGCTCAAGCGCCCCGATGAGAAGTTCGTCACCGAGCGTGCCTACGACAATCCGAAGTTCGTCGAAGACACCGTGCGGGACATCGCACTGGTACTGCAACGGGATCCGCGGGTGGCTGCCTATCGGGTGGAATCGGAAAACTTCGAATCCATCCACAACCATTCGGCCTACGCATTGATTGAAAGCGATAAGCGGCTCGAACGGTAGGATTCCGTCGCATGTCCCGCTGCTCGCCACGACGCGTGGCGGCGCCGTCGAGTGCGTGCATTTCGGATCCATAGCGGTCGTTGACCACGCTGGCAGGGTCGTTGCCGGCGCGGGCGATACCGACGGGATCAATTTTTCCCGCTCTACCCTAAAACCGCTACAGGCCCTGCCCTTCGTGGAGGACGGTGGGATGGCGCAATTCGGCTTCGGCTCCCAGGAGCTGGCGCTGCTGTGCTCAAGCCACAGCGGCGAATCCGTCCACGTCGCCATTGTGCAATCGATCCTTGACCGCATCGGGGCAGGCACCGCCGACCTGCAGTGCGGCTGCCATCCACCACGCTATTTCGCGGCCACGGCGACGGCTTGCCCTGCGTCGTTTCCCATCAGCGCGCTGCACCACAACTGTTCCGGCAAGCACAGCGGATTCCTCGCGTATTGTCGGCTGCACGGTCACCGCTGGGACGACTACCTCGACCCGGACTCGCCCCTGCAACTACGCATCCGCAAGACCGCGCAGGATTTTTTTCCTGCGGACGCGCTGGTCGCCGGAACCGACGGCTGCAGCGCACCCAACTTCGCCGTGCCGCTGCGCGACATCGCGCAGTTGTATTGCCGCCTCGCCTGCGACGATGCGCCCGGCCTGCGGGCGCTGTTCTTTGCCATGACGCGCCACCCGGACTTGGTGTCTGGTACGGCGCGAATCGACTTGGCGCTCATGCGCACCGGCGCGGGCGACTGGGTCAGCAAGATCGGTGCCGATGGCCTGCAGGCGATCGGCGTGCGCTCGCTGGGGCTGGGGATTGCAATCCGAATCGCGGGAGGCGATCCGTCGGCCCTGCACGTGGCCACGGTCGAAGTCCTGCACCAGACGGGCCTACTCCAGAATCCGCTGCGCACGGCCTTGGCGCCGCATTTTCGAACCGCTCTGCGCAACGCGCGCGGCACGCAGACCGGCCGCTTCGTATCCCTGTTCACCCTGCCGCCTCTGGCACTCCGGTAGACTACCGCGCTCCCGTATCTTCGGATGTTCCCTCTTCATGCTCGCCGAACAGCGGCAAGCGATCGCGGACCTGATCCGCGAGGCGCTTGCAACACTGTGCGCCGCTCCCCCGGACATTGAGTTGCAACGGCCGAAAGTGGCCGCTCATGGCGACCTGTCCTGCACGGTCGCCTTGCAGCTTGCCAAACAGCTGGGCCGGCCGGCGCGCGAGCTCGCGAGCGTCATCGTCGCTGCGCTGCGCGCCAACCGACGCGCGGACCCCTGGATCGAATCCATCGAGATTGCCGGGCCCGGGTTCATCAATCTGCGGCTCACCAAGGCACTCAAGCAGCAGGTCCTTGGCGAGATCCTGCGTGCCGGCCACGCCTTTGGCAGCGGCCACGAAGGCGGCAACCGTCCCGTGGTGATCGAGTTTGTCTCGGCCAATCCCACCGGACCGTTGCACCTGGGCCACGCACGCCAGGCCGCACTGGGCGATGCCCTGGCAAACGTGCTGGCCGCGCGCGGCTGGGCTGTGCAGCGCGAGTTTTACTACAACGACGCCGGCGCCCAGATCGAACTGCTTGCCAACTCGGTACAGGCGCGCGCGCAGCAGCTGCAAGGGCGCCAGATCGATGATTCCCGAATCGGGTACCAGGGCGAATACATCGTCGAGATTGCGCGCCAGTTTCTCTCCGGCGCAACCGTGCGCGCACGCGACGGTGCGCAGGTCAAGGCCAGTGGGGATCCGGATGATTCGATGTCGGTGCGGCGATTCGCCGTTGCCAGCTTGCGCCATCAGCAGGACCTGGACCTGGAGGCGATCGGCGTGCGGTTCGACCATTTTTTTCTCGAATCTTCCCTGTACCAGGACGGCAGTGTCGAGGAAACCGTACAGGGACTGATCAAATCGGGCTTGACGTTTGAATCCGAAGGCGCCTTGTGGTTGCGGACCACGCAGGCCTCGGTCGCCAGCGGCGGCGGACACGAAATATCCGACGACAAGGACCGGGTCGTGCGCAAATCCGACGGTACCTATACCTACTTCGTGCCGGACGTCGCCTACCACCTGGCCAAGTTCGAGCGCGGATTTACCCGCGCCATCAACGTGCAGGGGTCCGATCACCACGGTACGGTGGCGCGGGTGCGTGCCGGTCTACAGATTCTCGCGCGCACCCTCGGACTGCCGATTCCGCCCGGATACCCGGAGTACCTGCTGCACAAGATGGTGCGGGTGACACGGGGTGGCGAGGAAGTCAAGATGTCCAAGCGCGCCGGCACCTACGTCGCGTTACGCGACCTGGTCGATTGGGTCGGTCGCGACGCAACGCGCTTTTTCCTGGTTTCGCGAAAGAGCGATTCGGAGTTCACGTTCGACGTCGACCTGGCGCTGTCGCACTCGGAAGAAAACCCGGTCTATTACATTCAATATGCGCACGCGCGCATTTGCTCGGTGCTGGCACAGGCTGCCGAACAAGCGGTTGCACCGCTGGACGAGGCCGCGGCCCAACGGGTGGACCCGGCACCATTGGTGGCCGCGCGCGAGCTTGCCTTGTTGGCGCGCCTGGCCGAATATCCGGATATTTTGCGCGAGGCCGCCAGCGACCTGGCACCGCACCAGCTTGCCTTTTACCTGAAGGACCTGGCTGCCGACCTGCATGCCTTCTACAACGCGGAGCGCATTTTGGTCGATGATCCCAGCTTGCGTGCCGCACGCTTGGTGTTGCTGATGGCCACGCGTCAAGTACTGCGCAACGGACTGGCCCTGATCGGCGTAACGGCGCCGGATCGCATGTGACACGATGGCTTCCGATCGACACCCAATAAGCCTGATCGGCTTTCTCGCCGGACTCGTCAGCGGCCTGGCCATTTCGGTCGCCATCGCGCTGTACCTGACCAACGCCCCGGTACCGTTCGTCACCAAGGTGCAGCGCTCGACCGAGAATGTCACGCCGGACGCGGGCGATCCGAATCGCCCCTTGTTCTCGCCCCAGATTCCCTCCGGGCCCTCGCCCGAGGCCAACCGGTCCGCGGCGGCCCCTTCCGAGGCACCGGAGAGCGCAAACCCGATCCCCGATACCAACCCGGGCTCCGGGCCGGCCGCCCGGTCCGCAGCGAGCCCGGCAACGGCGAGCGGCGCCGAACCGGCGGAGCCGGGCGCACGGTTCCTGCTGCAGGTCGGCGCCTACAAGAGCGCGGACGACGCCGACGCCATTCGCGCACGTCTGGCGCTACTGGGTCTGGACGCGAAGGTTTCCGCCGTGCAGGCCGAAGGGACAACGCTCTACCGCGTCCGGCTCGGGCCCTATGGGCAGCTCGATGATGTGAACGGAATTCGACGTACGCTGTCCGAGAACGGGATGGAGCCACAACTCGTCCATATCCGCTGACCGCATTGCTGCCCCGTTGCGTTTCCGCCAAACCGTACCTGCCGTAGATCAAACGAGGATTTCCATGTCATTTTTTGCACGTCGGCGCCAGATCCTGATCGGCCTTTGCGCAAGCCCTTCCCTGGTGAGTGTCCCATCGGTGTTGGCGCAAGCGTCCGCCGAGCCCCGGGAAGGAGTCGATTACAAGGTATTGCTCAATCCGCAGCCTACCGATCCCCCTGGCAAGATCGAGGTGCTCGATTTCTTCTGGTACGGTTGTCCGCATTGCTACGCCTTTCTTCCCGATCTGGAAGCCTGGCGCAAGAAGCTGCCGTCGGATGTCGCCTACAAACACGTGGCGGTGGATTTCGGCGATCCGGCGCGCGAAGCGCACACGCGCATTTTCTATACGCTGCAGGTGCTCAATCGAGTCGATGACCTGCACGTCAAGGTATTCGCGGCCTATCACGACAAGCGCCAGCGCCTGCTCGATCGCGACGAGATCGCCGACTTCATGGCAAGCAACGGGATCAGCCGCGACAAGTGGCTAGCCGCGTACGACTCGTTTTCGGTCGCCGGCGCGGTCAATCGGGCACGCCTGACGACCCAGGCCTACACGATCGACGGCACGCCAACGCTGGCCTGCGATGGGCGCTTCCTCACCGCACCATCCATGGTCCAGAGCCACACCAATAGCGGCACGCTCGCGGTGATGGATTACCTCCTCGAGCGCGTGCGCCGCGAGCGAGCGCGCAAAAAGGCGTAACGCGGGCGCCGCTTGCCTCGGGCCCTCGTCGATTCATCCAGCACCGTGAATGTATTTCTGACCGGCGCGTCCAGCGGGATCGGCGCGGCGCTCGCGCGCGAGTTTGCCCGGCGCGGCGCCCGCTTGGGACTGGTAGCCCGCCGGGCCGACGCCTTGCAGGCGCTGGCCGCGGAACTGTCGGGTCCCTGTCAGGTCTACGCGCTCGACGTAACGGACCGGGAGCGCCTGCTCGCGGCAGCGCGGGATTTCGACCATCGGTGCGGCGGCACCGACGTGGTGGTCGCCAGTGCCGGCATATCCACCGGCGTGCAGACCGAGTATTACGAGGACCTGGAAGTGTTCGACCGGGTGCTGGCAACCAATCTCAACGCGGTGGTGACGAGCTTTCATCCCTTCATCGGGGCAATGCGCAAGCGCCGGCGCGGCACGCTGGTAGCAATCGCCAGCGTGGCCGGCGTGCGTGGCCTGCCGGGCTCCGAAGCCTATTGCGCGTCCAAGGCCGCACTCATCAACTATTGCGAAAGCCTGCGGGTGGGACTGCGCGGCAGCGGAATTCGGGTGGTCACCATCGCCCCTGGTTTCGTCCGCACGCCGATGACCGACGCAAATCCGTATCCCATGCCGTTTCTTATGGACGCGCAGGCCTTCGCCGTGCGGGCGGTTGATGCCATCGCGCGCGGCTCGAGCTACACCGTAATCCCGTGGCAAATGGCATGGGTCGCAAAGCTGCTGCGTGCGCTGCCCAACTGGGCCTTCGATCCCCTGCTGGCGGGGCGCGCCCGCAAGCCCCGGGCCTCGGACGTACAGCGCGACTAGCTCGTTACCGCCGCGGCTGCGCGCGCGGTCCAGCGATCACGCCCTCGCGCTTGAGCCGGGCGATTTCGTCCGCGGAGAATCCGCACTCGCTCAGCACGGCGTCGCTATCTTGGGCAAAGATCGGCGGTGCGCAGCGCATCTGCGCCGGGGTACGCGAAAACTTGATCGGTGTGCCCACCGAACGGATGTCGTCGGTTTGCACCACCATGGCGCGCGCCTGCGCGTGCGGCGATGCAAGTGCCTCATCGATGTTGCGCACCAGGCCCGCCGGGACCCCTGCGCGCAGCAGGCGCTCGGCGAGCTCGTGGCCGTCGGCCTGCGCAAATGCCTGCATCAGGGCCGTGCGCAGTTCCGCGCGGTGTACGAGCCGATCCGCATTGGTAGAAAATCGCGCGTCGGTGGCAAGCTGCGCTTGACCGAGGATTTGCACGAGAATTCGGAATTGGCGATCGTTGCCGATTGCAATATAGATATCGCCCGAGTTCGTGCTCCACTTGTCATAGGGAGCGACATTCGGGTGCGCATTGCCTAGCGCGACGGGGCGGACACCGCTTAACAGGTAATTGGCCGCCTGCGGATGCAGCAGCGCGGTCGCGCAGTCGTACAGCGTCATGTCAATGAACTGGCCGCGGCCGCTGCGCGCGCGCTCCTGCAGCGCCATGAGTATGGCGATCGCCGAATACATACCCGTGGCAAGATCGACCATGGGCGTAGCCAGGCGCACGCCCCCGCGATCGGCCTCGCCGTTAATGCTCATCAGGCCGCTCATCGCCTGTACTACCGCGTCGTAGCCGGGCAGGCCGCCCAAGGGGCCGTCGGCTCCGAAGCCCGAAACGCGGCAATGAATCAGCCAGGGAAAGCGCGCAGCCAAGGTTTCGGAGTATCCGAGGTTCCACCTTTCCATGGTGCCGGTCTTGAAGTTTTCCAACAGGACGTCGGCACCATCGAGCAAGCGCAGCAGCACCTCGCGCCCGGCAGGCAAGGCGATGTCGAGCGCGATCGCACGCTTGTTGCGGTTCACGCCGAGAAAATAGCTCGCGTCGCGGCTGCCGTCGGCACGCACCGCAAACGGCGGCCCCCATAGACGGGTCTCGTCGCCTTGCGGCGGCTCGACCTTGATGACGTCCGCACCGTGATCGGCAAGGATCATCGTGCAATACGGTCCGCCCAGTACCCGGGAAAGATCGACAATCTTGAGGCCGGCCAGTGCACCACTGGCTGCGCTAGCGCGTCGCGGGTCCACCAACGCTAGTCCTGTTTCGCGGCGCGCAGACGGGAAAAACCGTCCTGCAAGTCGTCGATGAGGTCCTCGGCGTCTTCCAAGCCCGCAGAAATCCGCATCAACAGTCCCGCAGTCGGCAGCGGCGCAACACTACGATCCGGGTGGCATGGAATCAGCAGGCTCTCAAATCCGCCCCAGGAATAGCCGCGCCCGAAAAGGCGCATGCCATCGATCAGGGCGTGAAATCCCGCGACCCTGACCTGCGGCTGCAACACCACCCCGAAAACGCCGGTAGCGCCGCAAAAGTCCCGTTTCCACAGCGCGTAGCCAGGATCTTGCGGCCGCGTCGGAAACAGTACACGCTCGACCTCGGGCTGCGCCAGCAGCCAATCGATGAGCCGTTCGGCCGTGGCGCGATGGCGCGTAAGGCGCGCCTCGAGCGAGCGCAGTCCGCGCAGGGCAAGCCAGCAGTCATCGGGGCTCGTGGTCATGCCCAGGGACCGGATCGTTTCGCGCAGCGCGCCCCAGCACGCTTCGTTGCTGGTGACGGTGCCGAGCAACAGATCGGCGTGGCCGCCGATGTACTTGGTCACCGCGTGCACCGAGACATCCACGCCATGCTGCAGGGGCCGAAAATACAGCGGCGTGGCCCAGGTGTTGTCGATGACCGACACGGCATCGCGGCACCGCGCTATCTGCGCCAGCAGTGGCACATCCTGGACCTCGAAAGTCAGTGACCCAGGCGATTCCAAAAAAAGCAGGCGCGTATTGGGGCGAAACAGCTCCTCGATCGGCGCGCCGATGCGCGGATCATAGAACGTGGTCTCGATGCCGTAGCGCGGCAGGGTGTCGCGACAGAATTTGCGCGTCGGTCCATACGCCGAATCGGGAACGAGAATGTGATCGCCTTGGCGTACGAACGCAAGAATGGCGATGGTACAGGCGCTCAGCCCCGATGGCAGGGCCCAGCTGCGATGGCCGCCTTCGAGCGCCGTTAGAGCGTCGCAAAAGGCGTGGTGCGTGGGCGTGCCGTTTATGCCGTAGGTGACCGGCCCGCTATCCTCGCCGGCCGCGCCGCGTCGCGCACGCTCGCGCAGATCGGCTACGTCCGTGTGGAGTACTGTCGAACCGCGCACCAGGGGCGGATTGACGAATCCGGCGCTGCCCGGAGCGTCACGCCCCAGGGTTATCAGGCGGGTTGACGGTTTCACGGTTCCTGGCGAGCGGCACGACGCTCATCATAGTGATCCCATGCCGGATGGCATTCGGGACTGCGTTGTACGGGTCCGCGGGCGGCGCGGAGGTGGCGGCGAATGGGAGCTTTGTGGCGATTGTAGTACGGCGGTCTCGCGGCCAATGGCGTTTGCACGGTGCCCCGGCGGCCGGGACTCATTTGCCGCCACCGTGGTCCAGACGTTAGGATCGATCCGCAAGCGCCTAGGTTCACCGTCGGGCCGGCCGGGACGGGCCGGCGGCGGCGGTGCAGCGCGGGCGCAGGGGCGCACTTGAGGGGAGAGAGCGAATGCAGATGCCAGGGCTGGATTTTGATCTGGGTGCCGATATCGATTCGCTGCGCGACGCGGTGCACGCATTTGCCCAGCGCGAGATCCGGCCGCGCGCCGGCGAGATCGATCGCGCCGACCGTTTTCCCGACGATCTCTGGCGCAAATTCGGTCAGCTCGGGGTGCTGGGGGTGACCGCACCCGAGAAATACGGCGGTGCCGACATGGGCTACCTGGCGCACATGATCGCCATGGAGGAGATATCGCGCGCCAGCGCCGCGGTGGGGCTCTCCTACGGGGCGCACTCGAATCTTTGCGTCAACCAGATTCACCGCAATGGGAGCGAAGCGCAAAAGCAGCGCTATCTGCCAAGATTGATCTCGGGCGAATGGGTCGGCGCCCTGGCGATGAGCGAGGCCGGCTCCGGATCAGACGTGCTCTCGATGAAGCTGCGCGCGCAGGACAAAGGCGGCTATTACCTGCTCAACGGCACCAAGATGTGGATCACCAACGGCCCGGACGCCGACGTGCTCGTGGTCTATGCCAAGACCGAACCGGAACTCGGACAGGACGGAATCAGCGCATTTGTCGTGGAAAAATCGATGCCGGGCTTCTCGGTTGCGCAAAAGCTCGACAAGCTGGGCATGCGCGGCTCCCACACCGGAGAATTGGTTTTTCAAAATTGCGAAGTCCCGGCGGCCAACCTGCTGGGGCAGGTCAATCAAGGCGTGCGGGTCCTGATGAGCGGGCTGGACTTTGAACGCGCGGTGCTGGCCGCCGGGCCGATCGGCATCATGCAGGCCTGCATGGACCTGGTGACGCCGTACATCCACGACCGCCAGCAATTCGGCCGATCCATCGGCGAATTTCAGCTCGTCCAGGCCAAGATCGCCGACATGTACACCAGCCTGTCCATGTGCCGCGCCTATACCTACGCAGTGGGCAAGAATCTCGATCGCACGGCGCGCCGGGCCGGAGCCGGGCACGAACGGGCCGCCCGCAAGGATTGCGCCGGTGCGATCCTGGTGGCCGCCGAGAAGGCCACCTGGATGGCGGGCGAGACCATCCAGATCCTGGGCGGCAACGGCTACATCAATGAATATCCCGCGGGACGGCTTTGGCGCGACGCAAAGCTCTACGAGATCGGCGCCGGCACGTCCGAGATCCGGCGCATGCTGATCGGGCGGGAATATTTCAATGAGACCGGCTGAAGGCCCGGGCGCGATGGACACGGATCAAATGCCCCGACCGCGTGCCGGCCTCGAAGCGGCGGCGGGGGCCAGCGTGCGCTTCGATCACTCGATGCCGCAACCTCGCGCGATCGCCAAGGCGATTCTGGAAGGCTTCGATCTGCACTACCGCCGCTTTCGCTTCGTCGCGCAGCAGGCAAAGAGCCGCTTCGAGCATGGCGACTGGCTGGGCATGCGCGAATCGGCGCGGGAGCGCATCGACTATTACGATCAGCGCGTGGTCGAAGCGGTCGAGCGCATCGAGCGTGGATTCGACCTGGCCTGCCTCACGGACCAGGAGCGCGATCGTCTCTGGCAAGCGGTCAAACAGCAGTTCGTTTCCCTGCTCCCGGAGCATCGGCAGCCGGAATGCGCGGAGACCTTCTTCAATTCGGTCTGCACCAAGCTGCTGCACCGCATCTATTATCAAAACGCGTTCATCTTCGTCCGCCCCGGTGTCGCGACGGACTACATGGATTCGGATCCACCCTCGATACGCAGCTACTACCCGGCCACCACTGGATTGCGCGCGACCCTGCGCCAGATCGTGATCGACCTAGGACTGGCTGCGCCTTTTGTCGATTTCGAGCGCGACCTGCGCTACGTGCTGCGTGCCATCTGCGAGGCACATCGCGACGGGTCGCCGAACGCCTTGGTACGCCCGTTTCATGTCGATCCCGACTGTCAGATCCAGGTCCTGTCGAACCTGTTCTTCCGCAACAAGGGCGCCTACCTGATCGGGCGCTTCATCAACGGCACGCGCGCGACCCCGATCGCGGTGCCGTTTCTGCGCGACGAGCGCGGCCAGATCTACATCGACACGATCCTGTTCTCGGCGGACCTTATTGCGACCTTGTTCTCCTTTACGCGGGCATATTTCCTCGTCGACATGGAGGCGCCGTCGGCCTACGCCGAATTCGTCAAGTCGATCCTGCCGCACAAGCCGGTGTCAGAGCTGTACACGATGGTTGGCCTGCAGAAACAGGGCAAGACGCTGTTCTACCGGGATTTCCTGCATCACCTGCGCCACTCCACCGATCGCTTCGTCACCGCTCCGGGCATCAAGGGCCTGGTCATGACCGTTTTTACCCTGCCTTCCTATCCCTACGTGTTCAAAATCATCAAGGACATCATCGCGCGTCCGAAGGAGACCGATCGCAAGCAGGTTATGGAGAAATATCGCCTGGTGAAGCTGCACGATCGGGTGGGGCGGATGGCGGACACCTGGGAATACTCGGAAGTGACGCTGCCGCGCAAGCGTTTTTCCCCGGAAATGATTCGCGAGTTGCTGCAGGACTGTCCGAGCGTCGTCGAGGTCGACGAGGATTCGGTGCTGCTGCGCCACGTGTACATCGAGCGCCGCATGACACCACTCAATATCTATTTGCAACACGCAAGTGACGCGGAAGTCGACCACGCGATCAACGAATATGGCAACGCCATCAAGGAACTGGCCGCCGCCAACATCTTCCCGGGAGATATGCTGTACAAGAATTTCGGGGTGACCCGCCTGAACCGCGTAGTCTTCTACGACTATGACGAGATCGAGTACATGGTCGATTGTCATTTCCGGCGCATCCCGCCGGCCCCCAACGAGGAGGCGGAGATGTCCGGGGAACCGTGGTACCGCGTCGAACCGCACGACGTGTTCCCGGAGCAGTTCGGTCCCTTCCTGCTGGGCGATCCGCGCATACGCGCGGCCTTCCTGCGCCACCATGCCGATCTGCTGACGCCCGAATTCTGGCAACTGCGGCAGCAGCGCATACGGGCCGGCATCATGGAGGACGTCTTTCCCTACCCGCGGGACCGCCGTTTTGGCGTTCGAGCGCAAGCGCGCGGCCTGCGGCAGGCGCCGGCGCCATAGTGACGCAGCGCGGCGCAGTACGGCGCGCTTACTGCGCGTTGGCGGGACAGCTCCGGGCCGGCGGGGCGGGCGGGAACCATCGATAATTGGCCGCAAATACCGCGCCGCGACCGGCGCGATACGGCGGAGGAATTGGCCATGGCACATACAGTAGAAGATCCGGTGGTCGTCTTGGCTGCCGTCCGCACGCCGATCGGCAGCATGATGGGCGCGTTCAGCACGCTGCAGGCATGGCAGCTGGGGGCCATCGCAGTACGCGCCGCCCTCGAACGCTCGGGGATACCAGGGCAACGGGTTGACGAGGTCTTGCTGGGGAACTGCCTGCCCGCAGGACAGGGCCAGGCACCGGCGCGCCAGGCGGCGCTGGGTGCGGGCCTGCCAGCAACTGCCGGCGCGGTGACACTGTCAAAGATGTGCGGCAGCGGCATGCGCGCGATGATGTTCGCGCACGACATGTTGCTCGCAGGCTCGGCCCAGCTTGTCGTGGCCGGCGGCATGGAGAGCATGACCAACGCCCCCTACCTGGTGCCCAAGGCGCGCCAGGGATACCGCTACGGGCATGCCACGCTGTACGACCACATGGCGCTCGACGGGCTCGAAGACGCCTACGAACGCGGCAAAGCGATGGGCGAGTTCGCCGAGGAATGCGTTGCCAAATTTGGCTTCTCGCGGGCCGATCAGGATCGCTTCGCAATCACCTCGACCGAGCGGGCCGTGCGCGCCAACGAGGACGGCAGCTTCGAGTGGGAGATCGCACCGGTTGCCGTGGCCGGCAAGTCCGGCGAGACCACGGTCACCAAGGACGAACAACCCTTCAAGGCCCGGCCAGAAAAAGTTGCCCAGCTCAAGCCCGCGTTCAAAAAGGACGGGACCATCACTGCGGCAAACTCCTCCTCCATATCCGATGGGGCTGCGGCGCTGATACTTGCGCGCGCGTCGCTCGCGGAGCAGTTCGACTGCAAGCCGCTGGCCCGCATACGCGCGCACGCGATGCACGCGCAGGAGCCGAACTGGTTCACGACCGCCCCGATCGGGGCCATTGCGAAGGTGCTCGATAGGTGCGGCTGGCGCGCCGATGATGTCGACCTCTGGGAGATCAATGAAGCCTTCGCCGCGGTTACCATGGCGGCAATGCACGAGTATCGTATCGCTCATGATCGCGTCAATATTCATGGCGGCGCCTGTGCCCTGGGTCACCCCATCGGCGCCAGTGGTGCCCGGATCGTCGTCACCCTGATGGGTGCCTTGCGCCAAAGGGGCCTGCGTCGCGGAGTTGCCGCGCTGTGCATCGGCGGGGGCGAGGCGACGGCGCTGGCGCTCGAACTCGTCTAAGGCCGTTTCATGTCGACCTGCCTGATCCTGGGTGCCTCCCGCGGCATTGGCCACGAGCTAGCGCGCCAGTATGCCGCCGATGGCGACCGCGTCATCGCCACCTATCGTCGCGCAGATAACGCTGCAAACCTGGCTGGGTTCTGCGCCCGCACCATCGAGGTAGACCTGATACAAGCGACTTGCGTGCCTACCCTCGCCCGGCAGCTTGCCGGCGAGTCGATCGACCTGGCGATCGTCGTAGCCGGCATCTCGGGCCCGAAATCGGCCGATCTTGCGCCGCCGGAGCCAGCGGACTTCGATGCGGTCATGCACACCAATGTCCTGGTGTCGATGCAATTGATCCCGCTGCTGGCAGATCGCCTGGTTGCCACTCGCGGTAAACTCGCGGTGATTTCCAGCAGGATGGGATCGATCGGCAATACAACAGACTCGTCGTGGTGGCTGTACCGCGCCAGCAAGGCGGCGCTCAACAGCGTGCTCAAGTCCGCAAGCGTCGAATTGGGTCGCCGGGGCGTTGTCTGCATGGCCTTGCACCCTGGCTGGGTTCGCACCGACATGGGTGGGCCAGGAGCCAATCTGCCGGTGGAGGAAAGCGCGGCATCGATGCGCCGCGTGATCGCTGCGGCCAACCGTTCGCACAACGGCCGATTCCTGAACTACAACGGCGAGCAACTGGAGTGGTAAGGTCATGCCCGCAAACCGGTAGCTCGACCCCGGTGACGCGCTGACGGAAACGCGATGATCTCTCCCGCCGTAATTGCAAGTCTCGTGTTTGGCGCCTGCGGCCTGCTTGCCGCGGCGGCTGTCGAATATATTCTGCGAACGGTTGCGGACGAAGCCGGCATAAACCGATGGATATTCGTTGCCGTTCCCGGGCTGTTTGCCATGCTGTTCGCCATGTTGCTGTACCAGGACGCGCGGCGCAAGATCAAACGGCTGGGCGAATCCATTTCGCGCGGAATCCTCATTGCCCTGCTGACCTGGATCTCATTTTCGCTGCTCGCGACCTGGGCGTGGTGCCCACCGCATCAAATCGGGCAGTGCTTCGGCCACACCCTGCTCGCCGCCGCGATCGTCGGCGGCGGCCCGATGCTGGCCGCCGCCCTGGTGGCCGGCGTTCTCACGGGAGTACTCATCATCCGGCCGCCGCCACGCAAGCCTGTTGTGGACCAGTAGCGGCCGATAGTGGTTGCTAACAGCGAACACAGCGAGGTGCGCCGTGACCGCTTCCTCTCTAGATTCGACGCTGCGCTTCGGCCCGCGCGCGGCGGCCTACGCGCGGGCGCGCCCGGGATATCCCGACGCCGTGGTCGACGAACTGGCGCGAGTCACGAAGCTGGCGATCGGCTCGGTTATTGTGGACCTCGGTTGCGGCACCGGTTTGTCCAGCGAGCCTTTTCTGCGAGCCGGATTCCGGGTAATTGGGATCGAACCGAACGAGGCGATGCGATCGCACGCCAATCAGCGTTTGTCGGCGCAACCCGGATTTGCCGCCATCGACGGACGTGCCGAATCGACCAACCTGAATGCGGCCTGCGCCGACCTGGTGATCGCGGCGCAAGCGTTTCATTGGTTTGACGTTGCAGCCACGCGGACCGAAGCGCTGCGGATACTGCGCCGACCGGCACTAGCGGCGCTCATCTGGAACGACCGGCGCACGCAGGGATCGGAATTTGCCCGCGGATTCGAGTCCCTACTGCTGGGCTGCAGCGCCGAGTACCTCGAAGTGCGGCATCGGCACGCGCGCCTCGACCGGGTCGAGCAATTCTTCGGCAACGGCCACTGGGACAGCATCAGCGTGGCACACAGCGATGAACTGGACTTCGACATGCTCGCGGACCGGCTCAATTCGGCCTCGTACGTTCCCGCCCCGGGCGAGCCCCAACACGCCCCAATGATGGAGCGCCTGCGCGAGTTGTTCGCGGCCACGGCCCGCGATGGCGTGGTAACCATGGAATTCGATACACGCGTTTGGTACGGTGATTTGGAGGCGGCGATGGCGGGGCAGACAAGGCGCAGCGAACCGCCGCCGGGTCCGCC